>WNGA01003123.1_pt1 | contig 25390 bp, 38 predicted proteins | sample 5400061 | NCBI WGS metagenome assembly WNGA01 (sample SAMN13153366, study PRJNA577476) | soil metagenome | isolation source: 100 cm soil or saprolite under grassland replicate 2 | place: USA:California | collected 2016-06-15 | reverse complement strand
ATTTCTGCTTGAGTAGCCGCCGCAAATCCAACAGCTTTAGTAACGGAATTGCAATAAGAACCAGCGCGCCGACTACGCACAGCACAAGGCACGTTATAGGTAGTACTGATTCTAGTTTGTGTAGAACTTCCATTACTGCTCCTTGTCGTGTATAAAGTTGTAATCAAGCGCTTGGGCCATTGTGCGTGTCCGGTCACTGACAATGTTAAGACCCTTTGAATTCATCTCAGATATTTTCCATGTCCCGGTCACCGAGTTAACTTCTGTCACGTAGGCTACGTGGCCTAAACCGCCGGCCGAGTTGGCCGTCTGCATGATTGCGCCAACGGCCGGTGCTTGGTCGACTTTGTAGCCCTCAAGCCGGGCGTGCCATGCCCAATCCGCGGCGTTACCCCACGTGTTTGGTATCGGATTGCCCGCTTCCATATAGAATACTCCGTTTCCGGCGTCACCAGCGCTTATGCCGTTCTTGAGCATATCTTCTATGTTCGTCATGGAAGCTACGGCTACACCAGGAAGGATCAGGAGCACGAGAATAACGCCGAGAATGACACTTGTCTCAACACGAAACGAAACAAGTTTTTTACCTCGGCGCAGCGCTGTGGTCATGGCGCGTACAACTCTGCCGGGTTAGTCGTGATAAGCGGATGTTCTTTGGGTGAGGCTACGACTCTGACCGCGACGTGATTTTGATCGGCAATGATCAGCGCATCACCGCGGCCGCATGTCAGCAAAAAACTCTCCTCGTATTCGCTTAAGTTGAACTCTGACGTAACCCCTTTAATGGTAGTAGTGTCCTGCTTCATCAAGATGCGCAGACTGCTTTGTGAGGCGATAGCACGGCCGTATTCGCTATGCAGGAAGTCATTAGCCTGCTGGGAGATAATCGAAACTCCCAAGTAGTATTTACGAGCGCGGCGTACCAGCCCGGCAACAAAACGGGCGCTTTCTTCATGTTCAAGTAGCATCCATCCTTCGTCGATGACCAATAGACGCTTCTCTGGCTTGGCTTTAACTTGATTTTGCACAAAGTTGGCAATGATCATCATCATGATTTGGCGCAGCGATTCGGGCAGGTCTTTGATGTCGAAGATGACGAGCCGGTTGTCCAACTTAATATTGGTTTGGGCGTTAAAGACATGTGCAAGCGTACCGCTGATGTACTTTTCTAATCGTTCACGAAGCTGTAATTGGCCTAAATCTTTGAGTTCGGCGTACAAATCTTCAAGTAGTGGCGACTCTTTTTTGGCTTTAGCGTAAATCTTGAGAATTGCTTTGTCTACGGCTGCTTTTTCGCGGGCACTCAAGCCTTCGGCCATCAATGAGATGACTTCAGTTAAGTCCTGGGCATGTTCCGACAGATCGCTTTTGGTATGGGATGTAGTGGCTAGGTCGAATGGGTTGATCTTCTCCTTAGACTTTGCCGACAACTTCACATACGTGCCCTTTACGGATTCGGCCAGATTTTTGTACTCCCGTTCCGGATCAATCACGATCACTTTTGTGCCCTGCATGAGCTGACGCAAAATCTCAACCTTGGTCGCATAGCTCTTGCCGCTGCCGGACTGCGCAAAAACGATGCTGTTGGCGTTGTGCAAGCTGAAGCGGTCAAGAATGACGAGTGAGTTGTTTGACTTGTTGACACCGTACAAAATACCGTTCTCCTGCACAAGTTCGGATGACATAAACGGAAACGCCAATGCTGCCGACGAGCTGTCGAGGTTACGCTTTTGGTTCAGCTCATCCTCACCGCGCGGCAAGATAGACTGTAATGCCTCAAGCTGCTGGTAGCGGGCAGTCTTGATATTGAATAGCCGGGCGGCCAAGGCGTTTTCGAGCATCTTCGTGACTTTATTTAACTCGTCGAGTGAATCCGCTCGGAGATTAACATACACCGACATCTGGAATAGCTTCTCTTGCCCACGCTGGATCTTGTCGCGTAGCTCGATGGCAGAATCCAGTGGGTCAGTAACTTCCGAGCCGACAATCGCACCTTTGCGCATCAGCGAACGGCGGGTCGATTCAAGCTCGGTGATTTTGCGGTGCAGCTTCGGCAAAGCCAGCAGCGCATCGACCTCGTGAATGTGGTAAGCAATGTCCGCGCTGTGGTTAAAGTGGATGAGACTATCGAGCCAGCCCGAGTGCGCTACGAACGGATAGCCGGAAATAAACAGCGTGCGGAGATAGTGGCCGTCGATAACTAGGTGATCGGCCTGCTCTTCCAACCCCTCGTACGAGAGCGCGTCCACCTGATCTTGCTCGCCGAAGCTAAAGGCCAGTTCTTTGGGACGTTCGTCCCGTTGCTTCTTCCATTCGGCCAGTTGGTTTAGAGGCTTAATCTCAATCATGCGTTCGCTCCTTTCAAGCTATTCCTATGGTATTGTTTAGATATGGCCACAGATGATCTAGAGAAGCGTATAGCCGCACTCGAAGCGAGAAATCGCAGAGTTGAGGCAGATAAAGCCTGGGAAACAAGCTGGACTCGGCGAATGAGTATCATGGGGCTAACGTATCTTGTCGTTGTAGCATACCTCTCTTTTGTTGTGCATATTGAACCCTGGATTAACGCGCTAGTACCGGTCTTGGGATTCTTGCTGTCCACATTGACTCTCTCTTTCTTCAAGAGACGTTGGATGGATCGGCATTGAGATCCGTTCATGATTGCTCCTTTCGGATGTAAGAATTATTCAGCAGCTCGGCTACTTGGTCGCTAATCGGTTGGCGCTTGGCCTGCGCTGGATTGTAGAATGTGTGAAATAGGTCCAGCAGCTCAAGATTGGTTAGCTGGCGAGTCTGCATACCAAGTCGCATCAGCCCTTTGCTAACCATGTCGGCATTAAGTGATAGCTGCTCCTTGGCGGTATCAAAATCATGCGCCGTATACGGCAGCACGACGTAGAAGTGCCGCGACAGGATTCTGTTGTCGGCGACCAGGCCCTGGACGAACTCGGTGTAATTTTCAATCTGGCTGCGGTAGATTTCTTCTTTTTCCTCGTTCAGCAGCTCCTGAATATCCGCCAAGTATTTATCCATGTCCAGCTCCCGAATACGGACGACAATTTCTAACGGGCATGGCAGCGAGTCAAGAAAGCTTTCGTAGGTGTCGATGAGCGCGTCTTGTTCATCTTCGCTTTTCAGCTCGAAGTTTACCGGTGATGCCTCGATGACGACACGGTACTGATCACGCGGCAGTAGGAGCATGTTCCCTCGAACACCTTTGATATTAATTTGTTGCCGTGCCGAGGTCTTCTTTTTGGATTTCTGTAAGATGGACATTCAGTTCTCCTTTCTTGTTCGTGGTAAAGTGTACATTTGTTGCCGGGTCCGTGAGTAGATGTTCGATCTGTATACGTTCAGCAGTCGTTAGATTAATCTTTCGTAATGGGAGTGTGGACTGCCGTGCCGTTTCTTCCGAAGCCTCATCATTCATTTCGGCCGCCGGTACGATCTCTCGCGTATGAGCGCTGTTTTTATTGAAGAGGTAATACTTCGGTCGCGTGCTGTAGCGGAGTAAGGTAATTGTCCAAAACAGCAGGATTTTGCCCTTGATACGAATTGCCAGTAGTGCGCTTAGTGACGCAACGCATACAATGAGCACCACCTTATAGACTGCGTAAGTGAAAAATGGCGGCAATATAACGAATATGGCACTGCCGCCGAAGATCGGCGTAATCAATAATAGGAGCTGGGAAAGGCCCAACTTACCGGCTATCCTGTCTTCGACGGTCGTGACCTGGGCTGGAACGATAGTTGTTCTCATGTCATGATCTCCTTCTTGGTTTTTTTGCGTGGTTGTTCTGCTGCTGGCTTTGTAGCGACAGTATGAGTTTGCTCTGCTCGGTCTGATGTTTGTGCGCGTTGTGTTTCGCCCGTCTTTAAGCGCGAAGGCTCCGCCCGAGTCCTGATTGCGTGGCGGTCAGCAGAGGTATCGTAGTCCTTGCGGTCTTGGTCGTTATCACCCATACGCTTGGCCCGCTTCTTGCGTTGCTTTTTCTTCTTTTCTTCTTCGTCGTCGGCATCTTCATCATCGCCGCCTCCGCGCTTGCGGCGGCGCCTGGCACGGTCAAGATAACTCACACCGCGTATGAATGATCCGGCTACTTCTCTCGCCGCGCGGGGCGTGCTCGCCGCATGAGATAGTTCCTGCATAACGCCTTGGGTTTTAAGTAGCGCCAGGACAGTCGCCAATCCTACGATCAAGGCCATAAGCGTGTTCGGCTGCCCCCCACTATCGCCTTGCAACATACCGCCGAATATCGAAGACGCAAGCAGCATGATGACGACCTGTACGAACAAAACAAAGATAGTCGTCAGGTAAATCTTCAGTGCCGTAACCGCGAAATCTCTGAAGGCTGGCAGCAAGTACAGCAACAGTACGAGCGGTGACAAAACTGCTCCGATATAGAGCGTGATAAGGCGGCCGACATAGTACACAAGCAGCATGACTGTAAGCACCAGGAACGCTATCATGACCAGCAGGCCACCCAAACCTAAACTTCCGGACTTCTTGGTAACTTCAGCAAGCAGATCCCAGATTGATGTACTTGGAAAACCCGCTTGCAGCGCATGAATCATGCCGTTGGATAGGCCGATAACAGCGTCAATCGCAAAGATCGACGTATTCATGAGCAGAAATATGAGTGCCATTTGTGGCAGCACTTGTTTGAGATCAAGTTCGTCAAATCCAAGTGAGCTGAAGCTCATAACGTGGAAGCCGAGCAAGGCAACCACCAGAACAAACAGCACATCGGCCATGCCGACAATCGCCAGCCACAAGTTAAATACGCTGGAGTTGTCACCCATTAACGGTGTCGCACTCGTAAAGTAGCCAAGCGCTTTCACAAAGGGTTCTCCAATGGAGTTCACGATGTTTACCAGAACGTGGATGATCGCCTTGGTGACTACGTCCCAAAAGCTAGTAGAGTTTTCATGTTGAATTGGTGTCAATGAGGGTAGTTTGTCGCCTATTCCTGCCGCCGGTGAGCCGTAGGCATGGGCCAGGATCGCCGTTAATGTTGCGGCGGCAATAACAAGCACGAGACCGATAAGCGCGTTCTTTATCGTTCGCTTAGCATGCTCCAGGTTTTCCGGCTTGCCCTTGCTGGACATATATTCGATGCCGCCGGTAACTAAGAAAAACGTACAAGCCAAGGATGCGATTACGCAGAGCGTCACAATAACAGGATTCAGAAACGACCGCATGGCTTCAGATGCGGCTGATGCGTTCGCAAACAGCGTCAGGGACAAGCCCACCGAAATAGTCATGGCTTATTTCCCGAACGCGCCTGTTGCCAGATCAGTTACGATATTGCTGATTACGAAAGCTGCTATGACGATGGCGAGGCCAATGCCGGAGTACAGTAACGTATGCTTGGACTTTTCCAAATGCTCCGGATTACCTGAGCTGGTGATATACCCTAAGCCGCCCACAACAAAAAAGCCGGTCGCTATAAGACCGGCGATGCCAGATACGACTTTAATGACACTTTTGATAAAGTTTTCGACCTGAGTAACATTGCCGTCTGCTGCCAGAGCTGGATGCGCTAAAATCAGCGGCAACCCCAATGCCACAACCAGCATTACTATTTTTATCCCCTTGAACTGACGCACAGTAAATCCCTCCTTTTGCAACAAGTACCGTAATATACGTAATAGATTTTACATATAGTAAATATAGTTTCAAAGCATGAGCACTTTTACTTGATGCTATAATTTGAAGCATGTACCGACAGTTTTTGATGAAGCTTAAGAAGTTTGACCGAAGAAAACAAGTTGTCGTTGTTAGCGTCTTAGCCCTGGTGATCGTTCTCGTAGTTTTGTTAATAACACAACTTTCCCAGCCTGAACGTTCGGTAGCTGCTTACTGTAAGGTATACGGACAGGAAAAAGCAAGGCTCAGCGCCATGTCTGATAATTCCAACCCGTACCCCTCCGGTGTTTTCAATGTGAGCGTGACTGATGCGTCGCAGATTGCAGCGTCGCTTGGCAAACTTGACCGTGTCGCGCCCAAGGACATTGAACCCATGCTGAGCAGCTTGCAAAAGTTGTATCAAGATATTCATGATAATCCGTCACATGCCATAAACAATGCTCTCAATGGTGGGACTCTGGACGATAATTTGAAGGAGTGGACAAAAAGTCACTGCGCCTCCGAATCCTAGATCCTAAGTAAGCAGTATTAAATAACCAGAGTAAAGATGCTATTCTTTCTTTAAGGTAAGTAAAGACTGAGGAATCCCGTGACCTTTAATACTGTCCTAGAGAAACATCGTAAACTAGCTTTTTCAGAAAGAGACTGGGCCAAAGAAGTCGGCAATCCGTGTTATAGCCTCGACTTATTACTAAGCGTCGTCAATGTTAGCGTTCTGACCGCAGATATCGTAAACTCTTTGCCAAAGCTGACTTTTGAGAACAAATCTAATGATTGAAAAGATCGAGTCACTTAGTGGGTTGGGGCTATTCAATAAGCAAGGCAGGAGTCCAGATTTTCAACGCTATACGCTCATTTACGGTTGGAATGGTAGTGGCAAGACAACGCTATCAAGGTTGTTTGAAGCGTTGCCTGATGGCAAGCACGGTAAGTTCGCGAGCCTAAAATACTCTGTTACAGATGAGGGGTCAAAATATGTACAGAGCTCTAATTACCCCAGGCCTGTTGCCGTATTTAATCGCCATTTTGTCGAAGAAAATGCTCCAAGTCTTAGTGACCCAGAAGCTCCATCAAAGCACATATTTATTGTCGGCGAAGAAGACAAGGAGTTGGCTAAGCAAGTCCAAGATTCTAAAGAGGAGCGCGAAAAACTTACAAAAGCTCGGGATACTGACGATAAAGCTACCGGATACATTTCTCTTAAGTCATTAAAGCAAAACAATACAAAATTAAGAGATAAAACCTTTACCGATGTCGCGCGTACAATCGCAGCAATTGGCAGCGGAAAGGCCGTGCGAAATTATAACAGGACACATGCCCAAACGGCATTTGAGGCGTTAACTAAAAAAGTTATCTTGAGCGCGGCAGACCTAAAGGGCAACTTTGCGCTTGTGGGCCAGGAAATACGGCAGGAGCTACCTCTAATTGATTTGGGCAATATTGAACAGGAAATTGCTGACATACTCAAAAATAGCGCGACCCTTATGAAGAAAACCATTGCACGGAGCGTCATTAAAGAGCTGGATGATGACAGAGAGTATGCGGACTGGGCTGCCAAAGGCTTTCAAATACATAGTGAACACGGGAACAAGACGGAGTGTGTGTTTTGCGGTCAACCTATGCCAGAAGAACGTTGGAAATTGTTAGAAGAATACTTCAATAAGAAGTATGAGGAAATCGTCAAAGAGATTACTGAGGAGAGAAATAAGTTACGTGGTTGCTACGACCGAATTATGAAAATTGAACCAGCCGACAGCGCGGCAGTTTATCCAGACCTCAAAAAAGACTATGACATAGCGCTCAAATCACTAGCCGATAGTAAAAAACTAGCGTTGGAACAGGTAGAAAACGTCGGCAAAACACTGAATGAAAAACTAGCCAAACTTAGTACGGAGCTAGTACTAGAAGACACCGTCAACCTAAGTAGTGTTACAGAGGCAGTGGTACTGGTGAATAGTTCTATCGGCAGTCATAACAAGAGATCGAAGGATTTTGAGAAATCGCAAGAGGCCATCTTTAAAAAGCTAGAGATTCATTACCTTAGTGAGCAGTATGATACGATTACTGACCTAAATAGCAAGATTGAGGAATACTCTAAGAAGATTGATGAGTATACAACGCGTATCAATACACTTAATAAGGAGATCTTAGACAACGAGGGTAAACTACGTAACACAAAAATTGCTTGTGCTGAACTTAACGAGCTAATAACACAACTTCTGGGCAGAGATGAGATACAGCTTGAGGACAATGATACGGGCTACTTTATCCGCAGGAACGGTAGTGAGATTGCCCACGGGTTGAGTGAAGGAGAGCAGACTACAATTGCTTTTGCCTATTTCCTAACCACACTTAAAGATAATGGTGGCAACATTAAAGACAAGCTGATAGTTATTGACGATCCTATTTCAAGCCTAGATGCTGACTCAATATATCGTGTTGGATCACTAATCAAGACCCGACTAAACAAGGCCCATCAGCTTATTGTAATGACACACAACTACGACCTCCTGAACCATCTTAAAAAGTGGTTCAGACTCGGTGAGATTAAAGACCAATCTACAATGCTAATGATAAAAAATACAATTGTAGATAAAAAACGCACGGCCACTATCGCTGGTATAGATCCATTAATATCAAGGTACGAATCAGAGTATCATTATCTTTTCGCAAAATTACTGAACTTCGACAGCGAAACCAAGCCAGATGATAAAGGAACTATTGCTGGCGTCTATCATTACCCAAATATCGCTCGTAAGGTCTTGGAGTGTTACCTGTCGTTTCGAACACCCGGCTCTGATTTGTACGCAGGTCTCTCTAAGCTCAAAAGACTTGGGACAAAATCTATAACCTCGTCAGATGTTGATGATGTACATTCTTTTGTAAACTCTCACTCCCATCTAGATTCAAAAACTGGACTAATACAATTTGACTTAAAGTTGGCTAAAAACGCTGAAGAATACATAAAGAAAACCCTCAAGATCATCGAGAAGAGCGACGAGCAGCATTATAAGTCTATGGTGAAAGAAGTGGGAGTCTAGGTCCCTATGGAGTGGCTCATAACCATTGGTATTGTGGCAGTTGTAGCTTATGGCGTTGGGTATGGCTCCAAAAATAAGGCGAAAGCTAAAACTATCTATACTACTGCACCGAGCACGCCCACTAAGCCGGTCGCCAAGCCAAAACTGAACATAAAACAGGCCGATATATCTAGCATCAAACTGAGTGCCGAGCAAGACAAAATATTCAACCTGCTGGAGACCACAAATGACCACTACTACATTACTGGCAAGGCCGGTACCGGTAAGTCGGTTCTACTCCAATACTTTGTAGAGAACAGTGGTAAGCGCGTAGTGGTAGTCGCCCCTACTGGCGTGGCTGCGCTTAATGTCGGCGGCCAGACCATACACTCATTTTTCAAAATGCCTTTTGACATCGCCTTTGAAGATCTAAAGGTAGACTATAAACTGCGCGAGATACTGCGAAACATAGATACGGTGGTTATTGACGAAGTATCTATGGTACGTGTTGATCTGATGGAAGCCATTAGCCTTAAGTTACAAATAGCACGTAAAAATGAAGAGCCGTTTGGCGGTGTGCAGATGGTGATGTTTGGCGACTTATATCAGCTACCACCTGTCGTTACGGATGGCCAGCTAGACCGTTACTTCAAGCACAATTTCGGTGGTTATTATTTCTTCAATGCGCCAGCCATTAAAAAAGCTGATTTCCACATCTATGAACTGAGCAATATCTTCCGACAAAAGGACGCTGAGTTTAAGGACGTTCTGAACGCTATCAGGCACGGCAGCTTTAAGGAATCACAATTAGAAATACTGAATAGTCGCCATAATATCACAAAGCCAGATACGGGCTTTATTACGTTGGCTGGCCACAACTCTACTGTATCGGCTATCAACCACAAGAAGCTCGCTGAACTGCCCGGTGAAGAAAAAATTTACGAGGCTGAAATATGGGGGAATATCGCTGAGAGTTCTTTTCCAACAGAGAAGAAGCTTCGGCTAAAAGTTGGCGCGCAGATAATGATGCTCAAGAACGATACCGAAAAACCACGCCGTTGGGTAAATGGCACGCTTGGTATTGTTACCAAACTCAACAATGATTTGGTGCGCGTAAACATAGACGGCGTCGAGCATACAATTGCTCCTGCGAGCTGGGACAAACTTCAGTATGATTATGATCCTGATGAGCGTAGGTTGGATAAAAAAATTGTCAGCTCATTTAAGCAATTGCCTATCCGCTTAGCTTGGGCTATCACTATCCATAAGTCGCAAGGCCAGACATACCAATCGGTGGCCATAGATTTGAGCGATGGCGCATTCGCTCATGGTCAAACCTACGTAGCTCTTAGCCGTTGCGTATCCCTAGAGAGTTTATACCTAGATTCACCTATACGGCGTGATGATGTGATAGTAGATCCGGATATAGTACATTTCATGAAAAAAGCCATGATTGCCAATTAGGAGACACGATGAATGAAATTATATGCCCCCACTGCAAAAAAGCCTTCAGAGTAGACGAAGCAGGGTTTGCCGATCTTCTCAAGCAAGTGCGTGATCATGAGTTCGAGAAAGAGTTGCTCGACCGTATTGAGATGATGGAAAAAGACAAGGAAAGCGCCGTCAAGCTAGCCGAGGCCAACACCAAGAATCAGCTACAGGCAGACATGGCAAAAAAAGAAGCCGAGATTGCTGAACTTAGAGCCGAGAAGGACCTGGCACTCGCGCAACTGGTGTCCGAGAAAAACATAGAGCTTTCTGAGCTAAAAGCCAGGCTTCAATCTGTTGAAACCGAGAAAAAACTTGCTGTCACCGAGGCAGTCAATAAGGTCGAAAAAGAACGCGACGAACTTGCCAGCAACCTCAAAAGTAAGGACACCGAAAAGCAATTGTTGGAATCATCACTCAAAGATAAGTACGAATCTGAACTCAAATCCAAAGATGAGATGATCGCCTACTACAAGGATATGAAAGCCAGGCTTTCTACCAAGATGGTCGGCGAAACTCTGGAGCAGCACTGCGAGACAGAATTTAATAAGCTGCGTGCAACTGCCTTCCCGAATGCGTACTTTGAGAAGGATAACGATGCTAAAACAGGCAGCAAGGGTGACTACATCTACCGCGAAACCGATGAAGCTGGTAACGAAATTGTTTCAATCATGTTTGAAATGAAGAACGAGGACGATAAGACGGCCACCAAACATAGGAACGAAGACTTTTTACGCGAACTCGACAAAGACCGCACCGAGAAAAAGTGTGAGTATGCTGTTCTAGTCACGCTACTTGAAGCTGATAGCGAACTATATAATACCGGTATCGTGGATATGTCACACCGCTACCCCAAACTATATGTCATACGTCCGCAATTCTTCATCCCAATGATAACCGTGCTTCGCAATGCCGCCCTTAACTCGCTCAAGTACAAGTCCGAACTTGCTTTAGTTAAAGCTCAGAACGTAGACATCACTAACTTCGAAGACAACATTAATACGTTCAAGGAAGGCTTTGCTCGTAACTATGACCTCGCCAGCCGCAAGTTCAAAACTGCCATTGATGAAATCGACAAGACCATCGACCACCTGCAAAAAACAAAAGATGCGCTACTTTCCTCTGAGAACAATCTCCGTCTTGCCAACAATAAGGCCGAAGATCTAACGATTAAACGTCTTACTCGTGGTAATCCTACTATGGCGGCTAAGTTTGCCGAGTTGGACGACACCGAGTAGCACCTACATAATAAGATGGTGTTCTTTGAAGCTATAGTGCTCTGTGCGCGTAACTATTAAGTGGTCACGAAGAGGCACGCCTAGCAATATCCCGGCGGCAACTAGCTGCTGAGTTGTTTTAATATCTTCTCTGCTTGGAGCCGCTTCACCTGACGGATGGTTATGGGCGATTATTACCGATGCCGCCCGATCTTCTAGCGGCCCGGCGAACACTTCTCTTGGATGCACTAACGTACTATCAAGTAGGCCGATTGTCACAATGCGCCGGGCTATCAGCCGCTGACTGCCATCAACCGAAAGGCATATAAAGTACTCCTGCTTCTTGTCCCGAAAGTGTTCCAAGCATGCCAGAATATCGCTCATCTTATTTAAGGGTTTTCCGGCCATTGTTGATACAAATGCTTTGCATGCTGGGCACAGCTCATTATCAAGATTACGACTCATTGCTATAACTACCTCAAGATGACTACAAGCGCATTTTTCGGCATCCATGCGGTAATCATATGGAGCTGCTCAGGCTTCACATCACACAGTACATACATTGTTTGGCAGGAGGGCGGCCACCGTAAAGCTGTCTCCGGGTCAGCTATATAAACATCGCCGGTATACTCATCAGGCGGATACTTTAGCGTAAACCTCCGACTTTTTATGTAGGCAATCATTTCAACTAATTGTCGTATGCGCTCAGCGTCTAAGGTACTGGCACGTTCTGTCTGTTTCTTTCTCACGAGCTTGAGCCATTGCTTGCGTATGGCACTGATTGCTGAATGTGGCTTGGTAACTACTATTATGGCTTTCCCATAACGCGTTCTAATCATGAGGTGTTGAGCAACAAACTTTGCGCCCATGCCACTCTTGATAGCATGCTCTTCCCGTATTAGACCGTGCATCTTGTGTTCCAAAGACAAAAAGCAGGTAATTTCATTACTCGTACTACTAGTAGGACTTTCATCTGTAAGGAGTGTACACTATATTGCTAACTCGTACTAGTAGTCCCTGTTACTAGAAGTACGAATTACATACTCTAGGAAGTAATGAGTAGGCCAACACAAGAAGATAAAAATCTAGCAGCTTTCGGGAAGAAAGTTGCTGCTGTGCGCTTGAGGCGCGGATTAACACAAGATCAGCTGGCAGACAAAACCGGACTGTCTGTTGATACGATTGGCGCAATAGAGCAAGGAAGACGCTGGGCTCGACTGACGACATTGCACAAACTCGCAAAAGGGCTTGGTGTTTCGACGGACGAGCTTTTCAAGGGCTTAAAATAGACGACGAAGTAGTTTGTGAACCGTCGTTGATTTTCCGATAACGACATGGAGGCTAAGCCCCGTCTTATTATCCCGCGCATGCCCCGTTTGGTACTGACTTCTCCGGCACAGCAAGTACAGGCATAACGTCGTTTGCGTACCCAATATCAAAAACCATACCCTCAGACATTTCGCCCATCATTTTGCGCGGTTCCAGGTTAACGACAAAAAGGGCTTGTTTGCCTTCTATCTCGGCGGGATTCTCTCGTTCCTTTTTCAGCCCTACAAGAATATTACGTTTGAACTCGCCGAAATCTACAGTCAGACGAACGAGCTTGTCAGATTCGGCAATATCTTCAACTTTTTCAATCGTACCGACGCGGATATCAAGTTTTTCCAGGTCTTCGAATTTGATAGATGGTTTGACGGGAAGTTGTTTCATCCCTCGATTATATCAGATGGAGAGGGTACGGTAACGAGCTATGACGCCCGAGCCACTAACCGCTGGAACTCCTCAAACGAGGGTGGGGTGGCTCCAGGAATTTGACGGGCGATGCCTTGCAGCAGAACGTAGTCATTACGAGCATTCATGCCATGGCCCGTGTGAGCGTCCCAGCCGTGGCGCTTCGCTTCTTCAACAATGTCAATATCTAGGTGAGGGCGTATGTCTACGAATGTACCGCCGTTAGCATTTTTTTGGATGAGTTCCCAAAGCTCGGACTCATTGGTCGCGCCCTCCTTACCGGCCGCGTTAATGACGATTATATTTTCAGGTAGTCCAGAGTCTATCGCTCCCCGCAAGTTAGCCTCAGAAGAAGTATCAACTTGGCTTATCTCACCCAATTGTTCCGCAAAATCAGTTTTATCAGAGACATCTATAAGCACAAGTCTGCTCGGCTTTTCAGCCGCGATCTTTTTGGCGATAGGTTCTCCGACGCCACCGACACCAACCAAAATAACAGGCTTGTCTTTGAACGGACCGGCATCTGTCTTGTACCATTCTATGAAAGCAGTTGAATTAAGATCGTACGGTTCAAGCTTACCTTCATTATTTCGGATAAGCGTATCGACGTTAGCTTCACTATTAGCATTGCCGAGGTATAGTTCTCGGAGAATAGAACTGCTTTTGTGCGGCTGCGTAATATTGACCGCGAGGATGTCTTTGCGGTCTTGGACGAAACCAAAGAAATCACGCAATGATTCAAGGTCGCCATTAGGAATATTGACCGGCACATACAAAAAGTTTGGCAGTACTTGGTTCATATACACGCGGCTCGTTGACTTGTCCCAGCCCTCAGAGTCTTTCTCGGCAACGTATGGGCAGAAGTTGAAGCGTGAGTATTTTTCGATAAAAGAAGTGAAGCCTTCCAAACCGCTGGCTACAGGGATTTTGTTATGGAGAAATGGGTATTCGGAATTCTGCGTTGGTTCAAGTTCTGGGCTCGTCATGATATTAATTGTAGCTTATTCGTCAGGTACGGAGAATAGAACAAGGATCAGGCTAAGCTGCTAGGAGATTGAGGGCTTCTGGATAAATTATGCTTGTTGCGACCAATATCGTATCACTTTCACGGGTAAGTGGTTGGCCTTCCATATCGCTTACTCTACCGCCGCTTTCCTCTATAATCACGATTCCGGCAGCTACATCCCAATAATTGCAATGTGCCTTGAAATAGAAGTCGATTTGCCCCTGTGCTATACGCGCTAGATGCAACGAACTGCTACCAAAAATACGGACATGCCTGACGGCTGACGCCACTCTGCTTAACACTTCAAAATTGTAGCTGCGGGCTTCTAAGTTCGACGTCGTATCCGTTGCAGCTAAACAGTTAGCGAGTTCAGATTCACCACCCATATTTAGTTTATCGCCATTGAGATATGCACCTTTGCCTTTTTCTGCCACGAACAGCTTATCGAGTACTGGCTGATATATGACACCAAGTATAGGCTGACCGTTTTTACAAAGAGCGATAGAAACAGCATACTCTTCGATGCCGCGAGCGTAGTTAATCGTCCCATCGAGAGGATCGATTACCCATAAGTATTCCGAGTCGGCACCTTCCTCGCCAGATTCTTCCGCGAGTATTTTATGCTCTGGGAAAGCGGCCTTAATCTTAGCCTTAATAAGTGATTCGGAGTTTAAGTCAGCTTCAGCCTGAATGTCACGTGCGCTTTTCAATTTGTATTTCAGAGGGCTTTTAGAAAGTTGCAGAAGAATAGCTCCAGCTCCTTTAGCGGCTTCTATAGCGATGGCTCGGTAATCGTTCATGACCCTATTGTAGCAATTTAAGTTTTTGAGAAGTCAAAACCGCTCCAGAACCGACTGCACATACTAATGCGATTCAAAATCTTTTAGTATTTCTTCAATAAGCTCGGGGTAAAGCTCTTCAAGACTCTCGTAGTGCCTATGTTGCTGATTCAGCAAGTAGATCGCCTTCTCTGGCGTAGCATGTTCTGGTGCTGCATGACGTAAGTGCTTGAGCATTATCAGTATGTCTTCTTGAGTTGTTTTATATTTCGGCTCATCCATAGCTACTCCTTACTATATCATCCTAAAAACTTGCCAATACCGATGAAGTCAATCATTTGATTTGCCAGTTGCTCGGATTGAATCCGTCGCATAATTTCGCAACTGTCATTCTGTGAAAGGATGTTCAATGATCCTTCATATAATATTTGCCGGTCAATGATAGCAAGTTTTCGGTGGTGCCCGCCAGTAATAAGCACTTCAATACCAAGTTCATGTAGCGCTGCGATACATTCCGCTGCCTGCACCCCATAGTCAGCTTGCTCTTCGGCAGGCTTGGTATTGATGACAATCCGTACTTTGCGCTGGGCCAACTTGCGAAATATTGGCAGTAAGTAGTCCAAACGCCTAAATGAGATGAATGGAGGTTCTATAATGACCTCATGCCTTGCCCGCGCCAAGTCTTTTGCAAGGGCATCATAGAAGCTGTCCTGGTTGAGCAAACGGGAGAATAGCAATTCGTTACTGCTTTGCGATACTCGGAGGCTAAACATTATAATGCCTCCGTAGGCTCAATGATCGTAACCCTGCCTTTATGATAAGTGAAGCCAAGCTGCTCTAATTTCTGTGCGAAAAGGATGAAATCAGATAGTAGGGTGTTCCCTCCGCGGGACTCACACCCAGCCAGATTTGATAACAGATGTAAAATGCTCCGATTTTTCGGGGCATTTGTCTTTTTCAACGCGAGTGTTGCGGTCTTCTATAGTTTTGAGTCGCTGCTCTAGATCTTGGTTCATAATTAAGCCTTCACAAAGCTTTGTGAATTATTGGGGTCACAACGCAAACGCATCACGCCCGTACCCTCATGGCTAAAACCAATGATTTTCTCTATGAATGCTTCGGCTTCGTCATGTGGGATATCTAGAGCGCTTTCAAGGTACTGCTCGTAGCCGCTGACATCTTCTTTCGTAAGCGGTTCACTGCCGAGTAGCGTGAGATCTGTTTGGCGCAGTACCGTTGTAGCGGCTTGGGGAATATGCATAAGTGGCTTCATGGCCTTTACTTCTTCGAGGCTCGGTTTATGGTCAAAATGTCCCTCAAGTAAACGGCGATGCAGGACATCTTTATTGAAATCGAGCAGCCGGTAGGCCGCATATTTGCCACCATCTTCTTTATACGTGTAATAACCACCGAAATTTACGGGGAGATTTATGACATCTGGGTCTTGCTTGAAAAACTTTTTAAACATGGTTTTCATTATAACAAAGAGTGAATAATCTTCGGCAGATGCCTAACTCCACTTGCGATGCCCCAGCCGTGGCCAATGGCCGCGACTTTATGAACTTGAACTCCTTCAATGCCCATTGTAGGTCGCGGCACAACGCTGTCGGCTAGCTGCTGCACGATAACAATCCGTTCCTTATCTTCACTTGTAAGCGCTAGGATTGTTGTGTTGGTGCAGTATGCAACGGAATCAACAAACGCCTGGCTCGCTTTTGGTGTGCCAATGTATGCCATACGTTCCATGGTGCGGCGATCCCACCAAGGAAGTTTTGCGTCGTGCAAACGGCTACACAGTGTAACGGCATAAAGGTTTCTGCTATTCACTTGCTTGAAGACATTGAGGGCAAGGCTCCCACCGGCGCTAGAACCGATAAGAAGTAGTTCGCCGTGTTCTTTGAGTTTTTGGCTGGTTAGTTCCGTAAGTCCGGCAATCATATCCGTAAATAATTCATCTGAGCGCCAGTTAATTGGAATGTGCTCGACGATAATCCCACGCTCGGCCAGGTAATTAATAGCGAGCTGTTCGCGCTTACGGGTCGTGCCATCGGTGAGGCCATTGAAGAAGAGGGCATAAATCATATTAACCAGTAATCTTGATTACGCCGAGTAGCGCTTCTGCTTTATGCGTCGGATCTTTAAAGACAAATCCATCCCGTTTCTTATCTGTCCGACCTTGATATTGGTGCACTACGATACCCAAGCTCTTCCTGCGATACTAGTGGTAAGCCAAGTTTATGCATGACGATTTGAATGCTCGTCGGCGTGCACCAGTAGGGTTGCTGCGTGAACGGTATATAACGAGAGTCTGTAGGGACCGATGAATTTGCTTTGGGTTGTTTACTCATTTTTCCTCCATAAAAAATCTACTCCTATACCGTGGTCTTCCATATTTTCAATAGTAGTTGCGGCTTTTGTATGATCTGGATGATTGCGATAAGCGTCTATTGCGGCCTGATTTTTACCTCTTACAAGAATGACGTGGGTATAACCTTCGCTATACTTTGAAGTATTCTGGCCAGTTGTTATATCTAAGATACCGGGGATTTTACTAGCAAGTGATTCTATATCTTGAAGAACCTGATTAACTTGCTCAGGTGTAACTTCTGGCTTCCATTTGTAGAGAGCGATGTGAATGTTCATGACTGTACCTCCTCTGCTTGAACAACTCGTCCGCCAATATCCGCACAGTTGTCTGTTGCTGGCTGAGCATAGATCACCGAACCCTCACCGTGGATAATTTCAATGTAAAGATTGAGTTTGCTAGCGAGCATCATCGCTCCCGAGCCATTACCTTTTGAGCTTCCGGTATGTCCCAGTCGCTCGCAAACGTACGGGCACGGATGCTACCTTTTGCTTCCTCTATCCATGCCCAGACCATAGTGTGTTGCAGTGATGTCGTTTCTTCGAGCTGTATTTGCCCTACGTCACCGGCAGTTTCTAGTTGTTTGTATTGCCAGTGTGGCATAGTTTCCAGACTGGCGCGAACCCAGGTGATATTGCCATCTTGCCAGGTAGTGATTTCCCCGCCACGTCCTAGTATGTGTTCTGTCGGCTTGTCTCGAAGCTTGGTGAGTAGGCAGGCCACGGCCAATACGCCAACACCGGCAAAGTCTATTTCGCCTTGAGGGTGTATGACGCTAATATTTGCGCTGGCGATGTTATTGATGAAGATTGTCTCACCAGTATTGAGTTCATGAGCCATACCTTGGCGCTCGGAGTCAGAAATGTGACGACCCTCGTCTATCACGACACTTGCGGCGTCGCCGAACTTACCTTGACCGTCGGTGAAAACACGGAGCATATAAGGTTTAGCCGGCTCGCTCATGTGGTGGCAGCCTTAATTACTTCGTCTACTACTTTAGATAGCGGCTGTATAGCATCAATCATAACCGCACCAAACTTTTCATACCGTTCGAGCATTTTGCCATGCCAGTACAGCATCAGCTTGAGTTCCTCGGGTGAATTTCCGAATGTGTTTGTATCACGGTTAGCAACACGGTATTTCATGGTTTCTTCGTCAATTACCAAGCAAATGACTTTGCTATAATACTCAGCCAACTCAAGGTCATTTGCAGGAATACCACAGAGAAAAATAAGCTTGTCCTTAGCGCGTTCAGCAAGCACTTTTACCCGCTCGAGTGACATACGATAGTGATGATGCTCATACCAATCCGCTGGTCGTTCTGGCGGATCTGGCCGCTGGACTTTCTCGTTAGTTTCAAGGTTGTACCATGCCGACATACCGTCTTCGTCAATATCGTGTGCTTCGTAACCACGTTTTTGTAGCTCAGTACGAACGGTAGATTTTCCGGCGCCGGAGGGGCCAGTGATGTAAATGAGGGGCATTACAGCATTTCCTTGATTGTATGCACCGTTTCTTCTATGCTATGCGTCGTTGAATCTACCTTGGTGAAATCCTTGTAAAACACAGCATTCGAGAAATACTCATGGTGCTCTTCAACCGCCTCCGCGCCCATTTGAATATCTTCGGGACGGCCTGTATCTCTCTGGGCAATTATTTCCGGGTGCGGTAATAGGAGGACTTTATGGGTGAGCGTCACATATTTTTGAATATTTTCCCAGGCTGGCTCATTGATATAGCCGTTAATGATCACATTAAATCCAGCATCCTGAAAGTTCTTAGCGAGCATGCCAATATTTGTACCGAGCAGTCCCCACTGCGGAATGCCTTCGGCCGAGTCGCCATAAATAAACCCAGTAACGATCATGTGTTTCAGAGTGTCGGCGTCGATATTTACACAGCTATCTATTTGTTTGGCGAGTTCCATAGCAACAGTTGTTTTGCCTGAGCCGGTGGGGCCGGTGATGGCTAGTACAAACTGTCTCATGCCAAAACTCCTTCAACCCATTCCTGTAGATCTTGGTTTATATCATCAAATGCAGTGAAGGTTACCATTGGCACTTCTTCGATGCTAGTTTTTCGGACGTCTTCAATGATTGCAGTCTTATGCTTTTCGGTCGTGTACGAAGTGATCGTAATATATTCAGCCATGTCGGTTATTTCGCCCTTCCATAGAAAACGAGCTGGCGCAACTATAAGCTGCCCGCCAGTCACCAGCCGCTGCTTGAGTAAAGAGTTGAGGATGATGTCAGCCTGTGTTTGATTCTCGGCACTGATCTTTACTTCGTAAACCATGTTCCTATTTTAGCGTATAAACCTCTTTTCCTTAGGAAAAGAGGTCAACCTGCACTTGCTAGGCAAGATGCAAGCTATGTATCACTCTCTTACTTTTACTGTATAATCGGCGCTCCCAACCCGCCGTCAATCGCCAAAGTTGTGGCGTTGATACTCTTGTTGGCAATGACTGTTTCCATAAGGTCAGCGATTTCATCAGGCTCAACGAGCTTGTGAGTAAGTTGAGGCGGAATCATTCCTTTGATCTGCTCCTCAGACATGTCTTTGTTCCAGGCGCTCTTAACCCAACCGGGCGCAATACCGACGACGCGGATATCCGGCGACCAGCGTTTAGCATACGTCATAGTAAGTGAGTTAAGCGCCGCTTTACTGGCGCTATACATGGCAAACTGCGTCTCACTCATGTACGGTTCGCCAAAAATGGAGCTGATGTTCACGATCACGCCGCCTTTATTCAGTGCCATATCTGCATGTGCCATGAGCACGCCGGGAGTAGTAGTATTAATGGCAAATGTCTTTTGCCAGGCGTCCCAATCCTGTTGAACTTTCCAGTCTTCGGCTTCAGCATAGTAAACGGCGGCATTGATCAGTACGTCGTATTTCCCGTCCATAGACTGTTCTACGAACTTGAGAAAGCTGTCCTTGCTAGAAAAGTCTGCCTGAAGGAAACGCACTTTGGAATACGCTTGTTTGATCTCCTCTGTAATATCATTTTCAGAATGATAGTGGGCGGTGACTTCGTAACCCATGTCCACAAGCTTGGCAAGCAGAGCTTTGTTGACGAGACTGTTGGTTCCGGTAATGAGAGCTTTCATTATTTATTTGTCCTTTACTTCATTAATTTCCATATTGTGCAGTTCCTCCGTGAGTTGCTCGAAATCCTTATAGCAAATTGACTGCATACCGTAGGTTTTGACAATGTCGCAGGTACTTTGCATATCATCTATCATAACCGCTTGACGTAGCTCAACGCCAAGCCGCTGGCAGGCTAGTTCAAAGATTTCTTTATCTGGCTTGGCCATCTTTACTTCACCAGACAAAATAGCCACGTCAAATAACTCTTCACGTTCATTGGGACTAAAGAAGCCGTCCATCATATCTGCACCAATATTGCTCAGGAGACCGATCTTATAGTGCTGACGTAACTGTTTTACCAGGGCAACCAATCGCTCATCGCGCCCTTTACTCTGGAAAAACCTTTGTTCGGCAGCTTCGGGTGTGATGCCGAGTAGTGTCGCTGCTTGCTTCACAAAGTCTTGTTTGCTAAGCGTCCCACGGGCAGCTTGTTCATCAAGGCTATGTAAAGCCTCAGCTTTTTCGGGAGATGTTGCCGAGTCGCGCATGTATGCAAAAACAGGGTCAACAAAGAACACGCCGAAGCAGTCAAAGATGATTGCTTTTATCACCGCAACTTCTCCTTAACCATACTAGCCAACTCATCATGTACCCGCCCATTGCTCACTATCGCGCCTTTAATTGGCTGGTCGTAACGCTGTTCCTCGCCAGAAAGGCTGGTTACTTTTCCACCCGCCTCTTCAACGATGATTTTAATTGCTGCAATGTCCCAAGGAGAGTTGTGGCCGTACACATTAGCAACAATTTGACCAGTCGCAACTAGTGCCGCTTCGGCGGTTACGCAAACAAAAGTAAAAGTTTTAATCTGCTGCTTAATTGCCTCATGCAAAAGCCCACCAGAATCTAACAATTCTTCTGCCGAACCAGGCAGCGCTACATGGTTGTTGGCTAAACTGGACTGGTCATTAACGGTAATCTTCTCGCCATTGAGGTACGCACCTTCGCCCTTGATCGCGTGATACATTCGCTTTTCATACGGGTCGTACATAACACCTAATATCGGCATACCGTCCTTTACAAGGGCAATCGAGAACAGAGAGACAGGTACGCCAAAAGTATACGGCTGCGTGCCGTCCAGCGGATCACAAACCCATGTATACTCTGCTGGAGTAGGCGAAATATCTCCTTCTTCGCTCAAAACAGCGTGTTCGGGATACGTGGATTTTATAGTTTCAACGACAAGGTTGTCTATTTCCGTATCGGCAATAGTAACAGGTGAGCCATCACTCTTAGTTTGGGCGGCAATACCGATTTGCAAGTGACGACGCATAATGTCACCAGCTTTATAGGCTAAATCTTGGGCAAATTGTAAGTAGGTTTGTTCGTCTGTCATGTATCTATCTTAACAGAGAGTCTCTTAGCTGGGATCAAACCTATTTGCCGCTGGCAAACAGGTGGCTTTACACTTGCTTGCAAGTGTAAAGTTCTAATCTCTACGGGACAAGGAGGTGGTACAAAGGACGTTCCCTCGGGCGGCAGTCTCATATTGACTCTCCGTCATGATCTTTCAATGCCTGTTCTATGACTTCTTTAACTGCCGACTTACCTAATGCCCAGCATTCTCCGTCGATAACACCCAGGCAGTTAGCTACCCGTTCGCAAAAGCGTTTGCGTACTCTCTCTACAAAGGGGCTTTGTGTATTATTGAGTGCCCGGCCCCACTCTCCCGACTCAGTTTTGGTGTAAGTCAGCTCCAGCAACCTCTGGAGCAGAGACGGGTCCGGCGGGGGCTGCATGATGTCTGTTTCCACATAGCCTCTCTTTATGTCCTCTGCGTCGACATAAAATTCTCCTCCTACCTCAGTAGGACGTCCTTTACCCGGCTCAACTGTCAATAGAAAAGGCACTGCTTCCAGATCGGATAGGTGACCTTGCTGAAATGTTGGGCATAAGGGTTTGGGTGGTACGAATGGTGTTCCTTCGGGCGGTAGTCGCATATTTGATTTCCTTTCTGTTAGTGATTTCTAGTTGTGGTTTTGTCCATGGTAGTCCTTCAGATCTCCTCAACGACCTTTTTCACAGCCTTTGCGCCGAGCGCCCAACATTCTCCATCAACAATGCCCCGGCAGGTAGCTATACGATCGCAGAACAGTACGCGCATATACTCGACCGCTAAGTTGTCCGTATTGTGAAGGCCTGTGCTTACCGCACCGTCAGGTTCAGCGCCCAGCAGTCGACGAATGTTCGGTGTCAACGAGTCACTTGGGGGCAATGGTAATTTGTCTGTGGATACTTCAGCGGCTACTTCTTCGGTAACGTCGGTTACTAAAGGATAAAACGTTCCATGTAACTCTCCTGGACGATCGGGCCATAGGTCTATAAGCACCATAAAGGACGCAGCGCTCAGGTTGGGTATATCTCCCCATGTTCGACTGGGCAGGTGGGTGGTGAGTATGGTGTTCCTTCGGTGGGGTGGCGCATTGTAGCTCCTTTCTGCTTACGGGTTATCGCTAGATGTAGGTTTAGGTCTATCCGTACTAACATTTAAGACCTCACCGACAACTTCCTGAACGGCCTTTGCACCAAGCGCCCAACACTCTCCGTCAATAACACCTCGACACTCAGCGACCCGATCACAAAAAAATGTGCGCACCATATCTACTACAAGTCTTTCTGTGTGTTTCAATGAGTTGTGTGTGTCGCTGCCATCCATCAACTGGCGTACTCTCTGCTCCAAGGGGCTGTCTACCGACTGGTGCAATACATCTGTGGATACATGGGCCGCTATGTCTTCATCCCCATGTTCATCTGTCTCTAGGACTTCAAAGCTTCCATATATTTCGGTAGGACGAGTAGGGCCTGGATCCATTATTAATCTAAAGGACACGGACTCCAGATCTGGTATATCTCCGCTCCGGTTTACCGGGCAGGTGGGTGGTGAGTATGGTGTTCCTTCGGTGGGGTGGCGCATATAGTTCTCTCCTTAACCGTGATAGTTTAGCGTATCCTCGTCAGTTCGCATCATAGGCGCACTGAAGACTCCTGCGGATAGCTTTGTTTTTAGGCCACCTCTTTTCGATAAGTGATGCCATGACTGTTCATAGCCCATGCGACAAAAAACGAATTATTTTCAAATAATATGCTAAAATTGTCGTATGGATATAAGCATAAACAAAAATAGCTCGTACGTTCTGCTGCAGCTTTTACAGGGCAGGAATACCGCGACAAAAATTAGTGAGCATGTGCCCGACATCGATATTCGCACTATTCAACGCGGACTGACCAGGCTTACGGAGCTAGGTATAGCCATCAAAAAAGGCACTAACCACCCAACCTATGCCGTAAGCTATAAGTCATTATTACGTACAAATATTACCGATAAGCTGCTCGAAAACGAAGAAAGGCCAGAGACCACCCTAAACCTGGACTTTATCAATTGGCTGGATTCTCTAGACAGCAGTGATTTAGATGGTACGCTTGCGCAGGACGCTCCCGCTCTACAATCAAATCACCACCAAGTGCATATGACAGCCAAAGAGTTAGAGCATCTTACGATTGAACTATCCTGGAAATCATCTGCGCTGGAGGGTAATACCTACACCCTGCTAGATACGCAGCTACTTTTAGTAGAAGGCGTGAAGGCAAAAAATAGAACTGAGTTTGAGACTCAAATGATCCTCAACCACAAAAATGCGATTGCTTTTATTGTCGAAAACAAAGACCTTTTTGTAGACAAGCTGACTTTTAGCACCGTGGAGGAACTACATAAAATCATCGGATATAACCTAGGTATCGAAAAGGGGGTGCGCAAGAAATTAGTAAAGATTACTGCTAGCAATTACACCCCGCTGGCAAATCCGCATCAAATAAAGGAATACGCCGACACAGTATTGAACATTATTAGTCGCGCTAAAAATCCATTTGCGCGAGCGCTTCTAGCTTTGGCCCTTATACCATACTTACAAATCTTTGAGGACGGCAATAAACGAACTGGCCGAATGCTGGCCAATGCACTACTTATCCACTCGATTGGCAGTGGCTTTAGCTTACGCAAAGTAAGCCCTAGACAGTTAGCGCTGGCTTATCTATCTTTTTACGAATTTAATAGCGTGGCCAGTTTGTCCAAGATTTTAAAAGCTGAGCTTGCTTAATAATCTACGTAAGTAGAGCGCGAATTTCCTGTATACCTTGCTTAACATCCTCAGTCTGAACACTGTCAAAAGTTTGGAATAGGTTCACTATCCCCAGCCAGGAATTATCAGGAAGTCTACAGATTGAAATGTAGACTTCTTTAGTAAGAAAAAGTTCGAATCCCTCCGCCCTCAAAATGTCCGCCTATTCCTCTGGGCAAATATAAATCGCTATCCTAGACCACGATGACGCCCATATGCTACTTTTCATGGGAGCTTCCTGAGCTCAAAGTAGTGATTTTCCTTATCATAAAACTGTGGTGCAGTCATGCTATTATGCCGCGCGATTCTTGTAGGCGAGAAAAGATACGACGCTTCAATCTCCAGGTCTACTTGTAGGCCACGTTCTTTTCTTGTTTTAACCCAGGTACTAAATAGCCCGTGCAGCGTATCATCATCAAAGCAGAAGTAGTCTCTATCGTTGAAAGCAGGCTGTGACATCAGTTCGGCCAAGGTTAGACCGAATGGATTGCTAGCTGCTAAGTAGCCTCCTGGTACAGGTGCGTCGCCGTTTCGATAACGTTTGTTCTCGGCTATTATCTTGTTGAGCGTGACTCCACCATCATATTTATAGATGAACTCGACATAAGCAGTAAAGTTAATAGCCGTGAACCTCCCTCCCGGAGCAAGCAATGAAGCGGCGAGATCAAAAACATTCAGTACGGTCTCTGGACTGCCAAAATGGAGAACATGTCTAGCTGTCATGAGGTCAATGCTTCCAGCTGACGAGTTTCTCCTTTGAGGGACTGGAGTAGTGGCTGAGCCTTCGGGTGCGAAGCAAGCGCGGATTGCCACCAATCTTCTCGGAGTAGTACCGGCTGTAAGCTGGCGTAGCCGAGCTCCCTGGCCTTATG
>WNGA01003537.1_pt1 | contig 25393 bp, 24 predicted proteins | sample 5400061 | NCBI WGS metagenome assembly WNGA01 (sample SAMN13153366, study PRJNA577476) | soil metagenome | isolation source: 100 cm soil or saprolite under grassland replicate 2 | place: USA:California | collected 2016-06-15 | reverse complement strand
CTGGTCTCCAAGCACCTGCTCTCCGGGGCCGACCTCTCCTGGCTGGTGGGCATGGCCGTGGCCGGGGCGGTCTACCTGGTCGGGATGCGGGGCCGGGCGCCGGTTCCCGCCGAGCCGATGGTGGCGCCGCCGACCGTGACCGGCCCCTAGATGGCCGGTCTGGTCGGGACGAGGAGGCTGCGATGATCCGCGCGGCGGTGCTGACCGCTCCGGGAAGGCTCGAGGTCATGAGTTTCCCGGAGTCGGCGCCGCCGCGCGACGGGGCGCTGCTGCGGCCGACCCACTGCGGGGTGTGCGGGACCGACCCGCACATGTACAGCGGGCACCTGGCGGTGCCCATGCCGCTGGTCATGGGGCACGAGTTCTCCGGCGTGCTGGAGGGATGGGGCCCGGACTTCCCGGCGCGCGACGTGTACGGCCAGGAGCTCCACCCCGGCGAGGCCGTGGCGGTCGGCACCACGCTGGCCTGCGGGACCTGCTACTACTGCCGGTTCGTGCCGCAGCGCCAGAACCTGTGCCAGGACGTCAACATCTACGGGATCACGCTGGGGGCCGACCAGGCGCCGCACGTTCGCGGCGGCTACAGCGATCTGCTGTACCTGCTCCCGCAGACGTGGCTGTTCAAGCTGCCGGCCAACGTCACGCTGAAGATGGCGGCGCTGGCCGACCCGATCGCCTGCGGGACGCGAGCGCTGGAGCGGGCCTTCGCGCCGGGGATGCCGTGGGCGGGCGAGGGCGTCGGCCTCGGGAAGTCGGTGGTGGTGCAGGGGCTGGGGCCCATCGGGATCATGACCGGCGCGGCCGCCCGGGCCATGGGGGCCAGCCCGGTCATCGGCATCGACCGCATCCCGCTGCGCCTGGAGATGGCTCGACGCTTCGGCTTCGACGAGGTGCTCTCGCTGGAGGAGCTGCGGGAGGTGGAGGACAGGGTCCAGGCGGTGCGGTCGATGACGCACGGGCTCGGCGCCGACGTGGTGGTCGAGGTGGTGGGCCTGCCCCCCGCGTTCGCCGAGTCGCTCCGGCTGGTCCGCAGGGGCGGCCGGGTGGTCGAGTTCGGCCACTTCACCGACAACGGCACGATGGCGCTCAACCCGCAGGACGTCGTGAACCTGGACGTGGACATCCTCGGGTCGTACGCCTACCCCAACGCGCAGATCGGCACCTCACTGGCGTTCCTGTCGAGATACGCGGAGGTCTACCCGTTCGAGGACCTGGTGACCCACACCTTCGGGGTGGGGGACACCGAGAGGGCGATCCAGGCCAGCCGCGACAAGGTCTGCGTCAAGGCGATGGTGGTGTCGGGGAGCTGAGGGGACTGGCATTGGACAGGAGCTCGATGCCGATGGGCGTTGGCCGGTAGTGGTTGATCTCGTTGAGGTCCTGCGGGCATGCCGACGCCACCACGATGCAGTCCAGCTCGGCGCGCACGACGACACCGTCTCCGGCGCCGGTGGGCGCCGCGCTCCAGGTGAAGGCGCCGTCGGCTTGCACCCCCACGGCCATGAACAGGTTGATCGGCTGGGGCACCTCGATCGTGCCGTGGCCGAGCGCCGCCATCGTCCGCTGGAGGTTCTCTTGGCAGGAAGGGTGCCATCCGTCGACGCCGAGGAGCCGGTAGCGGGTCGGATCGCAGGCCGCGCAGAGCATGTCGTGCACGCCAGGCGAGTCGTCCGCCTCGAATCGGAGGATGGGGCGGCGGCGATTGGTCACGAAGGACTCGCTCACCCGTGGGAACAGCCGGTTGACGTGGACCCTGGTGTGCTCGGCGCTGGCGTACTCGGCGACGTCGTCGGCCACGAACGCGAACAGGTCCACCACCTGGCCACCCTCGATGTCGACCACCCGGAACCGCCCGCCGGGCCGCACCCGGACCGCCCGTGCGTCGCGGGCCGGCACCACGACCAGCGCGTCCTTCATGGGTCCCCCGGTGACGGGCCGCGCTCGGCGCGGCGGGGCGTCAGCATAGCCGACAGCAGCATCCGGGCTCGAGGAGGTCAGCGGATGGACCAGGGTGAGGGCGGCGGTGGCCGCTTGAATTTTCCGTTCGTCGGGATCCCCTCGTTCCTCAGGGCGGCCGTGTGCGAGGACCTGACCCGTCTCGACGCCGACATCGCGATCCTCGGCGCGCCGAGCGACGAAGGGTCGCCCTTCATGCCGGGCTCGAGGTTCGGCGCCCGCTCCGTCCGGGAGCACTCGCTGCGGTTCGTCACCGATGGGCACGGCTACTACGACCCGGAGACCCGCAGGCAGTTCCTCGAGCACGAGATGGTCGAGGGGCGGATCGCCGACGTCGGGGACGCCGACGTGCTGCCCACCAACGTGGTCGGCACCTTCGCCAACATCACCGAACTGGCCCGGGGGGTGATCCGGGCGGGCGCCATCCCGGTGGCGCTCGGCGGCGACCACGCCATCACCTTCCCGGTGGTCCGGGCGTTCGAGCGGGAGCAGCCGTTCCACGTCATCCACTTCGACGCGCACATCGACTACATGCCGTTCGTCCACGGCCTCGAGTACACCAACCAGCACGCCTTCCGGCACATCCGCCTGATGCCGAACGTCCGGTCCATCAACCAGGTCGGCATCCGCAGCATCCGCAACACGCGCGTCATGCACGAGGACTCCCTGCGCGACGGCAACCGGGTCGTGACCATGGAGGAATTCCGGGACCGGCCGGTCGAGTCGGTCCTGGAGGGGGTCCCGGAAGGAGCGCGCTGCTACGTCAGCATCGACATCGACGTGCTCGACATCTCGCTCACCCCTGGCTGCGTCTCGGCGGAGCCGAACGGCATGAGCTACGCGGAGCTTCGGGACGCGCTCGCCGCGATCGCCGAGCGGACCCAGGTGATCGGCCTCGACCTCGTCGAGGTCAACCCGCTGCTCGACGTCCCCACCGGGCTCACCTCCTACCTGGCCGCCCACGTCCTGGTGGAGGCCCTCGGCCGCATCTGCGACCAGCCCTGGTGGCGGAACGCGCGGGACGCGCGCGCCGAGCTGCGCGCCGCCGCGGCACGGCCCGGCGAAGGCGCCTGAGGAGGACGACATGACCGACCCGATCAAGGTCGACGTCCACATGCACCTGTACCCCTCCGCGGAATCCGGAGCCTGGTGGAAGACGGGCTACGAGATCTGGGAGTACGGCGCCAAGGACGGCGTCACCTTCAGCCGCTACGACGGGACGGTCGACGACGCGCTCGCCGCCATGGCGGAGGCCGGGTTCCGGCATGGCGTGGCCGTCAACCTGCTGAGCGTCGAGCTCTTCCGGGAGGAGGCCATGGCGATGCTGCCGGAGGATCTCCCCTCCGAGGACCGCGCTCGCGCCGTGGCCGAGATCGACGGGAGCATGGCCGAGCGCTTCCGCGCGTCCAACCGTTGGCTGGTCGACGCCCTCGAGGAGATCCCGAGCCTCACGCCCTACGTCGGGGTGGATCCCTGGGCGCTGGAGCCCGAACAGAACGTCGAGCACCTGCGGGAGATGGCCGAGCGGGGGGCGCGCGGTGTCAAGCTGCACCCGGTGGCGCAGCGGTTCGAGCCGAACGATGCCCGCATGCATCCCGTGTACGACGCCTGTGAGGAGCTGGGCCTGGTGGTGCTCTCCCATACCGGGTCGGCCAAGGGCGGGGAGGCGTTCGCCGAGCCGCAGGCCTTCGCCGGCATGCTCGCGCGGCATCCTCGTCTCAAGGTGGTCCTGGCCCATCTGGGTGGCGGAAGCTGGCACCAGACGCTGGCCCTGGCGCGGGCGTTCCCCGAGGTGGCCTTCGACCTCTGCGAGATCATCGAGTGGACCGGAGCGCCGGGGGCACCCACCGAAGAGGACCTGGCCCGGATGATCCGGGAGATCGGTCCGGAGCGGGTCATGCTCGGCACCGACTTTCCCTGGTACGACCTGGATCGGACGGTCGAGCTGGTCATGCGGCTGCCGCTGCTCTCCACCGCCGAGAAGGAGGGGATCCTGGGAGCCAACGCCGTCCGCATCCTGGGTCTGCCGGAGGATCCCTGAGGAGGGAAGCGATGGAGCACGCGACGGAAGCGGTCGAGCGGATGCTGGCGGTCGCCATCGAGGAGGCGGAGATCGGGCTCGCGGAGGGTGGCGTGCCGGTGGGCGGTGCCCTGTTCGCGGCCGACGGGCAGCTTCTGGGACGGGGCCGCAACCGGCGGGTGCAGGAGGGCGACCCCTCGATCCACGGCGAGACCGACGCCTTCCGCAGGTCGGGGAGGCAGCGGAGCTACCGCGGCACCACCATGGTGACGACGCTGGCCCCGTGCTGGTACTGCAGCGGGCTGATCCGGCAGTTCCGCATCCCTCGGGTGGTGGTCGGGGAGGACCGCCACTTCCAGGGCGGGGTCTCCTGGCTCCGGGAGTCGGGCGTCGAGGTCGTCGTCGTGGGCTCGGCGGCGTGCCTCGACCTCATGGAACGCTTCATCCACGAGCATCCCGAGATCTGGAACGAGGACATCGGCGAGGACTGAGCCGGCGACCGGCGGTCTCAGCCAGGCCTCACTCCTGGCTGGCGGAGATGCCGGGGCGCGGGGTGCTGGCGGTGCGGCGCCAGTCGACGGTGGGGCGCAGGGCGCCCAGGTCGGCGCGGTGCTTGTGGCGCTCGGCGATCGCGAACAGCGAGGTGATCAGCGTGTCGGAGAGGCGGTGCGGCTCCAGACCGAGGTCCATGAGCCCGGTGTAGACCACCTTGTAGTAGTGGTTGCCGGCCTCCACGCGCGGGTTGTCGAGGTAGTCGATCTCGACAGGCTGGGGGTAGGCGCTGGAGATCACCTTGGCGATCTCGGCGACCGACATGCTCTCGGTCATCTGGTTGAACACCCGGAACTCGCCCGGGGCGGCGGGTTGCTCCGAGGCCAGGCGGATACATTCCACGGTGTCGCGGATGTCGATCACGCCGCGCGTCTGGCCGCCCTCGCCGTAGACGGTCAGGGGCTGGCCGAGGACCGCCTGGACGACGAACCGGTTGAGGACCGTGCCGAAGATGGCGTCGTAGTCGAAGCGGGTGGCCAGCCGCGGGTCCCGCGCGGTCTGCGGGGTCTGCTGCCCGTAGACGATGCCCTGGTTGAGATCGGTCGCGCGCAGGCCCCAGGTGCGACAGGCGAACTCGATGTTGTGGCTGTCGTGCACCTTGGACAGGTGGTAGAAGGACCCGGGCCGTTTGGGGTAGAGCATCCGGTCGCTGCGGCCCTTGTGGGTGACCTCGAGCCAGCCCTCCTCGATGTCGATGTCCGGGGTGCCGTACTCGCCCATGGTGCCGAGCTTCACCAGATGGATGTCACGGTCGATCTCCGCGATCGCATACAGCAGGTTGAGCGTGCCGACCACGTTGTTGACCTGGGTGTAGACGGCGTGCTTGCGGTCGATCTCGGAGTAGGGGGCGGAGCGCTGCTCGGCGTAGTGCACGATCGTGTCGGGGTGGAACTCGCGGACGATCCGGTAGGTGAACTCGGCGTCGGTCAGGTCGCCGACGAAGGCGCTGATCGAGCGCCCGGAGACCTCGCTCCAGGCACGCGTCCGCAGGTGCAGCGGCTCGATCGGGACCAGGCTTTGCACACCGAGCTCGTGGTCGTACTGGCGCCGAACGAAGCTGTCGGCCACGGCGACGTCGTGTCCCCGGTCCGACAGGTGCAGGGCCGTCGGCCAGCCAAGGTAGCCGTCGCCGCCGAGCACGAGAATTCGCATGCGTCACTCCTTGTCGATTCCAACCTGCCGGTTCCCAACGCGCATCACGCGTGGAGCCGCGCAACCGTTGCCGGTGGGGGGGACTCCCGCGCGGCGCGCGCTGTGCCATACCCGCATACTCTCGTGAGGAACCGATAAGAGGCTAGTAATAAGACGAGCGCCCATCGGGTGCCCCGGCGGCCCGCCGCCGGATCGACATGCTTGGGAGGGTTGCGTGCTGGACGGCTCCGACGGCGATCGGGCGCTCCCGTTGTGGCGCCGCCCGCTGGCGGTCCGGCTCGCCAAGTTCACGGCGGGCTCGGCGGTCGCGGCGATGGTCAGCGAGGTCGCGTTCGTCCTGCTCTACGCCGCGCTGGACGCTGGCCCGCGGGTGGCGGGCGTGGTGGCGTTCCTGGCGGGCGCGATCCCCAACTGGGGCCTGAACCGGCGCTGGACGTGGCGGCGGCGGGGTCGGCCGCGGCTCCGCCGCGAGGTGCTGCCGTACGTGGCCGTGGTGATCTCGACCGCGGTCGCGGCGACCGCGCTGAGCGGCGTCGCCGACGGTTGGGTCCGGGGGCTGGACGCGCCCCGGTCGTTGCAGGTCGCGCTGGTGGCGATGGCCTACCTGCTGCCCTTCGGCGTGGTCTTCCTTCTCAAGTTCGCGCTGTTCGAGCGGGTCGTGTTCAGCGATCCACCGTTGCGGTCGCGGACGTCTGGCTCCCGCGTGGGGACGGGGGAGCGGTGAGGCGACCGTCCCGACCGGGCCGCTCGCGCAGCCAGGTCCCGACCACCACCCGCGCGTAGCTCCAGCCGTAGACGAGGCTGTTGCCCTTCTTGCTGCGGCCGGCGGTGCGCGCGCGCATGGTCATCGGCTGCTCCAGCACCCGGAAGCCGCGGGCGAGCACGCCGATCAGCAGCTCCGCCGACTGGTACTGCGGCTGCGAGAGGGTCACCGCGCCGGTCACCGGCGCCTTCATCGCGCGGAAGCCGAAGGAGGTGTCGCTGACGCGCTGGCCCGTCAGCGCCGACACCAGCCAGGCGAACACGCGTGACCCCAAGCGGCGCACCGGGACCGCTCCGTGGTTGTTGCCGAGCGCGCGCGAGCCGGTGACGAAATCGGCGGTGTCGGAGACCAGCGGCAGCAGCAGCCGCGGCAGCTCGTCCAGGTCGTACTGGCCGTCCGCGTCGGTGGTCACGACGTAGCGCGCCCCGGCCTCGCGCGCGAGGTGGTAGCCGAGCCGCAGCGCGGCGCCCTGGCCCCGGTTGACGGGCACCTCGCAGGTGTAGGCGCCGTGGCGCCGGGCCACCTCGGCGGTTGCGTCGGTGGCGCCGTCGACCACCACCAGCGCGTCCACGTCCAGGCCGCAGCTCCGCCCGGGGATCGCGTCGAGCACCGGCCCGATCGCGTCGGCCTCGTCGTACGCGGCGATCACGATCACCACCGGCGCGAGCCGGACCGTGCCGTAGCGCTCGCCGAAGTCCGCCAGGGCCTGGCGGTCGACCTCGGTCGGGAAGGCCGGCACCGCTGGGCGTCGCCGCCCGGGGAACAGGATCGTCGCGCCGAGCGCGCCCGCCAGCGGCAGCAGCACCAGGCCGGGGAGCTGGTAGCGCCAGGAGAACTCGAAGCTGGCGGCGCTGAGCAGCACGCCGGCGCCCATGGCCGTGTAGAGCAGGCAGGCCAGGCGCCGGCCGCGATCCCTGGTCCGTCCGGCGCCGAGCCCGCCCAGCAGCCCGGCCAGCAGCGCCAGTGCCATCACCGGCCCAGGCGTGTAGCCGGCGCGCTGGTAGCCCCGCAGCAGCTCGGCGATCCCCTGGTGCACCGCCGGGCCGCCGCCGCCGTAGCGGTCCGTGTAGTGCACCGCCGCGCTCATCGGATAGCCGGGCGGCCAGACCGGGTAGTCGAGCGGGAACCACCAGCGGTCGACCGGGACGTCGCCGGCGAAGGTGATCCGGGCAGGCGCGAAGCCCTTGGCGAAGTCGCGGCCGACGGCGCCCAGTAGTTCCAGCGGCTGGTGGAGGGCGACGCGGCGCGCGAAGTCGCGCTCGACCTGCGCTCTGCTCATCCCCGGCGGCGGCTGCAGCTTGAAGCGGGGCGCGTTGGGCGCGTGCACCAGGTAGTCGGCGGGGGCCATCCGCTGCAGGGCCCTGCTCGGGCACAGCACCCGTTCGTACGACGGCAACTGCAGCGTCGAGCAGTCCACGAACGACACCACCCGGCCGTAGGCGGTCGCGCCGCCGGTGGCCGAGATCCCCAGCGTGCCCGTCTGCGACTGGTAGTAGCCCGCGTACGCGCCGACCGGGACGGCGAAGCACGCCGCCACGGTGGCGGCCAGGCCGAGGCGGCGCCAGCGGCCGGAGCCGGCCACGGCGACGAACAGGATCGCCACCAGCACCAGCGGCTCGCCGACCAGCCGGACGACCACGGCCGCGCCCAGCAGCAGGCCGGCGACGGCGGCCGCCACGAAGCCGGGCCTTGGCCGCCAGGTGAGCACCGCGACCACCGCCACGAGCATGGCCATGAACAGCGTGTCGGCCATCAGGTTGTGCTCGATCTGCACCTGGTAGGCGTCCAGCAGCACCGGCGCCGCCGCCAGCGCGGCCAGCCAGCGGCGCACCCCCCAGCGCTGGAGCAGCAGGTAGATGGTCACGCCCATGGCGAGGCCGAGCAGGTGCTGGATCGCCGCCACCACCGCCAGGTTCCCCAGCCACAGCAGCGGCCGCAGGAACAGCGGGTAGCCGATCGGGTAGTCGCCCGTCGGGTCGAGCCGGTGCAGGTTGGCGAGGTAGACGTAGGAGTCGATGTAGAGCAGCAGCGGCTTGTACGCGAGCTGCGCCAGCACCCGCAGCGCGATCGCCGGCGCCAGGATCGCCAGGATCAGCCAGTGCCGCCGCGCGGCCGCGCCAGCCCTGGCCCAGCGGTCCCGCCAGCGCTCCGCCCGTGGCGGCGCCGCCGCGCTCACGGCCGCGGCGCCTGGGTGACCGGCACGCGGGCGACCCGCGGGCCCGCGAAGTCGGCCCACGCGGTCAGCAGGCCGTCCTCGAGCTCGACGGTCGGCTCGTAGCCGAGCGAACGCGCGCGCCCGATGTCGACGACCACGGCGGGCATCTCGCCGGGCTTGGGCGCGACGTGGACGGCCGGCAGCGGTCGGCCGGTCACCCGCCGCGCCTGGTCGAGCAGGTCCAGCACGCTGATGGAGCGCCCGGAGCCGATGATCAGGCTGCCGGTGCAGCGCCGCCGCCAGGCCAGCAGCAGGCCCTGGACGACGTCGTCGACGTGGACGAAGTCCCGCCGCTGGGTCCCGTCCCCGTAGATCTCAACGGTGGCGCCGTCCAGCGCCGCCCGCATCAGGCGGGCCACGAGGCTGTCCTTGTGGGTCATCCCCTGCCCGTAGACGTTGGTGAGCCGCAGCGCGCAGGTCGACATGCCGTAGGCGCCGGCGTAGCCGGACAGCAGCATCTCGCAGGCCGCCTTGGTGGCGCCGTAGGGGGTGAGCGGGCGCAGGGGAACGTCCTCGTGGATGGTGGCGTCGCCGACGTCGCCGACCACCGCGTTGGTCGAGGCCAGCAGGAAGCGCCCGACCCCGCGGATCCTTGCCAGCTCCAGCAGGCCGGCGGTGGCGGCCACGTTGGCCTGGTAGACGCCGGCGGGGTCCTCCATGGAGCGCAGCACCGAGGTGACCGCCGCCAGGTGGACGATGCCGTCCAGGCCCTCGTGGACGGCGGCGTCGCGGGTCGCCGGGTCGGTGATCTCGCCGACGACGCTGCGCACGTCGCCGTCCGGGAACGGCTGCAGGTCGACGACCGTGACCCGCGCCCGCTGCTGGGCAAGCGCCCGCACCACCGATCGACCCACGAAGCCGGCGCCCCCCGTCACCAGGACCTGCTGACCCGAAAGCTCCGCCATGGACCTGTTCCCTCTTCCTCGTCTCGAGCCGGTTGGCAAGTGGATAGGGTAGAGCCTTTGCTCGGCTCACCCCGCTTGCGGCTGCTCAGGCGGGCTCTCGGGCGCGGCGCCTCCCTGGCCAGCCGACTGGCCGTGGCGGGATGGGCGGCTCAGCGCAATCGTCACGGGCGTCCTACCGTTAAGGGATGGAGATTGCGCCGCGATGGGCTCGGCCCTGGCGTTGGCTGGTGCTGCTCGGGGCGGTCGCCCTGCTGGCGGCCATGCCCGCCGTGGTGTCGGCCCTGCCGGTCTCGGCGCCGTCGCTCCCAGCGGCTGAGCTGCTCGCCAAGGTCCGCGGCTCGACCGCCACGCCCTACCAGGGCTACGCCGAGTCCAGGGCAAGCCTCGGCCTGCCGGACCTGCCCGTGGTCGGCCGGCAGACCGCGCTGCTGGGCGCGATCACCCGTATCCGGGCGTGGGTGGCCAGCCCGACCCTGTGGCGGGTGGACGAGCTGACCGCCATCGGCGAGCGGGACCTGTACCAGGACGAGTCGGGGACGCTGGAGTGGGACTCGGGCTCCAACCGGGTGGAGCGGACCATCGGCGAGCCGGTGGTGCGCTTCGCCCGCGCCGCCGACCTGCTGCCGCCGGAGCTGGGGCGACGGCTGGCCGCGGCGGCCACCCCGGGCGAGGCGCGACTGCTGGCGCCGCGCCGGGTCGCGGGCGTGGACGCGCTCGGGCTGCGGATCACCCCGCGCTCGACGTCCACCACGGTCGGCCGGGTCGACCTGTGGGCGGACCCGTCCAGCGGCCTGCCCGTGCGGGTGGAGCTGACCGCCCGCGGCGGCGCCGGGCCGATCATCGTCACCAGCTTCCTGGACCTGCGGCAGGCCGCGCCGGCGGCATCCACGGTGCGCTTCCAGATCCCGCCCGGCGCCCGCGTGGACTTCGACGACGCGCCTGACCTGGCCCGCGCGGTGGAGCGGTTCTCGCCGTTCGTGCTGCCCGATTCGCTGGCGGGCTCGCCGCGGCGCACCCAGGTGGCGAGCGCGGCCTCGACCTACGGGCGCGGCTACGACCTGGTGGCGGCGCTGGCGTTCCCCGCGCGGATCTCGCAGCGCACGCGGGACTTCCTGGCGGCGGTGCCGAGCAAGCGGGGGCCGTGGGGGCAGGCGAGCGAGATCGCCACGCCGCTGCTGAACGCGATGGTGTTCGAGCGCGACGGCGCCGTGTTCGCGCTCTCCGGCACGGTGGGGTTCCGCTCCCTGGAGGCCATCGCCACCCAGCTCGCCCGCCAGGGGGTGCGGGTGCGGTGACCGGCGCCCCGGTGCCCGACGCCCGACCGGTCATCCGGACCGAGGGGCTGACCAAGCGGTTCGGCGGCGTGGAGGCCGTGCGCGACCTGGACCTGGAGGTCCACCAGGGCGACCTGTTCGGCTTCCTGGGCCCAAACGGCTCCGGCAAGACCACCACCGTCCGCATGCTGCTCGGGCTGGTGTTCCCGACCGCCGGCAGGGTGGAGCTGCTCGGCCGGCCGATGCCCCGCGCCGGCCGCACGGTGCTGGCCGAGGTCGGCTCGCTGGTCGAGGGGCCCGCCTTCTACCCACACCTGTCCGGCCGCGTGAACCTGTCGCTCATGGACGCCGCGGGCCCTGGCGGCCGCCGCGCCGACCGCCGCCGCCGCGTCGGCCAGGCGCTGGAGCGCGTCGGTCTGGACTCGGTCGGTCGCCGGCCGGTCAAGGCCTACTCCACGGGGATGCGGCAGCGGCTCGGCCTGGCCGCCGCGCTGCTGCGGTCGCCCCGCCTGCTGGTGCTCGACGAGCCCACCAACGGCCTGGACCCGCAGGGCATGCGCGAGATCCGCGACCTGCTCGCCGAGCTGGTCGCCGGCGGGACCACCGTGTTCCTTTCCAGCCACCTGCTCGCCGAGGTCGAGCTGATCTGCACCCGCGCCGCCATCGTCCACCGCGGCCGGCTGGTGGTGCAGGACCGGGTCGAGGCGCTGCTGGCGCCCACCGGCCGCGTGCGCGTGACCACCCCCGACCCGGGCCGCGCCTCCGAGCTGGCGAGCCGCCTGCCAGGGGTGGAGCTGGGGGAGTGGCGAGCCGACAGCCTGGTGGTGCAGCTCGACGGCACCAGCCCGGAGGCCCTCAACCGCCACCTGGTCGCCGGCGGCGTGCCCGTCCGCGAGCTGGTGGTCGAGCGCCCCTCCCTCGAGGACGTGTTCCTCGCGCTGACCGGCGGGCGGCCCGGCGGTGCCGCCGGGCCCGGCGGCGCCAGCGCGGCGCCGGAGCGCGGCGGCGAGCGACGGGAGGTGCCGGATGCTCCTGGTTGAGCTGCGCAAGCTGGTGCGCCGGCCGCGGACGTGGGTCAGCATCGGGCTGCTGGCCGGCCTGCCGACGCTGGTCGCCATCTTCCTGAAGATCACCGGCATCGGCCCGAGGCCGGGCGAAGGCCCCGCCTTCCTCGGCGCGGTGCTCAGCAACGGCGCTCTGTTCCCGGCAGCCGCCCTGGCGCTGGTGCTGCCGGTCTTCCTGCCGGTGGCGGTGTCGGTCATGGCCGGGGACGCGGTCGCCGGCGAGGCCAACCACGGCACCCTGCGCTACCTGCTGATCCGGCCGGTCGGCCGCACCCGGCTGCTGGTCGCCAAGCTGGCCGTCACGATCGTGTTCGTGTTCCTGGCCGTCCTGGTGGTGGCCGCGGTCGCGTTCGTGGTCGGCGCGACGATGTTCGGCGTCAAACCACTGCCGTCGGTCTCCGGCCAGACCATCGCCGCCCAGGACGCCACCTGGCGGACGGTCGTGACCATCGTCTACGTGGCCTGGTCGATGCTCGGCGTCGGCGCGATCGCGCTGTTCGCCTCGACCCTGACCGACTCCCCGCTGGCGGCCGCGCTCGGCGCGCTGGCGGCCCTGGTCACCTCGCAGGTGCTGGACCTGCTCGACGCAGCGGCCTCGGTCAAGCCCTACCTGCCGACCCACTACTGGTTGTCGTTCGTCGACCTGTTCCGCGTGCCGATCCTGTGGCACGGCGTGGCCCGCGGCTTCGCCATCCAGGGCGTCTACATCCTGGTGTTCCTCGGCGCCGCCTGGGCGAACTTCGCCACCAAGGACGTCAAGAGCTGAGCAGGCCCGAGCCCGATCAGGTCGGCTCGATCTTGGGGTTGGAGAAGACGCCCCGGACCGGGCCCGCGCCCTTCACCCGCTCGGCGGCGTGCTCGTCCACCAGGATCGTGTAGAGGTGCTCGCTGGGGTTGATGTTGACCACCCCGAAGTGGCGGTCGACCTCGTCCTCGGCGAGCCCGAGCAGGCGCCGCACCTCCTCCAGGGACGCCTGCTCGGGCTCGAGTCGCAGCGTGATCATCACCGTGGCCATCGGACTGCGTCCCGCTCAGGCGTCGTGGCGCGGGCGTCGGCGCCTGACGTTGGCGAGCGAGGCCACCATCGCGGTGCCGTCGAGCGCGCCCCAGCCGAAGTCGTTGTCGAAGCCGGTGCCGCCGAGGTCGGTGGCGGTCTTGGCGACCAGCGTGCGCAGCTCGGCGGGCGAGAGCTGGCTCGGCGAATGGTGGGTGCGGATCGCCGCGACCACGCCGGCGGCCACCGGGCAGGCGGCCGAGGTGCCGCTGTCCGGTCCATGGAACACGTCGGAGCCCGTGAAGTGGGTGTAGCAGGACACGTCGGGCTTGGCGGCGGACAGCCGGCCGGGCCCCTGCGACGAGTAGCCGACGCGCCGCTTCTTGGTGTCGATGCCCGCCACCGAGGTCACGCTCGGGTGCGAGTTGGCGCCGCAGATCGGCTGGGCGTCGCCGAAGCCGCAGCGGCCGTCCGGGCAGTCGCGCCCGCAGTTGCCGGCGGCGAACAGGATGTCGGCGCCGGCGTCGGCGAGGCTCGCCACGATCACGTTGAAGGGGTGCGCCGGGTTGTCGGAGTAATTGCCCTGGTGGCCGACTGGGAAGTCCCATACCGGGTCGAACATCCCCCAGCTATTGGAGACCACCAGCCGCCGCCGGCTCGCCGGCTGCGCCTGGATGATGCCGAGCAGCTTGGAGTAGGCGAGCACCGCGTCGCTCAGCAGGCCGGACATGGCGGTCTCGCCGGCGGTCTTCGACAGCAGCACGGCGTAGTCGAGCAGGGTCGCCTCTGGCGCGGCGATGCCGACGTCGAAGGCGCACATGGTGCCGTGGTCGACCGGGTGCCTGCCCGGCTTGGTCTCCACGCCCTGCGGCGTCCAGCTCCTGGGGATGCTGTAGCGCGGGTCCCTGCCCTTGCTCTTCAGGAAGGCGATGTTGATGCCGGTGTCGACGATGGCCAGCGGCACGCCATGGCCGTCCAGGCCCTCGTCGTCCAGCGCCTTGACCCCGAGCAGCGTGGCCACGTCCTGGTCGTTGCCGACGGCCGGGCTGCCGGGGCAGACCAGGCTCGTCTGCACCGTCGGGTCGGAGAAGATCCCGACCACCTCGGGATGGCGCTGCGCCTCCGACAGCGCGTCGCGCTGCCGCTCCGGGTCGTCGGGGATGGACCCCCGGACCACGTAGGTCGCCTCCTCGGGCGCTGTCGAGAAGCTGACCGGCTGGCTGAAGCGGAAAGCGCTCACGCCCGGCCTGGCGGCCCTCGGGGTCGGGACCTGGACGGGAGTGTAGGCGGTGTCGACGCTGAGGCCGGTGATCGGCCCGCCGGTGCCCACCAGCCCGGCCGCCCCTTCCCCGGCGGCCGCCATCGACTCGGCGGCGAAGGCGGGCATCGCCTCGCCGGCGAGCAGTGCGGAATGGACTTGTGGCGACGATCGGAACTGAACGAGCACCCGCATGACGTCCCCCCTCGCTCGCAAGGTTGCTCTGCTGCGTGCACGCTATTGCCACGGCCCGGTCGAGTCAATGGGGTCGGTCGTCGCCCGAACGCGCTCCAGTGCCATTCGCATCGTTTCGGCCGGATACGGGCCACGCCGCAGCGCCTCCTCTGGCCCCCGCCACTCCAGCGGCCAGGCGTCACCGCCCGGCCGCCGCCTGACGGGCGCGAGCCGGGTCGTTGAGGTAGTCGGTCAGGCCGATCACGTTGCCCCACGGATCGGACAGCTCGACGACCCAGCCGGTGCGCAGCTCCCTCGGCTCGTCGAGCAGGTCGACGCCCGCGTCCCCGAGCACCGCCGCCGCGGCGCGCGCGTTCGGCACCTCCAGCCACAGGCGCGGCGACGGCCGCGGCGGCGCGGGCTCCGCGCCGCCGCCCCGCACCAGCAGCCCGGGCTCCTCGTCACCGAGGCGGAAGCACACCAGCCCGACCTGCGGGAAGACGAACTTCTCCTGGAGCCCGAGCAGCTCGCCGTAGAACCGGCGCGCCCCGTCCAGATCGCCCACGTCGAACAGGACGTTGTCGATCCCGAGCACCCCGATGCCGCTCATGCTTCCCCCGATCCGCGCGCCCTCGCCGCCCAGCCCTGAACCACGGCGATATTCGGGCCGCCCGCTCCCCGGGTCAAGCCGCCCGGCGCCGGGTCAGGCGGAGCGTGGGGCGCAGGTCGCGGAGGCGGTTCGTGTGGTCGCCGGGCGCAGGCCGATCGCCAGGGCGAGCCAGCGGCGGGTCGGCAGGCGGCGGCGCCTGTGTCGGGTCGATAGTCGCCAGGCTCGGGCGGACGCCTGCAAGTCGCGCCTGCGGTCGCTGGCGAGCTGCTCGAGGGCGCCGTAGAGCGCGCCGTACCGAGGCTCCATGAGTGGCCTCCCGTCTCCTCTTTGCTCTCTTGTCCCGTCACAGTTGTACCTCGCACCTGTGACAGTCCTTCGCGGCCTGGACCCGCACGGTCGCCTTCCTCCAGCGCCACCTGCTGGCCTGAGCAGTCCTGGCCCGGCGACCGGTCGGGATCAACTGGCTCCGGTGGGCAGCGGTTCGACGATGACCCGGCGCTCGGTCACGCTCACTGGCCGTCGCCGCGCAGGGCGGCGCAGTCGGACGGACCCGGCTTGCGCTCCAGGGTGCCGTCGAGCGCCCGCAGCGCCAGCCCGAGCGTGAGCGGGTCGCGCACCAGCCCGCCGTGGTCGATCCTGGAGTCGGCGCAGACGTCCTGGACACGCACGTTGCGCGCGCCGGCCAGCACCGCCGAGGCCGGCGGGGTGACCGTCCGGTCCAGCGCCGTCCAGATGCTGGTGACGTCCGGCCCCGCCGGGAACTCGTTGCCGCGCACCAGCTGGTTGAGGCGCGCCAGCAGCGCCGAGCCGGGCACCAGCTCGGCGCATGCTCCCGAGCAGAGCCGCGGGCCCAGCAGCGCCGCCAGGCTGGCGAGCTGGGCGCCGTGGTTGGGCGAGCCGAGCAGCACCACGTGCCGGACGTGGGCGGCCACGCCGGGCTGGCCGAGGTAGGTGCGCACCACGATCCCGCCGGCCGAGTAGCCGACCAGGTCGACCCTGCTCGCCCCGGTGCCGTCGACAGCCCGGGCCACCACGCCGGCGGAGACCTCGATGTCGCCGGTGCCCCGGTCGGGGAGTTGGACCACCACCACCTGGCGGCCAGCGGCCCGCAGACGGCTGGAGAGGACGTCGAAGGACGCCGGCGTGCCGTCGTAGCCGTGGACCAGCACCACCGGGACCACGCTCGCGGGAGTAGGCTGCCGATCGGGCCACAGGGCGACGAGCAGACCCGCCACGGTGGCGGCGACCGCCAGCAGCGTGGCGGCCGCGACCAGCAGCCGGCGGCGGGGACTCAGTGACGCGAGCATGACCTCATTGTCGTGCACCGATCGTGGGTACGCTCGACCCGGCGGCCCTCGATAGGCCTGCACGGACCCGTCACGTCAGGGAGGAGCCATGTCAGGGACGAAGTACGTCTATGACTTCGAAGAAGGCAACAAAGAAATGAAGTACCTTCTCGGCGGCAAGGGCGCCAACCTCGCCGAGATGACCAACATGGGGCTCCCGGTCCCCCATGGCTTCACCGTGACGTGCGAGGCCTGCAATGCCTACCGCGCGGCCGGCCGCACCTTCCCGGAGGGGATGCTCGACGAGGTCGCCGAGCACCTCTCCAGCCTGGAGAGCAAGATGGGCCGCAAGCTCGGCGACCCGGCCGACCCCCTGCTGGTGTCGGTACGCTCCGGGGCGCCGTTCTCGATGCCCGGGATGATGGACACCGTCCTCAACGTCGGGCTCAACGACGAGAGCGTCGAGGGCCTCGCCAAGCAGACCGGCTCGCAACGGTTCGCCTGGGACTCCTACCGCCGTCTGCTGCAGATGTTCGGCAAGACCGTCATGGGCGTGGACGGGGACCATTTCGAGGAGGCCATCGACGAGGCCAAGAACGCCAAGGGCGTGCGCAACGACGTCGACCTCGACGACGGCGACCTGCGCGCCCTGGTGGACCAGTTCAAGAAGATCATCGTCTCGCAGACCGGCCGCGAGTTCCCGCTGGAGCCTGTAGAGCAGCTCCGCCAGGGCATCGAGGCGGTGTTCGGCTCGTGGGACAACAAGCGCGCGATCGACTACCGGCGCAAGAACAAGATCTCCGATGATCTCGGCACCGCGGTCAACGTCCAGTCGATGGTGTTCGGCAACAAGGGCGACGACTCCGGCACCGGCGTGGCGTTCACCCGCAACCCCGCCAACGGCGACCCTCACCCCTACGGCGACTACCTGCCCAACGCTCAGGGCGAGGACGTGGTCGCCGGCATCCGCAACACCCTCGCGCTCGACCAGATGGGCGAGGTCCAGCCGCAGGCCTGGAGCGAGCTGCAGGAGGACATGCAGAAGCTTGAGCGTCACTACCGTGACATGTGTGACATCGAGTTCACGGTGGAGCAGGGCAAGCTCTGGCTGCTCCAGACCCGCGTCGGCAAGCGCACCGCCTTCGCCGAATGGATCATGGCCTACGACATGCAGGACGAGGGCCTGATCGACGTCGGCACCGCGCTGCTGCGCCTGGACGCCGATCGGCTCGAGGAGCTGTTCAAGAAGGTCATCGCCTCCGGCGGCGAGCCGATCGCGACGGGACTCAACGCCTCGCCGGGCGCGGCGGTGGGCAAGGCGGTGTTCGCCGCCGACGACGCCGAGGCCTGGGCCCGGCGCGGCGAGCCGGTGATCCTGGTCCGCCGCGAGACCACCCCGGACGACTACCACGGCATGATCCGCTCCCAGGGCATCCTCACCTCGGCTGGCGGCACCAACTCGCACGCCGCCGTGGTCGCCCGTGGCGAGGGCATCCCGGCGGTCTGCGGCGCCGACGCCATCCGGGTCGACCGTCCCGGCAAGCGCTTCACCGTCGGGTCGACCACCGTCGCCGAGGGCGACTGGGTGACCATCGACGGCTTCACCGGCAAGGTCTACGCCGGCAAGCTCGAACTGGCCGACTCGCCGATCGAGCGGGCGCGCTCCGGTGACCCCGAGGCCCGCCGCGAGAAGATCTGGCAGGCCTACGAGCGCTTCATGACCCACGCCGACGAGGTCCGGCGGCTGAAGGTCCGCGCCAACGCCGACACCCCGCAGCAGGCCGCCAACGCCCTCGAGCGCGGCGCCGAGGGCATCGGGCTGTGCCGCACCGAGCACATGTTCCTCGGTGAGGAGCGCGTGGCCGCGGTCCGCACGATGATCTTCGCCTCGACCGCCGAGGAGGAGCAGGCGGCCTACGACGTGCTCGCCCCGCTCCAGCGCGAGGACTTCATCGGCATCTTCAAGGAGATGGACGGCAAGCCCGTCACGGTGCGGCTGCTGGACCCGCCGCTGCACGAGTTCCTGCCCGACCAGGTGGACCTCGCCGTCGCGGTCGCCCTCGCTGAGCAGGCTGGACAGGACGAGGTGGAGGTCAGCGGCGAGCGCATACCGCTGGCCGACGCCTCGGACATGCTGGCCAAGGTCAACGACCTGCACGAGGTCAACCCGATGCTCGGCCTGCGCGGGCTGCGGCTCGGCATCGTCAAGCCGGGGCTGTACGCCATGCAGGTGCGGGCGATCGTCGAGGCGGCCTGCAAGGTCAAGCGGGACGGCGGCAACCCGATCGTGGAGATCATGATCCCGCTGGCGGCCACCCGCGAGGAGCTGGCCCAGCTCCGCGAGGAGCTGGAGCCCGTGGCCGAGCAGGTCATCGCGGACGCCGGCATCGACCTCCACGTGTCCTGGGGCACCATGATCGAGCTGCCGCGCGCCGCGCTGGTCGCCGGCGAGATCGCCGAGGTGGCGGAGTTCTTCTCCTTCGGCACCAACGACCTGACCCAGACCACCTTCGGGTTCTCGCGCGACGACATCGGCAAGTTCCTCGGCATGTACGAGGAACGCAAGCTGGTGCCGGCCAACCCGTTCGTGACCATCGACCGGCCCGGCGTCGGCCGGCTGATGAAGATCGCCTGCGAGGAGGGCAGGGCCGGCAGGGAGGACCTGCACCTCGGCATCTGCGGCGAGCACGGGGGCGACCCCGACTCGGTCCGCTTCTGCCACGAGATCGGCCTCGACTACGTGTCCTGCTCGCCGTTCCGGGTGCCGACCGCGCGTCTGGCCGCCGGCCAGTCCGCCATCGGCGACGCCAGCTCGTCGAGCAAGTAGCGGTCACTGCATTCGGGGGGAGCCCCAGCCGGCTCCCCCCGAGCCCCCAGCGGGTCCTTTGCCGGGCGCTCGCGCCGGGGCCGAGCACCGCCTGTCACAGGTCGCGTGCAAACTGAGGGTCTCGAGGGATTGCGATGACGCGCCGAAACTCTACGGCGATGATGGAGGAGCCGACCGTGCGGGCGACGCAGGACTGGGTCGATCAGGGGACGATCCGCGCCGAGCTCGAGGCGGCCGAGCTGCGCACACTGGCGCCATGGGCCGGCAGGTCGGCGCATTCGGCGGGTCGCGCTCAGCCCGAGCCAGAGGACCCGGTGCGCACCTGCTGGATGCGTGACCTGGACCGGATCACCTTCTCGCGGGCGATGCTGCGCGCCCACGGCAAGACCCAGTCGTTCATCCCGGCGTTCTCGGGCGAGGGACCCGCCGGCGGCAGCCACGGCGGCCCCTTCATCGGCGACCACTACGTCACCCGCGCCACCCACGTCCAGCAGACGGCCCGCATCGCCGCCACGATCGCCCAGGCGCTGTCCCTGAACGTGCCGCTGGCCACCGCCGTCGCGGTCGGCCACGACCTCGGCCACGCCTGCTTCGGCCACGGCGGCGAGGCGGCGCTGGAGGCGCTGGCGCCCGGCGGCTTCGACCACGCCGCGCAGGGGGTGCGCCTGCTCACCCTGCTGGAGCCGCGGAACCTCACCGCCGAGGTGCTGGACGGGATCGGCCACCACTCCTGGCGACTGGAGGCGCCCTCCACCTTGGAGGGGACCTGCGTGCGGCTCGCCGACCGCATCGCCTACCTCACCGCCGACCTGGCCGACTCGTTGCGCGCCGGCGTGCTGGGCGGGCTGGGGGACCTGCCCGCCGACGTCCGCCGTGCGCTCGGCGAGACGCCCTCCGACATGATCGGGACCCTGGTCGAGGACGTGATCCGCCATTCGCGTGGCCAGCCCCTGGTGGTGCAGGGCGAGCGTTGCGCCGAGGCGATGACCGTGCTGCGCGGGTTCATGTTCGAGCGCGTCTACCTGCGGCCCGAGGCGGACGAGCAGACACAGCGGGCCAAGCGCCTGCTCACCGACCTCTACGGCTACTACCTGGAGCATCCCGAGGCCATGCCGATGGGGGCCAGCCTGGACGGCGATCCGGTCGAGCAGCAGGCGATCGATGCGATCGCCGGCATGACCGACCGCTACGCCCTGGCTGCATGGAAATCTGCCTTCGCACCCGATCTCTGAGGTTTTCAAACGCCTTGCGGTGGAGGGCTTGTCGGGTTCCTGACTGCCGGCGTCGGCTCCCGGCAGTAAGAACTTTTCGATGGGGCAAGGGCTGCTACTCTGAGATTGAGCGAGGCGTATGAGGGAGCATCGGCATGGAGCTTGAGCCGAGCCGGCGGCGGGCCTCGCTGCGGGCATCCGACGCCGACAGGGAGCAGATCGTCTTCGCCTTACGCCAGCACCACGGCGATGGGCGGCTGACCGTCAGCGAGTTCACCGAGCGCATGGGCCTTGCCTACGAGGCCAAGACGCTCGGCGACCTCGAGGTTCTGACCAGGGATCTTCCGCCGCTCCCGCCACCACTGCCAGAGGCGCCGGGCCTCGATCCGGTGAGCGTGATCCGGTGGCGTTTCTACCGGCACCTGCTCAGCTACGCGTGCGTGAACGGGTTCATGATCGTGCTGTGGCTGGTCGCCAGCATCGCGGTGGGACGGATCCTGTTCTTCTGGCCCGTCTGGACGCTGCTTGGCTGGGGACTGGCGCTCGGCTCGCACGGCATCCGCGTGTTCGGGCCGCAGGAGATCCGAGAGCATCCGCGTGACCGCCACGGCGACTCCTTCGATCACCGGTCCGACCCGTGGGGCGGCCACCACGCGCAGTACGACCGCTACCGGCGCGGTCCCGACGACCCGCGCGGCGGCCAGCGCACCAGGCCGCGGGTCTACCGCTAGCGATCCACCGCCCGCCCTGTGGACGCAGGGCGCCGTGCGTCCGGGGTGCCGCGTACAATTCCCTCCGCGCCACCGACCGGCCCCCGCTTCCCCGTTGACGTCGTAGGCTCGGATTCAGCGTGGCGGCGGGCAGCGCAGCATCGGGCGAAATGAGGGAAGCCGTGGCCGGCCGAATCCGTGACGAATCCATCGCAGAGGTGCGCGCGGCCACCGACATCGTCGCCCTGGTCGGCGAGTACGTCGCCCTGCGCCCCGCCGGCGGCACCCGCATGAAGGGCCTCTGCCCCTTTCACCAGGAAAAGACCCCCTCCTTCACCGTCGACTCCACGAGGGCGCATTACCACTGCTTCGGTTGCTCAGAAGGTGGCGACGCGATCGACTTCCTGCAGAAGCAGGAGACGCTGTCGTTCACCGAGGCGGTCGAGCGGCTCGCGCAGCGGGCGGGGATCGAGCTGCGCTACGAGGGCCGCTCGGCGGGGGAGCGGGGCAGCCTGGGTCGTAAGAGCCGGCTGGTCGCCGCGCACGCCGAGGCGGTCGAGTTCTACCACCGGACGCTGCTGGAGTCCCCGGACGCCCGGCCCGCCCGCGACTACCTCCGCTCCCGCGGGTTCGACCGCTCCACCGCCGAGCGGTTCCGGCTCGGCTGGGCGCCGGCATCGTCCTGGGAGGCGCTGGTCAACCACTTGCGAGGCAAGGGCTTCCGGCCCGAGGAGCTGACCGAGGCGGGGCTGGCCCGCACCGGCAGCCGCGGCCTGCGCGACGCCTTCCACGCCCGCGTGCTCTTCCCGATCTTCGACGTCGCCGGCGACCCGGTCGCCTTCGGGGGCCGGCTGCTCTCCGACGCCACTGGCCAGCCCAAATACGTGAATACCTCCGAGACGCCGGTCTGGTTCAAGGGGAGAGTCCTCTACGCGCTCAATTGGGCCAAGGTCCCGATCGTGCAGGCGGGCTTCGCCGTGGTGGTCGAGGGCTACACCGACGTGATCGCCTGCCACCGCGCCGGCGTGCCCCAGGCCGTGGCCACCTGCGGCACGGCCCTGCGGGCCGACCACTTCAAGCTCCTCAGCCGCTTCACCGAGCGGGTCATCCTGGCCTTCGACGCCGACACCGCCGGCTCCAAGGCCGCAGAGCGGGGGATCGGCGAGCTGGTCGCCGCCCCGGAGGCATCGCTGTCCGCGCACGTGCTGACCATGCCGCCCGGCCTGGACCCGGCCGACTTCGTGGGCCAGCGCGGCGGCGACGCGTTCCGCGAGCTGCTCGACGAGGCGCGGCCCCTGGTGCGCTGGTGGCTGGACTGGAAGCTGGCGCAATTCGACCTTCGCAGTCCCGAGGGAAAGGCGCGCGCCGCCCGTGAGCTGATGCCGGTGCTGCGGAGCATCCCGGACTCGCTGCAACGGACCGAGCACGCGCGCTCGGTGGTGCAGCGGCTGCACCTGGACGAACGCGAATACCTGGCGATGGTCGCCGGCCAGCGCTCGACTGTCACGGTCGAGGCGTCCCCGATCGCCAAGGCGCCGCCGCGCTCGCGCAGCCCCCAGGCCCGCGTCGAGTGCGAGGCGCTGAAGTTCGCGCTCCAGCACCCCGACTGGACCTTGGAGGTCTCGCAGCTCTGGGAGGACGACTGGTTCACGACCCCGGCGACCAAGGGCTCGTTCGCCGCCCTGACCAAGGCGGGCGGCGCCGGAAAGCCGCTCGACGCGGTCCTGGAGGCCGCGGCGAACGAGGGCGAGCGGCGGTTCCTGCGCGGACTGGCCATCGAGGCATTCGCGGCGGAAGAGAACCGAGCGTACGCTGACGAGGTCTTTCGGCGGCTCGAGGAGTTCCGCCTCACCCGAGTCATCGACCAGCTCAAGGGGACGTTGCAACGCATGAACCCAGTGGAGCGGCCGGACGAGTACACTCGCTTCTTCGAAGAACTCATCGCCCTCGAGGCCCGACGGCGAGCCCTGCGGGAGCCGCGGTCAGGAGGCGACAGTCCCCCTTTGCCGCGCAGCACGTAGAGGGGTGAGACGCCCCCTGCACGTTCCGGACGACACGAGAGGTACTTGACCAGATGGCCATGGCCAAGGAAGCCCAGATCGACGAGGTTGGCGCTGAAGGCGCCGACCAACGATCCGGTGCGGATGTACCTCAAGGAGATCGGCAAGGTCCCGCTGTTGACCGCCGAGCAGGAGGTCATCCTGGCCAAGGCGATCGAGGAGGGCGAGGCCGCCACCGCCGAGCTCGACAAGTCCGTAGCGGCTGCCAAGAAGCTGCCAACCATCCGGATGCGCGAGCTGCAGCGGGTCGAACGGCAGGGCCAGTTGGCCAAGAAGAAGCTGATCGAGGCCAACCTACGTCTGGTCGTCTCCATCGCCAAGCGCTACGTCGGCCGCGGCATGCTGTTCCTCGACCTCATCCAGGATGCGACCTGGTGGATTCGGCAGGCGATTACGCGGGCGATCGCGGATCAGGCGCGGACGATCCGGATCCCGGTGCACATGGTGGAGACCATCAACAAGCTGATCCGGATCCAGCGGCAGCTGCTGCAGGACCTCGGCCGGGAGCCGACCCCGGAGGAGATCGGGCGGGAGATGGAGTTCTCGCCGGAGAAGGTCCGCGAGATCCTCAAGGTCTCCCAGGAGCCGGTCAGCCTCGAGACCCCGATCGGGGAAGAGGAAGACTCCCACCTCGGTGATTTCATCGAGGATTCGGATGCGGTCGTGCCGGTGGATGCGGCCAGTTTCATTTTGCTGCAGGAGCTCGGACGTTGGAGGAGGTTGGTCGGGAGTTTGGGGTGACGCGGGAGCGGATCCGGCAGATCGAGTCGAAGACGTTGTCGAAGTTGCGGCATCCTTCCCGTAGCCAGAAGCTCCGCGACTACCTCGAATAACCGAACCGCCTCGAGCCCCTCCCCCTCAGCGGCCTTTCAGAGCTTCCCCACCGATGAGTTTCGTGCTGCCCCGCGGTCCTACGGATGGATGGCGTGCTGGACGCCAACCCATCGCGACCGACAAGGAGCATCCCCATGGCCGTGGTCATTTCGGAGATGTCGATGTCGCTGGACGGCTTCGTCGCCGATCCCGCCGACCAGGTAGGGCCGCTGTTCGACTGGTACGCAAACGGAGAGGTCGAGGTCCCGACCGCCGTCCCTGAGCGGTGGACGTTCCGAACGTCGGAGGCCAGCGCGGGCTACCTGCGCGAGTCGATGGGGCGGATCGGTGCGCTGGTCGCCGGGCGGCGACTGTTCGACATCGGGCGCTGGGGCGAGCACGGCCATCCCTACGGGGTGCCGGTGTTCGTGGTGACCCACGACGTCCCGCAGGGATGGCCGCGCGAGGACGCGCCGTTGCCGATCACCTTCGTCACCGACGGGGTCGAACATGCCGTGGCGCAGGCCAAGGCGACCGCCGGGGAGGGCTGGGTCGGCGTGGCCGGGCCCAACATCGCCCAGCAGTGCCTGGACGCCGGCCTGCTCGACGAGGTGCGGATCAACCTGGTGCCCGTCCTGCTCGGCAAGGGCATCCGCTACTTCGACAAGCTCTCGAACGCGCCGTTCGCACTGGAGGATCCACGGGTCATCCAGGGCACTGGCGTCACCCATCTCATCTACCGCGTCGCCAGGTAGCTCCGCCCGGCGCTCGATGACCCGCTCGGCCCAGGCGTTGCGGGCAGGACCCCCGGTCGCCCGTCAGCTGGGGCGCGCGCCGCGGGTGGCGGTGGGCGAGGGCGACTCGGCCGGCGTCGGCTCGGCGCCGCTGTCCTTGGCCGAGGTCTTGGCAGGCGAGGCTGCCGGCTTGGCGGCCTTGGACTCGTCGCCAGGCTTGGGTCCAGCCGGCTTCGATTCGCCGGCCACCAAGCCCTTCGCCTTGTTCGCCTGGTCGGCCAGGCTGCTCCCGACCTGCTCGACCTTGCGGCTGGTCGCGCTCGACACCCGTTCCTTGCCGACGTTCACGGTCTTGCCGACCTCATCGGTCAGCCGCTGCACCCCCGGGTTGTCCAGGAATGCCCGCGTCGCCTCCACGATCTGCTGGTAGCGCTCACGACCAGCCTTGGTCCCGAGCACGTATCCGGCGCCGAGGCCGACCAGCAAGCCTGACCTGAACTTCATCGCTACCTCCCTGGAGTGGTCCCCTCTACGTGTCTACCCCGCCCGACCATGTAAAACCCCCCGGGCATGGGCCCGTCTGGCCGGAGCACCCATTATCGTTCCCGCGGGCGACGGATGCGCCCGTCTGGGCGGTGCGGTTCGTCGCCGTCCTGCCGCAAACCGAGATGAAGAGCCGCCGATCGCTCGTGTACCATCACGCCCGGCCCGCCGGACGCCGAACCGGCCGGCCGCTCTCCTTCCGGCGTAGCTCAATCGGCAGAGCGGGGCCCTGTTAAGGCCAAGGTTGTAGGTTCGAGTCCTACCGCCGGAGC
>WNGA01013260.1_pt1 | contig 25411 bp, 25 predicted proteins | sample 5400061 | NCBI WGS metagenome assembly WNGA01 (sample SAMN13153366, study PRJNA577476) | soil metagenome | isolation source: 100 cm soil or saprolite under grassland replicate 2 | place: USA:California | collected 2016-06-15 | reverse complement strand
CCAACGATTACCGAGTTCATGGGCGAACAAATCGTCGCCGTCGGCGGCTATCGCGCAGCGTGGACGACCCTCATCGGATGGGCGGTCCATCTCGGGGTGAGCCTCGCCTACGCGGCGCTGGTAGCCGTCCTCGTCGCCTGCCTACGGTGTCTCCCCAGAGCAGCAGCGCTCGGGATCGGGTTCCTCACCGCCTTGATCTTGGGCTGGCTGACGGCGCTGATGGCACCCCCAGCCATCAGCATCACGATCAGCCTTCTCGGCCGGCAGGGATGGCCAGCCGAGCTCTTTCCTCTGAACACGGAACTCGGTCTTCCCCTGTGGAACCATCTGGCCTTCTTCGCCCTCAACTGGCTGATCCAGACAGCGGCGATCCGGAATCAGTGGCTTGCGACCCCTCGCGTGCGATGATCGATGCGCGGGGCACCGGAGGCCTTCTGACTCCTCGGATCGGAGGGGCAGCCGCACGAACTCCCTCATTCAGCAAAGCACAGGAGGGCAAGGACCATGACATGGGTCAAGACGGTTGAGGAGGCTGACGCCCAAGGCTACGTGAAGGCCGTCTACGAGGGCATGGTCAAACAGCGGGGCTGGGTTCCAAACATCGTCAAGAGCACGACGACGCGCCCGGACATGACCCGCGCGTGGATGAGTCTCTACACAACGTTGATGTTCGGTCAGTCAGACCTCACGCGGCCCCAACGGGAGATGATCGCCACTGTCGTGTCCGTCGCCAACCGTTGCCATTATTGAATCGAGGCGCATACAGCGTGGCTTCGCGCTGCGAGCGGTGACGCGGCTCTCGCGGAGGCCGTCAAACGAGACTACCGCACGGCGCCCATTGATCCAAGAACACGAGTCCTACTGGACTTTGCATGGAAGCTTACGACAGAGCAGTGAGAACACGAGTCCTACTGGACTTTGCATGGAAGCTTACGACAGAGCAGTGGAGTTGCCAGAACGCGGACGTTGAAGCCCTCCGACGTGCCGGTTGGAGTGATGAGGCAGTCGTGGACACTGTCGGCATCATTGGCTTCTGGTCGTGTCCCGAGTTGTGTGGAAAAAGAGAAATAGCGCATTCTTCCGGTGGGGAACTCTAACCACCAACCGACCGCCGACCAGGGCGGCCAGTGGAGGAATGCGCCATGGAGCAGGGTAGCAGGAAGAAGCCTGGAACGCATGAGGAGAAACCCGTCTCGCTGGGCGAGTTGATTCACGAGCGGGTGCGGAGCGCGATTGAGGCGGCGGTGGAGGAGGAACTGGCCGCGGCGCTGGGTGCGGCCGTGTACGAGCGCACCGACGCCCGCCGCGGGTACCGCAACGGGCAGAAGGCACGGACCCTGACGGGGCCGACCGGACCGTTGGCGCTCACGCTCCCCCGCGGCGTCGTGTTCGCCGCCGGCGGCGGTGGGACGGAATGGGCCTCGACGATCGTGCCGCGGTACCAGCGCCGGCTGCGCGAGGTGAACGAAGCCGTCGGCGCCACCTATCTGGCCGGCGGGAATACGCGACGGCTCCGGGGTGCCCTCAGCCCGTTGCTCAAGGCTGCCCCCCTCTCGAAGAGCGCTGTCTCGCGGATCGTGGGGACCCTCAAGACAGAGTTGGAGGCTTGGCGCACCCGTTCCCTTGCCGATCTCGACGTCCTCGGCCTCTACCTCGACGCCTTCGCCCTGCGGGTCCGGAGTGCGGGGAAGGTCGTGAGCGTCCCGGTCTTGGGCGTGGTCGCGGTCCTTACCGATGGCCAGAAGCAACTCGTGGCTCTGGACCTCTGTCCCGGCGGCGAGACGTTCGCGGCCTGGAAGGGCTGCCTCGACGACCTGGTCGCCCGGGGCCTCACGGCACCCGTGTGGGCGGTCATCGACGGACATCCCGGGCTGCGCAAGGCGGTCGGCCTGGTCTGGCCGCGGGCCGTCGTGCAGCGGTGTTGCGTCCACAAGCTCCGGAACCTCGAGCGCAAGGCGCCGAAGCACGTCCTCGCGAAGATCCGGGCCGACTTCCACCGCATCGTCTACGCCGAGAGCGCGACGGTCGCGCGCGTCGCCTACGCAGCCTTTGAGCGGAAGTGGGCGCCGCGCTGCCCCGGAGTTGTCCGCAGCCTGCAGGAGGGTGGCGAGGAGCTGCTCACGTTCTTCCAATTCCCGAAGCGGCAGTGGAAAACGTTGCGCACCACGAATATCATTGAGCGGTTGAACGAGGAGTTCCGCCGGCGCGTGAAGACCCAGGGCGCGCTGCCCACTGAGGACGCCGCCCTCGTGCTGCTCTTCGGACTTGTCGTCAGCGGCCAGATCCGGCTGCGTCGCCTCGACGGCTGGCGCCAGATCACTGCCACGCTGCGGATCCGGCGAGAGGCGGCCGCATGACATTGGCCCCAGGATCGCGTTCGATCGGCCGACCCATATCCAGGTATTCCCCGGAATCGGCCTTTCCTCGCGATCCATACCTGGACTATGCTGCGAGATCACCCGCGCACCGGAAGGCGCGCCCCAGCATTTGCCGGGCGCGAAGTACCGTCTCAGGAGGGCTCCCGTGATGACGCAGCTTGGAACGATGCTGCTCAGCCGGGTCCGGATCGCACTGCATGCCGGCCGGCCGGCTCTGCAGAGACGCCTCCCCGATCCGTGGGATATTCATCCCGATAGTAGCGAGGTGGACCGGGGGTCGAACCTTGCTGTCTTGTTCTATGAGATCTTCCTGAATCAGGCCGCCCAAGGTTCGCAGCTCACCACCGCAGACGCGGTTGGTCGCTACTTCGTCCTCGGAATCCCGAGTCGTCATCGAGGGACGGAAGAAACGGCCTTCATGGTCTTCCGCATTCTCACGGCGCACCCGACCGGTGAGAACCCGTTCGGCTGGAAAGGAGTAGCCGCCGGCAAGACGACGGCACACGCCAACATCGTCAGGTCACAAACGCTGGAGGCAAGCAATCTCGAGGCGATGGTCAGCGACCGGATCGAAGCACGTACGAACGAGGGGGTCGTCGCACTTGAATTCCGGTATCGACGTGGGGTACCGGCGCGAGTGGCGTCGGAACGAAGGGTACGGTTCACCGCGGAGCCTGAACAGGTTCGGATCTACCGGGCAGATGAGCTTGTCGATATCGTCAAAAGCGCGCCAGCGAAGATAGACCGGCTCGAGCGCTTCGACCTCCGGGTCACCCTGCCGGAACTGGCCGACATATTCGATGGGTCGGAGCAAGTCGTCACCGTCATGGTGCAGCCATGGTACTTGCGTCAGGTCTACGCGCTGTCTGGCGCTTGAAGGATGGGCGTGAAGAACCACCAAGAAGCTTCATCCTCAGCAAGCCGGAAAGATGCGCCCGTGGATTTTCCACACGAATCGGGACACCACCTGGCTTCTTCAACTTCATCACTCGTGTCGCCGATTCCCTGGGGGTGGAGGTGAATCGCGAGTATGCCGCGCTGGGCACTGGAGACCTGGGCGGCGTGCAGGCGTAGCGATCGGCCGGAACGCGTGGACGGCGACGCAACCCTTTTCCGCGGAGGGCAATTTGATCGGATTTTCCCAGTGAAACCCGGCCGTGCTCGATCCCGGTGCGCCGTGAGCGTATAACTCCCTTCGCTTCTCGACCACTCGCGGCACGGACCGCGTAGAGTGTAAGATCCAACCCGAGCCTTGGTCGATGAACGGGGTCAGGCCGTTGCGTCCCGGTCATTCTCGCCTTCGCTTGAACATTGGCCGTAGCCGCCCAGAATCTGGCCGGCAACGCCGGGCTCCTCCACGGCGCCGCGGCTCAGCCCGAGCACTTCTGGCCCTTCGGCATCTCGTAATTCGCCACCTTGAAGGTCCTCACGAAGAAATCTTCCCAGACCTCGAGCCGCAGCCGTCCGAGCTCCCGCATGCCGTCGAAGACGGAGAACTTCGCCTGACGCACGAACTCCGCGGGGGGAACGCGCTTGGCGAGGAACCCGAGCGCGGTGTGCTTGTCGACGAAGAGCGCCAGGGTCTCGTTCACCGGCTGGGCACCCGAGGTGCCGCTGGTGCCGGGCTTGAGCCAGGAGAGCACGACCGAGAAGCCCTGCACGCTGGCGTCACTCACGATCGGCCGGAGTGCCGCCATGCGCCTGAGCAGGTCGGTGCCGTAGCGCGAGAACATGGCGGAGGCGCGACGCTCCGGCGGCAGCGCGGCGAACCGCGCATCTTCGTCCTGGTCGATGACGATCCAGACGGAGAGATAGCGGTCATCCTCGACGGCCCCCTTCGGCTGCCGGAAGCCAATGCCGGACTTCTGCACGCCGACCCACGGCAGGCAGTAGTAGATCTCCTCCCGGATCTGCTTGAGCAGCGGCTGGTGGGTGGTGGCCAGCGTCCGGGCCTTGGGCGTCGTGTACTGCTCGACGGCCATGATGGCGTCGTCGGCAGACGCGGCCGCGAGCCATGGCGCGGGGACCGCGAGAAGAAAGAGAACGGACAGCGGACCGCTGATGCGGTGGCGTAAGACTCGGCTCATCGGGGACCTCCCCTGGCGGAGCGGTGTTGTTCCTCACCCGCGGCTTTACGTCCCCGTCTCGCGACGGATTTGCCCTTGTCGGGAAGAGTCTCCGCTGAGGTAGGTCTCAGCAATCGCAATGCCAGCTCCCGTGGCGACAGATGTGATGGCCGCATCAGGAGTTAGCCCTGGAGCGAGGGGTGGCCCTGCGGGATCGGTGTCATCGGGGTGACGTGGCTGTCGGCGAGCCGTCCGCGCGCGGAGAACCTTCTAATTCGGCAGGTCGGCATTGCGAGGGCCCCCAATCACCCGTCGACAAGTAGTTTGCTGCCTTCTCCCTGGTCGGCACTTTCGGAAATGACTTTGAAAGTTCGGGTTAACATGCCTATGGGTGGCTCGTAGGCTCGCGCTCGGTTCGAAACGCCGTCAGCGAGAGGAGCACCGTCGCATGAAACGTCGCGAGTTCCTCGTTCAGAGTGCCGTGGCCGCGCTCGGCCTTTCGGCCTGCACGCGGGAGGCTCCGTCCGGTCTCCTGCGCGGCGTGGCAGGCTCCAGTGCGCCCAAGCGGGTCGCGGTGATTGGTGCGGGGCTGGCGGGCCTGTCGGCCGCCCTCGAGCTGGTCCGGGCCGGCCACCACGTGACCGTCCTCGAGGCGCGGGCGCGACCCGGCGGCCGTGTGCACACCCTCCACGAGCCGTTCAGCGACGGCCTCTACGCTGAGGAGGGCGCGACCTTCGTTCCCGACAATCACGAGCTCACGCTCACGTACGTGCGTCTCTTCGGCCTTACGCTCGATCCCGTGCCTCCGCGAAAGGGTGGGAGGCTCTATTACGTGCGGGGCCGGCCACTGCTCGTGACCCGCGGCGCCCAGGTCCCGTGGCCCTTCGATCTCACGCCGGAGGAGGACGCCCTGGGGCTCGGCGGCATGCTGAAGAAATACGTCTTCGACCCGTTGCCGGAACTCGGGGACGTCACGGCGCCAGGCTGGCCCTCCGATCCGCGGCTCGACGGCTACGACCAGATGACTGGGGCCGAGTTCCTCCGCTCGCGCGGCGCCTCACCGGGCGCGATCCAGCTCCTGCGCGTCGGGTACTTGGATCTCCTGGGCGACGGCGTCGAGAGCTACTCCGCGCTCTCCATGCTCCGCGATGTGGCACTCCAGAAGGATGAGAAGCAGGCTTACACGATCCGCGGCGGCACGGACCTACTGCCCCGAGCCTTGGCCTCAGCGCTGGGACCGGCGATCCGCTACGAGGCACCCGTCGTCCGCATCGAGCCGGGCGAGACGTCAGTCCGCTTGGTCATTCGGAGGCAGCGGGAGTACGAGCGGCTGACGACCGATCGCGTGATCTGTGCCGTGCCCTTCTCCGTGCTCCGCCAGGTCGAGATCACCCCGCCGTTCTCGCCCCGAAAGCGGGCGGCTATCGCGAAGCTGCCCTACACGTCGATCGCGCGTGTGTATGCCCAGGTGAGCCAGAGGTTCTGGGAGGCGGAGCAACTTCCAGACTCGGCGACCACGGACCTGCCCATCAAGCACATCTTCGAGCCCACGGTCACCCAGCCTGGCCCGCGGGCCATCCTGGCCTGTGACACGGCGGGCATCCAGGCCCGGCGGATTACCGCGATGAAGGTAAGCGACCGCGTGAGCTTCGCCCTGACCGAGATGGAGCGCGTCTACCCCGATCTACGCCGGCACTTCGAGCGCGGAGCGTCGAAGTGCTGGGACGAAGACGAGTGGGCCCGGGGCGGCTACGTGTGGCTCCGGCCGGGGCAGCTGCGCGCGCTCGGACCGTTCATCGCAAAGCCGGAGGGCCGCGTCCACTTCGCGGGCGAGCACACCTCACCCTGGATCGGCTGGATGCAGGGGGCGCTCCAGTCGGGCCTGCGCGCCGCGCGGGAGATCATCGAGGCACCGGTGTAATGCGTACCCGCCCGTTCGTGAGCTAACGACGAGTATTGTCCGAGCGAAGCTTGACTCCAACAATCAAGTGGTTCTTGAACGACCGGCGCTGGTGTCCCGCATGATGTGGAAATGAGCGTCTGTCCCCTCGGGGGCAGGACGGAAATCTTTTGTGGAAAACTTCAACAGAATCGAAGTGGTGGCCCCAACGGGATTCGAACCCGTGTTCCCAGCCCGCCGCGCGCTTTTGCCAGCGTTTCAGACACTTGCGGCGCTGAGCCCACGAGCGACCGGAGCGGGACGGAAATCTTGCCCCGGCTACTAATGTAGTCCGCTCCCCAAAGTTCTAGACAGATAGGGGCGTTAGTTCTCGCGCCGCTGACGTTGGCCCCGTAACGGGCCCGACGTCAATCCGGGTGCAGTCTCAGGGTTGCTGGATAATCGAGTCGGCGAGGCACGCGGTGTCGAGCTGGACGGCTCGATTTGGGGGATAGGGAGATAGCGGCCCCCCTCGAGATCGTTGATCTGAAGCCCAATGTCCGCGGGAATGATCGGACTAGAATCTATCCTTCATCCGCTGCATCTCGCTCCTTTCGGGGCGGTTTTTTCTGTGAAGGAAGGCGGAACTGGTCCCTGCTTCCAGATCGCGTGCTCCCTAACCGCTCCCTGGCCTGGTCCGAGCCATATTGGCCGACCTGCCGCCGAGGTAGCGCAATGCCAGGATTCCGACGACCGCCCCCGCTGGCACGACAATCGCAACCCAGATGAATCGGAAATCCACCACGAGCGCCAAGCCAACACCCCCAATCGCATTGATGACGGCAAGGAATACAAGAACGAGGGAGAGTTTTTTTGCGCGCATCGGGCGCGTCTCGTGTTCGACGGGCCTAGGGGTTTTTTGCCACTCTATGTCCCTTAGGAGATCATTTCGTGGCAACGAGGGCATCGCCGGGGGACGTTAGGTCCCCAATACGACCACGTGAGGCCGAACACCTTGACGTAGTGCTTATGAACCGGGTGCCTGCATTTGGAACACCGGAGAAGCATTGAAGATATCCCTAGCGCGATTGGCACTGCAAAGAACAGCACTAGCAATCTCGGTGTTACAGTCAACGAGAGAACGCCGAGAACGATACCTGCGATCAAGGCCCCACCCATCAGGATCCTGCTCTTCAGGCGGAGTCCTGCGGGTAGCACTACCGGCGAGACTTGCTGGGACGGCAGCCGAATCCCACGGTCCCGGCTGCAGTTCTCCCCACCGATACCGACGTTGCCACCGGAAGACCCCAGTTATAGCCGACGGTAGCGCCAAGGACCCTCGCTGCCTCAGACGTGCCTGGCTGACTGATGAACGGGCCAGTCCCTCGGGGTGTAGTTCCTCCAGCTGCCGTCGAGAACATCGCCGCGACACTAATCGGTCCGCCGGCAGTTCGACCCGGTCTCACCCCGGAGCCCCATTCCCGCTCACTTCAAGCACCCATATTTCGATCGGCTTTCGTCTCATCACGATTGCTGTTACGGGACTCTAAAGTAAGGAGCGTTAGAATGCCGGCCTCCAAAGCTTACCGGACCCGATCTCCTTTGCCTGGAGCCTCGCCACACCAAGCGCGGATCAGATCGTCAAACGTCTCAACTCGGGACCATGTGGCGCTCGTGCCGCTTCTGGCGAGTCGCTTTGCTAATTGCAAGGAGAGTTCGTTCTCCCTATCGCCTGCCCGCGTCTGGTACACGAGCCACTTGAGGGGGTTTCGAGTGCTCACGGGCTCGGCGAGCTTCTTCAGCGAGTCGTTTGGTCGCAGCAGCCCAGCTGGTATCTTGTATTCGACCTCGACGAAGCTAAGTACCTCCATTACTGATCGCTCAGGCAAGTGCGACCAATATCGTCGATAAACTTCATCTTTGCCGATATCCTGTCGGTCGGAAAAACGCCTCGCTAGAGTTTGCCGCCATCCGCTTTGTTCCATACTTACTCAATCACCCCTAAGAGACACTCAGCGATAATAGTCGCATTATATCCGCTGATGAACGATCCAGTTACCGCCAGCACAGGGGTAGCGACGTCCCCGACTGCGACTAACGCTCCCGTGAGTGCAGGGCTTCCGAACGCTTGACCAATTCGGCGGCCAATGTAGTTGAGGCCACTTGCATAGCCTTGCCCCCCGCCAGCTATACCCACGCGTTGTGCCTTAGCATACGTCGCAACCAAGTCACCTGCGACGGATGCTGGCGCGATCACCTCTGCAACCTCTGCAGCAGTCTCGAGTGATGTTCCCTTGAACAGACCCGAAGTGGGAGGCGGTCGAAGAGTTCCTGGCTCGCTGCCCGCGCCTTCGCGACAAGGCCATCTTGGCCCTGATGGTCTACGGTGGCCTGCGGCGGTCCGAGGTCGTGCGGCTCAACATCGGCGACTTCCAGCCGGAGTTCGGGCTGCGTCGCGTGCTCGGCAAAGGCGGGCACGAGGGCACCGTCCCGCTGCCAGAGGTCGCGCGCACGATCCTCAGCGAGTACCTGGCGCAGGACCGATCGGGCGCGGCGGCCAGCGAGCCGCTGTTCTTGGTCCGCTACTGGTGGTATGGCGGCGAGCGCAAGACCCGGAGGATCTCGGGTCAACGGATCTGGAAAATCATCAAGGATCTCGGCAAGCGCGTGGGCGTGGACACCATCCACCCGCACGCGTTCCGTCACGCCTGCGGCGTCGAGCTGCTCCGCCGCAGTGGTGGGAATCTCCGCGCGGTGCAGGAGCATCTGCGCCACGCCGATATTCAGACGACCACGATCTACACGCGGCTGGCGCCGCTGGATCTGCAGCGAGTGGTGAATCTCTTCGACGAGAAAAACGGAGGTGCCGCCGAGTAGGGGTTTCCGTCCCCTCGGGGGCGGGATGGAAACATTTTGCGAAAAACCTCAACAAAATCGAAATGGTGGCCCCAACGGGATTCGAACCCGTGTTTCAGCCTTGAGAGGGCCGTGTCCTAGGCCTCTAGACGATGGGGCCGCCGGGTGGGACGAAGACAACTGGCTGGGAGAGGAGGACTCGAACCTCCACTACGGGGTCCAGAGCCCCGCGTCCTACCATTAGACGATCTCCCAGCGTCCCAGCGATTCTACGCAGGGGCGCTTGGGACTGTCAAGGCGCGGGTTTAGAGAACGGCCCCCTTGAGCGACCGGCTGGGCTTGAAGCGCGGCACGCGGCAGGCCGGAATCTTGATGGCCTTGCCCGTCCGGGGATTCCGGCCGTTGCGCTCGGCGCGCCGGGTGACCAGGAAGGTGCCGAAGCCGCCGATGGTCACCTTCCGGCCCTTCCGGAGGGCGTCGAAGACCTCGTCCAGGAACGCGTTGAGAGCGCGCTCCGCGGAGACCTTGGATCCGCCCGAGGCCTTCGCCATGGCCGCCACGAGGTCCGCCTTCGTCATGGCTCCTCCTCCCTACGTGAGCGTGGCGGCGAAAGTCAAGACGCACGATCCTTCGGCTCGCACAACCTACGGCGCGTCTGGGAGTATATAATGCGCGCATGTCCCGGGGCGCGCCTTTCGATCTCCCTACCCTCATGCTGACCGCGCTGGCCTTGGGATTCGCCCTCGTCGCGTACTGGAAGGACCCCGGCCTGCCCTGGATCGGCGCCAAGACCGGGCTCTCCCTCATCTGGTTCATCCTGCCGCGACTCGTCCCTGCCTTGATCCTCACCGGCATGCTGCAGGTGGTGATCCCGCAGGAAGCCGTGGCGCGGTACTTCGGTCACGGCTCGGGGCTCACCGCCATCCTGATGGCGAGCGTGGCCGGGGTGCTCACGCCCGGGGGGCCCATGGTCAGCGTGCCGCTGCTGGTCGTCCTCGCCAACTCGGGCATGGCCCTCGGCCCCCTGGTCGCGTACATGACGTCGTGGTCCCTCTTCGGCATGCAGCGCATCATCGCGTGGGAGGCGCCGTTCATGGGGTGGCGCTTCGTGACGATCCGGGTGGCATCGAGCCTCGCGTTCCCGTTGATCGCCGGGTGGTTGGTGAAGCTCTACTATCACGAGTGAGGGCCGAGCGCGCCGTGGCCTTCACCGATCTTCGCGAGTTCATCGCCCACCTGGACAAGCACGGGCAGGTCATGCGCGTGGCCGCCCCCGTCTCGCGCGATCTGGAGATCGCCGAGATCACCGACCGCGTCTCGAAGGGGCCGCCCGATCGCAATGTCGCCCTCCTCTTCGAGAGCGTCCGCGGCTTCGGCATGCCCGTCCTGATCAACGCCTTCGGCGCCCCCGGGCGCATGGCGGCCGCCCTCGGGGTCGAGCGCCTCGACGATCTCGCGGGGCGCGTGGCGAAGCTCCTCGACCTGAAGATGCCCGGCTCCTTCTTCGACAAGCTTCGCAAGGTGGGCGATCTCTTCGACCTGGCCAAGGCCGGTCCCAAGCACGTCCGCTCCGCTCCGTGCCAGGAAGTGGTGGAGAGCGACCACCCCTCGCTCGCCGCCCTCCCGATCCTCCAGTGCTGGCCCCGCGATGCCGGGCGCTACATCACGCTGCCCATGGTGTTCACGCGCGATCCGGTGACCGGGGCGCGCAATGTCGGGATGTATCGCCTCCAGGTCTTCGACGACCGGACGCTCGGGATGCACTGGCAGACCCACAAGGGCTCCGCCGAGCACCACCGTCTCGCCGAGGAGGCGCGCAAGCCGATGGACGTGGCCATCGCCCTCGGCGGCGACCCCTGCTCCATCTACGCAGCCTCGGCCCCGCTGCCGCCCGGCATCGACGAGATGGTGTTCGCCGGCTGGCTGCGCGGCTCCGGAGTGCCGATGGTCAGCGGCAAGACCGTCGACCTCGACGTCCCCGCCGAGGCCGAGATCGTGCTGGAGGGCTGGGTCGATCCGGCGGAGCGCCGGCTCGAGGGGCCGTTCGGCGATCACACCGGCTACTACTCGCTGGCGCGCGAGTACCCGGTGTTCCATCTCCGGGCCATCACCCGGCGGCGCAACCCCATCTACCCCACCGTGATCGTGTCGATCAAGAAGCGCTACCCCGGGCACGCGCGCAAGGTCATGTACGCGCTCTGGGGGCTCGGGCTCATGATGCTGGCCAAGACCATCGTCGTGGTCTCCGAGCACGTCGACGTGCACGACCTGTCGGAGGTCGCGTGGCGCGTCACCGGCAACATCGATCCCAAGCGCGACCTCGTCCTCGTCGAGGGGCCCATGGACGACCTCGACCACGCCGCCCTTCGTCACCGCTTCGGTGGCAAGCTCGGCATCGACGCCACGGAGAAGACGGACACGGACGGGATCGGTCAGCCATGGCCCGAGGAGATCGTCATGAGCGAGGAGATCCGGACGCTCGTGAGCCGTCGCTGGGCCGAGTACGGATTGTAGCCTGCTTCGTTCACAGCGACTCCGCCACTTCCTCGACGCCATCAAGTTCGAGCACACCGTCTTCGCCCTGCCCTTCGCCTACATCGCGATGGTGCTGGCGGCGCACGGCTGGCCGGGTGGGCGCGTCGTCGTCTGGGTGACGCTGGCCATGGTCGGCGGGCGGACGCTCGCCATGAGCGTGAACCGGCTGGCCGATCGCTTCCTCGACGCCCGGAACCCGCGCACGGCCGGCCGTCATCTGCCGGCGGGGCTCCTCACGCCGGGCCAGGTCGCCGCCGCCGCCGGGGCCTCGGCCGCGCTGCTCTTCCTCTCCGCGTGGAGGCTCAACCCGCTCTGTCTCGCGCTGGCCCCGCTGGCCGCGGTCTTCCTGATCGGCTACTCGTACACCAAGCGCTTCACGTGGCTCACCCACTGGGTCCTCGGCTTCACGGACGGGATCGCGGCGGCGGGTGGCTGGATCGCCGTCCGCGAGGCCTTCGACCCGCCCGTCTTCGTGCTCTGGTTCGCGCTGACGGTCTGGATCGGCGGATTCGATCTCATCTACGCCTGCCAGGACGTGGAGTTCGACCGCGCGACAGGGCTTCACTCGTTCCCCGCGCGATTCGGGATCGCCGCCGCGCTCCGCACGGCCAGGGTATGCCACGCTCTCACGATCGCCGCCTTCGCGGCGCTCGGCTGGATGGTCGGGCTCGGCGCCGCCTACTGGGTGGGCGTCCTGGCGGTGACCGCCCTGTTCGTCTACGAGCACTCGCTGGTCTCGCCCACCGACCTCTCGCGCCTGGACGTCGCGTTCTTCAACGTCAACGGGTACATCGCGGTGATCCTGTTCGCCGCCGTGCTCGCGGGGCGCTGGGCGTGAAGTCCCAGCCGTTCAGCGAGGGGCCGGACAAGGCGCGCTTCGTCAGCGACATGTTCTCGCGCATCGCCGGGCGCTACGATCTGATGAACGGTCTCATGACCTTCGGGATGCATCATGCCTGGCGGCGCGTGGCCGCGCGCCAGACCATCGCCGCGCCCGAGGGCCCCGCGCTCGACCTGGCGACGGGCACGGGCGACCTCGCCCTCGAGCTGCGCCAGATCCACCCTCGCCGGGTGATCGTCGGCGCCGACTTCGCCTTCGGGATGCTGCGGATCGCGCGCGAGAAGCTGGACCGCGCGGACGGCCGGGGGCGCCATGTCCTCCTCGCCGCCGCCGACGCGCTCCAGCTGCCCTTCGGCGACCGCACCTTCGCGTGCGTGACGTCGGCGTTCCTGCTGCGGAACCTGGCTGATCTGGAAATGGGGCTCGCCGAGATGAGGCGGGTCACCCGGCCGGGCGGCCGGGTCGTCGCCCTGGAGATCACCCAGCCGACCTTCCCGGGCTTCACCCCGCTCTTCCGCTTCTACTTCCACCGGGTCGTGCCGCGGGTCGGTCAGCTCGTCGGCGGCGACCGGGAAGCCTACACGTATCTGCCCCAGTCGGTGGACCGGTTCCTCGCTCCCGCGGAGCTGTCGCGGCTGATGGGGACGGTCGGCCTGCGCGGCGTCACGTGCCGGCGGGTCGGGATGGGCACGGTCACCATCCACACCGGCATCGCGTGAGCGTTCGACGCCGAGCGTGCGGGCGCGGATGGAGCGCGCTAGTATGGGCTTGACGTCATGGAGCTGACCACCGTCTCCTGCCCCTTCGGCCGATGCGTCTCCCTGCCTTGCCACACCTGTCAGCTCTCGTGGGGCCAGACGTGAACGGCTCCGCCGCCCCCGGCCGCGTCGCCGAGACCTTCTTCTCGATCCAGGGCGAGGGGGCGACGGCGGGAGCGCCGGCGGTGTTCATCCGCCTGCAGGGCTGCTCGGTCGGCTGCGCGTGGTGCGACACCAGGTATTCCTGGGATCCCGGAGGCGGTCACGCCGTGGATCTGGAGGTGATCGTCACGGAGGCCGTCGCGTATCCGTGCCGACGCGCCGTCGTGACGGGGGGCGAGCCGCTGGAATCGTCGCTCTTCCTCCCGCTGACCCGGGCCCTGGCCGAGCGCGCCTTCACCCTCGAGGTGGAGACCTCGGGGACGCTCCCGCCGCCCGCCGGCGCCCCGCCTGCCATCCAGTGGAACGTGTCGGTGAAGCTCCAGGGCTCCGGGGTGGAGGAGAGCCGGCGCATCAATCCGCCGGCCATCCGGGCCTTCCTCGACCGCGACGCCTGGTGGAAGTTCGTCGTGGTGGACGAGCGGGACGTGACCGAGGTGCTGCAGCTCGCCGAGCGGTTCGCTCTGCCGCGCGAACGCCTCCTGCTCCAGCCCGAGGCGCTGCGCCGGGAGGACTTCCTGGCCCGCGCGCCGTGGGTGGTGGAGGCGTGCAAGCGGCACGGCTTCCGCTTCTCCCCGCGACTGCACGTGCTGCTCTGGGGAGCGCGGCGAGGAGTCTGATGCCGGCCAAGGCGGTCGTGCTCCTGTCGGGAGGGCTGGACTCCGCGACGACCCTCGCCATCGCGCGGTCCGAGGGCTACGAGTGCCACGCGCTCTCCTTCGAGTACGGCCAGCGCCACGCCCGCGAGTTGGACTCCGCGCGGCGGCTCGCCGGGGCCCTCGGCGCCAAGGAGCACCTGGTGCTGCGCCTCGACCTCCGCGCCATCGGCGGCTCCGCGCTCACGGCCGAGATCGAGGTGCCCAAGGGGCGGAGCGGCGAGGCCATCGCCGCCGGGATCCCCATCACCTACGTGCCGGCGCGGAACACCATCTTCCTGAGCCATGCCCTCGCCTGGGCCGAGGTGCTGGAAGCGCGGGATCTGTTCATCGGCGTCAATGTCCTCGACGCGAGCGGCTATCCGGACTGCCGGCCGGAGTTCATCGAGGCCTTCGAGCGGCTGGCCGGCCTCGCCACCAGGGCCGGCGTCGAGGGCCATGGGCGATTCCGCATCCACGCGCCCCTCATCACGCTCAGCAAGGCCGAGATCATCAGGCGCGGCGTCGCGCTCCGCGTCGATTACGGGCTGACGTGGTCGTGCTACGAGCCCCAGCCCGATGGCCGCGCCTGTGGCCTCTGCGACGCCTGCCTGCTCCGGAAGAAGGGCTTCGCCGAGGCCGGCCTCGCCGACCCCCTCCCCTACGCCGTCTGAAGCCGGCTCCCGTCACGCGACCGGCACCGGCCGCGGCGGCTGTCCGATGTACGCGGCCCGCGGGCGGATCAGCCGGTTGTCCGCGTACTGCTCGAGCGCGTGGGCGCACCAGCCGGCGACGCGGCCGACAGCGAAGATGGAGGTGCAGAAGTCGGGCGGGATCCCGAGGGCGTCGTAGACCACCGCCGAGAAGAAGTCCACGTTGACGGGCAGGTTGGTGCGCGCCTTCATGGCGTCGTAGACACGCTCGGCCACGTCGAAGAGACGGGCGCGCCCGGTCGCCTGCGCCATCGACTTGGCCATGCCGCGCAGCACGCGGGCCCGCGCGTCGTCCACCTTGTAGACGCGATGGCCGAAGCCGGGAACGCGGGCCTTCGGGTCCGCGCGGTCGTGCTTGGACAGCGTGGTCCGCGCGCCGAGCCGCGCCTCGATGAAGGCTTCGGCGCGGGCGGGATCGTCGATCTCGAGGAGCGTCTCGAGCACGTCCTCGTTGGCGCCGCCGTGACGCGGCCCCTTGAGGGTCGCGATGGCCGACACGACGGCGGCGTGCAGGTCGGCCAGGGTCGCGACCGCCACCCGCGCGGCGAAGGTCGAGGCGTTGAGCTCGTGCTCGGCGTGGAGCGTGAGGATCACGTCCATCACCCGCGCCACGTCGGCCGGGGGCTCGCGCCCGTCCAGCAGATAGAGGAAGTGCGCCGCGTGGGAACCTCCCCGGCGGGCCGCGACGGGCTCGCGGCCGGTGCGGATCCGCTGCCAGGCGGCCACCGCGGCGGGGACGAGGTTCATCAGCCGGAAGGCCTTGCGCAGGTTCGCCTCGCGGTCGCCATGACCCACGTCGGGATCGAGGGCCGCCGCCAATGAGACCGCGGTCCTGAGCGCGTCCAGGGGGTGGCAGTCACGCGGCAGGCCGCGGAGCAGGGCGAGCACGGGCTCCGGCAGCGCGCGCTCGCCCTCGAGCCGGGCGGCGAACGAGGCCGCCTCGCCCGGGGTCGGCAGCTCGCCGGACCAGAGCAGGAAGCTGACCTGCTCGAAGCTCAGGGCCCCGGCCAGGTCGCCGATCTCGTAGCCGCGATAATAGAGCCGCCCTCCCGCGCCGTCGATCTGGCAGATGGCCGAGCGCGCCGCGATGACGTCCTCCAGTCCGTCCTTCCACATCGTGTCCATGTCGTCCTCCTCTCCGGGGCGCCCGCCGGCGGGTTTCGCCCCGATATGTTGATTATACTGAATTAGACTTGATGAGACTAGACTCATGTTATCCAGGCGGTACGAGTCGAGAGGGCCTGGTAGGATGCATCCTGGCGGGCATGATCGTCATCGACGGGGAAGCGTACGTGGAGAGCGAGGAGGCGGCCCGCCTCCTGGGCGTCAAGCGAGAGACCCTCTACGCCTACGTGAGCCGGGGCCTGCTCCGGAGCTACCGCCAGGGCATCAAGCGCCAGCGCCTCTACCGGCGGGCGGACATCGAGGAGCTTCTCCGCCTGGCGCCTGCCTCCGAGAGTTCGGCGGGGCGTCGCCACGCCGTCTGGGAGATCCCGCTGGCCGAGTCCTGGGTGCGAGACTGAAGCCCCGCTCCCCCTCGGCGGGGGAGCGGCAACTCAGCCCGGGTTGGAGAAGGGCGCCGTGATGGGGTCGGGCGGCCGGCTTCACCGGCGCACTCTCTGGATTGCTCGCCTCGGACGCGTGGGGCCCAGCCCACGGCCGTCCTGCGGCTCGCACGGCGGGATTGCTCGCCTCGGACGCACGGGGCCCAGCCGACGGCCGTCCTGCGGCTCGCGCGGCGTCCTGGGGAGAGGCTCCGCAGGGGACACCGCCCCCCGCCGCTCAGCCTCCGGTCTCGCTCAGAAAGCGGTCCAGCGCGGCGATGAAGGTGGCCGGCTGGTCCAGCACCAGATGGTGATACGCCCCCGGGATTTCTTCCCACCGTGCTCGAACAATGCGCCCGGCCATCTCCTGGGCCATGGCACGCGGCAGGACCGGCGAGTGCTCCCCGCGCACGAGCAGGGTGGGAGCCGTGATCCGATGGAGCAGCAACCAGGCGTCCACCGGCCGCCGTCTCCCGTTGCAGCCCGGATCGAACCGATACAGGTAGTGGCCCTCGCGCCGCACGATGCCCTCCCGGGCCAGATGGTCGAGCAAGGCCGGATCGGCCGAGGTCTCCGGCGGCAGCAGCCTGAAGCTCGCCAGCGCCGCTTCCAGGGTCTCGTGACGGCGCGGTCCCCGATGACCCCGGCGGTGCATGCGGTCCAGCCGGTCGGGCGGGATGGCCGGGCGGCTATCCACGACAACCAGCGCCCGGACCCGATCCGGATGCCAGGCGGCGAAGGCCATAGCGTTGTGCCCGCCCATGGAATGCCCGCAGAGCGTCATCTCCTTCCACCCGAGGGCTTCCATGACGCCCAGGAGGTCCGAGACGAAGTTCTCGGTGGCGTAGGCCGGCCCATCGGTTGACGGCGGGGGCCAGTCGCTCTCGCCGTGCCCACGCTGGTCCAGGGAGAGGACGTGATACCGGTCGGCGAAGGCCGGGGCCACCGCGTCGAACCAGTGGGCGTGGGCGGAGCCCCCGTGCAGGAAGCAGAGGCCCGGCCGGCCCGGCGCCCCCCACTCGAGCGCCCGGAGCGTGAGGCCATTGACCGTGAACGACCGCCGGGCGGCGGCCCCACATCCAGCCGCCTGATCTCCGGAAGAGCGATTCGCCGTCATCAAGGGCATTGTAGCGCGGCTGACGAAAAATAAATTTAGGTGGCGGGCCATGAGTAGACGTAAGTTCGAGAATGAGGATGAATCCCGCTCCCGCACCGGGCACTCACAGTCGTCGGCGCGTGTCGTACGGCGCTGTCGGAGCGGTGTTGCTTTCAGGGCTCGCGGGGTTTGTCACCCTCACCGGGCCGGCGCTCACCAGCCCGCGTCCAGTCTCGGCGGTGCCGGCCTCCTCCTCTCCCGCTCCCCAGTCGGTCGAGCTGGCGCCGCAGCTCATCCAGGGGCGCGTGGTGGATGCCGAGAGCGGCGCGCCGCTGCGTGGCGTCGCGATCCGGGCGGGCGCGGCGGAGGCGGTGAGCGACGCCGAGGGGCGGTTCAGCCTCCAGCTCGCGTCCGGCCAATCGGCGGTCGCCAACGTCAAGCTACCCGGCTACGAGCGCAAGCAGCTTTCCTTCGCGAGCGCGGAGCCCACCATCAGGCTTCGTCCTCAGGCCGTCAGGGCCGCCTATCTCACCTACTACGGCGTCGCCGACCGGGGCATCCGCGACCGCGTGCTCGAGCTGGTGAAGCGCACCGAGCTCAACGCGGTGGTCATCGACGTCAAGGGCGACCGGGGGCTGATCCCCTACCGGACCGAGGTGCCCGCCGCGCTGGAGGCGGGGGCGCTGGGACCGGTCATCATCAAGGACTTCGACGCGCAGATCGCCGCGCTGAAGGCGCAGGGCATCTACACCATCGCCCGCATCGTCGTGTTCAAGGACAACGTCCTGGCCAATCACCGGCGGGACCTGGCCATCGTCGATACGCGCACGGGGCGGCCCTGGATCGACAACGAGAAGCTCGCCTGGGTCGACCCCTTCCGTGAAGAGGTCTGGGACTACGCGATCGCCGTCGCCAAGGAAGCCGCCGCCAAGGGCTTCGACGAGATCCAGTTCGACTACGTGCGCTTCCCCACCGACGGGAAGCTGTCGGCCGCGCGGTACTCGCGGCCCAACAACTCGACGACGCGGCTGCCGACCATCGCGGCCTTCCTGTCGAAGGCGCGCCGCGAGCTGGGGCCCACGGGGGTCTTCCTCGCCGCCGATCTCTTCGGCTACACCGCCTTCAACCCCAACGATACCGATGTCGGCCAGCGGATCGAGGAGCTGGCGCCCTATCTCGACTACATCTGCCCCATGGTCTATCCCTCCGGTTACCACCTGGGCATCCCCGGCTACCGCAACCCGGTGGCGCACCCCTACGAGGTGGTCCGCGAGAGCGTCCGGCTGATCCGCCAGCGCTCCCAGCACACGACCGTCCAGGTGCGGCCGTGGCTCCAGGATTTCCGCGACTACGCGTTCGACAAGCGAATCTTCGGCGTCCGCGAGATCCGCGCCCAGATGCGGGGCGCCACCGAGGGCGGCGGCATCGGCTGGATGCTCTGGAACCCGCGCAACGACTACACCGCCGACGCTCTGCATCCCAAGGCCCTCACCGCCAAGAGGATCGCCGAATGATGCCGGCGCGGGGCGTGACACGGGTGGTCGTGCTGGCCGTCGCTGTGCTGTGCGCGCGTCCGGCCGCGGCCGAGCCCCTGCCACCCAATGAGCTGGGCCGCGTGATGATCCTCGAGTACCACAAGATCGACCACCCCGAGAACCGCTGGACGCGCACCCCCGACAACTTCCGGCGCGACCTGCAGCGTCTCTGGGAGCGCGGGTATCGGCTCATCGGGCTCAACGATTTCCTCGATGGCCGGATCCTCCTGCCGCCGGGCACCACGCCCGTGATCCTCACCTTCGACGATTCGTCGCCCGGACAGTTCCGGTACGTCGAGCGCCAGGGCGAGTGGGTGATCGATCCCGATTGCGCCGTGGGGATCATCGAGGCCTTCGCGCGCGCCCACCCGGAGTTCGGCCGTGCCGCCACCTTCTATGTGCTCCCGGGGGCCGATCCTCCCAACCGCCTCTTCAACCAGCCGGCGCTGGCCACGCGCAAGCTCACGTACCTCGCGACCAACGGCTACGAGATCGGCAACCACACGCTCTGGCATGCCAACCTGAGCCGGTATCCCGAGCCCGTCGTCCGCACGCAGATCGCAACGGCCCAGGAATGGATCCAGCGCCACGTGCCCGGCTATCGACCGCGCACCCTCGCCCTCCCCATGGGGGGCTACCCGCGCGAGACTCGCTGGGCCGAGACGGGTGCTGTCAACGGCACCGCCTATCGCCACGACGCGATCCTGATGGTGGCGGGGGGCGCCGCCCTGTCCCCCTATGCGAAGGGCTTCGATCCCTACCACCTGCCGAGGATCCAGGCCGTCGAGAGCGAGATTGGCGGCTGGCTCACGTATTTCGATCGGCATCGCGGAGAGCGGTATGTGAGCGATGGGGAGCCGGCCACCGTCAGCGTCCCGGGGAAGAGCGCAGGGAAGGTCCGTTCGATCCCGGGCGTCCGCATCGTGGAACAGCCCTGAGGCGTCGCCGGCAGGGTCAGTATCAGTAGATGAGGTACGACGCGCGGCGCTGGAGGAAGCTGGCCCGCGCCGCCTCCGCCCAGCTCCGGATGCGCGCCATCGGGTCGCCGCGCAGGAAGGACCACATCGTCGCGCGGTTGACGAGCAGATTCTGGATGGCAGCCGGCCGGAACTGCGCCGGGTAGCGATCCACCAGCTCACGGGCCAGCGTCAGCGCCACCGTCACCGGCCGGAGCGTGTCGCGGTCGGTCACCACCAGCCGAACTCCTCCCAGCCCCTGCCCTGAATAGACGCTCGACGAGGGCATGAAGTAGACGGGCTGGAACCGCACCCCCGGCAGGTCCTTCTCGTTCATGGCGTCGGCCAGCTCCTGCGCGTTGATCCACGGGGCCCCCACCACCTCGAACGGCGTGTCGGTGCCGCGGCCGACGGAGAGGTTGCTCGACTCGAGCAGGCCGATCCCCGAGTACAGCAGCGCCTGGAGCGGTGAGCGGATATTGGGCGACGGGTTCACCCACGGCAGGCCCGTCTGGTCGAACCACTGGCCGCGCTGCCAGTTCTCAACTCGACCGCCAGCTTGCGCTCGGCGACGACCATGAGGGCGAACTCGCCGATGGTCATCCCCGGGCGCACGGGGATCGGATGCGGAGCCGTGAAGGACCGCAGATCGGGATCCATCACCGGCCCCTCGACCACGCTCCCGGTGATGGGATTGGGGCGGTCCAGGACGACGACGGCGATATGCCGACGGGCCGCCTCTTCCAGCACGTACACCAGCGTCGTCAGGTACGTGTAGTAGCGGACACCGACGTCCTGGATATCGAAGACGATGGTGTCGATGCCCGCCAGCATCTCGGGTGAGGGCCGGCGCGTGGGCCCGTACAGGCTCCAGACCGGCAACCCGGTCGCCGCGTCGCGTCCGTGGGGGACCGTGGCGTCGAGCTGCCCGTCGAGACCGTGCTCGGGCGAGAACACGGCGCGCAACGTGACACCCGAGGCCGCCGCCAGCAGATCGATCGCGCGCCGGCCCTGGGCATCGACGCCCGTCTGGTTGGTCACGAGGGCCACCGTCCGGCCGCGCAGCCGCGCGAAGCCCTCCGCCTCGAGCTGGTCCAGCCCGGTCACGGTCGGTCCGGGGGGCTCGGCCTCGTCGGCGGCCGGAGTGCCGGTCTCCGTCGAGATGGTCGCCTCGGGCGGCTCCCCGACGGGCGCGAAGCGAGTGCCGACGGCCGCGCTGATGCGCCGCCGCAGCTCGAACACGTTGCCTTTGCCGTACGGGTGGACGCGACTGGTGAGAATGATCTCGTAGCCCTGGCTCGCGGGGTCCAGCCAGATCGCGGTGCCGGTGAATCCCGTGTGGCCCGCGGAGCCGATGGGGAAGAAGGACCCGAGGGTGCGCGAATACGGGGAGGCCATGTCCCAGCCGAGCCCCCGCGTCGTCTCGCCGATGGCCTCGGGCGTGAACATGGCGCGCACGGTCGCCGCCTTGAGATAGCGCCGGCCGTCCAGCGCGCCACCCGCGAGCAGCATCCGACAGAATCGCGCGAGGTCATCGGCCGTGGAGAAGAGCCCGGCGTGGCCCGCCACCCCGCCCAGGAGCCGCGCGTTGCCGTCGTGCACGACGCCGCGGAGCATCCCGCTGTTGATGGCTTCCGTCGGCGCGATGAGCCGCCGCCGCGAATCGGGCGGGCGGAACGTCGTGTGGCGCATCTCGAGCGGCGCGTAGAAGCGCTTCTGGACGAATCGGTCGAGCGGCTCGCCGCTCACCCGGCGGACCAGCTCGCCCAGCAGGATGAACCCGGTGTCGCTGTAGAGGAAGGTGGTCCCGGGAGTCACCGCCAGTCCGGCGCGCGCCTGGAGGCGGGCGGCCTCGGGGAAGCGGCGCGCCATGGCCTCACGCGAGGGCACATCGCTGAGGCCGGCCGAATGCGTGAGCAAGCGGCGCACCGTCACGTCCCGGAAGGCCGGCGTGTTGAATTCCTTGAGGTAGCGCCCGAGCGGGGCATCGAGGTCCACCCGCTCCTGCTCCCAGAGCAGGAGGACGGCCGGCGTCGTGGCAACGACCTTGGTGAGTGACGCGAGATCGAAGATCGTGTCGACCGTCATCGGCTCGACGGCCGGCACGAGCGCGCGCGAACCGAGCCCCTTCCGGTACAGCACCCGCTCGCCCCGACCGACGAGGATCACCGCCCCCGGCACCTCGCCGGCGGCCACCGCGTCGCGCGCGGCCGAATCCAGCTCCGCCCAAATCGGCGGGGGCGTCCACGGTTCGCTCGATGCCGGCGCCTGGGCGACGACGGCGGCTGGCGCGGAGCAGAGCGCCAGGAGCAGGATCGGGACGAGGCGCCGTCGCATGGGCCCCATCATACCGGGCAACGCCTCCGGCGCCGCGCGGAAATCGCCGTGCTACGATTCAAGAGGGAGCAGATCGTCATGCTGGAAGAAGAGAACGTGACCGATCCGGCCCGCTTCCGCGCCGACGTCGGCATGGCGCGCGAGGCCTTCGGCGAGGGGCTCGGACGGCTCCTGGGCGGCTCGTGAGCCCGAGCCCGTTTCCCGGCGCCTTCCCGCACCAGCATCACGACCCCCGCGGCCTCGTCGAGCGGATCGAAGCGCAACTCCGCGAGCGGATCGTCGAGGCGGTGGAGCTGGCGGGGCTCAAGCTGATGGTCGACCTGCGCCAGCGCCAGGGCCGTCCCGCCCCGGAGACGTCGAGCGAGGCGGACCGGAGGGACTTCGAGCAGACGGCCGTCGAGCTGCTCAGTCATGTCGGCAGCGCGTTTCGCGACGAGTTGGCCGCCGAGGAGCGCGCCGAGATGGAGCAGGCGGAGGCGGGCCATGAGGGACCACGGGAGAGCCTTCTGGCCGGGCAGGTCTTTCTCGCCCGCCGGCTGCCCGACTACTGGCAGCGCTTCGAGGTCCACCAGGCCGCCTACGCGAGAGCGCGATTGCAGACACCCCCCGCCAGGGAGGGCTGGCGCGGCCGCCTCTTCGGCGGTTAGGACGGGAAGGCAGAAAAGGCGCCAGGCGTCCGCTCAGAAAGGCGTGCTGTCTGTAGTTCTAGTCTAGGCGGCGCGGCGGTCATCCGCCGCGGGCGGCGCCGCCGCCAGGTCGGCGAGAGCCCAGAGATCGCTGCACTCCTCGAGCGCGTCGCGCCATGCCGCATAGTCTCGGAGCAAGCTCTGCCGCGCGGTCGACAGCCGTGTCTCGGACTCGGCGAGCTGGGCCAGGAGATCGGGACGCCGCTCTCCGCAACCGGTCACGAGACCGGGGCGCGCCGTGGCCGCCATGCGATCGATGAGGTGGTTCAAGTCGTCTTGTAGCAGTCGCTCCAGGGTGTTCATGCTGCACCTCCGTGGATAGACCACATACTAAACACATGATGACATCACTTGTCAACCTCTTCAGGCCGGCAAGACCATTGACTCGTAGAAACAGATGGTATAGCCTTGCAACACATGTTGCAGACCATCTTCCATTGAAGGCCAACGACGACGCCGTCAAGCTGGCGCGGGGTCTCGGAGCCGCGCTCGATGAGACCGCCAGCGCCCGGCCACTAACCAGGGGAGCGACATCCGCCCCCGCAAAGGAGATCGCGATGAAGTGGGTCACGCGCAAGAAAGCCCGTGTCGATCGGATCGCCTGCCCGTGGCTGATCCAGCGCTTCGTCGATCCGGCCGCCGAGTTCCTGTTCGTGCCGGACGATCTGGTGACGGAGACGGCGCGGCGCGAAGGGGCCATCCCCTTCGACGTCCCCGGCGTCGAGCTGGGCCATCACGGCGATCGGTGCTCCTTCGACGCCTTTCTCGAGAAGTACCACCTCACCGAGCCGGCGCTGCAGGCGCTGGCGCGGATCGTCCGCGGCGCGGATACGGACGCGCGGAATCTGGCCAAGGAGGCGTGGGGACTCTACGCGGTGGCGAGCGGCTTCCGCGAGATCAGCCGGGACGACCACGAGAACATGGCGCGCCAGTTCCCCGTCTACGACGCGCTCTACGCCTACTGCCGCGCGCTCGATGGGTCGTAACGCCCGGCTCGTCTTCGTCGCGAAGACGACGCGCACCTTCTGCTACGGCTTCCTGGGCGTCCTGTTCCCCGTCTACCTGACGCGGCTCGGGTTCGGGGCCGGCGAGCTGGGTGTCGCGGTCACGCTCACGCTGCTGGCCAGCGCCGCGATGACCTTCGCGATCCGGCGGCCCGCCGAGCGCTATGGGCCGCGCGCCGCCCTGCTCGCCCAGGCCGCCCTCATCGTCCTGTCGGCGGGCCTCTTCCTGCTCACGGGCGAGCCGTGGGTGGTGGTGGCCGCCGCGATGGTCGGCAACCTGGCGGTCGGCACCGGAGAGACCGGCCCGTTTCTCTCGCTGGAGCAGGTCGTGGTCACGCGCGACACGCCCCGCGACCGGCTGAACACCGTCCTCAGCCTCTACAACCTCACCGGCTACGCCGCCGCCGGGCTGGGCGCCTCCGTGGTGGGCCAGGCGGCCGCGTCGCCGCCGCTGCTGTTCGGCATCTTCCTCGTGAGCGGACTCGTCCAGCTCGCCACTTATGGCCTGATGCGCGCCGAGCCGCCTCGGGTCGCCGCCGCCGGCGCGCGCGCCGGCGCCCCATCCCGCTCGCTGGTGCGCCGGCTCGCCGCGCTGTTCGCGCTGGATTCGCTGGCGGGCGGCTTCGTGCTCCAGAGCCTGATCGCCTACTGGTTCTACGCGCGATTCGGGGCGGGGCTGGCGGAGCTGGGGTGGATCTTCTTCGGCGCCCAGATGCTGTCGGGGCTCTCGCTCCTGCTCGCGGCGCGAATCGCGCCACGGCTCGGGCTGGTCAACACCATGGTCTTCTCCCACCTGTTCTCGAATCTCCTGCTGATCGGGGTGGCCTTCGCGCCGACGCTCGACCTGGCCGTCGCGTTCCTCCTCGCTCGCCACCTGCTCTCCCAGATGGACGTGCCGACCCGCCAGACCTTCCTGATGCTCGCGGTGGAGGACCACGAGCGCGAGGCCGCGGCGAGTCTCACCAACATGAGCCGCACCCTCGCGCAGTCGGTGAGCCCGACCCTGGCGGGCTGGGTGATGCAGGGCATCTCGCTGGGCGCGCCCCTGCTGGTGGGGGGCGGCCTCAAGATCGTGTACGACCTCGTGCTCTACGCGACCATCCGGAACGTGCGCACGGCCGACCGCTGACGCATCCGCGATCCTTCTAGGTGCCGGTGACGGCCTTGATGGCGTCGCGCGCCGCCGAGACCAGCTGATCCACCTGGGTCTGGGTGACCACGAGCGGGGGCGCGAAGAACACGTGCTCTGCGCGGGCGCGCGTGACCACGCCACGCTTGGTCATCTCCTGGAGCACCCGCGGCCCGATCTTCTTGTCGGCGGCGAAGGGAGCCTTGGTCGCGCGATCCTCCACCAGCTCGACGGCGGCCAGCAGCCCCTTGCCGCCCCGGATGTCCCCCACGTGCGGGTGGTCGCCCAGGGCCGCCTTGAGCCC
>WNGA01003026.1_pt1 | contig 25414 bp, 18 predicted proteins | sample 5400061 | NCBI WGS metagenome assembly WNGA01 (sample SAMN13153366, study PRJNA577476) | soil metagenome | isolation source: 100 cm soil or saprolite under grassland replicate 2 | place: USA:California | collected 2016-06-15 | reverse complement strand
TGACTGGACCCGCCGGATCCCCAGGCAACCACCGTTCCGTCCGCTTTCAGCGCCAGCGAATGAGCGTTGCCACCGGCGATCGCGACGACGTCGGTTAAGTCGGCGGGAACATTTGTTTGCCCGTTGAAATTCCATCCCCAAGCCGTGACCCTGCCGTCGCTCTTCAACGCCAGGGAATGATAACCCCCGGCCGCGATCGTAACAACGTTGGACAGATCCGCGATTTGATCCGGTCTTGCGTAATTCGTGTTGCCCCACACCATGACGTGTCCGTCCGCCTTCAACGCCAAAGAATGAAGCTGTCCGGCAGCGACAGCGACCGTTTCGGTCAGCCCGGCTGGCACGTTGGCTTGTCCGGACAAGTTGTCGCCCCAGGCCGCCACCGAGCCGTCGGCCAAAAGGGCAAGGTTGTGGTAAGCCCCGGCGCTGATTGCGGCGCAAGGTCCCAGGCCAGGCGGCACCTCGAGTTGATACAATCCACCCCACTCGATCAACGAACCGTCGGCCATGAGTGCCACACTGTGGCCGCTGCCGGCCGAGATTTGGACGGGATTAGAGACACCAGGAGGAACCCACGTCTGTTCGCTGGCGTTGCCTCCCCAGGCGATGATCGGGCCGAGTGTGACCTTCGCCACTTCGCTGGTCACGCTGCCGTACCGGTTGGTAACGATCACGCGGTAATCAGCGACGTCCGCCGCGGACGCGTTGCTGATTACCAGGGACAGGTTGGTCGCGTCGGAAATATCTGTGCTGTCCCGCTGCCAATGATATGAAAGCGGTCGGGTGCCGCCGACCGTGCAGGCCAATTCCAGGCTGGTTCCGGGAAGAATCGTGCGGCCGCGAGGCGGCAGCGAAATGAGCGGGGCGCTGTCGCCCACGAGCGCCAAGGTGAAATCGCCGCCGGCGGAGATTTGCATGACATTGGTCAAACCGCTCGGCACGATCGATTCACCGGCCAGGTTTTGTCCCCAGGCAACCATGGTCCCGTCGCTGCGAAGTGCAAGGCTGCGGTGAAGATTGGCGGCCACCGCCACCGCATTGGTTAGATCAGCCGGCACGTCGGTCTGGCCGTAGGCATTGTTTCCCCAGGCGACAATTGTGCCGTCGTTTTTCAAAGCTAATGTGTGAGCGTATCCGAGGGCAATGGCGACGACGTTTGACAACCCGGCGGGGACGTTGGTCTGGCCGAAAAAGTTTGAACCCCACGCGACGACTGTCCCGTCATTCTTCAAAGCGGCGGCGTGTATGTCACCGGCGGCAATGGCGGTGACGCCCGAAAGTCCCGAAGGCGGCACCCACAGAAGCCCTGCCGGCAGGGGAAATCCTCCCCAACCCGTCACCGTCCCATTCGATAAGAGGGCCAAGGTGTATTCGTAGCCGGCGGCAATGGCCTTGACGCCGGTTGGAGGAAAGGATGGATGACTGACGTAGAAGGATATCCCGCCCCAGGCAACGACGGTACCATCGCCGCGGAGCGCCACGCTATGTTCTGCTCCGGCCGCGACCGCAACGACATTTGTCGCATAGGATGGAACGTTGGTCTGTCCCCACGGATTGCCGCCCCAGGCGACCACGTTTCCGTTTTCAAGCAGCGCAAGCACATGATCCGCGCCGGCGCTGACCGCTTTCACATCGGAAAGGCCACCAGGAACGTTGGCCTGTCCGCTGCCATTCATTCCCCACGCGGCGATGCTGAGTGGTTGGCGCACCGTCAAGGTCGCGGACTGACGCGGAGGCGAACCCAGGGAATTGCTGACGACCACCGAATAGACACCTGCGTTTGTTGGCATGACCTCAGAGAGGACCAGCATGGAGTTGGTGGCGCCATCGATCTCGACGCCATTGAAGCTCCACTGAAATTGGAGCGGCTCGGTCCCCGAAACGAGAGCCCTCAGCGTAATCGGGTCTCCCAAGGTCACCTCACGGTCAAAGAGAGGGGCCGCAAAAACCGGCGCGCCGTCGTTTTCCACGGAAAGCGAGTAATTCGCGCCGCCGCCTATCGCCACAGCATTGGCGGCCGCGGGTGGAACGGCCGATTGTCCGCTCCCATTTGCACCCCAGGCGACGACTCTGCCGTCGGCGGTTAGCGCGAGGCTGTGGAATGCCCCGCCCGCTATAGCCACTGCGTTGGTGAGAGTGGGTGGCACATTGGTTTGGCCGTTGCCGTTGTAACCCCAGGCGATCACGGTGCCATCAGTGCGCAGAGCCAGACTATGATGATCTCCCGCGGCGATGGCCACGGCGTTGACGAGGCCGGCTGGAACATTGCACTGATTTTCGTAATTTCGGCCCCAGGCAACCACAGTACCGTCTGCTCTCAAGGCAAGGGTGTGATTCGCGCCGGCGGCGATGGCAACGACGTTGTTTAGACCTACAGGCACACCCAGTTGACCGTAACTGTTGCTGCCCCACGCCAGCACGGTTCGATTGCTGCGCAGCACGACGCTGTGGTCGCCGCCCGCGGACACGGCGATCACGTTGGTTGACCCGGCCGAGACATTTGTCTGGCCGGAAGAATTGCTGCCCCAGGCGATCACGGTGCCGTCCGTGCGCAACGCGAGCGTGTGGTCCCACTTTGACGAGATGGCGACAACATTGCTCAGGGTGGCCGGCACATTGGTTTGTCCCGAAATATTGGAGCCCCAGGCGACCACGGTGCCGTCCGGCTTGAGTGCGACGCTGTGATGGTATCCGGCGGCGATGGAGGTTGCGTTGGTCGCGCTGAGCGGGAGAGGGAGCGGGCCTGAATTAGTCGCGCCCCAGAAGCGGATGGCACCGAGGATAAGCAGAGCAGGTGCGCTGGTTACGGAGCCCGAACTGTTCGAAACGACAACGCGATATTCGCCCACGTTGACGGGTTGCGCATTGGTCACAGTGAATGCGAGGCTGTTGGCGTTCGAAACGGGATTGTCATTGAACTGCCATTGGTATTGCAACGGCAGTGAGCTGGACGCCAGAACACTGAACGCGGCGTTCATACCGGCGGCCACATTCACACTTTGGGGCGGTCGGGTGATGGTTGGGGCTTGCGCCAACAATTCCGATGGGCAGACGACGCAAAGCCAGCAAATAACCAGCGCTGTGGCCAAGCGCGCAGGTCGGGGCGGAACGTTACGAATTTTCTTCATGTCAGAAATCAACTTTTGCTCCTTTAGCCGAATACTTATTCCTCGGCAATTCCGGAACGATATACAGGGCGCAACTGTCGGAATAAAGCGGGAGAAATACCAGTCATTTTTTGCCAACTATTTCGCGTTAATTGCGAGAGGCCATCTCATAAACACGGGGGCGCGGTTCGTCATACCGGCGTGATCTGCGGAAAAATTCCGTATATGCGAAATTTTTCCGCAGCGGTTCAGTTAGTTGCGAATAATTGGCTGGGTGCTACTTCATCGCTCGCGCGATGCTGTTCCACCAGAGGTCGTGCAGTTCTGGCAAGTCCCAGGCCAGTTCCCTCTCTGCCGTTTTGATTTGCAGTTGGGAACCGCCCACCGCGCCCAGCTTTGTCGCGGGAATTTCCAGAATTTTTGCCTGAGCCAGGATTTTGGCAGCGTGATGGGGCGGGCTGGAGATCACGACGCGGGACTGCGTCTCGCCAAACAGCAGGGCGTCGAGACGAACCACCGTCTTACCCTGCCCCTCGCCCCCAACGGGGGAGAGGGTGTCCGACGGACGAGCAAGGGGGATGCTCAAATCAATCTGCGCCCCGATCAGTCCTGGCGTGTCGCGTCCGAGCAACCGGGAGACGCAGCATTCGGCCAGCGCCACGGCCAGGCCGCCTTCGCTGCAATCGTGCGCGCTTTTTACCGCGCCGGATTGAATCCATCCGCGCAGCGCGTCGTGCAGCGTCTTTTCCTTCGCAAGATCACAACGCGGCGGCGTGCCGGTCTTCAAGCGGTGGACCACTTTCAAGCAAGCCGAGCCGCCGAGACCGAGCAACGGGTCGCTCGCATCCACGGCGTCGCCCAGCAGAATAATCACGTCGCCCTCGTCTTTAAACCATTGGTTGGTGATGTACTCCGGCTTCGCAATGATGCCCACCATCGCGACGGTGGGCGTCGGATCGATGGGTCCGTCGGGGCTCTGGTTGTAAAGGCTGACGTTGCCGCCGGTAACCGGAGCGTTGAACGCGCGACAGGCTTCGGCCAGGCCGCGCACCGACTCCTTGAGTTGCCAGAAAATCTCCGGGTTGTGCGGATTGCCGAAATTCAGATTGTCTGTCGTGCCGAGCGGCGTGGCTCCGGAGCAGGCGAGGTTCCGGGCCGCCTCGGCGACCGCGATTTTGCCGCCTTCATAAGGATCGAGATACACGTACGTCGCATTGCAATCCACCGTCAACGCGATGAACCTTTCAATTTCGGATTTCGGATTTTGGATTTCGGAATTGGAGTCGGCGCGAGGGATCGGTGGGAGTGAATCCGTCTTGATGCGTATCACCGCCGCGTCGCTGCCGGGACAAACCGCCGAACCGTCGCGCACCATGTGATCGTACTGGCGATACACCCAGTTCTTGGAGGCAATCGTCGGCCAGGCGAGCAGCATTTTGAGGTCGGCGAGCGGGTCTTTGGTGTCGGGAACCTGCGCCAGCGTGAACGAGCGGACGGCCCGCAGATAGCCGGGTTCCCGCGATTCGCGATAATAAACCGGCGCCTCATTGGCAAGCTTGGCCGCGGGAATGTCGGCCACGACCCGGTCGTGGTCTTTCACGACCATGCGGCCCGTATCGGTGACCAGGCCGATCTCCGCCCAGGGCAAATCCCACTTGTCGAAAATGCGTTTCACCTCTTTTTCGCGGCCCTGGTGGACGATAAGGAGCATGCGCTCCTGCGACTCGCTGAGCAGGATCTCGTAGGGGGTCATGTGCGGCGCGCGCTGTGGCACTCTGCTCAACTCGATTTCGATGCCGGTGCCGGCGCGCGCGGCGGTTTCGCAGGTGGAACAGGTCAGGCCCGCCGCCCCCATGTCCTGAATGCCGGCGACCGCGCCGGTGGCGAGCAGTTCCAGACACGCCTCGAGCACGAGCTTTTCCATGAAGGGGTCGCCCACCTGCACCGCGCCGCGTTGTTGCCCGGCCGATTCCTCGGTCAAATCCTGCGAGGCAAAGGCCGCCCCGGCCAGACCATCGCGGCCGGTCGCCGGTCCGACGTAGAACACCGGGTTGCCGACGCCGGACGCCTTGCCCCGGGCGATTTGTTCGTGGCGCAGCACGCCGAGGCAAAAGGCGTTCACCAACGGGTTGCCTTCGTAGGATTCGTCGAAATAAACCTCGCCCGCGATGGTGGGAATGCCGAAGCAGTTTCCGTAATGGGCGATGCCGGCCACGACGCCGGCAAAGAGACGCTTGTTATTTTCGATTTTCGATTTTTGATTTTCGATTTGGGAGTCAGAGCCGGAGCCCGCCGCAATCCGGGGTCCCTTTACTCCAGGTTGAGGCGAGTGGTTCTCCGTGATCGATCCAAACCGCAGGGAATTCAACGCCGCGATCGGCCGCGCGCCCATGGTGAAGATGTCGCGGATGATGCCGCCGACACCCGTGGCCGCGCCTTGAAAAGGCTCGACCGCGCTGGGATGATTGTGCGACTCGATTTTGAACGCAATGGCCAGGCCGTCGCCGATGTCGATGATGCCGGCGTTTTCCTCGCCGGCCCCGACGAGAATTGTCGTCGACCTGGTCGGGAACGTTTTGAGCAGCGGCCGGGTGTTTTTGTAGGAGCAGTGCTCGCTCCACATTACGGAAAAAATCCCCAACTCGGTGTAGTTCGGCTCGCGGCCGAGGACTTCCTTGATGCGGGCGAATTCGTCAGGAGTCAGGTTGTGTTTCTGCACCAACTCGGGAGTGATCGCCGGTTCTGTCATCAATTTTTACACGACGGTTTTTTTTGTTTTTTGTGCGCCCAAAGAGTGCCCGACTGCCGTCGTGGACGGATGGAAATTACCAAGAGGCGGCCTCAAGGCGAGTTGTTTTTGGGGAGCTTCGGATTTACTGCAGGGCGCGTTCAAGAATGGGGCGGGACGGCCTCGTCCCCGCATTTTGTCAGGGCCACGGAGTATTGCAGGGACGAGCCGTCCCGCCGCTGCTCGCTCACGTTCTTGAACGCGCCCTGGGATTTACTGCCGTGATCGATGGCCGTCATCGGACCCTATGGCTTTGAGCCATTCATGATTCCGAAACGCAAAGGGCGCTCCGACTTTCTCGGAGCGCCCGCCGGTGAAAACGGCAAATCGAGGGCTAAAGCTTCCACCCTTCGCGGAAGCGGCGGCGGACAAACTGTTCTGCCGAGGCGGTGTTCTTCGCCTTCATGTTTGGACCGTCCCAGACGAGCTTCTGTCCGGCGCGCATGGCAACGTCGCCCAGAAGGATGATCTCGGTCAGGTAAGCGGCGATGTCGAACGCCGAATAACACGATTCCGGTTTCCCGGCCTTGATGGCCTCAATCCATTCGAGATGGTGGCGTTTGTCGGTGTCACTGTCCAGCGTGTTGCGGGGGATTGTCTGCGCGATGTCTTTAATGGCCTCGTGCTTTCCGCTATCGACGTATTCCTTCTCATCGTTGAGTTTGATGAAGAAATGCGCGCCGTAGTCATCGGGAGAGAACAGCTTGCCTTTATCCCCGACGAGCAGGCATCCGCTGCCGGGGACTTTCCCCAGCATCTCTTCCACCTCGGAGGTGAGTTCCTTGGGCGGTTTATTGTTGCCGTCGTGGGTGTAGGGTGCGTTCGGCCTCGGATCGCCGCCGTCGTACCACCAGAACTGGGTGGGCACCAGTCCTTCACGCGCCGGAAATTCGAAGCGGATTTTCGACTTGAGCGGGTAGGATTCCTTGTTGATGGGGGAGGTTTCGGCTTCGATCTCGGTGGGATAGCCCAGTTTGAGGGCTCGGAACGGCATGTTGGAGGTGTGACACGCCATGTCGCCGAGGGCGCCGGTGCCGAAATCCTGCCAGCCGCGCCAGGCGAAATCATGATAGGTTTTGTTCCCTTTATATGGCCGCATGGGCGCGGGGCCGATCCATAGATCCCAGTCCATATATTCCGGCACGGGATCCGAGCCCGCCGGCCGATCCATCCCCTGCGGCCAGATGGGGCGGTTGGACCAGACATGCACCTGGCGGACCGGACCGAGGGCGCCGGCCTGGATCACCTCCACGGCGCGACGCAATCCGCTCTCGGAGCTGCCCTGGTTGCCCATCTGCGTGACCACTTTCTTCTCTGCGGCGGTCTTTCGCATCAGGCGCGCTTCATGGACCGAGATGGTCAGCGGCTTCTGACAATAAACGTGCTTGCCGAGGTTCATGGCCATGACCGCGGCGCAGGCGTGGTGATTGTCCGGTGTGCTGACAATCACGGCGTCGATTTCCTTGCTGATCTGGTCCAACATCTTCCGGTAGTCCCGAAACACTTTTGCGCCCGGATATTTTTCGTGGCGATTGTCCAGCGTCTGCTGGTCAACATCGCAAAGCGCGACGATGTTTTCTCCGGCACAACAGTCCGTGTCGCTCGAGCCTTTGCCGCCGGCGCCGATCTGGGCGATGTTCAATTTACTGTTCAAATTTTGTCCGCGCAGCAGATACGGTCCGGTCAGGACCGTTCCGCCAGCAGCCAGCGAGGAATACTTGATGAAATGACGACGAGAATGTTTGGAAAAGATGAGCTTGTTCATGAGCACCACGAATACCCCCTCCCGTCCGGCGACACAAGTTGAATTTCCGACATCGCATTCGCCGGAGCGGCCCACACACAGGGTCGTGGATAGGTCTTCAGTCTTCCGGAGACCGTCAATCGCGAGGGTGAGTTCAAGAATGGCAGCCGCCGGCGTCAGGAGGCGGATTTTGGCACGAAAAACACTTCCGCCTCGTAGCCTCGGCGGCTACGGTTCTTGCGACGATTCTTGAACTCACCCTGGTCAATCGCGAAAAGCGATTTAACCGCCTTGCTCCAATCCGCGACCTCTGGTAAGGCAAACCGGTAAACACTGATGCTGCATCCGATAAGACAAAATGAACCGAAAATTCTCCCCACTCGCGAAGTGCCTTTCACAGTTCGTCGCACTCGGCGCCCTGCTGGCGATTCCTTTGATCAATAAAATGGCCGATGGCCGCGCGGCGGACTCCGCTCCTTCGCCGTCAAAGCCGGCGGGCGACCTGGCGCCACTCCCTTTGAACCTGCCTCCCGCGGGTTACACCGGCACGCCCAAAGACATGCCTCCCGATACCACCGCCGAAAAACCGACCGGCAAACCGCGTCCGCCCTTTTACGCGCCCAAGGGCGTCAAGAACGTTGCCTTGGAGAAACCGGTGACCAGCAGCGACCCGAATCCGCTTACCGGCGATCTCAAGCAGATTACCGATGGCAAAAAGGAGGCGTTCGACGAGAATGTGGTCACCTTGCGCCGCCGCACACAGTGGGTGCAGGTGGATCTGCAAGGGGAATGCAACCTTTATGCGATCCTGGTCTGGCACGAACACAAGACACCGGTCGTTTATCGCGACGTGATCGTGCAAGTGTCCGATGATCCGGAATTCAAGAAGGACGTTCACACTCTCTTCAATAACGATCAGGACAACAGCTCCAGCCTGGGCGCCGGCACCGACCGCGAATACTTCGAAAATCACGAAGGTAAACTGGTCGATGCCAAGGGAATCAAGGCCCGCTATGCGCGTTGCTACAGCAAAGGCAACACCGACCACGCGCTCAATTCCTACACGGAAATCGAAGTGTACGCGTTGCCTGCCCCATGAACCGGTGGTTCGCGCCGGCGCTACTCCTGCTGGTTGGCCTGGCGTTGGCATTGCGACTGCCGCAGTTGGACCGCCGCCCGCTGCACACTGACGAGGCCGTCAACGCGATGCGGTTCCGCGCGTTGTGGGTGAATCACGACTACCGGTACGATCCCAATGAATTCCACGGCCCGACTCTTGAATACGCGTCCGTTCCCGCCGCATGGTTGAGCGGATCCCGCGACTTCAATCAATTCACCGAAGCCACGTTTCGCCGGGTAACCGTCGCGTTCGGTGCCGGGCTGATCGTGTTGCTTCTTCTGATGGCCGACGGCCTGGGAAAGGCGGAAACGCTCTGGGCGGCTCTGCTCACCGCCATCTCGCCGGCCATGGTTTTCTACAGCCGCTATTACATTCACGAGATGTTACTGGTCTTCTTCACGGCGCTGACAATCGCCGCCGGCTGGCGCTACGTTCAAAGCAAATCGATTGGCTGGTGTCTGTTGGCGGGCGTCGGCCTCGGGTTGATGTACGCGACCAAGGAGACCTTCGTTTTCGCCGCGGGATCGCTGGCGGCCGCCGTGGTATGCGCCTTGGCCTGGGGACGCCGGGTTGAGGGCCGACGCTTCGAAATCAAATCGTGCTTGAATCCGGCGCATCTCGCCGCCGCGCTGGCCGTCGCTTTGTTGGTTTCGATGGTTCTTTTCTCCTCGTTCTTCACCAACGCCGGCGGTCCGCTTGACTCGCTGCGCACGTATCTGCCCTGGTTGCAGCGGGCGGGCGGAGCATCGCCGCACGTTCACCCGTGGCACTTTTATTTTCGGCGCCTGATTTATTTCCACTCCAATAACGGACCGGTTTGGAGCGAGGCGTTGATCGCAGTGTTGGCGGTGATGGGGGCGGTCGCCGCGATCACGCGCCGCCGGCTCGATCAGGCCAACGTGACGTTGGTTCGGGTCCTTGCCTTTTACACTGTGGGCCTGGCGTTGATTTACACGGCGTTGTCCTACAAAACGCCCTGGTGCCTGCTCGGTTTTCTTCACGGCATGATTATGCTGGCCGGCGTGGGCGCGGCGGCCCTGCTGCGTGTCTGCGAAGCGCGACGGTTGAAATGGGCGACGGGCGCCTTGATGGTTGGCGCGGCGGCGCAACTCGGCTGGCAGGCATGGCGGGCCAGTTTCCCTTATTGCGCCAGCCAGCAAAATCCTTACGTCTATGCCCAAACCTCACCGAACATTTTGGAACTGGTGGAGAAGGTCGAAGCGCTCGCGCGCGTGTCCGCCCGGGGTTACGACACGGTAGTCAAGGTGATGGCGCCGCAAGATGATTATTGGCCGATCCCGTGGTATCTGCGGCGGTTCAACCACGTCGGCTTTTGGGACAGGATTCCGCCGGAGCCGCTGGCGCCGATCATGCTCGTTTCGTGCGAATTCCAGGCGGCTTTCGACGAACGGCCGGACAAGACGCACCTCATGGCGGGTATCTTCCAGTTGCGTCCCCAGGTTTTCCTGGAGCTGTATGTCGAGATCAACCTCTGGCGGGAGTATGTCAAAACTCTCCCGCCGGAACGGGATTAACGCTGTTTCGGCAAGTTCGTTTCGATTTGCAGAATTCCTTGTTTGGACAGGCCCGATCCAAATATGCGCCAGATCAAGGGTGGGCGTAGTGGCACGGGCGTCCCGCCCGTGCGAGCCTGGTCAACGAACGCACGGGCGGGACGCCCGTGCCACTCCCTGGACGACGCCTTCTGATTTTTCTTGAAGTCATATAACGGATGACTAAGAAAAGAGCATGACCTCCCTCAAAAACCTGTTTCGCTTCACCCGTTTTCTCGCGTTCGCCCTGACCGCGCTGGCCACCCAGGCCTTTGCCGCCGACGGCAACAACCCGTTTGTCGGCCGCTGGGCGTTGACGGTTCCGGGCGGCGGGGCGGGTTGGTTGAGCGTGACGGCGGAAAAAGGATATTACGACGGGAGCATCCTGTGGGTTGCGGGCAGCGTCGAGCCGGTGGACGGCGTGTTCATCAACAATGACACGCTTCACGTGACCCGGATTCACGATGTGCAACGCAAGGATGCCGGCAAAGTGGTGCGCACACACCGATTCACGGACCTGATCACCGCAAAGGTTGAGGGCGACGCCATGGCATTGACAATCTTTCGCCCGCACACCGATGGCGAGGGAATTGACCGGGAGGATTTCACCGGAAAGCGAATTCCGCCTGTGCCGCCGGCGCCGGATCTGTCCAAAGTCAAATTCGGCGAAGCGATCGCGCTTTTCAACGCCAAGAACCTCGACGGATGGCGGCTGACCAATCCCAATCAGGTCAATGGCTGGAGCGTGAAGGACGGGATTCTCGTGAACAATCCGGTCCAGCAGGAAGGCAAGCCGCACGTTTCCTACGGCAACCTGCGCACCGACCGCGAATTCGAGGACTTCAACCTGAAGTTGGAGACGCGGGTGCCCAAGAACGGCAATAGCGGGATTTATCTGCGCGGCATCTACGAGGTCCAGGTGGCCGACACCCGGGGCAAACCACTCGATCCGCACAACATGGGGGCGATTTACAGCCGCATCATGCCCAGTGAAAGCGCCGAGAAACCGGCCGGCCAATGGCAGACCTTCGACATCACCCTGTGCGACCGGCACGCGACGGTGATCCTGAACGGGAAGAAAATCATCGATAACAAACCGCTGCTGGGCTGCACCGGCGGCGCGTTGTGGTCCGATGAACTGCGGCCCGGTCCGATTTATCTCCAGGGCGACCACGCAGGCGTCGAATACCGCAACGTCGTTTTGCGACCGATCACCAGGTAGGCTCCTGCGCGGCGGCGAACTCCGATTCACACCTGAAGGGTCCATCCTACGCCGCCTTCGCCACCTGTTTATTTTCCAAAGCGTGGATCATGCTTTGAAAGATCAGCTTACCATCGGCGCTGCCGAGGATCGCTTCGCAGGCCCGTTCGGGATGCGGCATCAGGCCGGCCACATTGCGGCGCTCGTTGCAAATCCCCGCGATGTTTCGCAGCGAACCGTTGGGGTTCGATGCATCGGTAATTTCTCCCCGCGCATTGCAGTATTGCCAGAGGACCTGGTTGTTGGCTCCCAGGTTGTTCAACGTGGCGTCGTCTGCGAAGTAGCAGCCCTCGCCGTGCGCGATCGGAATGCGCAGCAGCGTATCGGCCGGAATTTGATGGGTGAACGGCGAATCGCGGGTGAGCGTTTTCAAATAAACATGTTCGCAGCGGAATTGGAGCGAGCGGTTGCGAATCAGCGCTCCCGGCAGCAGGCCCGCTTCGCAAAGGACTTGAAAACCGTTGCAGATTCCAAGCACCAGACCGCCGTCGGCCGCGAATTGTTGCACCGCTCCCATCACCGGGCTGAAACGCGCGATGGCGCCGCAACGAAGGTAATCCCCGTAGCTGAATCCGCCGGGCACAATGACCGCGTCGGCGGCACCGAGGGAAGTTTCCTTGTGCCAGACGTAGCGGGCCGAGTGACCCAGAACATCGCGCAATGCGTGAATGGCGTCCTGGTCGCAGTTGGAAGCGGGGAATTGAAGGACGGCGAAGTTCATGTTTTGGTGGTGCCTTGTTTGTTGTAGGTTGTTATTCTTGTCCGCCGCCAACAACCAGCCATAAACAACCCGCGACCAACAGATGACCCACCATTCATTCCAATTCGAAATGGTAATCTTCTATCACCGGGTTGCTGAGAAACTTGTGGCACGCTTCGTCAATCTGTCTTCGCGCAGTCTCCCGGTCGGCGCCGTTCAGCTCGATTTCCAGGTATTTACCGACGTGGACCGCGTGGATGCCCCCATAGCCCAACTGTTCCAGGGCGTTCTGGACGGCTTTACCCTGGGGATCAACGACGGCCTTCTTCGGGGTAACGATGATTTTGGCTTTCATGTCGGCGCGGAACAATCCCGCGAAACGGCCGCGGTCATGTTGGGCAAAGTGGCTGTCGGACGCCAGTTTTTTTTAACGCGGATGGATTTTACCCCCGGTAATCGGGCGGCCACCCGCTCCTCGTGGCGTGGGAAAGCAAGAGGCCTGCATGCCCCAGGTTCATGAGAATTGCCCGGCGGCGAAGCATTGCTTGAAAGAGGACCCCGACTCGCTAACATCTCTGCCTATGAAATTGCTGTGCGCTTTTGCGGTTTGGATTGGAATGGGTGTGGTGCTGGGAACCGGCATCCTGATGGCGGTCAAGGGCAGCCCTTGGCTGTTGATCGCCGGCCTGATCGGATTCGTGATCGCCGTCGGCAAGATCGGCTGCGCCACCCATTGATTTATTGTTTTCGCCCAGCAGTCATTGAAACCGTCCCGGGGCGAAGCCGCGATCCCTCGAATGTCTTGTCCGCGCCCCATCGTAAGGGTTGAATGGTCGCTATGAAAGCGGTGCAACTCTTCGCCCACGGTCTCCCCGGCCAATTTCAGGTTCGCGATTTGCCGGACCCCACTCCCGGTCCCGGCGAGGTGCTCATTCAGGTTTACGCCTGCGGACTGAATCACCTCGATCTCTGGCTGGAGGAAGGACGGTTGCCCATTCCCATTCAATTGCCCCGCATCCCGGGCTGCGAAACTGCCGGACGCGTTATGGCCATCGGCGACAGCGTGAAAAACTGGAACGAAGGCGAGCGCGTCGCGATTCAATCCAACCTCTTCTGCGGCCAATGTGAATTTTGCGCGCGCGGCGAAGAGTCGCTCTGCCTGAACAGCGAAATGATAGGTGTGCAACGCGACGGCGGATTTGCCGAAAGGCTGGTCGTGCCGGAGCGCGCGCTCGTGCGGCTGCCGGACACGGTTGACTTTGAAACGTCCGCCGCGCTGACCCTGGCGGGCAGTACGGCCATGCATATGTTGACGAACCGGGTTCAGGTGCGGCCCGGAGACTGGGTGCTGGTCATGGGCGCCTCCAGCGGCGTGGGTTCGGCTGCCATCCAAATCGCCAGAAACCTCGGCGCACGCGTGATCGCCACCGCCTCCACGGCGGAAAAACAAAGCCTGGCCCTGAAACTCGGCGCCGAACACGCGGTCGATTCCCGTCAGGACGCCTGGCCGGTCGAGGTTCGCCGATTGACCGCCAAGCGCGGTGTGGACGTCGTCGTCGAACATATCGGGGGAAAAGTCCTGGGACAGGCCTTCAATTGCCTGGTGAGGGGCGGGACGATCGTGACCTGCGGCGCGACCGCCGGGCGTGAAGTGGAGCTGAGTCTCTGGCCTTTTTTCGTTAAGGAACATCGGCTCGTCGGCAGTTACGGACGTAATCGCGTTGACCTGGTCAACACGCTGGAATGGGCGTCATCCGGGAAAATCTATCCGGTCATCAATCGTATTTTCCCGTTGGTCGAAGCGCCCCGCGCCTTTGCCGCGCTGCGCGACCGCACCGTGCTCGGCAAATTGGTGGTCCGGACTTCGGCCTGGTAAAGCCGGATCTTGCTGCGTGGCACCATTTGGTGCAGACACCGTTCGGGAGTGAGTACAAAAAATGTTATAGCTATAACATTTTTTGTACTCATATTTCCATCCCGCGGCCTTGGTAATTGAGGCCTCATCGGTACGGCCGCATTGGCTCGCCGCTCGTTTCAAACCGTCCGTAGCGCAGCGCGAGCGCGGGCAGGACGAGCAGGTTGAGCAGTGTGGAAGTGATCAGCCCGCCGAGAATCACCAGCGCCATCGGCCCCTCGATCTCCCGTCCGGTTTCGCCGGAGCCCATGGCCAGCGGCAACAGGCCGAGCCCGGTGACCAGCGCCGTCATCAGAATCGGCGCCAATCGCTCCGTCGCGCCTCTCCAGGCGGCTTCCAGTCCCCAGGTCATTCCTTCCTGGCCAACCAGGTGTTCGAAGTGCGAAATCATCATGATCGAATTGCGCAAGGTGATCCCGAACAGCGTCACGAATCCGACCAGGGAACCGAGTGACAGCGAACCGCCGGTCGCGAAAACGGCCAGCACGCCGCCCACAAGAGCAAACGGCAGGTTGGCTAACACCAGCAGCAGGTTGCGTCCGCTGCCAAACACGATCGCCAACAGCAGCACGATTCCGGCGGCCGCGATCAGCGAGTGTAACAACAATTCCTTTCGCGCTTGTGCCTGTTCTTCCGCCGCGCCGCTGAAGACCGCATACACACCTGCGGGAAATTTGACCCGCGTTTCAATTTGTTTCCTTGCTTTGGCCACGAACGAGGCCAGGTCGCGTGTGCCCGGGTTGCAGGTGACGGCCTGTCGCCGCCGGGCGCCGTCATGCAGAATCGCGTAGCGGCCGGTGGTCAGGTACAGGTCGGCCAATTCGCGCAACGGCAGGCGCAGTCCCTGCGCGTTGTTCAACATCAGCGAGCCGACGCTTTCCGGTTCCCGGCGTTCGGACGGGTCCAGAACCACGGCGACGTCGAAAACCTTGTTACCTTCATAGGTCTGCGCGACGACGGCGCCCTGATAGGCGGTTTGAATGGCTTCCAGCACTTCGAGGGGACGGAATCCCAGTTGGGTCAATCGATCCGGCCGCAGCCGCACCGCCAGCCGCGGAGCGCCGGGCGGCGACTTCACCTGCACGTCGGCGGCGCCCAGCGAAGACAAAACCTGCGCGATTTCCTGCGCCTTTTGGTCCAGCACATCGAGTTCGTCGCCGAATACACTGATCACTACCTGCGCGGTCTCGCCGGCAATCGTCTCGCCAATCCGGTCCCCGAGAAACGTCAACACTTCGGATTGGATGCCGGGAAATTTTTCCAGGGTCGCCCGGATTTCCTCCTGCAACTTCGCTTCCTCCCGGCCCGGCAACGGATTCAGCTCGACGTGGAACTCGCTGCGGTGCGGTCCCCAGGTATCTTCGCCCATCTCGGCCCGTCCGATTTGTTGTTCCACCGTTTTGATGCGCGGATTCTTCCGCAACTCCAGTGAGAGCCGTTCGCCCAGCCGCAGCATCTCCGGCAGCGACGTTCCCGGAATCGCCGAAATCTGGAGCACAAAATGGCCTTCGCGAAATGCCGGCAGGAATTCACCGCCGAAATACGGCAAGGCGGCCAACGCGGCGACTACCAGAAAGACTGCCGACCCCATCACCGGCAGCGGGCGCCGGCTGACTTTTTCGAGCGCGCGCCGATGAAGGCTTTTCAACCGGAGCAAATACTTCGGTTCCTCGTGCGGCCCGGCCCGCGCGAGCAGCGCCAGGCATAATGCCGGTGTGACGGTCAGCGCGACGGCCAGCGACGCGAGAATGGCGAGGATGAACGCGATGCCGAGCGGCGCGAAGAAACGGCCTTGCAGTCCGGTGAGCGTGAGCACCGGCAGAAACACCAGCGCCACGATGAACGAGGCATAAACCACCGCGCTGCGCACCTCCAGCGAGGCGTCAAGCACCACTTGAAAAACAGCGCGCGAATCTTCAACCCGACGCCGCGCCCTCTCACCCCGTCCCTCTGCCCCTCCGAGGGGGAGAGGGTGCCCGGAGGGCGGGTGAGGGTCAGGTTCCTGGGCAGGGGACTGCGGTTCACGCGACTGGGTTGGCGCGGCTCCACTCGGTTCGCCAGCAGAGTGTGGAGCGTTCTCCCTCTCCCTGGGGGAGGGGGCCGGGGTGAGGGGAATCGTTGCGCCCGCACCGCCTGGGACTCTCTGTTTTGCGATACGCTCCCGCAATCGCCGCAATATGTTTTCCACGTCAATGATGGCATCGTCCACGACCACGCCGATAGCGACCGCCAGTCCGCCCAGCGTCATGGTGTTGATGGTGGCGCCGAAACGGTCGAGCACGATGAGGGCCGCGAGCAATGACAGAGGAATCGCGGTGAACGAAATGAACGCCGTCCGCAGGTCGAGCAAAAACAGAAACAGCACAACGGCCACGAGCGCCGCGCCGAGCAGCAGGGATGATTTCACATTGCGCAGCGCGTTCTCGATGAACGTGGCGGGCCGGTGCAGCCGCGGAATGTACTGGATCCCTTCCCCTTCAAACACCGGTTTCATTTCCTCCAGCACACGCTCGACGGTCTCCGTCACTTCCAGGGTATTGGCGCCGTATTGGCTGGCCAGCGCCACCAGAATGCCCGGTTTGCCCATGATGAGCGCGTCGCCGAACTTCGGTTCCGGCGCTTCGACCACGTTCGCGACGTCTTTCAACCGCAGGGCCCGACCTTCACGTTGCCTGATGACGACTTCGCCAATTTGACCGGGAGTGAGCGACTGGCCTTCGGTTTGGATCACGACGCGTTGGGCCGCGGTCTCGGTGAAACCCGCGCCGCGCACCCCGGTCGCCTCGCGCGCCGCGTTCAACACGTCCTGAATGGAAAGCCCAAAGGCGATCAAACGATCCTGTCTGACTTGAATCTGGAGCTGACGCACTTCGCCGCCGAAGACGGTGACCTTGGCCACGCCGGCCACCGCGAGCAAACGCGGACGCACGGTCCAATCGGCGAACGTCCGCAACGCCATCGGCGACAGTTTGTCGGAGAGCAGGCCGAACTTGAGTAAATCCATCGTGGACGACGTGAGCGCGGACATTTTGGGCGACTTCACTCCCCTGGGCAGTTTGCCGCCCAGCGCCGCCAGCCGCTCGGCCAACATCTGGCGCGCCACATAGATGTCCGTGGCTTCTTCGAAGACGGCGGTGATGACCGACAGGCCCTGGATCGACTCCGAGCGAATCGATTGAAGATGGCCGACGCCGTTCAGCTCGCTTTCGATCGGCCGCGTCACCAACACCTCGACCTGTTCCGGAGCCAGGCCGGGCGCTTCAGCCTGGACGGTCACCTGCGGCTGCACGAATTCGGGAAATACGTCCAGCTTCGCATTCGTCGCGACGAAGATTCCGTAACCGACGAGCACACACGCCAGTGTGATGACGACGCCGCGAAAGCGCAGGGAAAGTTCAACGATGCGTTTGAGCATTTGCCTTTGGCCGCGCTCCGGTTCGTCCGGCCGGATTCATCTAATCCCTTGTCCCGCTCACAAAACTGCTGGCGCTGAGTTCCCCGGAGAGAATCGCCTGAGCGCCGTTCACCACGATCCGGTCTTTGTCGGTCACACCGGAGGCAAGGAACCAGCCGTTTTCGGCCGGACGATCGAGCAAGATTTCGCGGCGCGTGAATTCCTGCTCGCCCGTCTGGAGGTAAACCCACGCCCGGCCTTCGTGGCGAATCACCGCCGGGCCCGGGACGATGACGCCGCTCAACGGTTCGCCGGCGATTTTCAAATAACCCGTGACGGCGGCGTTGGGCGAAAAGCCGGGGGGTCTCCCCGCAATCAGAAATAAAAATCCCTGGCCCTGCGTTTGTGGATCGACGGCCGGGGCCGTGTCAAAAAACTCCCCGGTGACCGGCTGCCCGTTGTCACCGAGCGGGACAAGCCGCGCCGATAAAGGGGCCGAGCTTCGACGTTCTCCGCCGGGCAGATCAACGCGGACCAGCGTGCGTTCACCGGTCGTTAACGATTTGACGAATGCCGGCGGATCGTCGCGCTCCGGAATGGCTTTGCCCCATTCCAGCATCGTTCTCGTGCGCAGGGATTCAGCGAGTAACCGGTCGCGTGTCGTGGTGGCGTCGGCAGCCTGCAGCGCGCGGGCCGACGCATTGTTCCCCGCGGCCAGGGTTCGCAAACGTTCGAACTCGCGCCGGGACGTTTCCGCCGCCACCTGGGCCTGCGCCAGGTCCGTCATCAGCGCGGCCAACGGCGCCGGATCGAGGACGCGACCGTAGCCGTTGAGCTCCGGCTGCCACTGCGTCGCCGCCGGACTTTCCACTTTCAGTCCAATCCGCTTCTGTGTTTCCGCGTCGAACGCGACAATGGTTTCCCCGTTCGGGCTGCGTTTGAGCCGCGACTTTTCGGCCTTCGATTCTTGCTTTTCTTTATCGGCCTGTTCGCGCCGGGGAAGGAAAAAAGAAGTCAAAATCCCGCCCAAAGCGAAAGCGGCGATGCCAGTGCAAATGGATTTCGCTCGCGGGTTCACGGCCGGCCCCCGTTCCGCGTTGATGGTTCACTCCCACGTCGCGGGGTGTCAACCAGGGATGAAAGGGAACCGGTCCCTTCCGTCGAATCCATCGGCCGTTGCAGCGCGTCCTCCAACGCGCCGAGAGATTGTTGCCATTTCGCCTGTCCGTCGAGCTGAGCGAGCAGGGCGGTGCCCAGTTCGAACTGAACGTTGAACAGATCGAGCTGATCCACCGCGCCCGCTTTCAATTGCGCTTCGACGGATTGCTGCTGTTGCCGTTCGGCGGAGAGCAGAGCGTCCGTCGTAACCAACCGCTCTTGTGCCGTTCGATGAGCCGCGACGGCGCGGTCAATTTCGCCAATCACCCTTGCTTGCAGGGCGGTGAAACGGGCGGCGGCTTCCTCGCGGCGCGCGTTGGCTTCGGCAATTGGGCCCTGGTTTTGGTTGAGCACCGGCAACTCGAAGGTGACGCCCAGCGTCCATTTGTTGTCGCCCTGGTCGTATTGATAGCCGGGACTCAGGTGAATGTCGGGGTATTGTCTGGCGATTTGAAGTTGCAATTCCGCTTCCGCGGCGGCGTAGGCCGCCAGCGCGCTGAGAATATCCGGGCGGCCCTGGAGGGCAAGGCGGCGCGCTTCGGCTGAAGTCAGGTCGTCGGTCGCTCGTTCGGAAAAGTCAAACGCCAGTTCGAGGCCCTCGAGCGCGTTTCCGCTTACGCCCAGCGATTCCGCCAGGCGCATGCGGGCTTCGGCGCGTTTCGCTTTCGTGTCGTCCAAATCGAGCCGCGTTCGGTTGAGGGCGATGCGCGCGGCGGTCAGCTCCGGTTGCGAAATCCCGCCGACGGCGAGCCGTTGTTCGAGCAGTTTCACGATTTGTTCCTGCACGCCGGCTTGCCATTCCAGGAGCGCGGCGCGGCGGTCGGCGATGACGGAATCGAGCAGGCCGGCGTGCACCCGGCTCCGCGCCTGCCAGGCGACCGTCGCGATGTTCAGCCAGGCGGACTCGGACAGATGTTGCGCTCGGGCGATGCGATGGCCGCGCTTGCCGGCGGTTTCCACGGGCACGTCCACGCTGAAAAACGGAATCCAGGGCGACAAACCGTTCGCGGCGCTGAAGTCATATCCCGGAACGAGATTGAGGCTCGGGTTGGGACGGCCGCCGGCCGTGCGCGCGCCCGCCTGCGCGACGCGCCACTGCGCGCGCGCGACGTCGAGGGTCGGATGAAAATAAAACGCGGCGAGTGTGAGCGCTTTCAAATCCCACGATTTGAGCGGCCAATGTTCCGGCTCATGGCCGAGGTTTTGTTCGAGGAATTCCTTCAAGCCCTCGTCGTCCAGCCGGCGGGCGTCGAGTTCCGTGGCCATGCGCGCCGGTGAAATCGGTTGCGGTTCAAACCGGGCGCAGCCGGCGAGGCAGACGGCGAGGAGGATGACTCGTTTCATGAAACGGTCTGCGTTTTTGGCGGAATATTCACGGCGGTGCGGCTTCATCTCTATAAGAGCAGTGTGCGGTCTTCAAGGTCTTTGTAACCCGCATTGCTCTCGCGGAGCGGGCGAATTTTTCGCCCTCATCCTCGTTCGTGACCTCGATTGAGTGCCTGGGTTCGATGACGAGGACGAGGAGGACGACGAGGACGATCTGGTTCGTCCTGGCCGCGCCGGCACTCTGGCGATTGCTTCCGGCTTGAAACCGGTTAACCTCTCTGCATGTCTGACCCACCGCTTCAGGTGTTGGCCGTCGTCGGAAGTTTGAACCCGTCGTCCGTGACGCGCGCCGTGATTCTCCGGGTTGCGGAACGCCTGCGCGCCGACAGTTGTTCGGCGGATGTGCTCGATTTGGAAAAGGAACCTTTGGCGCTCTACAACCCCGACACGGCTTACGACGCGCCGGGTTTCCAGGCGCTGCAGCCCCGGGTGGAGCGGGCGGACGTTTACCTGCTCGGCACGCCCGATTACCACGGCGGCATCAGCAGCGCGATGAAGAATTTTCTCGACCATTTCTGGCGCGAGTTTGCCGGCAAACTGTTCGCTACCATTGTCGCTTCTCACGAAAAGGGGCTGACGGTGACCGACCAACTGCGCACGGTGGCGCGCCAATGCTACGCCTGGGCGCTGCCCTACGGCGTGTCGTTCGCGGAACAAGAGGACGTGCGCGACGGCCGGATTGCGAGTGACGCGCTCAACGACCGGCTGGAATTGCTGGTGCGCGACGTGCGCGTTTACGGCACGTTGCTGGCGCGGCAACGTCGGGCCGACCTGGCGGGAACAGAGCCGGGATTTATGGCGCGGCACCGGAAGTGACCGGCTCGACGCCGTTCTTCACGCGCATTACGACCCAACTCCATGGATTTGTGGCAGTGATTGGTTCTGGCCCGGGCCCACCGTGTGAGGCGCGTCATCTCGCGGCTCGACACGATCTTAAATCCCCAAGTACGTTGGCGCCATGCGAATCGTGACTTCGGTGGCGGCAATGCAGCGGCTGGCCGGGCAATGGAAGCGACGAGGAGTGTCCGTCGGTTTTGTGCCGACGATGGGTTATCTCCATCAGGGCCATGCCAGCCTGCTCACCAGGGCGCGGCAACGAGCCGGCCGACGCGGCGTCGTGGTGGTCAGCATTTTCGTGAATCCAACACAGTTTGCTCCCGGCGAAGACCTCGCAAATTATCCCCGCGACCTGCCGCGCGATAAGAGTCTCTGCCAGGACGCGGGCGTGGATGTGCTGTTCGTGCCCGATGAAAGGCAGATGTATCCGGCGAAAGACGGCGCCGGCTTCAGCACGTTCGTGGTCGAGGAGGTCTTGTCGCGGGGAATGGAGGGCGCTTCGCGTCCCGCGCATTTTCGCGGCGTGACGACGGTGGTGGCCAAGCTGATCAACATCATGCTGCCGGATGTCGCGGTGTTTGGGGCAAAGGATTTTCAGCAGGCGGCGATCGTGAAGCGCATGGTGCGCGACTTGAATTTTCCCGTGGAAATTATCGTGGCGCCGACCGTGCGCGAGCCGGACGGCCTGGCGCTGAGTTCGCGCAACAAATACCTGTCGCCGGAACAGCGCGAACAGGCCGTGGCATTGTGGCAGGCCATTCAGCAGGCCCGCCAGACGGTGCGAGCCTCGAGAAAACCCGTTCCGTCGGGCCGGTTGAAGTCGGAGCTGAAATGGCTGATCGAGACGCGCCCCGCCGCGCGGGTCGATTACATCGAATTCTTCAACCCGGAAACGTTGCAACCGCTGCCGAAGGTGCAGCGCGGCGCGCGCATGGCACTGGCGGTGTTTGTGGGCAAGACCAGGTTGATTGACAACGGACGACTGTAGCCTCGAAATTCCGGCATGATTCGGATCAAACGAGTTTACGAACCGGCGGCGGCGACCGACGGCGCGCGTTTTCTGGTGGACCGCCTCTGGCCGCGCGGCGTGAAGAAGGATGCATTGCGGCTGGCCGGCTGGCTGAAGGAGGTCGCGCCCGGTGACACGCTGCGCAAGTGGTTCAATCATGACGCGTCCCGCTGGGATGAATTTCAACGCCGATACTTTGCGGAACTGGATGAGAAACCGGAAACAATCCAACCGCTTTTGGAGGCCGCCCGACACGGCACGGTGACGTTGCTCTTTGCCGCGCGCGATGCGGACCACAACAACGGCGTCGCCTTGAAGGTTTATCTGGCCGCGCGGTTGAGAGAGATTAGTATCAAGATGCCGTTTCAATGTTTTTGACTTGCAGGCGCGGAGATAAAGATCGAGTTTACTCGCCGCAATTTTTTTGGCGGAAGACCGTCAGAGTCAACCCGGCGGATCGGTCTTTCGATTCCGATGGCGCGCTTAGCTCAGCGGTAGAGCACTTCCTTCACACGGAAGGGGTCGCAGGTTCAAACCCTGCAGCGCGCACCATCCGCGACGCCGGCAAAGGCGTTCTCTCCTGACGACGACCCGCCGCGCCTGTTGGCGCAAGTTCGTTGCTCGTTTTTGAGAGTGTTGCTTCCGCCGGCGAGTGTTCCAATTTCAGTCAGCCATCCACAAACTGGATGGTCATCTCAATCGAAAGGTGACAGAATGTCGTGTTCTTCCCCGTTTCACCGCCTGCCTTCAACCAGTGCGCCCGGTTTTTCGTTGAAACGGAAGGAAAAAACCTGCGGCAGGTCTCCTGCTATATCGGCCTGGTGACAAATCTGAGAGCACCAACACTGAAATGAACAAGATCCTAATCATTGATCACGACCAGTCGTTTCGCGCCACTCTGGCGGCAACGCTGGAGAACCAGGGATTCGAAGTTTTGCAGGCCGGCACCGGCGCGCAAGGAATTCAGATGGCCCGAACCGGGTCGCCCAACCTGATCCTGTGCGATATCGATCTGCAAGGTCTCGGAGGCAACCTCATTCTGTACGCGGTCCGGCGCGATCCGCAGCTCGCCGCAATTCCCTTCGTGCTGATGTCCCGATTTGCAGTCAGTGTGGCTTCGCCACAAGGCATCGAAAAGGGAGCGGACGCTTTTCTCGCCAAACCGTTCACGCCCACGACGCTCGTCACTACAATTGACGAATGCCTGTGCCGGCGCGAGGCGCCAGGGGCGCCGATTGAAACGGTCCCGAACGAAGAACTGTTCGGCGAAGCGACAGCCTGTTCGCGGAAAAGCCTGTTGGAATCGCTCAGGCCGGTCGTGGAAGCCACCCGACGTATCAGCACGGCCTATCAACAATTGGAGTTGAAAGAGATCGTTGGTCTGGCCACTCAGGCCCATCAGGCCGCCGCTCACTTGTACCAAAGAATTGAGAATTGGCTGCCCGCCGTCGAAACCAGCACAGTCGCTTGAGAACGGTCGTCGCCCGGGGACGGAGAATCGGCTGTTTGTTTTGACCCGCCGCTACTTATCAAAATCCGCGGCATCTTTCGCGACCGAAATGCGGAGTGGATTGAGCCTGGGCGCCCGGATGATGACCCATTTCGAGTCACGGTGTGTATAAATAATCGCGCTGTAACTGGCCTTTTTTCCGATGAAGCCTTCCGCATCTTTCAGTGCGGCAAACGATCCGCAAACCCTTCCTCGTTCCACCACTATGAACGGGTGCGAAGAATAAACAATCTGCTGATCCAACAAGCCGGCGAACATACGGAAACCAGCCAAGCATATCATGTTCCCCGGGGCAGGGGAGCGCGTGCCGGCGGATGAAACAACGTCCGTCTTTGCCAGGGTCCGCAGGATGCGGCAGGCTTGTCGCCTTCTTTGCCGGCACTTCGGAGTTATGTCTGCTTCCGGTTGTAAGCCGGGCAGGCCCGGCGCTGGCGGCAGACCACCACACCACGGGTCTGCTCAGGGTGAGTTCAAAAATCGTCGCAAGAGCCGTAGCCGCCGAGGTTACGAGGCGGAAGTGTTTTTCGTTCCAAAATCCGCCTCCTTACGTCGGCGGCTACCATTCTTGAACTCACCCTCGGGTCTGCGCGAGCGCATCGGATCACTACCACCGAAAAGTGCGGGGAAACGGACCGTGGCTGTGTGCGGAGCGCCAGCCGCAGCGGCTCCGCGGGAACGTGCGTGTTGGGATCATTTCACCGCCTTCGGGCATTCAGGCGTGCTGCTGGTCCTTCGGACACAGCCGCGATCCGGGGCCAGTGTCAAGCAACTCAGTCACTTAGGGCGACGGAAGAAAAAAGTAACTTTGCGTGTTACTTGGAAGATGCGCCCGGTCTGTGTGTCTGCGCCGCCGCGCCACAGATGACTTGCCGAAAATCTTCGGGTCGGCAAAGATGAAACAGCGCCGCAGTCGCGTTTTCAGCGCTTTGCGCGGTCTTTAATTTGATGATTGCATGAATCTCGTGGATGTCTTCAAGGTCAGCAAGCTGTTCGACGGGATGCGCGCCTCGGAATTGCATGCCTTGGAGCAGGCCGTCCAGTTCAAGACCTACAAAGCCGGCCGTCACATTTTCCAGGAAGGCCAGCACGGCGACGGACTCTACATCATCGTCGAGGGAAAAGTCATCATCACCGAACTGATCGAGCAGGATGAACGGTGTTTGCTGGCCGAACTTGGGCCGGGCGATTTCTTTGGCGAAATGGCCCTGGTGGACGATCAACCTCGTTCCGCCACAGCCACCGCAACCCAGGATACTCAAGTGTGTTTCCTGATCCGGGACGTTCTCCTGGGAGCGTTGCAACACTGCCCCGGACTGATGGTCAACCTGCTGCGCGAATTCAGTATTCGCATGCGTGATTTCAACCGCCGTTATGTCGAACAGGTGCTGCAGGCCGAACGATTGACACTGGTCGGACGGCTCGCCTATACCTTCGTTCGGCAGTTCAGGAATCCCCTTCAGATCATCAGCGCCGCGGCGGAAACGGCCGCCTCCGAGACCGCCACCGCTCAGTCGCGCCAGCTCGCCGGCGACCAGGCGCGCAAACAGGTCGATCGAATGAAGCATTTAATCAATGAGTTTTTGGAATTCACGCGGGGAACACCCTCCGCGATGGTCCTGGCGCGGGCCAGTTACGCGGACCTGGTCAAACCGTTGATCGAGGAAATTCGATCCGAACTGGTCGGGGGTCCGGTTTCCGTTGAACTGGAGAACGAACCCCCTGACGTCAACGTGTTGGTCGATCCGATCCGTCTGGGGCACGTGTTCCAGAACCTCGTCCAGAACGCCTGCGACGCGATGCCGGACGGCGGCCGGATCAGAGTGCGCTTCGACCAGGCGGAGAACGAGGTGGTGACCGAAATTGAAGACACGGGCCGCAGCATTTCTCCTGCAATCGCGGCTCGCCTGTTCGACCCGCTCGCTGCTTATGGCC
>WNGA01006750.1_pt1 | contig 25427 bp, 21 predicted proteins | sample 5400061 | NCBI WGS metagenome assembly WNGA01 (sample SAMN13153366, study PRJNA577476) | soil metagenome | isolation source: 100 cm soil or saprolite under grassland replicate 2 | place: USA:California | collected 2016-06-15 | reverse complement strand
TCTCTAATTGCGCCCCCTCCGAGAGCAGCAAGTTGCACTAACTCAGAGGAATGTGAGGTCATGAGTTGGCGGAAGAGCGGCGCGGTACTCACATCATTACTGATAACAAATGCACTCAACGCTTGTGCGCGCAAACTAAGTGGTAATCCTTCAGTTTGAAGGATCTCGGCTAGCTTACTGAAAAGTTTACCTCGCCAGGGAGCATCATTAGGCGCATCGCGCAACCAACGCGCGGCTGATAGAAGCGGACGGTGCATGGGCAACCGCGACCATTCCAGAACATGCTGGACAATTTTCGTCATGTCTCCATGTGCAGCAAGATAACGCATGGCTAGGTATTTCCCAGACCAATCAGGCTGGTTGACAATCGTGTCCGCAGCATTGTAATTGCATAGTGCCCGGCCAGCGAGATACCCTTTGAATACCGGATGTACGAAGCGCATGCGGTTGTTTGGATATACTATGAGCAATCCACTGGATGCCATTCTTCCAAGCAAACCCGTTGTCGGTGTGGGTACAACCTTTTTATCCTTACGCGTTTTCTTCGGCTTTGTATCTTCAGGTTTCTCTTCACCCTCGTTTTCTTCCGCGATATCTTCTACAGTTTCAAATGACCTTACCCATTCGCGTGCCTTGCGCGGATCGAAAACGGGTTGAGCACTCAGTACAACCTGCATAGCAAGAGTTTCCAATGCAGCCAATGGAGTATTCGTTGGCGCAATTCGCCGGATATGTGTGGCTATGGCTTCGAGGACATGTGGGCCTAGGCTATCTCCAGCATATGCTCCCCATGTTTTAAGTGTCAATTCAAGCGGTGTCAGGTTGGCATTATCCGCGCTGAGCCAAACATTCAACAAAAGTGGATCTACTTGCTCTGGTCCGCTTTGTGACCAGGCTTCCATACTAACAAATTGAGACCATAGATCGCCCCAGCGGTGAACAAATTGTGTTGTTTCACGAGCAGACCATGTAATCAATGCAAGTGGAGCAAAGCCGAGGCTAATCAGCCCATCCAGGTATTCTGGTGCGCCAGTTGTCACAATACAAGTCTTTGGATATGCCTTCAATAAAAGTTTGAAATATTCCGATACTGCTTGCTGTCCTTCTGGCGCAAGCTCGTCATATCCATCTACAAGCAGGAGAGCCTTTTCATTTTTGAATGTGGATTGGATAAAGCCGGGTAGGCGAGGAAGATCCAAAACAGGTGCATGCTCTGATGCCGCGTCGATGATTGGGTTAAGCGAATCTTTTTCGTTCGCCACTGGCAGTTTGAGGTCCGCGACGTGAACGAGAAATGGGACTGAATCTGCATGTTTACCTAATTTATCACTGTGGTTTGCTGCAAGGGAAGCAAGATGCGCAAGAGCGACTGTTTTACCAATGCCAGGCTGCCCGATGATAACGATATTTCTATCGCCTTCAATGGCTTGTGGAATCGTTAACGTCGCTGCGCGATAGATGGCAGCTAAGTCAGGCCATGTAGGCAGATAGGGAACAGTCTGCGAGACGATATCTTCAATCGCGGGTGCTGATCCCGGCTCAACAACTGCCAGAGGAGCCAAAAGGAGTGGTTCTTGAATGATCTCATCCAATGCGAAAAGAGGTGCGGCAAGGTGCATGCCTTGTGCGCGTCGTAGGGTGAGGCGTCGATGATTTTCCTCGGTCACACTTGTCCGGCGAGTTTGTGCAGCTTCGCGTCGTTCCTTCAGGCTCGCGCGTACTTCATCCAGAAGCGGTCTCGCGCGGGCTAACAGCCACCAAAACAAGCTGGCAGTGAGGAAACCGATAAAGAATGAAAGCGGATTAATCGTGAAGCCGAGATTTGGCATGATATAGCTTAACCCGCGAACAGAATTCGTCCGCAGGTTGGACAATGAACTATTTGTGTTGAACGTGCATTTTGCTGTAATGCCGCTGTTAGTCGGGAACCACACGCAGAGCAGGAACTGTCGCTCACCTCGGCTACAGCCAGGCCGCGTCGTTGCTGGCGTAAACCTTCATATACCTCTAGTAAACGGCTATCAATGGGAGAAATGACCGCTTCGCGTTCATCGCTTAATCGTTCCAGGTCTTTGAGTATCGTGCTCTGGTTTTGCAATAAATTTTGATGCTCGCTGCCGAGACGAGATTGTATTTTTTCAAGTTCTATTTCTGAAGCTTTTAAATCGTTTTCGACATCTTCTATTTTTACCATCGCTTCAAGTTCGCGCTCTTCTAATGTGGTGAGATGTCGTTTGAGCGCGGCAACGTCTTTTTGTAGATCCTGTAATTCCTTTGGATTATGAACACTACCCCCATACAAGCTGGCCTCGGCCTGCTGGATCTTGATCTGTTGACTTTGCACTTCCATTTCAGCCAATTGCAACTCATGACGAGCTTTATGCTGTTCTTGTTTTCCGCTTTCCACTCTTGAGAGTGCTTCACGGAGCTCATTATCATTTTCGAGCGTCTTGCGAATCACCTCTAACTGTGACTGTGCCCGGTCGATCTGGCGGTCTACTTGTTGCAGGCGAAAGAGTCCCAGCGATGCACTCATAAGCTGATTATATACGAAAAAAACAAGAGACTGTCATTTTATCTCCTCTGTACTTGAGAATACTTACAAAAATGACAGTCAGTCTATCCAAGAACTATTTTGGTGTGTCATTCTGCCTGCACCGCCCTGTGCCTACCGGCCCCGTGCCGTCCCGCACGGGACGGTGCAAGGTAGGTATGCGCCAGCATATGAGTTTTTAAATAAATATTTATTGTGAAAATTTATTGCTCTGGAACGTTGAAATAATTGTATGTTGCCCGAGTAATGTCAATGACCAGTGGATTGGTAATCTCCCAAACGTTGTTGACAGGATGGTATGTATAGATGGTGAGAACGTAATTACCACCGGGCGTAAAAATGATTGCGGCATCACTCACATCGTGGACATTGTCGAGCGTATCGCGAACAAAACCATGTTTATGCGCGACAAGCGTTCCATCCGGGACCCCGGCTTGAATCAGCGACCCAAACTTATCCTCCGCCATAAAATCGATCATCAATTGGCAGGTGTCCGCGCCAACTTTACCAGGGAAAGCCGCGGCAAGCGCCCCACCGCCGTTCTGCGAGCATTGGTAGATATCGGTTAACAATGTACCGATGTCAGAAGCCGTGGTCTGCGAATAGGGGTCGGGATCAGTGGAAATATCCACACGTGAATTGGCCGGCGTAACGTGTCCAGGAAGCATATTGGGCGAGCCCAGAAAGAAGAAACCTCCAATGAAGGTGTCTTTCAAACCGATCGTTTCCATATCTTTTGTAACCATTAATGGACCGCTGCTCGCATCTAACTTCTTCATCAAGGCGTCGGCGGCATTGTTATCTGACTTTTTGAAGATCTCATCCAAAATCGCACGCGTATCATCATCCAAGTTTGGGCCGCGATTGATGAAGTATGAAACCATGATCGGGACTTTTATGGTGCTGGAAGCCGTAAAAGCAATATCTGGCTCGACGGAAATCTCCTGGTTATTGTTGAGCGCAAAATGGATTTCCTGTCCCGTTTGCAAATCGACCATGTATAAACTGACCAAACCGTCAAAACCAGAGACTTGTATGATTTGCTTCAGCAGGATTTCAAGGTTGTCCAATGTAGGCCGTGCAGCTATTTCACGGTTGAATGAAAGCGACACCGACCTGCCAATGGGTGAGCGCAAAGCATCGCTCAAAAGGAGGACTGCCCGATCAATATCCAAAATCTGACCGGGTTGGCCGGGCAGGAACGAAGTCCCACCTGGAATCGGCTGTGCCGGTGAGGGAGGGAGATCGTAACGCGATGCGATCTCACTTTGCAGGTAATCACGTAAGCGCTCCTCGGAAAGTGTCGCGCGTAAAGGGATAGCAATGGGATCAGGATCGCGATTCCAAAGATAATCCCAAAAGCCAGCCCAGAATGATCCGCCCGTGCGATTCAAATCTGCGGCTGCAAGCATGGAGTCCACATCGGGCTCAAATCCAACGACTCCGGGATCAACATGGATAACAGCATCGCCGTATTGAACTTCAATGGGTGATGTATAAACTTCGAGCAGGCGCTGAGAGGCTTGAGCAGGAGTTAAACCACCAACTGGCACACCGCCGATGCTCATGCCCGCCGGATAGTTATTCCTTTGGCGGCTGTACCCGATGAGAGATATGATAATGAGCACAAGTGCTGCGCTCAACAGAAAAATCGAAGTTCCCCGCAGAATAATATTGGTATTCCGATTTCTCAAGCGGCCTCCACGTACATGATAAAAGTCACGGAAAAAGTATAACATACTCAACTAGGGTACCTGTGCTAAAATCCATTTGCCGACCGCGCGCCCCGGGCCGTCATCCGGGACAGGCTGGCAATACCAAAGTGGAAGGATTGATATGCTCCGCTCTTTCCTGATTTATCTTTCCAAGGCGGCATGGGCGCAGAAAATGGTCACTGGATGGAAATTTGCGTGGAATACCGCTTCCCGTTTTGTAGCGGGGACTCGGCTTGAAGATGCCCTGCGCGTGGTCCGTGAGATGAACTCGCGCGGGATCAACGTCACACTTGACCATCTCGGCGAGCATACGACTACCCCCGAGGAAGCCCAACAAGCTACTGACGACATCTTTGCCACTATCGACGCGCTAGGTGATTCAGACGCCTGCGCAAACGTCTCCATCAAGCTGACACAAATCGGTCTGGGCCTTGACGAAAGGCTGTGCTCCAGAAATCTAGAGCGGATCCTTGCCTGGGCAAAGCAGCATAAGAATTTCATCCGGGTGGATATTGAAGATACGCCGTATACAGACAAGACAATCAATATCTATTGTCAAATGCGTGAAAAGGGATATGAAAATGTGGGCATGGCTGTTCAAGCATATCTGTATCGTGCCGAAGCGGACACACGCCGCCTGCTTGAAAATAAGACCCGGATTCGTCTGGTCAAAGGCGCGTATAAAGAACCACCTGATAAGGCCTATCCAAAAAAAGCGGATGTAGATGCTAATTACGATCTATTGAGCAAAATCCTGATCGACGCCTCGCATGACAACGAATCTATCCTCAGCGCGGACTGCCGTTTTCCACCCCGTGCCGCGATCGCGACCCACGATGAAAAGCGCATCGAGTTCGCAAAACATTACGCGAAAAAAGTAGGGCTGCCGAAGAACGGGCTGGAATTCCAGATGCTCTACGGCATCCGACGCGATTTGCAGGAGCAACTAGCTAAAGATGGATATCCTGTCCGCGTATACGTGCCATTCGGTACACACTGGTATCCTTATTTCATGCGCCGTCTCGCAGAGAGACCAGCTAATATCTGGTTCTTTATTTCGAATTTTTTCAAGGGGTAGAGGTAGACAAGGAAACAGGCATACAAGTAGACATGTGTTTATGAATCAAAAAAAGTGGACTCTAAAAGGGAGAGTCCGCTTTTTGATTCAACTTTGATGTACTGAAACTCTTCAACATCAGGATACAGTCACCGAGATTTTCTACCTTAATCTCATATTGGTATTAGAAGTGCGACTAATTAGAACGGTTTAGTCACCGTCAGGGGTGATTTGTCCCTTTGATAGCGTATCATCATTTTTTCGCTTACAATCCATTTATGCCCTTTCTTGCCCTCGTCACCGGTTCTGCCCATCGACTTGGCAAAGCTTTCGCCCTGTCCCTCGCACGGCAGGGATACGCGCTTTTACTTCACTACAACAATGCTGAATCCGAATCCCAACAAACTGCGGACGAAATCCGTTTGCTTGGTGTACCTGTCTATCTTGCGCAAGCGGATTTAACCCAGCCTGACCAGATTCAATCTCTAGTCTCTAATCTCGATTTTATTCTTACGAAGGAAAAAAAATTAGAGTTCAATGTACTTGTAAATTCCGCGGCCATCATGCAACGAAGTGATATTGATGCATTATCTTTGGAGGATTGGGACTCAACCTTTGCACTCAACGTCCGTGCGCCGTTCGCGCTCTCGAAGAGTCTCTCAACGAGAATGACTCAAGGAGGGCTGATCGTCAATGTGACGGATATCGGCGCTAAGAAGGCCTGGAGCGGTTATCCCGCGTATACAGTCAGCAAATCCGCTTTAGAGTCACTTACGCGTGTCCTTGCCCGTGCGCTTGCGCCAAGTATTCGGGTCAATGCGATCGCGCCTGGTCTCATCCTGCAACCCAGCCCACGATCAGATGTTGTGTCTAGCGAGCAATGGAACAAACTTGTCAATCGTCTGCCTCTTAAACGCGCTGCCACGCTAGATGAAGTCACTTCTGCCCTCGAATTTCTTCTCAAAAACGAGTATATTACCGGCCAGACCATCGCTGTAGATGGTGGGTATTCGTTGATATAACCGTTGGTTGAGTAGTCCCGAATGCTCCTTCAGGGGCGTATCGCCTGTCCTGCTGGCACTGTGCGCCAGCACACGTGGCCGGACAGGCCAAGGGAAACCAACGAGGTACATGAAAATAAAAAGTAATTTGAAGCATGGTGATTTTGATTTGCCTTTCGCAACGAACGCTCAAGGCTACTCAACCACCGAACTCTACTTGTTACTCATTTCTCACAACTCTGATCCTTCATGCCTTCCAAACGTGCCCTCGACTTCCTCCTTGCCCTGATCCTCATTGCCTTCACCCTCTTCTACGCGTGGCGCTTTGTGGATTTCCAAATCCCTCCCTTCGAAGACGCGGCCATGCTTATGCGGTACGCGCAGAATCTTGCTGGTGGTCACGGTATTGTTTGGAATATTGGTGAGCATCCTGTGGATGGCGCGACAGATTTCCTCTTCATGGCTACATCGGCTGCACTGATCAAAATCGGTATTCCTGTGGGGCGTGCCATCCGCGTGCTCGGCTTTGCTTCTCATCTCGTCACGGTTTTGCTCGTGTACTTTGTCAATCGCCGCGTTCACAATGCAAGTTATGCTCTTTCATTTTTTAACGGACTTTATCTCGCGGTTGGGACTGGTCTTGCCTACGTAGCCGCGTACTTCGGGACGCCTTTCTTTGCCCTCGCCGCCGCATCCACCTGGACCTTAGGCCTGCTTCTGATGAATCGAGAGGATGCTCCTTTTTGGCTCTCCCTCGCCTTTGCCCTGAGCGGACTCTTGACTGGACTTATCCGCCCTGAAGGAGTCTTTCTCGCATCGCTGATGTTAGTCTCTGTGATATTTTTGCGCATACAAGATGGTGGTTCTCTCTCGTCGAGGGAGAGAATTAAGACCAGAGAGAATTTTTCAATTATTGTTATCTTCGTTAGTGTTTTTCTCTTATTCGGTGGCGCCTATTTCATCTGGCATTGGAATTATTTCGAGTATCCGTTGCCAAATCCGTTTTACAAGAAGGGTGGGGGCGGACTTTACTGGGATTCATTCAATAACTCGTTGTTGTATACACTGCGAATGTGCGCGCCATTCATCATTGCGTTCGTCCTAGGCTTACGCTCCAAAGAGACAACCAGGCAGACAATCGCTTATCTCATCCCGGTTGTTGGTTTTGCTGCAATGTTTGTATTCATTTCAGATGAAACGAATTATGGCGCGCGCTTCCAGTACGCGCTTGTACCTATCGTGCTGATGTCATGGACTCCGCTCGTGCGTGGACTCAGCCTATCGTGGCCTCAGCAGCTCAACCGTCGAGAAAGAAGCGCCTCCCTCTTGGCCACGGTCCTCGCGGGGTTAGGTCTTGTCTATTATTCACATTATCAAAACTGTTTCCTCACCTCCTATCAAACGTCATGCCAACAACCTTATTCAGCAGATGGCCGCGCGGACATGGGCAAATTGCTCGCAGCATATCGTGACGAGGGCTACGTTATTGCGACGACAGAAGCGGGTCTCCTGCCATATTATTCAGGATGGACGACGATTGATACCTGGGGCTTGAACGACCAGTTCATCGCGCACAACGGTGGTTTGACTATGGACTATCTGGATAAATACAAACCGCATGTGATTATGTTCCATGATTATTATTCGCCGCTCGTCCCGCCAAAATTGACTGAAGCGAATCTCGCCCAGCCGTGGTTCCGTATGACGATTACAATGAAAGAATACGCGGAGGCTAAAGGATATATTCTTGCTGCGGTCTTTGGCGATAGTCCCTATGACGCGCATTATTATTATGTGCGGCCTGATTTCGAAGATAGTCAAAGAATTGCCGAGCAAATTTCGAAGATGAAAAGGTATTATTGGTTTAGGACAGGGAAGAAGGCAATTAATTATGCTGGTTATCCTGAGCCGTAAATACATCTCTCTTCCTGCACCTTGTCACCTCGTCCCTGGCCCGGGATACGGTCAGGCATAGGTGAGCGTAGCGAAGAGTCTTTATTGAAAAAGTGAGATGCTTCGTCGCTGGCACTCCTCAGCATGACTAATTTGGAAATAGGAGCCATTCATGTCCGAAGTCAACGAACTTGCCGAGAAACTCAAATCTGAAGGCGAAAAATTTGTGACCTTCTTCAGTGATCTGAACGACGACCAATGGAAGATAGAAGTGTACACTGAAGGCACAATGTGGACTATTAGCAACATCCTCTCACACTTTGTCACTTCCGAGCGCGGACTGGTGAAACTCTTTGAACAAATCCGTCAGGGTGGCCCGGGCTCACCGGAAGATTTCTCCATTGACCGCTACAATGCTCGTCAGCAAGAAAAGACCAAAGACTTGACTTCAGTTGAATTACTCGAGCATTACAAATCCGTGCGCGCCAATTCGATCGACTGGGTTTCAAGTCTGCAAGATTCAGAACTCGAAATCGAAGGCCGCCATCCATTTTTGCTGGAGACGACTTTACGCGAGATGATCAAGATGTTGTATATTCATAACCAGATGCATTATCGCGATTTGAGGAAAGTATTGAGGTAAATCGTCATTGCCCCGCCTGCAATCCCTGAACCAGTTGAAGATTGCTTCGGCGCCAAAAAACGGCTCCTCGCAATGACGGTATAAAGGTATTTCTATGCACATCCCTCCATTCAAGCTTGAACGCTACTTTGCCAAGTATGAGTTCGCTACCGAATTCTTGCTCGGCTCTTCAGATTGCGAATCTATGTCCATCGCGGACTTGCTTGCCTTGGAACCCGATGCATCTGAGAAATTCCAGCAAACGTGGCTTGGATACACCGAATCGCAGGGAAGTCCTTCGCTTCGCAAAGAGATTTGCAAACTGTACGAAACCATCGAGCCCGAGGATATTCTCGTTCACACAGGTGCGGGAGAGGCGATTTATCTTTTTATGTATGCAGCCTTCCAAAAAGGTGACCATGTCATCGTCCATTCACCTGGATACCAATCTCTCGCCGAAGTGGCTCGCGCCGCAGGCTGTGAAGTCAGTCCGTGGCTGGCGCGCGAAGAAAACAACTGGTCGCTTGACTTGGATGAACTTCGCCATCTCATGCGGACGAACACAAAGGCAATCATCATCAACACGCCGCATAATCCCACTGGCTTTTTGATGTCGCGTGGGGAATATCTGGCCGTGCATAAATTCGCTCAAGAGAAAAACCTGCTCCTGTTCTCCGATGAGGTCTATCGGGAATCTGAATATAACCCCGCGACACGTCTCTCTGCCGCATGTGATCTGGGCGATTATGCCATATCACTTGGTGTCACCTCAAAAACCTATGGACTCGCAGGTTTGCGCATTGGATGGATTGCAACCAAAAACAAAAAGATTTACCAAAACATGGCTGGGCTGAAGGATTACACTACGATCTGTAACTCTGCACCAAGCGAATTCCTTGCGGAAGTCGCCATGCGAAATCGACAGAAACTATCCGAGCGCAGTCTTCATATCATCAAAAACAATCTCACTGTGATTGATGACTTTTTAATTCGCTACGCAGATCTTTTGTCCTGGGTTCGTCCCAAAGCAGGCTCGATGGGATTTCCGCGTTTGCTCAAAGGCGAAGTGGAAGAATTTTGTGATACCCTCGTCAATAAAGCCGGTGTCATGCTCCTCCCTGGCTCTGTGTATGATGACTCAGACAATCACTTTCGTTTAGGTTTGGGAAGAAAGAATCTTTGGCAGGCGGTTGAAAGATTGGAAGAGTTTTTGAATAAAATATAATCCTTTGGTCGAGTAGGGCGGAGCGCCTTTGCGGATCGTCCAGGGAAAATCTCCATTTATCTGTGTTGATCTCTGGTTATAATCGTAAACTTGTACTGAGCTTGTCGAAGTATTATTAATGGGAAATCGAAAATTGAAGAATATCCTTCGTCTCTCCCGTCCTCTCAATCTCCTCCTCGCTGCGTTGACCTATATCCTCGGAGTGAGCATCGCAAAGTATCTAGGCAACCCATTTAGCCAGGAATCATTTTGGCTTGGATTGGTTGCAGTTGTCCTTGCTCAAGCCAGTATGAGTCTCCTGGCTGAAGTATATCGGCCCGAGAATGAGCCAATCATCGAAAATGAAACACTTCTGGAAAGAAAAACCGTTCGCGAAGCAGCGTTATATATATCTATTGCGTCGCTTGCTGTAAATGCTGTTATTGCTTTTCTGCTTTACAGCAGTGGGCACCTGCCGATTTCCTCATTTGTTTTTCTACTACTCTCCCTTCTCATTATCCTCGTGTACTCTATCCCGCCTCTGCGTCTGCTCAATCGCGGTTTTGGTGAATTCCTGCTCGCTGCCCATATCGGTTACGTGATTCCTTCCATTGGATTTCTTTTCCAGACTGGCGAATACCATCGCTTGCTTCCCACACTTGCAATCCCTTTGACTGCGTTAGGTTCTGCGTATTTTCTCATCCTCAACTTTCCCACCTTCGCCTCCGACCAAAAGTACCAGCGCCGCACCATGCTACGTCTGCTCACATGGGAGCGTGCCGTGCCGTTACACCATAGTCTTATCGTCGCCGCATATATTTTATTTTTGGCATCATCCGTTATTAATTACTCCTTATCTCTACTCTGGCCAGCCTTCCTCACACTTCCATTCGGAATATTTCAAATTATCCTTTTGCGTGCTATAGCACTTGGCAATCGTCCCAACTGGGCTCTCCTTACCGTGACAGCCTTAGCAGTCTTTGGATTAACCGCATACTTCTTGACTCTCACCTTTTGGCTTCGTTAGAAACAAGTAGCAGGTACCAAATCTTGTTGCTCATTTCTTATAACTCTTGACTAATTATGCCCGAATTTTTGACTCTCCTCCCTCCTGACGAATCCCGTGCTCTCCTTCTCACGCATCTTTCCGGACCTCTAACTGCGTCAGAGACAATAGATGTTTTCTCCTCTTTGGGCCGCGTCACCGCAGAGGATGTATACGCGCCGCATCCCTTACCCAACTTCCAACGTACCACAGTAGATGGATATGCGGTCCGCGCGAAGGATACCTTTGGCGCAACTGACTCGCTTCCCTCGTATTTGATCTTGATTGGTGAAGTTCCGATGGGTGAGACGCCAGCATTTGAACTTGGTGCGGGTCAATGTGCGTTGATCCATACCGGTGGCATGTTGCCGAATGGCGCCGACGCGGTGGTGATGTTGGAATATACACAACAAATAGGGATTCGTAGAGATGGGCAGCTGCCCATCTCTACGAATCCTGAAATCGAAATATTCCACGCTGTTGCAGAGGGAGAAAACGTGATTCGTGTTGGGGAGGATGTGGCCCAAGGACAACTGATTCTGCCACGGGGCAGCCGAGTGCGGCCCGCTGAAATTGGCGGGCTGATGGCGTTAGGAATCACGTCTCTGCGTGTAGCCCCAAAACCAGCAGTGGGCTTAATCTCTACAGGGGATGAAGTGATAGAACCAAATCAATCACCGCGGCCCGGTCAAGTACGGGATATCAACTCATATACCCTTGGCGCGTTGGTGGAAAAAACTGGGGGGGAAGCAAAACGTTATGGAATTATCCCCGATAAGTTTGAAGCCTTGAAAGAAGCAGCTGCGAAAGCATTGACCGAATGCAACGTTATCATCATTACGGCAGGGTCGTCTGCTTCCACGCGCGATATGACCGCGGAAGTCATCCGCAGTTTGGGTGAGCCGGGTGTGCTGGTGCATGGTATCAACACACGCCCTGGCAAGCCGACGATTTTAGGTGTGTGCAACGGTAAAGCTGTTATTGGGCTGCCTGGAAATCCGGTCAGTGCTTTAGTCAATGGATATTTATTTGTCGTGCCGGTGATTGAAAAATTACTTGGAGCATTACCAAGGCCGCAAGCCACGATTATAGCACGATTAACTGTGAATTTGCCCTCTCAAGCAGGCCGCGAAGATTGGTGGCCAGTCAAATTACTCCCCTTTCCTTCTAGGAGCCTCTACGGGATGCTTCGCGAAGGGGCCGGGGGTGAGGTTTATGACGCGGAACCCATCTTCGGAAAGAGCAACTTGATTTTCAATTTAGCTTCTGCGGATGGATTACTTCGCATTCATCCCGATGCAACTGGGTTGAGTGCAGGTGAGATTGTAGAAGTTGTTTTGATATAAATCGAGTTATCGTCATAGCTCGATCATTTTTCCAATAGTTTTCTCCATCGCTTTTTGATAGACCAAATTTGCGGCGACAAGATCCTCTATGGCATGACCCATGGATTTATAAACTGTCGTTTCTGATTCGGATTTTCTGCCGGGCTTAAGATTCAAGAGCACTTCTCCAATCTCAGTTCCAAACTCTGGACTTAAACCTTGTAGTTCTGCACTGCCAACTGGTGGTGGAAGGAATGCATTTTTTGATTCTACAAAGAGATTGCTTTTCTCAATGAGATCACGAGGTAGTTCTCCACCCGGAGGACGATATCCAACTGATGAGATGTGCACGCCTTCCTGCAACCAATCCGATTTGATCACAGGTTCAGGAGAGGCTGTACACAAGCAAACGACGTCAGAGTTGTGAACTGCTTGTTGCGCTGAATCAGCTACAAGGGCACGTGAGTCGTGGACGGCTAAGGCTCGAGCGTGGGAAATATCCCTCGAAGCGATCCAAATCTTTTCGACTCCATCCAAAGTCCCAATCATCTCTAAATGAGATTTACCTTGTACACCCGCACCGACAATTGCGATTGTTTTGGTGTTTTGGCCTGCAAGAAGTTTGATGGATAGGATCGAACCAGCCGCAGTCCTTAGCGCTGTGATGTATTCACCGTCCATGATTGCGATAGGTGTGCCTGTTTCAGAGTCGAAGAGGATGATGAGAGCTTGATGACCTGGGAGATTAAATTTTTGATTTTCGTGAAAAATACTTAAGAGCTTGACAGACAGATGATGGTTCGGCGTGTATGCAGGCATGCCGAGTAGAAAGCCTTTAGGCGCGGTGACTTGATTGCGCGCTGGAACGTTTAATTGATTCGAGCTTAATGCTTTGAACCCATCTTCGAGCGCAAGCAGTAATTCGCGTGGGTCGAGGAGTTCCTGGATTTCTTTTTGGGTGAGGGTTAGGATTTGCATCTTGTATTTCGTCCTGAGCGGAGGATTGAGCTCTCTTTGCGAAATCCGTAGTGAAAGGACACGCGCTTCGACTGCGCTGTGCTCCGCTCACATCGTCCCGATGCTCTTTCGGGAGCGCAAAAGTTTTACCAAATATCTCCGACCGTAAACCCGTTTGGATATGGGTCTTGCGGATCAACCACAAATTGGCTGATTGCTGTAATCCAAGCCGTACCACCAAGTGTAGGGACAACAGCTTTGTAGGGGCCAACTTGAGTCTCTTCGATAAGGCGTCCAGTGAAGAGAGTACCGAGAATGCCTTCGTGATAAAAATCTTGATTAAGTCCGAGTTGACCTTTGGCATAAAGCGTTGCCATTTTTGCACATGTGCCAGTGCCGCAAGGAGAACGGTCAATCACACCTGTCCATGTAGTAGGTTTATTCCAATCAAGCTTGCCGGTTGAAACCGTGACGACATTTTTCCGATGTGCTTTGGGATTGGTTGGCGGCGCGGAGAGTTGTGCAATGGTTGGTCCTATGATCTCAAGATTTTCTGGATGTACAACCGGATATTGTTCTTGCGTTGCCGCTTTGACCATTTCGCTAACGCGCGTGATGTCGCGGCCTTCATCAGGTGTGAGCTGCAAACCAAATTTGGCCGCGTCTGCGATGACATAGAACATCCCACCCCAAGCTACGTCCACTGTGACTGTGCCAAGCTGTGGGACTTCTACATTGACATCCAGGTGCACTGCAAATGCAGGCACGTTCTTGAATGTGACCTGTGTAACTTTTCCATTTTTACACTCTGCGCGGATTCCGACCAAGCCCGCCGGCGCTTCAAGTGTGAACTCGGTAACAGGTTCCGTCATCGGGAGCATGCCTGTCTCGAGCAGAGTCGTCACCACACAAATGGTATTTGTACCAGACATTGGTGGGTATTCAACCTGTTCCATGATGATAAAGCCTGCGTCAGCTTCAGGATGCGTGGGAGGGAGAATAAGGTTAGCACAATATGCCGGGTACCCGCGCGGCTCGCGTAACATTCTCAAGCGAATGTCATCGTGATTCTTCTGAAAATACTTCATTTTTTCGAACATAGTCTTGCCCGGCACGTCCAAGACTCCGCCTGTGATAACGCGGCCGGGTTCACCGCAGGCGTGCAGGTCAACGGCTGTGATCATATTGGTGAGGCGCATGGGGTACTCCTTATAATTGCCACGGCAACTTTTTCAAATCAACGTTCCCTCCGCTCAGAATCACTCCAATCTTTAATCCAGACAAATCGATTTTGTGTTCCCATAAGACACTAACTGCCACCGCTGCAGATGGTTCAATTATGATTTTGGCGCGTTCCCACACAAACTTCATCGAATCTATAATTGCTTTTTCACTCACGGTAACAACTTGCTCGACACACTGCTGAATGATGGGGAAAGTAAGTATCCCAAGCGATGTCATAAGACCGTCTGCTATTGTTTTTGGATTCATAGACGGTAAAATTTCTCCTACTTTCAAAGAGCGAAATGCGTCATCTGCCATCTCAGGCTCTCCAGCAATGACGCGGATTCCCTTCTTGAGTTCTTTCGCGGCTATCGATGTCCCACTTAAAAGCCCACCACCTCCGACAGGGGCGATGACCACATCCAACTCCGGCACATCTTCCAGTAGTTCCAGCGTAGCGGTTCCCTGTCCCGCGATGACGCGTTCATCATTGTATGGATGGACAACAGTTGACCCAGTTCTTTCGACAACGTTAGCAAGTGTAGTTTCGCGTGCTTGCAGTGTCGGTTCGCAAAATGTTATTTTTCCACCATAACCTGCTACCGCGTCTTTCTTGACCTGAGGAGCGTTATCTGGCATGACAATATACGCCGGAATCCTGCGCAATTTGGCCGCGAGCGCCAGAGCTTGTGCGTGATTTCCCGATGAGTGTGTAGATACGCCCCTTATGGCTTCCTCTTCAGTAAGGGAAAAGACCGCATTAGTCGCACCACGAAACTTAAATGCTCCAACTTTTTGGAGATTCTCGCATTTGAGAAAAACTTGCGCCCCTACTTGCCAGTCCAAGCTTTCACAGGTTAACACGGGCGTGCGATGTGCATAAGGTTTGATTCGTAATGCGGCTTCACGGATGTCATCGAGGGTAGGGGACATAATCTCTCCTTGTATTTCGGCTGATTATATAGTGAGATGACAGACTCTTTGATGAAGTGACTGCAACTAATGCTCTTCCTGTTTTTCCAGTTTCCTTGTCAACGTAAGCAAGATAACCGAAACGAAGATCAATACAACTGACAGAGCCAGTGCAATTCCAAGATTTCTCTCAAAACCGAGATAGATTGCCATCGGCATGGTTTGTGTGACGCCTTCTAAATTTCCAGCAAATAAAATCGTCGCGCCAAACTCGCCGAGAGCACGGGTCCAAGTCAGGATCGCACCGCTGAGGAGGGCACGCCCCGCAAGTGGAAACATGACTTCATAGAAAAGCTGCCAATGATTTGCACCTTCAACATGCGCGGCTTCTTCAAGCTGCATATCGATCTCCGTAAAGCCAATCCGAGCAGACCTTACATACAACGGCGCGGCTACGAAAATCTGAGCAAGGACAACTGCTGCTGTGGTGAATGGAAGGCTAATTCCTAAAATACTCAACGCTGAACCAAATAACCCTTGACGGCCAAATGCAATCAATAAAGCCAATCCAGCAACAGAGGGAGGTAGGACGATAGGTAAATCAATGATCAGTTCAGCGAAGGGCTTTAAGAGCTTGTTCTGAAAAGGCGTGGTTAAAAAAATCATTACTGAACGAGCGTGAAATTAACGCGACCAAAGGGAGCGCAAAGAGGGCCAGCAGGAAAGCACTAGGGAAAATGAAGAGCCATTTTGAGGAACTGCCGGTTATGAAATGGTGGATGATGCTTTTTTGCTTGGTCATGAGAGTCACATTGCTAAGTCATTACTTCGTTGCCTGGTCTCAGTACACCGCTATGCGGCAACTCGACCAACAGCTCCTCGCAATAACGTCAATCTATTGGCCCAAAGCCCCATTTTTGTAAAATAGCCTGTCCTTCGGGCGCAAGGACGTAAGCTACAAACTCTCTGGCGAAGTCCCCGTTGGTGGACTTTATCAACGGTGCAATGGGATACTGGGCGACCACATTCAACTCGGCGCGAATTTCAATTGTCTTCAAATCAGGCGCGGCGACTGCATCAGATGAATATACAATGCCCGCGTCTGCTTCGCCTAAATGGATTTTGGCAACGACTTGGCTGACGTTATCTTCATTCGAAACAACATTGGCCAAGACTTTCTGCTTGAAGTCATTACCAAATTGACCGTTCATCAGCTCTAGCGCTTGACGCGCATACGCGCCCACTGGGACTTCCTCCGCGGCAAGCACGATTTTGATGCCTGGCTTTGCAAGGTCTTCAAGTTTCACAAGCTTGGCAGGGTTATTTTCAGGCAGGATGATAATCAGTTTGTTGGTGAGAAAAATTTGAGGCGCATCTTGTGCAACAAAACCGCCGGTGACAAGTGCGTCCATTTCCTTCGTGTTTGCGGAGGCAAAGACATCGCTTGGCGCGCCTGCTTCGATCTGGGTTCTTAGCATTTGCGAGCCTCCAAAGCTAAATTTGATGCTTACAGTCGGGTGAGTATCTTGAAAGGCTTTGCCAATTTCGGTGAATGCATCGGTGAGGGAGGCAGCGGCGAAGACAGTCAGGTTACGGGGTTCGGGGGCGGCAGTTGGTGTGCCAGTGGGAGCCTCCGTCGCGGCAGCGGGAACAACTGTCGGGGCGCGTGTGACCGCAGTTCCACATGATGATAGAAATAGGGCTGCAGAGAGTATAGGTATTAAAAGGCATTTAATAATGAAATGTGATTTCATTATTTTCCTAAGGAATTGGATTTGGCCTGAGTAGCGCTTTCACTTAGGTTCGTCCGTTCCTATCATCACGTTGGACGCTTTGATGATGGCATAGGCATCCTGGCCTTCTTTTAACTTCAGGCTATCTACTGAAGTGTTCGTAATAATAGACACAATCTTCTCGCCACCAGGAAGTTCTATAGTCACTTCGGCATTAACGGCTCCGGTCACAATTTTTAATATTTTGCCTTTCAATACATTTCTTGCACTGAGTTTCATTTCATCCTCCATTTCAAAAAGAGTTTCAGATTGAGCTTCGGGGAAAAACTGAAGATTTAGAGTCTGGCGACAGCTCTCCAACCAATCCAGTATAGCCTTGCGCTGGAATATTTGGAATTCCAAACCGAGACGGTTAAAAGTTTGTGAAAGAGGCATATCGGTCAGGATGCTTTCCATCTGCCTGAGATTCGTACGCATTTCACTCACTTGATGATCCAGCATGTCTTGTACTTTTAGATTTCCAATTTGGCGGGCAAAATACATGCGGGTTACAAAATCTAAACGGATGGTCCGCGGACTCGTACCGCCTGGTGTATTAAGCCAAGTTTCAAAATGTAATCGTCCTGAAGGTGTCAGTCGTAACAAGCGACGGGCGGGCAATTTCTTCTGCTCTACTACGCTTGATTTGACAAGCCCTTGAGTTTCAAGTCGCTTTAAAACATTATAGATTTCACTCTGGCTTACATTCCAGATATAACCCAGTTCTTTCAAAAGCCGCTGATGGAGTTCATAGCCATGACTTCGCTGGATGTACAAGAATCCAAGTAAGGCAAACTCTGGGGATTTACCTGTGGTACGCTGGATCTCCTTTGATATACTCACTGAGTGAGTATATACCGCTTTTTAAGAGCTTACAAGACCGGAAGATTCAAGTAGAGATCGCGTTGGTGTCACCAGAAAGATTCCCTATTGCTTGGGCTTGGATGGTAAAACATCTGTTATATTAAGGACGATTCCCTCCTTTATCTATAAACTTCTCTTGAATTAGCTAACCTTTGTTTTGGAAGATAAAACGCAAAAGGAATTACGATTCAACTACCTCATAAGGAGACCTCATGAGCACTATAGATACTGCAATGTGGGTGGAGAAAGATCGCAAGCAATTGCATCCTGTTTATCACCCGAAATCTCACGCTGACCCACTGGTTATTGAACGCGGGGAGGGTGTGTGGCTGTATACGACAGATGGACAGAAAATTCTAGATGGCATGGCGGGACTTTGGAATGTTGATGCTGGATATGGAAATGAAGAGCTGGCGAAGGCAGCATATGACCAGATGAAGAGCTTAGCTTTCACCTCGAATTTTTCGGGCATGACCAATCTCCCATCTATTCGTCTTGCTGAGAAATTGGCCGGGTTTGCATATCCAGGTTTGAATACCACATTCTTTGCTTCTGGCGGTTCGGAAGCGAATGATTCAGCGTTTAAGACGGCGCGTTACTACTGGAAACGAAAAGGCAAACCGGGTAAATACAAAGTGATTGCGCGCAAAGGTTCCTATCACGGTGTGACACTATCGGCGACGTTTGCCACAGGTCTGGAAAAATATCAGACCATGTTCGGGCCAGCACCCGATGGATTCGTTCATATCCTTGCGCCGAACCCATATCGCTTCGATGGCGAAATGAAACCAGGAGAAACGATTGGGCAGGCTGCAGCACGTGCATTGGAAGAGGCGATCCTGCGCGAAGGACAAGATAATATTGCCGCATTTATCGCCGAGCCGGTGATGGGCGTTGGCGGTGTTATTGTTCCTCCTGATGACTATTTCCCACTGGTACGCGCGATTTGTGATAAATACGAAGTGCTTTTCATAGCAGACGAAGTTATCACTGGATTTGGCCGGACCGGTGAGTGGTTTGCGCTTAAGCACTGGGGCGTGAAGCCTGATATTCTATCGTTCGCCAAAGCTATCACGAGCGGATATGCCCAACTGGGAGGAATCCAAATCCCGGATGAGATCCGCGAGACTATGGAATCAGCCTCAGATAGCGAAGCCTGGATGCATGGCTATACTTACTCCGGTCATGCTATGGCCTGTGCGGTGGGACTCAAGAATTTGGAAATCATGGAACGCGAGAACTTCCCAGAATGCGCAAAGGTACTTGGTAAAAGGCTACTGGAGGGGTTAGAGACCCTCAAGGAATTTCCATTTGTCGGCGACGTGCGCGGACTGGGTCTGGTTTGTGGTGTTGAAATTGTCTCTGACAAAGAGACGAAAGCTGCTGACCCTGCTTTGGCAATGCGTATCTTCAAAGCTGCTCAGGCGCGCGGACTTCGTTCAAGGCCGCTTGGGGACACACTGGCATTCTCTCCTCCGCTTATTATCACTGATGATGAAGTAGATGAGATTGTTAAACGTCTCGGCGCGGCGATGGAAAGCGTTTCATAATACATGTTTTATCCGCAGATTTCACAGATTACGCAGACAAAGAATCTGTGAAATCTGCATAATCTGCGGAAGGCATAGATGATGTCAGTCTACCTCCACGATATCCCTCTCCCCGAAGCGCAAACACGTTTTCAACAAGCCTTACAAGATGCAAATCTCTGGCGAGTGCTTGGGTCTGAATTGATTCCTCTTGACGAGAATGCATTAGGGCGTGTCACGGCTGAACCGATTTGGGCGAAAATCTCATCACCACACTACCATGCCTCCGCGATGGACGGTTTTGCGGTCAAAGCAGAAGATACGAACGGTGCGCAGCCGTCGTCACCGATTCAGTTATCAGTAACCAGTGATCAGTTGTCACTACAGGCTCAATATGTAGATACCGGCGACCCTCTTCCAGGATGGGCAAATTCAGTGATCCCAATTGAGAACGTCGAATCGCTGGATGAAGCTGGACAAATCACAAACGAGATTCGCAAACCGAAGACGATTCGTATCCGTGCTTCAGTTGCACCGTGGAGTCATGTGAGGCCTTTGGGGGAAGATATTGTCACGACCCAGTTAGTCTTGCCAGCAGGTCAAGTCTTGCGGCCAGTTGACCTTGGAGCAATCGCCGCGGCGGGGCATCAAGAAATCAAGGTTGCGCGAAAACCAAAAGTTGCAATTCTGCCAACCGGTTCCGAACTCGTCCCCATTGGGAGCAAACTAAAGGCAGGAGATATTCTCGAATACAATTCACTCGTCCTGGCGGCACAGATCAAGGCGATGGGTGCTGAGCCAACACGCTTTCCGGTTACGAAAGATGATTTCGATATGATTTGCCAGCGCGTCAAGGAAGCCGCGCGTGAGCATGATTTGGTTTTGTTGAATGCAGGCTCCTCCGCGGGTGCGGAAGATTTTTCTGCAAAAGTTGTTGAGAAACTTGGAACTCTTTTGGTTCATGGAGTTGCAGTCAGGCCGGGGCATCCTGTCATTTTAGGCATCCTGAGAAATGAGAAACGAAAAATGAGTAACAAGGATCTCGTTTCTCGTCACTCGTCGCTCATCCCTATCATCGGCGTTCCCGGCTATCCAGTCTCTGCCGCGTTGACGATTGACATCTTCGTCGAACCGCTCGTTGCAAAATGGCTGGGACGCAGGCCAAATCAACTCGCAATCGAAATTGCAACACTCACGCGAAAAATCGTATCACCCGCGGGAGATGATGATTATGTCCGGGTTGCGGTTGGAAAAGTAGGCGATAAGCTTCTCACTGCGCCTCTTTCACGCGGGGCGGGAGTAATTACGTCACTGGTACAAGCCGACGGGCTTGCTATCCTTCCACGTGGTACGCAGGGACTCGAAGCGGGTGAGCAAGTAAAAGTTCATCTTTACCGGAGCAAGGCCGAACTCGAACGAACCATCTTCTGTATCGGGTCACATGACCTTACTCTTGATTTGATTGCGCAATTCTTAGCTGAACACGATCGAAGACTTGCCTCTGCAAACGTCGGTTCGCAGGGTGGGTTGGTTGCTCTTCGACGTGGGGAGGCGCATCTGGCTGGCTCCCATTTGTTGGATCCGCAAACTGGTGAATACAACATTTCGTATATTCGCCAATACATGCCAAATATTCCTGTCAAAGTGGTTGCCCTGGTTGGGCGCGAGCAGGGACTTTTAGTGAAACGGGGAAACCCAAAGGAGATAAACGGTTTGAGGGATCTTACCAAGCCAAAGGTCCAATTTATGAACCGGCAGCGCGGGGCCGGTACTCGTGTACTATTGGATTATCATTTAAACTTGATGAAAATATCAGCGGAGTCCATTGTCGGCTATTCTCAGGAAGAGTATACTCATCTCGGCGTCGCGGCCGCTATTGCATCCGGTCGGGCCGATTGTGGACTTGGTATTGCCGCCGCAGCGCAGGCCCTCGATCTAGATTTTGTCCCACTTTTTCAAGAACGCTATGACCTGGTTATTCCAAAAGAGCATGCGCAAAGCAAATTACTTGCGCCTCTTTTCGGACTTTTGGCCGGGCGCGAGTTTCGAGAAGCAGTCTCTCACCTGACAGGATATGATGTGTCCGTCATGGGCAGGATCATTTTGGAGGACTAAATGTCCGAAGGTTTGATCATTGATGATAATCGCGCGACCGCGGACGCCTTGAAACAAATGCTGGCCGTGCTCGATATTCCGTCGCGCGTGGCTTATGGTTCTGGCCCGGCTATGGTGCTTATGGGTAAGATTGTGCCGAGGTTTGTTTTCCTGGATATCAATATGCCCGGCGTGGATGGGACTGAGGTGCTTGCCTATCTTCGCCGTGAACCGCGTTTAATGAAAGTTCCCGTGATCGTGATCACCTCCGATGATCAGCCAGAAACACGTCAACGCATGCTGGCTGGTGGTGCGCAGGCCTTGTTGATCAAGCCCGCAACAATCGACTCGCTGGAGAATGCTTTGAAAAAAGCTGGTGTTATCAAAAAGTAAATCCCCGTGCAAACGGGGATTTTATTTTGATCTTCTCCCGTTTTCGCGCAAATTAACCACAGATTACGCAGATTGAGCAGATTACTTCTTTTTCTCTGCATAATCTATCAAATCTGCTGATAAATTCTGATTCCCTCTCCCTAAAGCGGAGGAGCGGTGTTTGTCAGCTCCGTAGTCGAAGCGCGGTTGACTTGAAGATATCAACTTTGTATGCAGCCTCGTCCTTCGACTGCGTTCGTCGCACACCTGCCCTGCCGTCTCGCACCGTCGTGCCCTGTCCCGTCCGGGCCAGGACGGGGCTCGCGGCACGAACGGTGGCGGGCGGTGCCAGGGACAAGCGCTCCTCACTCCGCTCAGGACGAAATATTATTTGAATGCGTCTAAGAAAGCCAATACATTAGTCGCCAACGCTTCATTGTTATAGCCACCTTCAAAAACGATGGCTGTTGGCAAATCAAGCGATGCGATCCGTTTCCCGATTTCGCCTATGCCTTCGGTCGTCACTTTGATCCTGCCGAGCGGATCATCTGCATAAATGTCCATGCCAGCCGAAACCACCAGATACTCTGGTTTGAATTCGCTGATATGGCTTAGTGCGATATCGAGTGTTGCAAGATAAGCAGAATCCTCTGTGCCGGCTAGAAGAGGAAAGTTATGATGATATCCAAGACCTGCACCCGTGCCTTGTTCATCCGCGTAGCCACTGAAATGTGGATATGCAAAATTTGGGTCAGCGTGAATGGAGATAGTTAATACATCGGCGCGGTCGTAAAAGATATCTTGAGTCCCGTTTCCAGCATGATAATCTACGTCGAGCACGGCAACTTTGCCCTTTGTAGAAAGCCAGTTCGCGGCAATCGCGGCATTGTTCAAATAACAATATCCACCACAATTGGCGCGTCCGGCATGGTGCCCAGGAGGACGGCATAAAGCAAATGTGGCGCGGTCACCTCTAATAAGAGCGTCTGCTGCGCTCAATGCACAATAGGCGGAGGCGAGCGCTGCCCGGTACGTCCCATCCACGATTGGTGCGGATAGATCCATCATGTAGAATCCCGCGCGGCCGAGCAGGCCCTCAGGTCTATGGCGCCATCCTGCAGGAGGAAATGTGGCAGGCATGAGGGCAGATTTGTCGATGGCAGATTCTATTTCGGGAGCTGTAGCCTGCCATTCGGTCCATGCGGAGGCGAGAAAAGAAACATAATCTTTATCATGCACCGCGAGGATTGGCTCGAGTTCAAAGACCGCGGGTTCGTGGATATCAGCCCAGCCTATTTGTTTGAGAGCAGCCAAGATCCGCGTCGCGCGCTCGGGCACTTCAAAGGTGGGCATCCGTACGCCGCCTTCGTACACTTCAAACTCAGGCGCGTGGCCGAGGTGAATATCGGAGTAAAATATTTTCATAATAAGACTATTTTACCCGCACGTGGCTAGTATGATGGAGTCCAACGACTCCCGTCGTTGGAATTCCAAAGTCAGGAGACTTTGGATTCCGTCTTCTGGAGGATAGATGGACGTTCATGAAGCAATTTATGGCAGACAATCACAGGGCAAATTGAAGCAGGATCCAGTGCCAAAGGAATTGATTGAAAAACTTTTAGATGCGGGTGTGCAAGCTCCAAATCATTATAAAGTGAGACCATGGCGATTTGTTGTATTGACCGGAAATGCACGCGTTCGTTTGGGACAAGTAATGGCCGTTTCTCAAGCGGACCGTTATCCTGATCTGCCCAAAGAGACTTTCGACAAAACCCAAGGCCTGTCCTTGCGCTCGCCCGTATTAATCGCAGTAGGTGTGGATAAACCAACTGAATCAAAAGTAATTGAAGTGGAAAATATCTGTGCTGCTGCGGCAGCAGTTGAAAATATCCTTCTAGCTGCGCAGGCGGAAGGACTGGGGGCGAAGTGGCGTACCGGAGAATGGGCGCGCGACCCAAAGGTGAAGGAGTTTCTAGGTTTTTCCGCAGACCAGCATATTATTGCATTTATCTATTTGGGGTATTCAGAATTTATACCTGAACCTGTGCACAGGCAGTCGTTTGAGGATAGAACGGTTTGGATGGGTGAGTAAACAGGTAGACAGGTTAGGGGACGCGACACTTGGCTACGTGTTTTCCTATCTACGTGTCTACCTGTGTACGTGTATACCCTATTTCCTTCTCCCAAGAATTTCGAGCATTAAGTCTGGCCTGTCAGTGATAATGCCATCCACGCCCCACTGTATATATTTTCGCATCTGTTCAGGGTCGTTGATCGTCCATGGCTCGACGGCCAGTCCCCGTTCATGGGCAGCGCGGACGAAAGCTTCCGTCATCACCGTAATGCCGCCTGACTCCTCTGGCACTTGCAGGGAATTGAATCTTGGAGAATTTAAGCGGCCCAAATATCCTTTGGTGAATAAAACGAATGCTGTTGTTTCTCTCCGTGCGCTAGATGTAGCGACTTCAGGACAATTCTTTCGAAATTCCCGCATTCTATCATCATAAAAAGATGCTACGAGTACTTTACCCTGCATTTTGTATTTGCGAATTAATTTGCAAAAGGGTTTTATTATCGAAGCGTTTGTCTTCTTGATTTCAACGGTCATACGTTTACCGGGAAAGGCCTGAAAAACCTCTTCCAATGTAGGAACAGTGATACCTTGTCCACGATAGGGAAATGTCTCCCCTTCATCCAAAGACCAGCCATAACCTGTATCAAGTTGCTTGAGTTCAGAGAGCGTCATCGATTCGATTTCCCCAGTACCGTCGGTAGTTCTGTCTACAGTTTCGTCATGCATGATCACGAGCTGGCCATCTTTCGTAATGTGGATGTCCATTTCGAGCACGTCTACGCCTAGTTCGTTCGCATGCTCAAAGGCATACATAGTGTTGCCCGGCCAGAGTCCATCGCCGCCCTGATGAGCGATCACCAGCGGGCGCGTGATCCCTTGGTAGTATGCGGCTGTATCCGCGCGCCGGGAAAAGAGCATCGTCAGCAATACCCCGCTAATCAGTGCAAGAGCAAGGACTAGCCAACGGTTAAGTTTCATGATCTGGTCCAGAGAGGATCGCGGGAATTGTATCCGAAAAAAAGGCTGTAAATCGTAATTGACTGGCATTTATTTTTCGCATATAAGTATCCTCACGTCATTTCATTGGAGGCAGATTATGTTGTTTTTCATTCGTTGGCTTGTCGAAGAAGGACCAAACCCGGAACTGGCGTGGATACTCTGGGTTGAGTTTGGATTTTTGTTTTTGATGGTAATCGTCGGGTGGCTGGTCAGC
>WNGA01003021.1_pt1 | contig 25433 bp, 17 predicted proteins | sample 5400061 | NCBI WGS metagenome assembly WNGA01 (sample SAMN13153366, study PRJNA577476) | soil metagenome | isolation source: 100 cm soil or saprolite under grassland replicate 2 | place: USA:California | collected 2016-06-15 | reverse complement strand
CTCATGCTGAACCTGCTCCTGCCGCTGGCCGTCGCGCTGCTGCTCATCACCAGGCACCACCGGGTTCGGCTGGCGCTGCTCGCCGTGATCGCGCTGGACGTGACCGGGGTGATGTTGACCTTCTCCCGGGCCGGGTTCCTGACCCTGGCGACGATCTTCTTCGTCTACCTGTGGAAGTTCCGCGGCCGGTCGGCGGCCCGCGGGATCTGGGCGCTGGTGGTGGTCCTCCTCGTCGTCTCGCTTGCCGGGCTGCCGCTGCTCCCGGCCTCGTACGTCACTCGTCTCAGCACCATCACCGACATCAAGGCGGACCGGAGCGGCTCCGCCAAGGCTCGATGGGAGGACAACTTCGTGGCCCTCGGTCTGGTGGCGCGCCATCCCATCATCGGCGGCGGCGTTGGCCAGGGCACCCTGGCGCTCAACAAGGAGCGTGGGACGCGCTGGACCGACGTCCATAACGTGTACCTGGAGTACGCGGTGGACCTCGGGCTCCCCGGGCTTGCCCTGTTCCTCCTGCTGGTGGCGAGGTGCTTCTGGTCCACCAGGCTCGTCCAGCGGGAGACGGCGGGCCAGCCGGCCTCCCGGGAGCTCTTCTGTCTCGCCGAGGGGGTGCACGTGAGCCTGACGGCCTTCGCCGTGGGCGCGATGTTCCACCCGGTCGCTTACCACTTCTACTTCTATTACATGGCCGGGCTGGCGATCGCGATCCGGGAGACGTGGTGGGCGCTCGAGGGCGCGCAGCCAGGCGCGGGCGACCCGTCCCCGCTGGTGAGTCGATGATGCGCGCGGGCAGCCTCCGCGTGGACGCCCCCCCGGGGCCCGGGCGGAGCGGTGGTCTCGCCGCGACCGAGAGGATCAGGCTCCTCAAGTTCGTCAGCGTGTTCGCCGTCGGCGGGACCGAGCGCCAGGTCGTCACCATGGCCGAGGGGCTCGACCGCGCACGCTTCGAGCTGCACCTGGCCTGCTTCCGGCGGAACGGCGAGCTCTTGAAGGAGGTGACCGTGGCGCCCCCGCGCGTCGTCGAGTACCACATCCGGAAACTCTACGACGAGGGGTCGCTCAGGGAGCGGCTCCGGTTCGCCGCCTACGCCCGGCAGAGCCGGATCCAGATCGTGCACACCTACGGCTTCTATCCCAACGTCTTCGCCATTCCGGCGGCGAAGCTGGCGCGCGTCCCGGTCACCGTCGCCTCCATCAGGGACACGGGCGCCTATCTCACGCCGATGAAGCGGCGCGTCCAGCGCGTGATCTGTCGTCTCGCCGATTGCATCGTGGCCAACGCCGACGCGGTGAAGCGCTGGCTCGTGGACGAGGGGTACGACGAGCGCCGGATCACGGTCATCCGCAACGGCATCGACGCCGCGCCCTACGGCAAGAAGGCGACAGACGGGAAGCTCCATCAGGAGCTCGGGCTGTCGCCGGGCGCTCCCCTCATCGCGGTGCTCTGCCGGTTGAGCCCGATCAAGGGACTCGAGTACTTCCTGGAGGCCGCGACCACGCTGGCGGCGGAGGTGCCGGAGGCGCGCTTCCTGATCGTGGGCGAGGCGGACGCGCATGACGCCGAGTACAAGCGGCGACTCGAGGCCTATGCGGACCGCCTCGGCCTCGGCCGACGGGTCGTCTTCACGGGGCTCCGGCTCGACGTGCCCGCCGTGCTGGACGAGGTCGCCGTCTCCGTGCTCCCGTCCCTCAGCGAGGGGCTGTCCAACGTGCTCCTCGAATCCATGGCCGCGGGCGTGCCCGTGGTGGCGACCCGGGTGGGCGGCAACCCCGAGGCCGTGGAGGACGGCGTCACCGGCCTCCTCGTCCCGCCGCGTGACGCCGCCGGCCTCGCCGGCGCCATCGCGCGCGTGCTCGAGGACCGTGAGCTGGCGGCGCGCTTGGGAAGGGCGGGCCGCGCACGGGTGGTCGAGCGCTTCTCCATCCAGGACGCGATCCGACACACCGAGCGGCTCTATCTGACGCTGCTTCGACGGAGAGGGCATGGGCTCGGCCGCTGAGAGCCGCTCGGGGCCGGGTGGCGACCACGCGCGCGACGCCGGGCCAGCGGCGGGAGCGCGGGGAGGTAGCGGAGCGGTGGCGGCGGACGCGTCGCCGGCGAGGGGGGCGAGGGCTCTTTCCGAGCAGCAGTTCTACTCGGTGTACGCGTGGTGTCTCAATCCGGTGCTCTCGGTGCGCGAGCTGTTCGACCGGCTCCGCGAGGAGCTCGGTCGGTTCGAGCGCCTCGCGTCCTGGCAGCAGGAGGAGTCGCTGGTCAACCTCTACCTCTTCGTCTGCGCCATCGGCTGCGCCGTGGCCGACTCCTCGGCGGGCCGCGCCGTGGCGCGCTGGCGGCGCGCCTGGGACGGGGCGGTGGACCTGGTGTGCGATCTCCTTGTCGCCGGGCCACCCGCCGCGGCCGGTCGGTGGGCGGCGCTGCGCGTCGAGGTCGAGGAGCTGATGAACGCCCCGCTCCCCGTGAAGGCGCTGGGGGAGACGATGAGGCAGCCCGAAGCATTCCGCTACCAGGACCTCGCCCACCAGGACGTGATCGCCCTGGCCCGCCGGCTGGCCGGCGCGCTCCCCGACCGGGAGGCGCCCGTGCTCATCGTCGGGGTGCGCACGGCCGGCGCCTACTTCGCGCCGCTGGTTCGCGCCCTTCTCGCGGCCGAGGGATGGGCGCGCGTCTCGTGGATCGCGGTCCGTCCCGAGCTCGGCCTGTCGCGCTGGGAAGCGCGGCAGCTCCGCCGTCTCCGGCACGGTCGCGCGCGCGTCGCCCTCGTGGATGATCACCTGGACGCCGGCCTCACCGTGCGCCTGATGCTCGAGCGCCTGGCGCGGTACGGCGTGCGGCTCGACCGCGTCACGCTCGCGATGCCGCGGCATCGGGCGGGGCAGGAATGGCCGCCCGAGGGGGGCCGATGGGCGGAGGGAGTGCGGCTCGTCACGCTCGAGCCGGCCGAGCTCCACAAGGCGCGCCTGATCGAGCCGTCCTCGATGGAGCCGTGGCTTCGCGAGTACTGGGGCGGAGCCGGCGACGTCCGCATCGAAGAGAGCGGCCGGGTGAAGAGCATCAACGCTCGTCTCACGGCGCCATCCGGCGACGAGGGGCGCCTGAAGCGCGTGTTCGAGCTCCGTTCCGAGGGCACGGACAAGGCAGCCGTGACCCGCCACGTGCTGGTCAAGAGCGTGGGCTGGGGGTGGCTCGGGTATCACGCCTACCTCATGGGCGTCCGTCTCGCCGGATGCGTGCCACGGCTGATCGGATTGCGCGCCGGCCTCCTGCTGACCGAGTGGCCGGACGAGGGGAGCGCCTGCCGGGTCGGCGACGCCCGCGACCGCGTGGTGGACGCGATCGCGCTCTACATCGCTCGCCGGGCGCGGCAGCTCGCGCTCCCCGGCGACCCCGGCCTGGAGCCTCGAGAGGATCGGCGCACGGGCTGGGACGAGCTGGTCTCGATCCTCCAGGGGGTCTACGGCGCCTACGTCGGCCGCCTGAAGGCACCGGTCCTGCGCCGGCGGCTCCGGAGCTTCGTGAGCCCGGTCCCGTCGGTGGTGGACGGCCGCATGAGGCCGGAGGACTGGATCGAGACGCCAGGCGGGATCTTCAAGGCCGACTTCGAGCAGCCGAGCTTCGGCGGAGCGGAGCTCGACGTCGTGGACCCCGCCTACGACCTGGCCGGCATCATGTGCGAGTTCGCCCTGCCGGAAGCGGCCGCGCGGCGCCTCCTCGATCGCTACGCGCGCGAGAGCGGGGATCGGACCATCGCCGAGCGGCTGCTCCTGTACGAGCTCCTGTACGGCGTCGTCACGATGCGGCGCGCGGCCTCCGCCGCCGAGGCCGAGCCGCGACCCGAGCGCCGCGAGGAGTGGAACCGGCGCCGCCTGGGCGCCCGCCGCTTCCTGGTCTCGCGGATGAACCGGTTCCATGCCGGGCTCGTCGGCGGCTCGCGGCCGCGGTGGTCCAAGCGGCTCTTCTTCCTCGACCTCGACGGCGTGTTCGACTGCGACGCGCTCGGCTTCCCGCACACCACGCCGAGCGGCCTGGCCGCGCTCCGGCTGCTGCGCGCCCACGACGTCTCGGTCGTGCTGAACACGGGCCGCGGCGTCGAGGATGTGCGCGACTACTGTCGTGCCTACGATCTCGCGGGCGGCCTCGGCGAGTTCGGCAGCGTCTTCGTGGACACCGTCGCCGGACGCGAGTTGGCCCTGATCGACGCCGAGGGCGGAGAGCAGCTGGCGCGGTGCCGCGAGACGCTCGAGCGACAACCCGGCCTGTGCTTCGACCCGGGCTACCGGTACTCGATCCGGACCTATCGTTACCAGAACGGCTGCACCGTGGGTCTTCAGCCGGCGGAGGTCGGGGAGCTCTTCGCGCGCGCGCGCGGCGAGCGACTCGACGCGATCCTCCGCCCCGAGGACACCTACATCGTGCAGCGGGGCACGGGCAAGGCGCCCGGCGTCGGCGCGGTGCGGCGCTATCTCGGCTGCCAGGACGAGCCGGTGGCGGCCATCGGCGACTCCGAGTACGACGTGGAGCTCCTGGAGATGGCGGAGCAGAGCTACGCCCCGGCCAACTGCGCCCGGAGCGTGCGCGCGCTGGGCCGTCGCGGTCGGTGCCGGGTGATGCGCCAGCCCTACCAGCGAGGCCTGCTGGCGGCGGTGCGGGATCTGGTCGGGGAGACTCGGCGCCACCGGGCTCCGAGCGCCCCCGTGGAGAGCGGCCGCGCCGCCGGAGGAGGCGGCGAGCTGGTCAGGTTCCTCCTCGAGGCGGCGGAGCGCTCGACGGTGCGGCAGTGGCTGGGCGCCGTGAGCCGGCGAGGTCTGTAGGACACGGAGGAAAGGCGAATCTTGTGCATCCGACGCAGAGGCCTGGCCCGCCGATCGCATCGTCGGGCAAACGGAGGGTCGAGGTGTCCTCAGTCGTGAGATCGGCTGCCCCGGCGGCCGCGACCGGCGCCGCCCGGATCGAGACGATCACCGATCCGGCCGGCTTCCACGCCATGCGTGAGGAGTGGGCCGAGCTGCTCGAGTCGAGCGCGAGCGACTGCGTGTTCCTCAGCTGGGAGTGGCTCTCCACCTGGTGGAAGCACCTCGGCGGCAGCCGACAGCTCGACCTGATCGCGGTCAGGCAGGGTGAGGAGCTCATCGGGCTCGCGCCGCTCATGGTGGGCCGGCCTCGGCTCGGCCGCCTGATCCCGTGCCGGACCCGGGAGTTCCTCGGCACCGGCAGCGTGGGCTCCGACTACCTCGACGTGATCGTGAGACGCGGACGCGAATCGGAGGCGCTGGACGCCCTGGCCGCTCACCTGGCCGGGGAGGAGCTGGTGCTCCGTCTCGATCAGGTCAACCGGCGGTCCTGTGCCGCCCTCGAGCTGGCGGCACGGCTCGCGCGGCGGGGGTGGGCCCGCACGGAGCGCGCCAGCAACGTCTGTCCGTTCATCGATCTGCGGGGCCTCACGTGGGATTCCTACCGGGCGTCCCTGGAACCGGAGCACCGCTACAACTGCAAGCGGCGGCTCAGCGCCCTGACGAAGCGCTTCGACATGCGCTTCGAGCAGGTGGCGTCGGAGGCGGAGCGGCCCGGCGCGCTGGCGGCCCTGGTCGCGCTGCACATCGAACGCTGGAACGGGCGCGGCGGCTCCACCGCGCTCCAGGGGGCGAAGGTCGTGGCCTTTCACGAGGAGGTCACGCGGCTCGCGCTCGAGCGCGGCTGGCTCCGCCTGTTCGTCCTCCGTCTCGACGGGAAGCCCGTGGCCGCCCTCTACGGATTCCGGTACCGTCACGTGTTTTCCTTCTACCAGTCGGGGTTCGACCCGAGCTACAGCCGGTACAGCGTGGGACAGGCGACGCTGGCGCTCACGATCAAGCACGCCCTCGAGGAGGGCGCCGCCGAATATGACTTCCTGCATGGCGACGAGCGGTACAAGTTCAACTGGGCGCGTCAGGTCCGCGAACTCGGACGACTCGAGCTCTACCCGCCCTCGGCGCGCGGCTGGCTGTGCCGGCGGACGGTCGCGCTGGACCGGGCCGCGCGCAGCACGGCGCGGCGGCTGCTTCCGGGGAGCGTCGCGGACTGGGTCGCGAGGAGGGCTGAGCGTGTACTCAGGTGAGAGATCAAGGGATGGATCAAGAGTCCGCGGTCTCGCGAAGACGAGTGTGGCACGCGTCTTGTTCTGGACCCGGACCGACGCGCTGCTCGGCGCCCTCGTCGATCGGACGCGGGCGGCGCTGGTGCTGGGCTACCACCGGGTGGTCGAGGACGTCACCAGCGAGGCGGGCCACACCATCGCGGCCATGCTCATCACGCGGCGGATGCTGGAGGCGCAGCTCGACTGGATCGGGCGGCGCTTCCGTTTCGTCGGGCTGGACGAGCTCGGCGAGCGGCTGGAGCGCCATGACGGGGCGGCCGGTCCGGTGGCGGCCGTGACCTTCGATGACGGCTACCGGGACGTGTACGAGATTGCCTTCCCGCTCCTCAAGCGGAAGGGCATTCCGGCCGCCGTGTTCGTGGTCTCGGACCTGGTGGGAAGCAGGGGGCTGCTGACCCACGACCGCCTCTACGTCGCGCTCGGGCGCGCCTTCGCGCGGTGGGCGAACCCGGCGCGCGCGCTGCGGCGCCTGCTCATCGGGCTCGGCATCGCGGTGCGCGGGATGGAGCAGTGGACCGGCGTCGGCTGGACGGCGGGGACGGTCATGGTGTGGCTGCTCAGGGGCCTGCCGCGCGCCGAGATCCTGCGCGTCATCGACGCCCTCGAGGACGAGGTGGGGTTCGACGAGGCGGCGGCGCGCGGCCTGCTCCCGATGACGTGGGAGATGCTCGCCCGGATGCAGCGGGCGGGCGTCGTGATCGGTTCGCACACCCGGACGCACGCCTGGCTGACCCTGGAGGACCGCGACAAGGCCCTGGAGGAGCTCGGGGGGTCGCGCCTCGATCTGGAATCCCGGCTCGGCATCACCGTCCGGCACTTCGCGTACCCGGACGGGCGGTTCAACAAGGAGACGGCGGCGATGGTGGCGGCCGCCGGCTACCGGTTCGGCTACACGACGTGCTGTCACCGGGACTCGAGCTACCCGCTCCTGACCATCCCGCGCCGGATGCTGTGGCAGAACGCGTGCCTCGACGACCGCGGACGGTTCTCGGCGGCGATCCTGAGCTGCCAGGTGCACGGCGTCTTCAATCTGGTGAGAGGATGCGAACAGAATCACGCGGCCTAGCCACGACGACCGAGGGCGGGCCGTCGCCGCCGACCTCGGGGACCTTCGGACCGGCGCTCCGCCTCATGTCGGGACGCTCGGTCGGGTTCGTCGTGACGTTCTTCATCCCCGTGGTGCTCGTCCGGCTGCTGGACCAGACCGACTTCGGGACGTACAAGCAGATCTTCCTCATCGCGGGCACGCTCTACGTCGTCGGCCAGCTCGGGATGGCGGAGAGCCTCTTCTACTTCCTTCCGCTCTCGCCGCGGCAGGGGGCGCGCTTCGTCGCGAATTCGCTGCTGGCGCTGATCCTCGGCGGGCTCGGCTCCCTCGTGGTCCTCGAGCTGGGCGGGGGGGCGGTCTCGCGGTGGCTGAGCAACGGCGCCCTGTCGCGATACGCCCCGGCGGTCGGGGTCTACCTCGTGTTCATGCAGGTCTCGGCCGTCCTGGAGATCGTCATGATCTCGCGCAAGCGCTACGCCTGGGCGTCGTACGCCTACGTGGCGCTGGACGTGCTGAGGATGGCGCTGCTGGTCGTCCCCGTGCTGGTGGTCCGCCGGCTCGAGTGGCTGCTCATCGGCGCGGTGGCCTTCGCGGTGGTCCGGTGCGCGACGGCGCTCTGGTACGTGTGGCGCGAGTTCGACGGCGCGCTCCGGCCCGACGCGGCGCTCCTGCGGCGTCAGCTCGCCTACGCGGTGCCCTTCCAGATGTCGGCCATCGTGGAGATCCTGCAGGGCAACCTGCACAACTACGCCGTGTCGCACTACTTCGACGCGGCGACCTTCGCCATCTACTCGGTGGGCTGCCTGCAGATCCCGCTCGTGGACTTCGTGCTGAACTCGGTGAGCAACGTGATGATGGTGCGGATGGCGGAGGAGATCCGCGACGGCCGCATGCGAACGGCGGCCGCGGTGTGGCGCGACACGACCCGGCGGCTCGCGCTGCTCTTCGCTCCCCTCGTCGGTCTGCTCATGGTGGGCGCCGACGCCATCGTCAGGCTCCTGTTCACGGAGCGCTACGCGGCGAGCGTGCCGGTGTTCATGGTGTCGTCGCTGACCGTGCTGCTGGCGACGCTGCAGGTGGACGCCGTGCTGCGCGTCTACGCGCAGACGCGGCTCCTCTTCGCGCTCAACATGCTCCGGCTCGCGCTCGTGCTGGGGCTGATCGGCTGGCTCCTGGCGGCGTTCCACCTCGTGGGGGCGATCGTCGTCACCCTGCTCGCGAGCGCCGTCATGAAGGGGCTGGGCGTGCTGCGGGCGCGGAGGCTGATGGGGGTGAGCCTGGCCGAGGTGCTGCCGTGGCGGAACCTCGGGGCCATCCTCGGCGTCGCGGTGGGCGCGGCGGGGGCGGCCGCCTGGGTCAAGACGCTCATGGAGGCGCCGCCGCTGGTGGAGCTGATCGGGATCGGCGCGGTCTATGCCGCCGCCTACGCGGCCGGGCTCTACGCCTTCGGCCTGCTGAGGCAGGAGGAGCGGCTCATCGTGCGGAACTGGCTCGCGCGGTGCGGGATAGCCCGGCGCGGCGCGCACGCCGGAGAAGTGGGGGGACGTTAGCGTGGGGGGCCAGGTGACGCGGGCCGCGGGTGGAGAACGGGGCGGGCGCCGGTTGCGCGTCGTCGTGTTCACGGCGGGGGCGCTCGCGCCGGTGAACCGCGTCTTCTTCGAGCGGCTGGCGCGAGAGCCCGGCGTCGACCTGTGCGGCATCGTCGTGGACGAGTACCGGCGACCCCGGAAGGGCCTGGCCGCCCGGGCGCGCGCCGCACTGCGCGAGGACGGCTGGGGCTGGCTCGGCTTCAAGCTGGCCGCGAAGGGGACGGCGCTGCTCGGGCGCCTGGGGCTCGCTCTGTTCGAGCGCGGGCGCCGGCGGGTCGATGGCGAGCAGTCCTACGAGGCCCTGTCGCACCGCTCCGCGGTGCCGGTGTACCGTGTCGCCGACATCCACGGCGAGGAGAGCCTCGCCCTGATCCGATCGCTCGCGCCGGATCTCGGCGTGATCGTCGGGGGCCGGATCCTCCGCGAGAGCGTGATCACGATCCCGGGGCAGGGGACGCTCAACATCCACAAGCGGAAGGTCCCCGAGTATCGAGGCGGGGGACCCGTCGGCTACTGGGAGGTGCTGGCGGGCGAGCGCTCCATCGGGGTCACGATCCACTACGCCACCGCGCGGGTGGATGCGGGGCCGGTGCTGGCCGAGGCCACGATCCCGGTGGAGGAGTGCGACACGCTGGAGAGCCTCGGGATCAAGGCGGATCTCCTGGGGGCGCGGCTCTACCTGGAGAGTATCCGGCGCGTGGCGGCGGGCAGGCGCGAGGGCCGGCCCCAGGACCAGGCATCGGGCCGCACGTACAGGGCGCCGAGCGAGTTCCAGGTCTGGGAGCTCGAGCGGCGGTTGAAGCGGAAGGCGGCGCGGCTCATGCCGGCCGGCCCGTCGCCGGCGGCCGCCGCTCGGGTGCTGCTGCAGTACGCGCTCGCGCTCCCGCTCCTGCGCTACCACCGCCGCCGCCTGGCGCGCCGGCGCCGGCTGCCGATCGCGACCTTCTTCTACCACGTGGTGACGAACCGGCCGGTGAACCACCTCTGCCTGCCTCTTCACGTGTTCGCCCGGCAGATGGAGTTCCTCACGGCGTACTACCGCGTGGTCTCCCTCGACGAGGCGGTCGCGCGGCTGGCGTCGGGAGCGAACGACGAGCTGGCCGCGGTCTTGACCTTCGACGACGGGTACCGGGACAACGTCTGGGCCGTCGAGTACCTCCGGTACTACGACATCCCGGCGACCTTCTTCGTCTCGATCGGCCACGTGCGGGACGGTCGACCCTTCGACCACGATCGGCGGCGCGGGTTCGAGCAGGCCGCTCCCATGAGCGTGGAAGACGTGCGTCGACTCGCCGCCGACGGCTTCCTCGTGGGCTCGCACGCCGTCTATCACGAGGACTTCGGCGCGCTGGATCCGGGGACGGCGGACGAGGTGCTGCGGGAGGGCCGCGACCTGATCCGGGAGCTCATCGGCCCGGCGCCCGAGCACTTCTCGTTCCCGAAGGGGCTGCGCCGCGTGAACATCACCGCCGAGAGCTTCGCCCTCGCCCAGAAGCACTTCCGGTACATCCACTCGGCCTACGGCGGCTACAACTTCCCCGTCGCCGGCCGGAGTCACTTCCTTCGCATCCCGAATCCCGGCAGCGTGCTCGAGCTGGCGCTGCTGATGGACGGCTATCGCGGGTTCCGGGCTTGCCTTGGCGGAGACGCATGGGGCATACGGACCGATACGCTCCCGCCGTACTGATGGAGCCCCTGCGCGATGACCCCACCGAGCCCGGGCGAGATGATCCGATGAGCGGTTCGAGCCGTCCCACGGTCGCCATCGTGGCGCCGAGCCTCGACATCCTGGGAGGCCAGGGGGTCCAGGCCCGGGCCCTCTTCGGACATCTGCGTGACGACGGCTACGACGTGAGCCTCGTGGCCATCAACCCGGCGTTTCCCGCGGGCCTCCGGTGGCTCCGCCGCTACGCCTACCTGCGGACCGCCGCCAACCAGCTCTTCTATCTGGCGAGCCTCGGACGCCTTCGGCGAGCCGACGTGATCCACATCTTCAGCGCCTCGTACTGGTCGTTCCTCCTCGCCCCGCTGCCGGCCATCGTGGCCGGGCGCCTCTACGGCAAGCGCGTGGTCCTCAACTACCACAGCGGCGAGGCGGGCGACCACCTGACGCGCTGGGGCATGCTCGTGCACCCGTGGCTCCGGATGGTCGACGAGATCGTCGTCCCCTCCGTGTACCTGCGCGAAGTCTTCGCGCGCCATGGCCATCGGGCGCGGGCGGTGCGGAACGTGGTGGACGTCTCGCGCTTCGGCTATGCCGAGCGCGACCCGCTCCTGCCGCGGCTCGTGTCCACGCGGAACCTGGAGCACCACTACCAGGTGGAGAACACGCTGGAGGCCTTCGCCCTCCTCAAGGCCCATTACCCGAGCGCCACCTTGACGGTCGCCGGGTCCGGCAGCCAGGAGGCGCGCCTCAAGGCGGTCGCCCGGTCGCTGGGCGTGGACGGGATCCGCTTCGTGGGCCGCGTCGAGCCGGAGGAGATGCCCCGTCTCTACGGGGAAGGCCACATCTTCGTCAACTCCTCGGTCGTGGACAACCAGCCGCTCTCGGTGCTCGAGGCCCTCGCGTCGGGGCTGCCCATCGTGTCCACCGCCGCCGGGGATCTCGCGGCCATGGTCCGCGACGGGGAGACGGGTCTCGTGGTGCCGCCCGGCGACCCCGTGGCCATGGCGAAGGCCGTCGCCGCCCTCCTGGCGGATCCCGAGCGCGCGCGCGGGCTGGTCCGCCGCGGGCGACTCGAGGTCGAGCAGTACACCTGGCCGCGCGTGCGCGACCAGTGGGCGAGGGTCTACGCGGGAGAGCCGCCGCCGTCCACGCGCGACGCCGAGGTCCGGGCGGCCGAAGGCGCGGGCCGCTCGTCGTGAAGGTCCAGAAGATGATGAGTGCGAGCGTGCAGCCGTGAAGATCGCGTGGGTGGACAAGGCACCGGCGCCGGCTCCCGAGCGCGAAGCGCGGGCGCGGGACGCGGTCGATCGGCCCACGTGGAGGCGGCCGGAGACGGTGAGTGGCCAGCGGCGGCTCCCGCCCGGTCTCCGGGAGGCCCTGGCGCGCTCGCACGCGCCCGGGCTCGATGGCCTGCGGATGGTCGCCGTGTTCCTCGTGGTCTTCTACCACTTCGGATTCCAGGCCGTGCCCGGCGGCCACGGGGTGCTCGGGTTCTTCGTCCTGAGCGGCTTCTTGATCACCTGGCTCCTGCTCAAGGAGCAGGAGCGCTTCGGCTCGATCTCGCTGCGCCTGTTCTACCTCCGGCGGCTGTTGCGGATCGTCCCTGCGTTCCTCTGCTTCTGGCTCGTCTGGACGGCCGCCCTCGTCCTGACCGGCAAGCGCATCGTGTGGGGCCAGGCGATCAGCGCCCTCGTGTACCTGAGCAACTACTACAGCGCCATCCTCGGCGATCCCCACACGGGGTACAGCCATACGTGGTCGCTCGGGATCGAGGAGCAGTTCTACCTCTTGTGGCCGGTCGGCCTGATCGCGCTGTGGCGGCGTCCCGAGCGGGCCCCGGCCATCCTGGCAGCGGCCATCGGCGCGGTCTGGGTCCACCGCGCGGTTCTCCAGTTCGTGGTCGGCGCCGACCAGCAGTACTTCTATGCGGCGTTCGACACGCGGGCCGATCACCTGCTGGCGGGATGTCTCCTGGCCGTCCTGCTGCACGGAGGCCGTCTGCCGTGGCTCTGGCGGCGGCTCTGCACGCCCTGGATGTCGCTCGTCGTGAGCGCGCTGCTCGCGACGTCGATCTGGATGTCGACGGTCAGCGGCTTCCTCTACCGGGACGTGGTGGGATTCGCCGTCGAGCCCCTGCTGGTGGCGGTGGTCCTCGCCCAGGCGATGGCGTTGCACGACTCGCCGCCGTGGCGATGGCTGAACTGGCCGTGGGTGCGGTACCTCGGCGTGCTGTCGTACTCGATCTATCTGTACCAGCAGGTGGTGATCTGGCCGGTCAAACGGATGCTCGCGCCCGCGCCGCTGGTCGTGCAACTCGCGGTGGCGCTCGGGGTGCTGCTCCTGGTGGCGGGCGCGTCCTACCACCTCGTCGAGCGGCCCTTCTTGCGCCTGAAGGAGCGGATCGCCACGCGGAGGGGATCGCCGGCGCGCGAGGGGCGCCACGTCCGAGTCGGTGACGGAAGGCCATCCCGGCCAACACCCCAGGAGCAATTCTGATGGACCGCTACCGGTCACGGCAAGGGAGAGCAGCATGTGCGGCATCGTAGGCATCGTCAGGTTCAATCCCGAGGAGTCCGCGGACGAGGCGCGGCTCAAGCGGATGCGTGACGTTCTGCGCCATCGGGGGCCGGACGGCGAGGGGCTCTGGGTGGACGGACCGGTCGGCCTGGGTCACCGCCGCCTGGCCATCGTGGACGTGGCGGCGGGGCATCAGCCGATGGCGAACGAGGACGAGAGCATCTGGATCACCTATAACGGCGAGATCTACAACCACGCCGACCTGCGCCCGGCGCTCGAGGCGAAGGGGCACCGCTACCGGACCCGGAGCGACACCGAGACCATCCTCCACCTGTACGAGGAGGCGGGCGACGCGTGCGTGGAGGGCCTGCAGGGGATGTTCGCCTTCGCGCTGTGGGACCGGCGGCGGCGGCGGCTCCTGCTCGCGCGGGACCGGCTCGGGATCAAGCCGCTGTACTACGCCTGCACGGATCGGGAGATCCTCTTCGCCTCCGAGATCAAGGCGCTCCTGGCCGCCCGGGACGAGCGGGTCGCGTTCAACGAGGCGATCCTGCCCGAGTTCCTCGCCACGCGGTTCGTCGCCGGCGAGGAGACCTTCTTCGAGGGCATCCGCAAGCTGCGGCCCGGACACACCCTGGCGTGGGCGCGCGACGAGGGGATCAGCCAGCGGCGGTACTGGCGGTTGCCGGCGGCGCCGGATGAGAGCCGGGGCACGCTCGCCGAGGAGGCGCGGGAGGTGAGAGCGCGGCTCGAGGGCGCGGTGCGGAGCCACCTCATGAGCGATGTCCCGCTCGGGCTCTTCCTCTCGGGCGGGATCGATTCGAGCGGGCTCGCGGCGCTGATGGCGCCCATGGTGGACGGGGCCATCCGGACCTTCTCCGTCGGCTTCGACGAGCCGGGCGCCAACGAGCTCGCCTATGCCCGGCTCGTGGCGCGCGCGGTGCGGGCGCAGCACCACGAGGTCGTCGTCTCGCCGGCCGAGTTCTGGGGCGCGCTGCCCCAGCTCGTCTGGCACGAGGACGAGCCCATCGCCTTCTCGTCGAGCGTTCCGCTGTACTTCGTCTCGCGGCTCGCCGGTGAGCACGTCAAGGTGGTCCTCACCGGCGAGGGGGCGGACGAGCTGTTCCTCGGCTACAACCGCTACCGCGTCACGGCGTGGAACGAGCGGCTCAGCCAACGCTACACCGCGTTCGCCCCGGACGGGCTCCGGGCGGGCATGCGCCGCGCGATCGGCCATCTGCCGTGGTCCCTCCGCGGCTACGCCCGGCGCAGCTTCCTCGCCCTCGAGGGAGGGCCGCGCCGGCTGTTCTGCGAGAACTTCGCGGTCTTCCCGGAGGTGTTGCAGCGCGGCCTCCTGAAGGACGGGGAGCTCCTCGCGCGCCGCGACCCCTACGCGGAGGCGCTCCGCTGCTACGGGGAGGCCCCGGGCGGGACCCTCGAGCGGATGAGCTACGCCGATCTGCAGACCTACCTCGTCGAGCTGTTGATGAAGCAGGACCAGATGAGCATGGCCGCGTCGATCGAGAGTCGGGTCCCGTTCCTGGACCACGAGTTCGTCGAGCACGTGGCGGCCCTTCCGGGCCGCCTCAAGCTGCGCGGCTGGCAGACCAAGGCCGTGCTGCGGGCGGCCCTGCGCGATCTGGTCCCGCGCGAGATCCTCACCCGGCGGAAGATGGGCTTCCCGGCTCCGGTGGGCCGCTGGCTGAGGGGAGCGTTCTGGCCGCTCCTCGAGGAGCTCGTGCTGGGGGAGCGCGCGCGCCGGCGAGGCCTCTTCGAGACCGCCGTGCTCCGGCGGCTCGCCGAGGAGCACCGCTCCGGGGTGGCCGAGCACGGCGACCGCCTGTGGCTTCTCGTGAACCTCGAGATCTGGCAGCGGATCTTCGTGGACGGGGAGGACGTGGGCGCTGTCAGCGTGGCCGCGTGAGCCGATGCGCATCCTCTGGGTGAAGGTGGGCGGGCTCTGGCCGCGCAACACGGGCGGGCGACTCCGGAGCCTCCATATCGTCTCCGAGCTGTCGCGCCGGCACCGCGTGATCCTGTTGACCACGCACGGCCCCGCCGACGATCCCGAGGGGCTGGCGGCCGCGCTGCCCGAGTGCGGGCAGGTCGTGTCCCTTCCCCATCGTCCGCCCAAGCTCGGCAGCGCGCGATTCCCCCTCGCGGTCGCGCGCTCCTGGCTCTCCGCGCTGCCCGTCGATCTCTGGAAGACGCGCGTCCCCGCCCTCCGCGACGAGGTGAACCGCCTCATCGCGGCCGGCGAGGTCGACCTCTGCGTCGCCGACTTCCTCTTCGCGGCTCCGAACGTCCCCCTCGGGGCCGGGGTGCCGGTGGTCCTCTTCGCGCACAACGTCGAGCACCTGATCTGGAGGCGGTTGCGCGAGGCGGACCGGCGGATGTGGCGGCGGGGGCTGCTGGGAGTGGAGTGGCGGAAGGTGCGCCGCTACGAGGCCACCGTCTGCGCGCGCGCGCGGCTGACCCTGGCCGTCTCGGAGGCCGACCGGGTCCGCCTGGCCGCCATGGCGCCGGGGGCGCGCGTCGCGGCGATTCCCACGGGCGTCGACACCGACCACTTCGCGCCGGCCGGCGCGCCGGAGACGGCCGGCCACGTCGTGTTCACCGGCTCGATGGACTGGTTCCCGAACGAGGACGCCGTGCTGTACTTCATCGACGCGATCCTGCCGTCGATCCGCCGCGAGGCGCCCGACGCCGTCCTGACCGTGGCCGGCCGCAATCCCACGGACCGGCTGCGCGCCGCCGCCGAGCGGGCGGGCGTGACGGTCACCGGCACCGTCGAGGATGTTCGCCCCTACCTCGCGCGGGCGGCCGTGTGCGTCGTGCCGCTGCGGGTGGGCGGAGGGACGCGCCTCAAGATCTTCGAGGCCCTCGCCATGGGCAAGGCGGTCGTCTCGACCTCGGTGGGCGCCGAGGGCCTCCCGCTGGTCGCGGGCGAGCACTTCCTCCGCGCCGACGACCCCGCCGACTTCGCCCACGCGGTCGTCCGGCTCCTGCGCGACCGGGACCTTCGCCGGCGGCTGGGTCTCACCGGACGGCGGCTGGTGGAAGCGCGCCATTCGTGGGCGCGGGTGGCGCGCGAGTTCGAAGCCCGATGCGAGGAGGTGGTGGACCGACATGCCGAAGGACGACAGCGTGCCGAGAGTGGCGCTCCTGTGTCATGAGCAGGACCGGATCGACGCCGAGGGGCTGGCCGCGTGGGCCGCTGCCTCGTTCGATCTCGTGGGCGTCGTGGCGCTCCGCGACCGCCCCGGCAAGCTGCTCAGGAACGCCCGGCGCGAGCTCCGTCGGGTGGGGCCGCTGCGTTTCCTGGACGTGCTGGCGTTCCGTCTCCTCTACCGCCTGCGGCAGGCGAGGTCGGACGCGGCGTGGATCGCGCGCGAGGTGGACCGCCTGCGGCGCCGGTATCCGGCCCGTCTCGAGGCGGTGCCGAGGCTCGTCGCCACGAGCCCGAACACGGAAGAGGTTCGTGACTTCCTCCGGCGACTCCGCCCGGATCTCTTGATCGCCCGGTGCAAGTTCATCCTCAAGCCGGAGATCTTCACCATCCCCGGCGCGGGGACGTTCGTCCTCCATCCGGGAATCTGCCCGGAATACCGTAACGCCCACGGGTGCTTCTGGGCCCTCGTCAACCGGGACCTCGACCGGGTCGGCATGACGCTCCTCCGCGTGGATGCGGGGGTGGACACGGGACCCATCTACTTGCAGGCGACGTACCCGTTCAACGAGGTCGAGGAGTCCCATCGCGTCATCCAGTACCGAGTCGTCCTGGACAATCTCGAGGTCATCGCGGCGACGCTCCGCTCGGCGTGGAACGGGCACGCGTCGCCGATCCGCACCGAGGGCCGGCGGTCGGCGACGTGGGGGCAGCCATGGCTGACGGCGTACCTGCGCTGGAAGGCGGCCGCTCGCCGGACGCGAGAGGATGCGCCCGGTGACGCTGCGCTTTCACGGCGTCCATGAGCGAGGAGGAGTGCAAGCCATGCGCGTGAGCGTGTTTGGACTGGGATATGTCGGCTGCGTGACCAGCGCCTGCCTGGCGCAGGCGGGGCACGAGACGCTGGGCGTGGATGTCAACCGGGAAAAGGTCGAGATGGTCAATCAGGGCGCGCCGCCGCTCGTGGAGGAGGGGTTGGGCGAGCTGCTCGCCGACGCCGTCTCGAGGAAGCGGCTGCGGGCGACGGTCTCCGTCGACGAGGCCGTCGCCGCGACCGACCTGGCGCTGATCTGCGTCGGCACGCCGAGTCGGGTCAACGGCCGGCCCGATGCGACGGCCGTCGATCGGGTGGGCTGGCAGATCGGTCGCGCCCTGCGCGCCCGCCGGACGCCGTTCACCGTGGTGCTGCGGAGCACGGTCGTCCCCGGGACCACCGAGAAGGTGCTGCTGCCGGCCATCGCCCGCGGGACGGCCGGGGCGTCCTTCCCTCCCCTCGGGATCGCCGTCAACCCCGAGTTCATGCGCGAAGGGTCGTCGCTGCGCGATTTCGCGCACCCGCCGATGACCCTGGTGGGCACGGACGACCCGGACACGGCATCCCTGCTCGAAACGCTCTACGCGGGCGTGGACGCCCCGTTCGTCCGCACCAGCATACGGACGGCGGAGGCGGTCAAGTGCGTCTGCAATGCCTTCCACGCCCTCAAGGTGTGCTTCGCCAACGAGATCGGCGACGTGTGCGCGGCCCTCGGGGCCGACGCCCAGGAGGTCATGCGGATCTTCCTCATGGACCGGCAGCTCAGCGTGTCGGAGGCGTACCTGCGTCCCGGCTTCGCGTTCGGCGGCCCGTGCCTGCCCAAGGACCTGCGCGCCCTCCTGTACGCGGCCCGGAGCGCCGACGTGGCGCCGGGGCTGCTGTCGGCGATCCTGCCCTCCAACGAGGCGCAGATCCGGCGAGCCGTGGAGACCGTGCTCGAGACCCACCGGCGGCGGGTGGGCGTGGTGGGCCTGGCCTTCAAGCCCGGCACCGACGACCTCCGGGAGAGCCCCATGGTCGCGCTGGTCGAGGCGCTCATCGGCAAGGGCTGCGAGGTGCGCATCCTCGACAAGCACGTCGCCCTCGCCCAGCTGACGGGGGCGAATCGCCGCTACATCGAGGAGGAGATCCCGCACATCGCGGCCGTGATGTGCGAGGACGTGGCGGGGCTGGTCGAGCACGCGGAGGTGCTGGTGATCGGCCGCGTGTGCGAGGACGCCCTCCGCGTCCTCGAGGCAGCCGGACCCGACCACACGGTGATCGACCTCACGCGCGGCGCGATCCGGCAGGTGCTCGCGGGCGACGAGGAGGCGCTCGCCCGATGATCCGCGGGGTCCTCCGGGCCGGGGTCGGTCTGTCGCTGAGCGTCGTCGCCGCGCTCGGCGGCGTGGCGGCGGAGGCGGCCGGCCCCGTGGCGCTCCCCGAGCCGCCGCGGCTGTCCGTCGACACCACGTACGTCCCCCCCTCGGGCCGGACCGTGGCCGTCGTCGCCGGCGGCGATTTCCAGGCCGCGCTCAACCGGGCGCAGCCGGGCGACGTGATCACGCTGGAAGCGGGCGCGGTCTTCACGGGCCCGTTCCGGCTGCCCAACAAGGCGGGGGCGGGCTGGATCGTCGTCCGCACCAGCGCGCCCGACAGCAGCCTGCCGCGGCCGGGAACGCGGATCGATCCCTCCTACGCCGGGGCCATGCCGAAGCTCGTGGCGGCCTCGGAAGGCGTGATCACCGCGGCGCCGGGCGCCCACCACTACCGCTTCATCGGCATCGAGCTGCGGCCGCGGGAAGGCGTGCACCTGCACAGCCTCGTCTGGCTCGGCAACGACGAGATCGCGCCCGAGGCGCTGCCCCACCACATCGTGGTGGATCGGTGTTACCTCCACGGCGATCCGAAGAAGGGCTCGAGGCGCGGGATCGCGTTGAACTCGCGCGACACGGCCGTCGTCGATTCGTACCTGTCGGACTTCAAGGAGGCGGGCGCGGAAGCGCAGGCCATCGGCGGCTGGAACGGACCGGGTCCGTTCAAGATCGTGAACAACTATCTCGAGGGCGCGGGGGAGAACATCATGTTCGGCGGGACCGATCCCTCGATCCCGGACCTCGTGCCGGCCGACATCGAGATCCGCCGGAACCACCTCTCGAAGCCCGTGGCGTGGAAGGCGGGCGAGCCCGGGCACGAGGGGACGGCGTGGACGGTCAAGAACCTCCTCGAGCTGAAGAATGCGCGCCGGGTGCTGATCGAGGGCAACGTCCTGGAGCACAACTGGGTGCAGGCGCAGACCGGCTTCGCCGTCCTGTTCACCGTGCGCAACCAGGACGGCCGGGCGCCGTGGGCAACGGTGGAGGACGTGACGTTCGTCAACAACATCGTCCGTCACGCGGCGGCGGGGATCAGCATGCACGGCCGCGACAACAACCAGCCCAGCCAGCGGACCAAACGCATCCTGATCCGGAACAACCTCTTCGAGGACGTGGGCGACCCGCGGTGGGGCGGCGGGGGGCGGCTCTTCCAGATTCTCGACGGCATCGCGAATCTCGTCATCGAGCACAACACGGCCGTGCAGACCGGGAACATCATCCTCGCCGAGGGCGCCCCCCACGAGGGGTTCGTCTATCGCGACAACATCACGCCTCACAACGAGTACGGGATGATCGGCACCGGCACTCCACCGGGAAACCCCACGCTCGAGCGATACTTCCCCCGCGCGGTGATCGAGAAGAACGTGATCGTCGGGGGGCGCGGGGGGCAGTATCCGGGACGGAACTTCGCCCCGGGCTCGCTCGCCGATGTGGGCTTCGTGGATCCCGCCCGCGGCGACTACCGGCTCGCCGATGGCAGCCGCTACAAGAAGGCGGGCACCGAGGGCAAGGATCCGGGCGTCGACATGGACGAGCTGGCGGCGGCGCTGTCCGCGGATGACCGACGGGCGGCGGCGGCGAGCGGTCCCGCGCCCGCGCGCAAGGAGTGAACCCATGTGTGGCATCGCGGGAATCCTGAGTCTCGGCGGTCGGCCCGTCGCGCCGGAGGAGGTGCGGGCCATGTGCGGCACGCTGGTGCACCGTGGCCCGGACGATGACGGCTTCCATGTCGGCGCGGACGGGGGCGTCGGCATGCGCCGGCTCAGCATCATCGATCTGAAGACCGGGCGCCCGCCGGTGTGGAACGAGGACCGGTCCGTCTGCGTGGTGTTCAACGGGGAGATCTACAACTTCCGGGACCTGCGCCAGGAGCTGGAACGCCGGGGCCATCGCTTCGCCACCGCCACCGACACCGAGACCATCGTCCACCTGTACGAGGAGTACGGGCCGAGCTGCGTGGAGCGCCTGCGGGGGATGTTCGCCCTGGCGCTGTGGGACGAACGCCAGCGCCAGCTCCTGCTCGCCCGCGACCGCCTCGGGATCAAGCCGCTCTTCTACGCCGAGGTGGGCGGACGGCTGGTCTTCGCCTCCGAGCTCAAGGCGATCCTCGCGCTGCCCGAGGTCGAGCGCCGGCTCGACTGGGCGGCGCTGAGCCACCTGTTCGCGTTCCTGGCGACGCCACGGTCGGACAGCCTCATCGAGGGCGTGCGCAAGCTCGAGCCCGGCCAGATCCTGCTCGCCTCGCCCGGCCGGGACGTCCGCCTCCAGCGCTACTGGGCGGTGCGGTTCGAGCCCGACCGGAGCCGGAGCGAGGCGTACTTCGTGGACCGGCTCCGAGAGCTCATCGAGGAGTCGGTGCGCCTCCACCTGGTCAGCGACGTCCCGATCGGGGCCTTCCTGAGCGGAGGCGTGGACTCGAGCTCGGTGGTGGCCATCATGTCCCGACTCCTGTCGGAGCCGGTGAAGACGTTCTCGATCGGGTTCACGGAGGGGGAGTTCAGCGAGCTCGAATACGCGCGCGCGGTCGCGGAGAGGTTCGGCACCGACCACCGGGAGCTGGTGATCGAGCCCGACGTGCTCGGGGTGATCGACGAGCTGGCCTGGTACCTGGACGAGCCCCTGGGCGACCCGTCGGTGATCCCGACCTACATGGTCTCGAAGCTCGCGTCGGAATCCGTGACGGTCGTGCTCTCCGGCGACGGCGGCGACGAGCTGTTCGCCGGCTACGACAAGTACGTCGTGGAAGGCCGGGAGCGCAAGTACCGGTTCGTGCCGGCGCCCACCCGGTGGGCGCTCCGCCGACTGTCGGCCATGATGCCGGAGGGCATGCGGGGGCGGAACTTCCTGCGCCACATCGCCCTCGAAGGCGCGGACCGCTACCTCGACGCGACGACGCTGTTCCGGCGCGACCAGCAGGAGCGGCTCCTCACGCCGGAGGCGGCGGAGCGCGTGGCGGGCTCCGACCCCTGGCGCCTGAGCCGCCAATGGCTCGCCGACGGCGACGGCGGCCACTGGTTGTCGACCCTGCAGTACTCGGACCTCAACACGTATCTGCCGCTGGACATCCTGACCAAGGTGGACCGGATGAGCATGGCCCACTCCATCGAGACCCGCGTCCCGCTGCTCGACCACAAGGTCGTGGAGTTCGCGGCCACCATCCCGCCCGAGCTGCAGATGCGCGACGGCACCACCAAGCACGTCTTCAAGCGCGCCATGCGGGGGCTCCTGCCCGACGAGGTCCTCGACCGGCCGAAGCACGGCTTCGCGGTGCCGCTCGGGAGCTGGTTCCGGGGGCGGCTCGGGAGCTTCGTGCGGGCCCTGCTGCTCTCGGACGCGAGCCGGCGGCGCGGGATCCTGAACCCCCGCTCCATCGAGCGGCTGCTCGAGCTGCACGAGCGCGGGCGGGAGCTCGACTTCCAGCTCTGGACACTCATCTCCTTCGAGCTCTGGTGCCGCGTGTTCCTCGACGGCCGGGCGTCCGGGGCTGCCGGTGGCGCCGCCCGCGCGCCGGGTCTCCTGGAGCCGGCGTAGGGCCATGGACCACGTGAGCGAATCGGTGCGCGCGACCGAGGGCCCGATGATGCGAGCGGAGATCGGCGCTCCGCCGCCGGTGCCGGTCGACGGGGGCCGCATCCCGTCGCTCGACGGGCTGCGCGCGATCTCGATCGGCCTCGTGGTCTTCCGGCATCTGTGCGGGACGGGGAACTTTCTCCCGGACCGCGTGGGCGGCTTCTTCGAGGTCGGCGACCTCGGCGTCCGCGTCTTCTTCGTCATCTCCGGATTTCTGATCACGACGCTGCTGCTCAACGAGCTCGATGCATCCGGTCGCGTTCATCTCGGGAAGTTCTACCTGCGGCGGACGTTCCGGATCTTTCCGCCGTACTATGCGTTCCTCCTCGCGGTGCTGGCGGCGAGCGCTGCCGGGTGGCTCGCCCTCCACCCCGGCGACCTCGCCCACGCCTTCACGTACACGTCGAACTATCACGCGGACCGCTCCTGGCCGGTGGGGCACACGTGGTCGCTCTCGGTGGAAGAACAGTTCTACCTGCTGTGGCCGGCGGTGCTGCTGGTGGCCGGGCGCCGGCGCGCCCTCGTGGCGGCGGCCGCGTTCTTCCTGGCCAGTCCCGTCATCAGGCTCGGTCTCTGGTGGTGGGGCGGCCCCGAGATCGGGATCGGGCACCGCTTCGAGACGGTGGCGGACGCCATCGCCATCGGGTGCGTGCTCGCGGGAAGCGCGGCGTGGCTTCAGGGCCAGCCGCTGTACTCACGGCTCCTGGACTCGCGGCTGTTCGTCCTCGCGCCGGTGGCCGTCCTCGCCGCCAGCCTCCTGCACGACCGCCCTCGGCTGTCGTGCCTGTTCGGCTTCTCGGTCATGAATCTCGGGATCGCCGCGTGCCTGCACTGGTGCGTGATCCATCACGAGGGGCGGATCGGGCGGGTGCTGAACTCGGCGCCGCTCGTCTACGTTGGCGTGCTCAGCTACTCGATCTACCTGTGGCAGCAGGTGTTCCTCGACCGCGAGTCGGCGGCCGCGCTCAATCAGTTCCCGGCGAACCTGCTCGGCGTGATCGCGGCGTCCGTCGTCTCGTTCTATGCGGTGGAACGCCCGTGGCTGGCGTTGCGCCGCCGGCTGGAGCGTCGCTGGTTCCCCCCGATCGTCGCGTCCGCAGGCCGGACCGGGCACGCTCGGCCGCGACCCGCATCGGGAAGGCTCGCGGGAGGCCACCGGGACCGTGGCAACGGCCGGCGCGCCGAGGATCGGACGGGCTGGTCGCGGCCACCCGAAAACGCCTAGCAAGCTTAGCTAAGCTAGCTGCTTCAACGAACAAGCAAGTTCGAGGGTTCCCCATGACCGGTCAGCATGTCGTGTTCTGGGCGTTTGTCTCCCTTCTGGGATACGCCTATGTGGGCTACCCCGCCCTCGTGTGGGCGTGGGCGACCCTCAGACAGCGGAGGCCTCGCCGCTCCCGGGCCGAACCGACCGTGAGCGTCCTCGTGGTCGCCTACAACGAGGCCGCCCGCATCGAGGGGCGGCTCGAGAACCTCCTCGGGCTCGACTACCCGCGGGACCGGCTCGAGATCTTGCTGGGCTCCGACGGCTCCACGGACGCGACGGCGGAGGTCGCGCGGGCCGCTGACCCGGCCGTGGTCACGGTGACGGCGTTCGAGCGGCGCCGTGGGAAGTCCGCGGTGCTGAACGACCTGGTGCCGAAGGCCCGCGGCGAGATCGTGGTGCTGGCCGACGCGCGGCAGCGTTTCGAGCCCGAGGCCATCCGTGCCCTCGTCGAGCCCTTCGCCGACCCGCGCGTGGGCGCGGTGAGCGGTGAGTTGATCCTCACCCACGACCCCGACGGCGCCGCGGTCGGCCACGGCGTGGGCTTCTACTGGCGCTACGAGAAGTTCATCCGGCGGAACGAGAGCCACGTGGACTCGACGGTGGGCGCCACCGGCGCCGTGTATGCCATCCGCCGCGAGCTGTTCGAGCCGATCCCGGAGGATACGCTCCTCGATGACGTGCTCATCCCGCTCCGCATCACGCGCCGCGGCTACCGGGTGCTCTTCGAGCCCGGGGCGCGCGCCTACGACCGGGCGGCGGCCACGACCGCCGAGGAGTTCGCCCGGAAGGTCCGCACGCTCGCGGGGAACTTCCAGCTGTTCGCGCGCGAGCGGTGGGCCATGAACCCGTTGCAGAACCGGCTGTGGCTGCAAACCGTCTCCCACAAGGGGCTACGCCTGCTCTTGCCGCTGCTCCACGTGGGAGTCTTCGTCGCCAACCTCCCGCTGGCGGAAGGGCCGCTCTATCGCGGGGTGCTCCTGGCGCAGGCGCTCTTCTACGCCTCCGCGCTGGGGGGCTACGCGGGCCGGAACGCCGGCCGGCGCACGCCGCTGCTATCGGTGCCCTACGTCATCTGCCTCCTGAATTGCGCGACCCTCGTCGGGTTCCTCCGCTTCGTCACGGGACGCCAGCGCGCGACCTGGGACCACGTGTCCCGGCCAGCCGGAGGCCGAACGCGACGCGTCGAGGCGCGCGCCGAGTCCGATCGGGGCGGAGCCGACGCTCCCGTCCTCCGTTTCGAGGCCGCCCCGAACGCCACCGGAGGAACCATCATGCCTTGGAGAAATGTCAGGAGCTTCCTCTACAACGCTTCGTCGGTCAGACAGAACGCTCCGGCGGCCTCCGGCGTCTACGGGATCTTCACGCCCCACGAGTGGATCTACATCGGGGAGTCCCAGGACATCCAGGCCCGCCTGCTCCAGCACCTGAACGGCGACAATCCCTGTATCGGCACCAGCGGAGCCACCTCCTTCAGCTTCGAGTTGGTGCCGGCTCCGCAGCGGGCAGTGCGGCAGAGCGCTCTGGTGCTGGAGTACCAGCCGGCCTGCAACCGGTAGCGAGGCTGAATCCGACGCCGTCGATGGCGCCGGTGAAACGGTGGATGTAGACATCGAGGCCGTTGACGGTCACGACCGTGAACAGCGGACCGAGCGTGATGCGGACCGACGCCTCGCCGATCCCGGCCTCGTAGGTGCCGGGCACGACGACGCCCGGCACCCCGATCGCGTTCAAGACTTTTCCTGCCCAGAGCCGGAGCACCGTCAACACGAAGGCAGCCCTCCCCGTCATGGCGGTGGCCCTCATGGGGTCTTGGAGAAGACGACCTTGTCGAGGGTCGCCCCGAGGGTGTTCAGGGACGTGTCCACGCGGAGGGGGAACGACGCCGCCTGGGTGCTCGTGTAGAACAGCGTGTCGTTCTTGTAGTACTTGACGACCTTGTTGGCCTTGACCTGGATGCGGAACACATCGCCGGGGACGAAGGTCGTGTCCGTCTTGTACGCGCCCTTCTCGCGCACCTCGGCGATACCGACCTGCAGCCGGATGGCGAACTTGATCCCGGTGCTGCCCGTGCCGTTGACGTTCCCGGTGAGGCCCAGGACTCGCAGCGTGCCCGGCTCGGAGGCGGTGAACTGCACGTACCCGCCGATGGAGCCGATCGACTGCAGGGAGTTGGCCCCGGCGTCAGCGCAGCCGTCGCACCCGCCGGTCTTCGCCAGCGAGTTGCCGCTCGCGGTGACGTTGACGAGGTTGGTCCAGGTGACGGGCTCGCCCGCGGCCGTCGAGGTGGCACCCGTGGCGAGCGCCAGG
>WNGA01003114.1_pt1 | contig 25436 bp, 25 predicted proteins | sample 5400061 | NCBI WGS metagenome assembly WNGA01 (sample SAMN13153366, study PRJNA577476) | soil metagenome | isolation source: 100 cm soil or saprolite under grassland replicate 2 | place: USA:California | collected 2016-06-15 | reverse complement strand
GCCTCCAGGAGGCGATGCGGTTGTGGCCGACGACGCCGTTCCTCTCCCGCGAGACGGTGGAGGAGGTCGAGTGGGGAGCGGGGACGGCTCCCGCCGGGGCGCAGGTGCTGATCTCGAACACGTTCAACCACCGCGACCCCGAGCGCCACGAGTTCGCCAACCGCTTCGCGCCCGAGGCCTGGACGGAGGGCAACGCCGCGGAGGACTGGACCTTCAACCACCTCAGCCATGGTCCTCAGGGCTGCCCGGGCGCCGACCTCGCTCTCTTCATCGGCAAGGGGGTGCTCGGGAACCTGCTCTCCAAGCGCCAGATTCGCCTGCTCGAGCCGAAGCTGGATCCCGGTAAGCCGCTACCGCACATGCTCGACTTCTTCTCGCTGCGCTTCGCGGTCGAGCCGAGGACATAAGCCCGCGTCGCGCCGCCCTTCCGTTCGCTTCCCTGCACGGAAGCGGCCGCGCCGCCCTTCCGTTCGCTTCCCTGCACGGAAGCGGCGCAAATGGGTGCCCTTCGCGCGGTCCTGGGGGCTACCCTTGGCTGGATGGAGCGTGCCGCCTGGACCGACGAGCGCCTGGATGACCTCTCTCGCCGGATGGACGCGGGCTTCGATCGCATCGACGCCGACCTCCGGGAGCTGCGTACTGAGCTGCGCGAGGAGGTAGGCGGCCTGCGCGCCGAGATGGGCGGTATTCGTGCCGAACTCCGTACCGAGATCGGCGGCCTGCGCGCCGAGATGGGCGGGCTGCGGAACGAGCTCGGCGGTCAAATGGACGCGCTGAGGACCACCTTGGTGCGCGTGGGCGGCGGGGTCATCGTCGGGCTCGTCGGCGTGATCGCCGCAGTCTTGGTCGGCGGCTGAGCGCGACCGTTCTGCCCACGGACTCGACTTCTTGCGGACTTGACGCGCGGGCGGCGACCTCTCCCGCCTGCGAGCGGCTCGCGCCGCAGTCCCAAGAGAGATAAGCCTCGGCTTACGCGGTAGCTTCGTGCTTCCGCTTGGGGCGCGCCTTCACCGGCGGCCCATCGAGCCAGCGCGGCTCGTCGAATCCGGCGTATTCCTGAATTGCTCCATAGATGTGCTGGACGAGGCGAGTGTCGTGCACTGAGAGCGTGCACACTCCGTACGGGAGCTTGTTCCTCTTCCGCCCGCTGCTCGACGTGGGTAGTGGGTTGATCGAATGACCCCGAAGACAGGACCGAGATAGCCGCAAGGCCTCGAGCCAGTGGTCCTCGATCTGGGTGATGGAAAGACCGTTCCCCAGGCGGTTCGCTTTGCGCGGTTGAGATCGCTCCACGTCGTTGCGCGCTTCGCGTACTCCTGTCGGCGGTTGCGCTCCCGGTGTACCGGGTCGAGCTCGATGTCGCGTACCCAGAGGCTGACGGTCGAGAGCGACACTCCAAGTCGCGCTGCAATCCGCTTCATCGGCATGCCGTCGTCTCGCCGAAGCCGGCGTGCGAGCCGTCGTTCTTCCGGTTTAGGGTGCGCGCCCATGTGCTGGGTCCTCTGGGAACATACGTTCGTATTCTCATGGCCCCACCGGACGGCACAGCTCGCATGAACGTCGTATCCCAGGACCCTAGACTCCGTCGTTCAGGCCCTGTCGTCTAACTGGAGAAGACACCAGCCCTTCAAGCTGGGTAATGCGGGTTCAAGTCCCGTCGGGGCCATAGGGTTCGACTTCTCCTTAGCTGTCGTTCATCCCGACGGCGCAGGCTTCACACCGGACATGCAACCCGAAATCCACCTAGGCCCCCTCACCCTCCAGACCTTCGGGATCATGTTCGCGCTCGCGTTCATCGCGGCGGGAGCGGTGGTCGCGAAGCGTCTCCAGGAATGGGGCAAGCCCCCCGACTGGGCGTACGAGCTGATCTTCGCTGGACTTGTCGGAGGCGTCATCGGCGCCCGCCTCGACTTCATCGCGGAGAACTACGACTCGGTCAAGCACGACCTCCTCGGCAACATCTTCTCCGGCGCGGGACTCGTCTGGTACGGCGGAGCCATCGGCGGGGCCATCGGCGTCGGCATCTGGGCCTGGCGCCGGGGGATGCTCGATGCCGCACTCCTCGATCTGTGCGCCGTGCCGCTGGCGCTGGGCTACGCGATCGGGCGGATCGGCTGCCAGGTCTCCGGCGACGGCGACTACGGCAAGGCCTGGGACGGCCCCTGGGCGATGGCCTACCCCAACGGCACCGAGCCCACCACGCAGACCGTCCACCCGACGCCGATCTACGAGACGCTGGCGATGGGCCTCGTCGCCTATCTACTGTGGAGCCTTCGCGACCGTTTCCAGGCGGGAGTGCTCTTCTCCATCTACCTCGTCCTCGCCGGGACGGAGCGGTTCCTGGTCGAGTTCATCCGCCGTAACGACCACGTCCTGCTCGGCCTCACCCAGGCACAGCTGATCAGCCTCGCGATGATCGCCGCGGGAGGCATCTGGCTGCTCAGGAAGATGCGTCAAGGCTCGCTGCGTCGCAAACCCGTCCCGGTTGGCGAGCCGGCGCTCGGCTGATCCAGTCATTTGCGTCCAAATGCATGGCATCCGCGATGGCCACGGTCGGCTGTAACTACGCTCCCCGAGCGGTGAGGACCGCCTGGCCAGCGGTCACCACCCCGAAGAGCGCGGCCGCCAGCAGGACGATCGCGCCACCCGGCGCGAGATTCAGGTAGTACGAGCCCACGAGGCCGGCGAGCACCGTCCCGAGCCCGATCCCCATCGCCACCACCAGGCTGGATTGAAGGCTGGTGGCGATCCGAGAGGCGGTCATCACGGGCAGGACCATGAGCGCAGCGATCAGGAGGATCCCCACTATCCGCATCGACAGCGCGATGGTGAGCCCCGTGAGCCCGGCGAGCACCACGTTCAACGTCGCAACGGGGATGCCGCTGACGCGAGCGCTCTCTTCGTCGATCGCCACCGCGACCAGCCCTCGGTAGAGGACGAACACCGTTCCCAGCGCCGCGAGCCCCATAACGGCGACGAGCAACAGGTCCCCTTTTGTGACCGTCAGGATCGAGCCGAAGAGGAACGTGAAGAGATTGGCGTTGAGCTTGTCTGCCGCCGAGACGAGCACCACTCCCAGCGCGATGCCGCCGTAGAAGAACAGGGCCAGCGCCTGGTCCCCGGCGGTGCGATGCGTGCTGCGCAGCCATTCCATCCCGATCGCACCCGCGACCGAGGCAACCAGGGCGGTGGCGACGGGCGACACCCCGAGCAGATATCCGGCCGCGACGCCCGCAAAGGCGACATGGCCGATCCCGTCGCCGATCAAGCTCATGCGTCGCTGCACGAGGAAGAACCCGACCGCAGGCGCGAGCACGCCGACCACCGCACCCGTCGCCAGAGCGAGGCGCATGAACTCGAGGTCAAGCAGCGACATGGTTGACGTCGCCGTGAGGATGCGAGGGGTCGTGCCAGCGCTGCGGCAGGTCGGCAGGCGATCCGTCGAACGCGATCGTGCCCCTGACGACGATCAGGCGCTCGACATAGGGTTCGATCGCTCCGAACTCGTGGGAGACGTAGAGGATCGTGACGCCCAGCTCGCGCCGGAGCCGGTCGAGCAAGGCGGCGAGGGCATCCTGGGCCTTGACGTCGACACCGGTCGTCGGCTCGTCGAGGATCAAGAGCTCGGGCTCGCCCGCAAGCGCCTTGGCGATGAACGCTCGCTGGCGCTGTCCGCCGGAGAGCGTCTGGAGCGGCATGTCCATCATTCCGGCGAGCCCGACCCGTTCGACCGACTCGTCGACGGCCTCGCGATCCTCCGCTCCGAGCGGCCGAAGCAGACCCCGAAAGGGGGTACGTCCTGCGACGACCAGCTCGCGCACCGTAATCGGCGCATCGAGCCCGAGCATCGCCCGCTGGGGCAGATAGCCGACCCGCGAGCTCCGCTGAGCGCGCTCCGGCGACATCCCGAACAGCTCGACCCGGCCGGCCACCGGCTGCTCGAGGCCGACCAACATCCGGACGAGCGTGGTCTTGCCACCGCCGTTCGGGCCGGCGATCCCGACGAATTCCCCCCGCTCGATCACTAGGTCGATCCGGTCGAGGACCATCGGCCCGCGACCGTAGGCGAAACGCACTCCCCTGGCTTCGATTACCGGCACCCGAGTCCCTGTTCGAGCGTGGCCAGGTTTCGGCGCATGAGGCTGAAGTAATCGTCTCCGTCGGCCTGCTCGGCCGCAGTAAGCCCCTCGATCGGGTCGAGGACCGCAGTGCGTGCCCCAGTCTCCGAGGCAACGGTATCGGCGAGCCTCGGCGACACGAGCGGCTCCGTGAACACGGTCGTGGCGTGCGTCTGGCGAACGACGTCGACGACGTGCTGGAGATCGCGGGGCGTCGGCTCTGCCTCGGGCGAGATGCCGCTAATCGCAACCTGAGTCAGTCCGTAGCGGTCGGCGAGATATCCGAACGCCTCGTGGGAGGTCACGATGTCCCGCTGGTGGCAGTGCGCGAGGCCGGCCCTGTACTCGCGGTCGAGCGCCTGAAGGCGCGCGACCAGCCGCGTCGCAGCCGGTTGGTCGTCCATCTCCTGCCCGACCGCCTCGACGATCGCCTCGAAGCGCACCGGGTCCAGCCACACGTGCGGATCGCCTGGACGGAGATCCAGGCCGGGGGTATCGAGCAGCTCCACGACGCGACCGCCGGCGTTCTGCGCCGCTCGTTCGAGCGACGGCTGGAACCCGTTCCCGAGCAACAACACGAGATCCGCGGACTGCAGGGCCTGGACGTCCTGGGGCGTCGGTTCGAGATCGTGGGGTTCAGCCCCGGGTGGGGTCAGGTTCTGGACCTCCGTCCCGGGTCCCCCGATCTCCTCGGCCGCGAATGCGAGCGGGTAGAAGCCCGCGACCACCCTCTCGTGGCCGCCGCCGGTGCTCGTGCCTCCCCCCAGGGTGAGTGCGAGCACGACCGCGGCTACAAGCAGGCCAAACACAAGAACGATAATGATTCTCATTCTCATCAGGTCGCTAATATACACGGGCCGATGGCATATGACACGCGACAGGCGGCGGAGGCGTGGGCCGACCAACTCCGGGCGGCGGGAATCCGGCCGACCCGTGGACGCCTCGCCGTGCTGGAGGAGCTCTCACTCGAGCCGGATGACGTCACCGCCCAGGCCCTTCACAGGCGGCTCGTGGCGCGGCGCAGGCGCGTGGGCCTGGCGACGATCTATCGGACCCTCCACGACCTGACCGAGGCGGGGGTGATCGACGCTCTACCGCACGGCGGGGCCGAGACGTGCTATCGGCTCTGCGGCGCGGGACATCATCACCATCTCGTCTGCTCGCAGTGCCATCGAGTGGTGGAGCTCACCAACTGCCGCCTGGGGACCTGGTTGGGGCGCGCCGGCGCCGCGGAGGGCTTCGTCGTCACGGGCCACACCCTCGAGGCCGCGGGGATATGCGCGAGCTGCCGCAGCTGATCCGGGTCGGCTAGGCCGAGCGCAGCAGACCCCCGTCGAGCGGGATCACCGCGCCGGTGAGGTATGCGGCGCGCTCGGACGACAGAAAGGCGACGAGGTCGCCGAACTCCTCGGGGCGGCCGAGGCGCCCGGCCGGCACGCCCTCGGGCGCGCGGCGCTCCATCTCCTCCCACGAGCCCCAATTGGAGGCCAGCCGGTCCGTGGCGAACCTGCCAGTGGCCACCGTGTTGACCGTGATCCCGTCGCCGGCGACCTCGCTCGCCAGCGTCTTGAAGAAGCCCACGGCGGCCATCCTGTGGACGTTGGAGAGCGCCAGGTGCGGGATCGGCTCGATCACCGAGCTCGAGCCCACGTTGACGATCCGCCCCCAGCCGCGCTCGCGCATCCCCGGTAGCACCGCCTCGATCAGGACGCGGGGCGCGAGCACGAGCGAGCGATAGGCCTCCTGCCATTCCTCCAGCGGGTTGTCCAGCGCGCCGCCGAGCGGCGGGCCGCCCGTGTTGGCCACCAGGATCTCGACCGGTCCCAAGGCCCCTTCGACCTCGCCGGGAAGCGCCGCCATCCGATCAAGATCGGACGTATCCGCCTCCAAGGCGAGGGCCTCGCCCTCGATCTCGGCGGCCGCCTCCTGCAAGCTCTCGCGGGAGCGGCTGGCCATCGCCACGCGCGCTCCCTCGCGTGCAAGGGCCTCGGCGATCGCCCTTCCGATGCCGCGGCTCGCGCCCATCACGAGCGCAGTGCGGCCGGAGATCCCGAGATCCACGAGCGGCAACGTACCTCAGGGTGGGGTACGGTGCGCTCGATGGCCGAGGGCGGCGATCTCTACGAGCAGCTCGTCGACACGGCGAACGCGATCTACGGGGCGCACGCGCACCATCGCGCGCTCCACAGCAAGGGAACATGGTGCAGCGGCACCTTCACGGCGAGCCCCGAGGCCGCCGCCCTCTCTCGCGCGAAGCACTTCCGGGGCGAGCCCGTCCCCGCGCTGATCCGCTTCTCGAACGGCAGCGGTGACCCCGAGTCCCACGACGCCCAGCGCGAGGCGCGTGGGATGGCCGTGAAGCTGCGACCGCCTGACGGCGAGGAAGCGGACATCCTGGCGGTCACGACGCCGGCATTCGTGGCTCGAACGCCGGAGGATTTCCTGGAGCTTCTGAGGCTTCGCATCCCCGACCCGGAAACCGGTCAGCCCGACATGGAGAAGCTCGGCGCCTATCTCGGCGACCACCCTGAGGCGCAGACCGCCATCCAGGCGACGATCGGAAGCGAGCCCCCGGCGAGCTTCGCCACGCTCGTCTATTTCTCACCCCACTCGTTCAAGCTCCTGAGCGCGGACGGAGGTGAGACGTGGGTCCGGTACCGCTGGCGCCCGGAGGCCGGCGAGGCGACGATTCCCGACGACGAGGCGCGCGAGCGCGGCCGCGACTACCTCGGCGAGGAGCTAGCGGAACGCCTTCGTGCCAGTAGCGTCGGATTCGAGCTGCTGCTCCAGATCGCGGCGGAGGACGATCCGATCGACGACCCGACCGCCGTGTGGCCCGACGACCGCGAGCTCGTCGTCGCGGGTCGCCTGGAGATCACCGAGGTCGTGGACGACCCCGAGTCCGACGATCACATCGAGGTCTTCGACCCGACGCGCGTGGCCGATGGCGTGGAGCTCTCCGAGGACCCCGTCCTCCACGCTCGGGCACGGGCGTACTCGGTTTCGGCGTACCGGCGGCTCGGGCTCGACGTCCCGAACCCGTCGGTCCCGCCGGGCGCCACCGCACCCGGCACCACGGAGTAACTACCAACCGAGGCGAGTGGGCGGTGCCGGACTCGAACCGGCGACCCCGCGCGTGTAAAGCGCGTGCTCTGCCCAGCTGAGCTAACCGCCCAGGTTGGATTGTTCCAGCGTTGGCTGGACTGAGATTCGCCCGGGCCCGTTGTAGAGCCCGGCACCGCCCATGTCACCGAACGGACACACGGCTCGTCCGAGCCGTTTTTCCGTCATTCCTGTGGGGTACCGGGAGTAGCGCTACGAACAGGGGGCGCGGTGCTCCCCGCGGGGTTGCTGGATCGCGACCCGTGATCTGGAGGTGAGGTATGGAACGCAGCACGATCGATGAGCGCCCGAGGACGGCTCCGTCCGATGACATCAGGAGGCGCCCGCCGCGGCCGAGGACGGCGCGATCCGATCGCGCACCCCGCCGGACGATGCGGGTCCCGCGAAGCCGGGGAGCCGTTAGCGGCTTCCTGCTCGTCCTGCTCGGGATCTGGGGCGGGCTGATCCCGTTCGTCGGACCGTACTTCGGCTACGAGTTCGGAAGCGACCAGACGTGGCTCGTCAACTGGAACCGCGTCTGGCTCGACATCCTGCCGGGCGCGGCGCTGGTGCTCGGTGGCCTCATCCTGCTCGGAAGCGCGAACCGCGCACGCGGTGCCTTCGGCGGTTGGCTCGCGCTGGCTGGCGGGATCTGGTTCGTAGCCGGGCCGACCGTGAGCATGCTGTGGGACGGCACGCTCGGGCCAGCTAACGCCATCGGGCAACCGCTTGGGTCCAACGGCGGCCAGGTGCTGGAGCTCTTGGGCTACTTCTATGCGCTCGGCGCCGTGGCGACCGCGCTCGCTGCCTTCGCTTTGGGGCGGCTCGCAGTGGTCGGCGTCAGGGACGTCGAGCTGGCGCGTGATGCGCCGGCGTATCGTCGCCCGGCGGCGACCGCGCCGGCGACTGCGGATGGGGACGGCATAGATGAGTCGGCGCCACCGCGTCGCCGTCGCATCTTCAGCCGACGCTGATCAACTACTTCATGGAAGGAGGGAAGAAGAGATGCTCTGGCTGATCCTGGGGATCATCCTGCTGGCGATCGCCATCGCCGGCGGCGCGATCGTCCACCCGATCATCTTCGTGCTCGCGCTCGTCGCGCTGTTCCTTTTCTTCAGCGGCTGGCGCGGGCGGACGATCTGACGGCACTCGCCGAGGCTCTCACCGCTTAACGCCTCGCAAGGCTCGCGGCCCCGCCCTGCAGGGCGGCCGCCGCGGGCCTATGCTCGACCGACTAGTAATCACCGGAAGGAGCAGGAATGGCGGTCGAGCAGGCACTAGCCCAGTACAAGGAGACGGAGGCGGCGGAGGCGTTCAGCCTTCAGAACTCGAAGCTTCTCAAGGTCGAGCTGGCGGACGTGACGATCCAGGCGAAGCTCGGGACGATGGTCGCCTATCAGGGCGAGGTGAAGTTCGAGCATGCCGGGTCGGGCGGGATCTCGCGCATGATCAAGAAGGCCGTCACGAGCGAGGGGACGAAGCTGATGAAAGTCTCCGGCAGCGGCGAGGTGTTCCTCGCCGACTTGGCGCAGGAGGTCCAGCTGCTGAAGCTCGAGGACGACAAGATCACCGCAAACGGCGCCAACGTGCTCGCCTTCGAGGATGGGATCGACTGGGACATCAAGAAGGTCGAGGGCGTCTCGGGCGCGCTCTCCGGAGGCCTCTTCAACATGGAGCTTGCCGGCAGCGGCTGGGTTGCGCTGGTCTCGGACGGCCCGCCCGTGATGCTCGAGATCGATGGTGAGCAGACCTTCGCCGACCCGCAGGCTGCGATCACGTGGTCGAGCGGGGTTACGACCTCCGTCAAGACGGACGTCAACGTGAAGACGCTGACCGGCCGGGGATCGGGCGAGACCGTGCAGGTGGCCTTTACAGGATCGGGTTGGCTCCTCATTCAGCCCTCCGAGGGTCGCGTGGCGGCCACCGGCGGCTCAGGAGGCGGCGCCTCGGGCGCGCTGGGGAACCTGCTGGGCGGCGGTTAGCCGACCGGGCCCCAGATCACCCGGTTGTGTAGGAGCTTCGTCACGGTGACGAAGCGGTAGCCGCGATCGCGCAAGGTCTTGATGATGTGCGGGAGCGCGGCCACCGTCTGGCTGCGATCGCCGCCGCCGTCGTGCAAGATCACGATCGAGCCCGGTCGTGTGGCGCTCACCACTCGGTCGTAGATGGCGCCGGTGCCCGGGCGCGACCAGTCCCTGGGATCGACGTTCCAGATCACCGTCGTCATCCCGAGACTTCTGGCGTCGTCTACGACACGCGCGTCGTAGGAATCGTTGGGCGGCCGGAACAGACACGGCGTAAAGCCGGTCGCCGACTTGATCCGCTCGTTGGTGATCGCCATCGAGGTCCGCCCGCGATTCGTCTCGTGGTGGAGGCTGTGGTTGCCGAGCTCGTCGCCCGCCTCGATGACCGAGCGCGAGATCGACGTCCGACCCGGGATCAGGTCTCCGACCTCGAAGAAGGTGGCCTTCGCATGCCTGTGCTCGAGGACGGAGAGGATGTTCGGCGTGTAGTCGCTCGGCCCGTCGTCGAACGTGAGCGCGACCTTCTTGGGTCGCTCGGAGCCATGGAACACCGGACTCGGCCCGCGATCGGTGCACCCGATTGGCTGCACCTCGCGGAGCCGAAAGCGCGCCAGGTGGTGGTTCGGTGCGACGTCGCCGCAGGGATCCCTCGCGGCGCCGGGCGGTGGACACTGATGCCCGCTCCATTGACTGATGTAGCGCCACCGGTAGGTGTGGGGGGTGAGCCCGGCATCAGAGGGGCGAAAGCGCGCGATGATCGAGCGACGACTCGGGCGCTTGACGTGGGCCTTGATGGGGTGAGAAGCGCGGGTGGAGCCGTCACCGGCGAGCTCCGCATAGCCAAGCGTGTTGGGATCTCCGTGCGACGTGGTGCCGAAACAGAGCTGGCGCACGAGCGCCGCCCCGCTACGGTGGATCCGCAGGCATAGGAAGCGCTCGTCGGGATCGCCGACGCGCGGACGCCGGTTAAGCGCTCCGAGGCTGAACTCGGCCTGCGTGTGGACGGTGAGCCGCACGTTCCGCCTCACCTGCTCGACCCCCACCCTCTTCAGATCCAGGGGCCCCGACGCGTCGAGCGGGTCAGCGTGTAGCCGCGCCCAGGCACCGGGAGCGGTCCCAAGGGCGACCGTGATCGCGAATACGGCGAATGGCCCCGTGAGCCGGCGTTTGCGCATACGCTGTTGCTTGGTTCCTCGGCGCTTCCCTCGGGCACCGGTTCGCGCGATACTACCCTGGGGAAGGCGCCGGGCCGGGAAGGATCCGGTCCGTCGCCGGAGCATTTATGTGCGCTCCGAGCATCAACCGGAGGCCGGCAGGCAGGCGGCCCGCAGCATCTGCGCCTTCGCGGCGAGCGCGGCCGATCTCCTCTGTCGGGGTCGCGGTGGCGGTGGCAGCGACGCTGCTTGCGATGATCCTCGCCTCGGCCTCGCTCGACGGCGCCACCGCCTCAGGAGGCGGAACCGGCACCGGCGGAGGCGATGGATCGGGAGGCTCCGCGATCCCCTACCGCGACGACGGGATGTGGATCTGGTATGTGAGCCAGTCCGCCGGCGGCAATCCGGTGAGGATCGCCCGGAAGGCGAACCGGCATGGGATCGAGACCGTCTACATCAAGAGCTCCGACGGACAGAGCGAGTGGAGCCAGTTCACGCCGGCCCTGGTTGCCGCACTCCACGCCCGGGGCCTGCGAGTCTGCGCCTGGCAGTTCGTGTACGGAAGCCATCCGGGCGCGGAGGCCCGCCGCGGCGCGGAGGCGGTCGCAAAGGGGGCGGACTGCCTCGTCGTCGACGCCGAGGGCGACTACGAGGGACGGTACGCGGCGGCCGACGCGTTCGTCGACAAGCTGCGACGCAGGATTTCCAGCCACTTCCCCACGGCCCTCGCCAGCTTTCCGTACGTGGACTACCACCCGGCCCTTCCCTATTCGGTGTTCCTCGGGCCCGGCGGGCTGCGCTTCAACCTCCCACAGCTCTACTGGCATGCGATCGGCGTGGGCGTGGGCGAGGCCTATGAGCACACGTTCCAGTACAACCGCGTCTATCGCAGCCCGATCTACCCGCTCGGCCAGACGTATGAGAACCCCCCGATCAGGCAGATCCAGAAGTTCCGTCGCATGGCGGTCTCCTACGACCTCGACGGCGTCAGCTGGTGGTCGTGGCAGGAGACGAACAGGCGCGAGTGGCGCGCCCTGAAGCACCCGGTCACCAACGGCGTCGCGGGCGTCCACCGTCCCTACAGCCTCTACCCGCAGCTCTCGAAGGGGAGCAAGGGAGACCTCGTCGTCTGGGCGCAGGAGCACCTCAAGGGCGCCGGCTACGCCGTTCGCGTAACCGGCATCTACGGGCACAAGACCGTGCGTGCCGTGAAGCGCTTTCAGAGCGACAACGGTCTGCCGGACGTGGGGCAGATCGGGTCCGCAACGTGGCCGAAGCTGCTCCAGGACGATCCGAAGATGGTCGACTGGTCCAGCAAGGGCTCGCCGCGGAGCGCCAAGCGCTCGAGCACCGCGGAGCCACGCTCGGCGTCGCTGCCCGCCGTTCGCGACGAGATCCCACCCCCGCGCGGGCGCTAGCCCGGGCGGCACGCGCCTCTCGAATGGCCAACCGCTCCCGAGGCGCCCGCAGGGGAGCACCTAGACTGATCCCGTGACCTCTGGGGGGCCGCCTGCGGGCGCGGAGCCATTCGATCGCGGCACGCCGCCTCATGCGGGGTGGTCCACCCGACAGCTCGCCGAGTTCCTGGCGCTGATCTCCGCCTTCGACGACGAGCGGGCCGCAATCGAGACCGGAATCGAGCGGATCGTCGAGGTCCTGGCGGCCGATGCCGCCGCGCTGGTGCGCGGCGGGACCGTGATGGCGGCGGTGGGCCTTCCGAGCCAAGGCGATGCCGTTGAGGCGTGGGTCGCGGTCGCCGACGGCCATGCGAAGTCTCTGACCATCACGGGCTCGGGAGAGTGCGACACCACGATCGCCTCGCTCGAGGCGGAGAGACCGATGCGCTTGGTGGTCGCCCGCCGGCGAGGCGAGCCGTTCACGGGTGACGAGGTCGCGCTCCTTCACGGGATGGGACGGGTCCTGACGCTGGGGCTGCGCAACCTGCGTCTGCTCGAGAACGAGCGCGCGCTTCGCGCCAGCTCCGAGCACCAGGCCGGCGAGAACGCGCGCCTTTTAGCGGCGCTTCGTGAGCGGCAGGTGCTGCTCGAGAGGCTCTCGCAGCTACAGCGCGGCATCGTCGACCGGCTTCCGGTGCACGAGGTGTTGGAGGCCGCCGTCGAGGATGCGTGTGAGCTGCTCGGCGACGACGTCGCCGTTCTTCGCCTGCTGGACCCGGACGATCCGTCGCGAACCACCCTCGTGGCCAGCACGGGCGCCGACGAGAAGCTCGTCGGGGAGCGGCGGCGCCAGCCCGTCGGCGCGGGTCTTGGAGGTCGCGCCATGCGAGAGCGGGCGGTCGTCGTCGCGGACGCCGTGAGCGGCGTCGAACCCGCCGGCGCACTCGACGACCTACCGTCCACCGGCGTCGCCGCGGCCATGTCGGCGCCCGTCTACGAGCACGGCAAGGTCGTCGGCAGCCTCGAGGTGGGCTCGCGCGACCCGCATCGCGAATACGACTCTCGCGACCAGCAGATCCTGCTCTCCCTTGCGGAGCACGCAAGCCTTGCTCTCAACCACGCGCGGGCGGTCGAGGAGGCGGTCCACGAGGCGCTCCACGATTCGCTCACCGGCCTGCCGAACCGCTCCCTCTTCCTCGACCGCATGCGCCATGCCATCGCCCGCGCCGAGCGGGCCGGAACTCCCGTCGCCGTGCTGTTCTGCGATCTGGACGGGTTCAAGACGGTCAACGACAGCCTCGGACACCGCACGGGCGACCGGCTCCTGACCCTTGTCGCCGAGCGCGTGGCCGGTTGCCTTCGGCCTGCCGACACGATCGCGCGTCTCGGAGGCGACGAGTTCGCGGTGCTCCTCGAGGAGCTGCGGGACCCCGGCGACGCGGCCCGTGCCGCTCAGCGCGTCCTCGACGTGCTTCGCCCCCCGTTCGAGCTCCGCGAGCGCGAGTTCTTCGTCAGCGCCAGCATCGGCATCGCGGCCGGCGCGGGCGACGCCGAGACGCTGCTTCGCGACGCTGACCTCGCGATGTACCGAGCGAAGGCCAACGGCAAGGGCCGCTACGCGGTCTACGAGCCCGGGATGCACGCCGCGATCGTCGACCGGCTCGAATTGGAGGTCGACCTGAAGCGGGCGCTGGAGCGAGAGGAGCTCGTCGTCTTCTACCAGCCGATCTTCAGCCTGCGCACCGGGGCGATCGCCGGGGTTGAGGCTCTCGTGAGATGGGAGCATCCGACGCGGGGCATGGTGATGCCGGAGCAATTCGTCCGGCTTGCCGAGGAGAGCGGGATGATCGGCGAGCTGGGTCGCCGGGTGTTGAGCAAGGCCTGCCAGCAGGGGGCGCTGTGGCGTGCCAAGTACCCCGGGCATCCCGGACTACGGATCTCGGTCAACGTCTCGGGGGTCCAGCTCCGCGAGCCCGGGTTCGTGGAGGAGGTCGCTCAGGCGCTCGCGGCAGCCCAGCTCGACGGCGCCGGGCTGACGCTCGAGATCACCGAGACGTCGCTGATGGAGAGCTTCGACGTCGCGGTGGGCCAGCTCGATGCCCTGAAGGCACTGGGGGTCGAGCTCTCGATCGACGACTTCGGCACCGGCTACTCGTCGCTTCGGTACCTGCGCCGGCTGCCGCTCGACAACCTGAAGATCGAGGGCTCGTTCGTGGAGAGCATCGCGGGCCCGGACGACGAGCCGGCTCTGCTTCGCGCGATCGTCGACCTCGCGGACATCTTCGGGCTGACGGTCGTTGCCGAAGGGATCGAGCGCCCCGAGCAACGCGAGGGCCTGCTCCAGCTGGGGTGCGAGCTGGGCCAGGGGCACCTGCTCTCCCCGGCGCTGGACGCGACCGAGGCCGACGCGCTGCTGTTCGAGGTGGGCCTGCTCGGCGGCCCCGCGGCGCCCGGCCGAGAGGCTCGGGCCCGCGAGCCGGGATCGAGCGCCGGGGACGCGGATCCGACTAGGATCGAGCCTCAGGCGGATCGTGGCGCGGATTGAGAGCTACAGCCCCGGGCGCGCCGTCGTGGACGGCATCGAGCGCAACCGCGACCTCATCGTGTTGCCCGACCGCGTGCTCGACAACTGGTGGCGGCGCGACGGCCACTCCCTCGCGATCGAGGATCTCGCGGACGTCATCGACGAGCTTCCACCCAGGCTGATCCTGGGCTGCGGGTACTCGAGCCGGCTAACGCCCGATCCCGCGGTGATCGAGGCGCTCGCGAAGCGCGGGATCAAGGTGGAGCCCCTGCCCACCGACGAGGCCGTGGCGCGCTTCGAGGAGCTCGAGGCCAGGGATCCGGCCGCCGTGGCGGCGGCACTGCATCTGACTTGCTGATCGTCGCGCTCTGCGTCGTCGTCGCGCTTCTCGCGGCACCGGCACAGGCACTGGGGAACGAGGACTTCGCCGACGAGCCGCCCTTCGGCGGCGAGTTGCCACCGCCGCTCGTCCAGCCTCCGTCCGCCAGGCGACCGCCCCCGGGCTTTCGGCTCAGCGCCGTCGAAGCGATCCGGATCGCGAACGGCGCCGAGGCCGTAGTGGAGGAGCGGGCTCAAAACCCCGCCATGCGAGCCGTGGCGTCGGAGCGCGGCGGCGACTGGCAAGTCGACTACTTCGCGTTCTCGTCCACCGATGAGCGAACCGAGGTCGCGGAGGTGATCGTCGACGACCAAACCGGCGATGTGCTCGGGGCGTGGCACGACCAGCAGCTCTCGGCGCCGCTCGCCCGCGGCTACTCGGGGGCGATCGCCCAGAAGGTCAACGCGCCCTACGTGTGGCTGCCGCTTTGCCTCCTGTTCATCGTGCCGTTCTTCGACCCGAGGCGCCCCTTCCGTTTGCTTCACCTCGACCTGCTGGTGCTGCTCGGGCTGGGGGTCTCGCTCTACTTCTTCAACCGGGCCGAGATCACGGCCTCGGTCGCGCTCACCTACCCGGTGCTGGGCTACGTCTTCGCCCGGATGCTGTGGTGCGGGTTGCGGCCGCGGGAGCGCGACGGCCCGCTGATCCCGGTCGTCCCGCTTCGCTGGCTCGTCGTGGCGGCCGCGGTTCTCGCCATCGGAAGGATCGTCCTCAACGTCGTCGATTCGCACGTCATCGACATCGGCGTCGCGGGGGTGGTCGGCGCCGACCACATCACCCACGGGCAGGACCTCTACAACGGAGCATTCGCGCCCGGGATCGGGATCCGGGGCGACGTATACGGGCCGTTCAACTACCTCGCCTACGTCCCCTTCGAGGCGGCCTTTCCTTGGAGCGGCCACTGGGGCGACGTCCCCGCGGCGCACGCCGCGGCGATCGCCTTCGACCTGCTGACGGCGCTCGGGCTCGTGGCGCTCGGCCGGCGCCTGCGGCCCGGCGACGCCGGGCGTGCCCTGGGCGTGGCGCTCGCGTTCGCCTGGCTCGCCTACCCGTTCACCCTCTACACGATGAACGCGAACGCGAACGACTCGCTGATCGCCGCCCTCTTGGTCGGGGTGATGCTCGTGCTCGCCTCGCCGCCCGCTCGGGGGGCGATGCTCGCGCTCGGAGCAGCCGCAAAGTTCGGACCGGCAGCGCTCGCCCCGCTGTTCGCGACTGGAACGGGCGAGCGGCGATGGCGCTCGGCGCTCCTCTTTGCGGTCGCCTTCGCGCTCCTGTTGGCGGTGCTCGTCCTCCCGTTCCTACCGGATGGCGGCCTGCACGAGTTCTACGACCGCACCCTCGGCTATCAGGCCTCACGCAGCTCGCCGTTCAGCGTCTGGGGCCTTGCGCCGTCGCTCGACTTTCTGCGCCCGGCCGAGCGCGTCGCGGCGGTCGGCCTTGCGATCGCGTTGGCGTTCTGGCCGCGTCGCAAGACGCCGGCCCAGATCGCCGCGCTCGCCGCAGCCGTCGTGATCGCCGTTCAGCTCGGGGCGACCCACTGGTTCTACTTCTATGTGGTCTGGTTCCTGCCCCTGGTACTCGCTGCGCTGTTCTGGGCGCAGCGCGGCGACCGTAGGCTCGCCGGCGAACCCGCCCGCCCCGCTAGCCGATCGTCGTCCGCAGCTCCCCGAGCTGCGGCGAGCTGATCGCGATCTCGTCGCCTGGCGCGAGCCAGACGCGCGGGTCGCGCGTCGACCCGACCCCCGAGGGGGTGCCGGTCGCCACGACGTCGCCGGGCTCGAGGGTCATCAACTCGGACAGGTGCGCTACGAGCTGCGGCACCGAGAAGATCAGGTCATCCGTGGAGGCGGCCTGCATCGGCTCGCCGTTGAGGGTCAGGGAGAAGGAGATCGGCCCGTCGGCCAGCGCCTCGTCGGCCGTCACCAGTGCGGGGCCGCAGGGCGCGGAGCCGTCGAAGACCTTTCCCGGCATCCACTGCGGTGTAGCGAACTGGAGGTCGCGAGCGGAGAGGTCGTTGAACAGCATGTAGCCGGCGACGTGATCGGCGGCGTCCGCCTCGGAGACGGCCGTACAGCGGCGCCCGATGACGAAGGCGACCTCGGCTTCGAAGTCCACCTTGGTGCTGGCCGCGGGCAACGGCACTCTCGCTCCGGGCGGCGCGAGCGCGTTCTGGAACTTGGCGAAGAACGTTGGGGCGTCCGGCGGCTCGATCCCCGCCTCCGCAGCGTGTGCCCGGTAGTTGAGCCCGATGCAGACGATCTTGGGTGGGTCAGGAACCGGCGGCAGCAGCTCGACTCGCTCGAGCGGCACGGGCTCCGCAGTGGATGAGATCTCTGCCGCGTCTTCGAGGCGCCCCGATGCGAGCAGCTCGCGAACGGTGGACCCTTCCCCGCCGAGAGCATCCCAGACATCCACGACACCGTCGCCGGCGAGCGCACCCGCCCTCGTTCCGCGATTCGAGCCGTAGGTCACGAGGCGCATCGCGGAAACATAGTCCGGCGCCGTAGCTCGGCCGTGCTCTCCGTAGAATCGAAGCCTGTCCGGGGGCGTAGCTCAGTTGGTTAGAGCGCCGGCCTGTCACGCCGGAGGCCGCGGGTTCGAGTCCCGTCGCTCCCGTTCAGGATTTGGCTTGTTAGAGCCGAATTCGCCGTCCTAGAAAAGGGGATTTACGCCGATTTGAGGCGCCAGTTTTCCATGCCGGAGGCCTCCAACGGCTGCTGCCAGGCACGAAATCAATCCCGATTCTCCGCCGGGTCCCTCTCCGGCAGGCGTGTGGAACGGCTCAAAAGGCCCAAATCCGGTCTTTGGGCCTTTCGAGCTGGTTGGCGCGCTCAATTCCCGGTGCGCCCCCACGTGACGCGGGAGGAGGCGTTAGGTCACACGCGTTCTCGCTGCTGCTCTTCGTCGTTCTCGCAACTCTCGGGACGCGCGCTGAACGCTGCTGCTTTCGCTGGCGAGCGGGCGTTTCCGCGGAGAGCACTCCATCGTATGACGAAGGCCCGTCCCGATCGGCGGCCGCCGCCAGCCTCCCGCGGGGTAGGCCGAGCGGGTCGTCGCGGCCGCCTGACAGGTTGGCGACAGTTAGGGCCTGGGGCCTCGTCGGGGCAAGGTACGCTCGCGGTGATGGAACCGGAACCGGATCGAGCGCACATGACTGCCGCCTCGAGCCGGCGCTCGTTTGCCACCTTCCCGGCGGCGGTGGTCGTGCCGATCGTCAACCGGCGGGGGGAGCTTTTGCTGCTCGAGAGCCCGCGCCGCACGGGCTGGTGGGAACCGGTGAATGGCGCGGTGGACGACGGCGAGACCCTGCTCGAGGCCGCTCTGCGAGAGGTGCGCGAGGAGGCGGGTCCCGACCTGCGGGTCCGTCCCCTCGGCGTCGTTCACGCCTCGACCTTCGCGTACGACGCCCGCGTGCAGCGCATGATGAGCGTCGTCTACCTGATGGCCCACGAGGGCGGCGCGGCGGTACCCGGCGGCGACATGCGCGGAAGTCGCGTCCGCTGGGCCACTCTCAGCGCCATCGAGTCGGACGGACTTCGCCTGTTGCCGCCGCTCGACCAGGCGTGGCTGCGGCGACGCACGGTCGACCTCTTTCGGCTCTGGGAGCCCGAACCGCCCGTCGTGCTGCAGGGGCCCCTCTCCACGAGCGGCTGGAACAAGGCCGATCACGCCGAGCCCGGCGGCACGCCCTCGCCAAGCCGGTGACGTTCGCCTTGCGGGGGGCGTCGCTTTTGTGCAGCGAGCGGGCGTTTGCGCGGACGAGCCTCAGACTGCTGCTCGGGACGACCAGCGAGAGTCAAGGCGAGCCTGGAACGAATAGGCCCAAGAACCTTCTTGGGCCTTAACCCGCGCATCGATACGCATAAGACACGCACAACTTCGGCCGCCTTCACGCATCGCCCGAAGCGGCGGAATTCCGCTCCCCATGCGGAATCCTGCCCCCGACGGCGACTAATCTGTCACGCCGGGGGCCGCGGGTTCGAGTCCCGTCGCTCCCGTCCCTTGAATTCGGCTTCGCCGCCCGTCTCGACCACCTCGGCGACGCACTCGTGCCCGAACGCGATCGGCCCGGGGATCGGCACCTCGCCGTAAAGAATTGGCCGGTCGAGGTCACACTTGGCCACCGCGAGCGGCCGGACGAGGGCGTCGCGCGGCTCCTGAATCTCCGGGTCAGCTACGTACCGTCACTCGACGGTGCGCTCCTCGGTCATCGTGAGGTGTCAGGTTCACCCCTTCTCGAGCGCTTGGCGGCGGTCGGCGAACGAGGCGACCTTGACAGCTCGTCCCGCCTGCAGGGTCCAACGATTCGTAAAGGGGATCTCACGCAGGTCGCGCCGTTCGTCGGAGCAAGCGAAGACTTTCCCGCAAACAAGCAGTTCGCCATCTCCCAGGTCAAGGATCTCCTCGACCTGATAGCGCACACTGGTCCACTGCTCCGTTGCACGAGCCAGCCGGCGCCTCATCGCAGTGCGTCCTCGGTAGGGGGCGGCCCCGCCGCCCTCGGGGACGTACACAACCGACTCTGACAAGAGCGCAAGGAATCGCTCGATCGAATGGGCCGTGCGCTGCGGGTCGGATCTCTCGATGGTCAGCTGGTAAGCAGCCTGGATCACCTGCACATCCTCTTGGCCAGGGCTCTCGGTGCCGGCGCTCATCGCGGAAGCCTTCGTCGGTCTCATCGCGTCCCAAGCGGTCGTCTCGTCGCCCGTGCCTACGCCGGCTCGGGCAGGAGCCGGTCGACGAGCTCGAGGGCCGCCCGGCCCTCGAACATGGGCATGACGTCTGGCCGGTAGAGGATCAACGCCAGGCTGGGCGCGACCATGAAGTCCGCGGCGTTCAGTTGCGCTCCGCCGAGAACCCCGTCGGCGATCCAGGCGTCGATTCGGTCGAGGATTGCGGGGAGCTCGGCCAGGGGGTCGCGCTCTGCGCTTGGACTGGTGGCGAAGACCCCGCGGAGGACCCTCGGGACGATCAGGCGCCGCGTTAGCACCCGCTTGTAGAGGAGATACCCGAGCCGCCCGTCTCCCGACGATCGGCTGAACGCCGCCGGGTCGCGGACCATCGCCGCCCCCGGGATCCGGCGGGCGGCCATCTGCAGCGTTTCGTTCGCCCAGCGCTCCGCCTCCTCGACCGCCGCCCGTTGCTCGGGGTCGGTCGGGAACAGCGGGAGCTCGGGGTGGCGCTCGTCCAGGAACCGGGCGATCCCGTGGTTGGTTGAGATCCGGTCGCCGTCGGCGGCGAGCGCCGGCACCGTGCCAAGGCGGTCGCCCAGGCGCAGCCCAAACGTGCGCCGTCCGCCGGCGGTGCGCGTCTGCCCGCCCGCGTCGAATCCGTGCAGCCGGACAACCAGTGGGTGCAGGAGCGTGACGATGTCGACGCGCCGGTACGGCACCTGCTTGTGCTCGAGCATGAGAATCGCCGAGCGGCAGGCGTGCGAGCCGGGAATGACGTAGAGGGTGTACATACCGACTGGTCAGTCGCTATGCTAACACGATCATCCCAGGCACGACGCGCAAAGTCAGCCGACGTCGTAAGTCGGCTCGGGACGCCGGGACGCGTCTCGATGGGCGCACCCGGGCCGCTCGCGCAGAGGGCCGCGAGGCTCGCGACGAGCTCCTGACCGCGGCGCTGCGGGTCTTCGCACGCCGCGGCTACCGCGAGGCCGGCGTGGACGAGATTGCCGCCGAGGCGGGCTACTCGAAGGGGGCGCTCTACTGGCACTTCTCGGGGAAGGAGGAACTCCTCCTGACGCTCCTCGAGGAGCGCATCGACAAACCCATGCGCGAGCGGTTTGCACTGCTTGCGTCCGCGCCCCCTGAGCGCGACATGTCGATGGAGGCGACCCGGGCGTTCGCTCGGCAGCTCGACGAGGAGCGCGAGGCGATGCTCCTCGAGCGTGAGTACTGGAGCCTCGCGATCCGCGATCCCGAGCTCCGCGCCCGCTACGCCGAGCGCCAGATGGAGCTTCGCCGCAACCTAGCCGTCGCGATGGAGGCCCGGGCGCGCCACCTCGGGACGCCCGACCTCACGATGTCGGCGGAGGAAGTCGCTCGCATCGTGATGAGCATCATCAGCGGCCTCGCCGTCGATGAGCTGATCGAGCCGGGATCGGTTCGCCCGGAGCTCCTCGGCGAGGCCCTCGCCGTCGTCTACGCCGGCTTGGTGGCACGCGCGCGGGGGCGTGCTGCCTCCTGAACTCTATGGAAGCAGTGAAGCCCCGGAGATCGGGGTCGCCGGGGCTTCAGTGCCGGGAGTCAGGTGGACGGCTGTCGCCGCCCACCTGACCGTCGGAGCCTGGATCGTCCCCTCGGTTAGAGGGGGAGGGGGACGCTCACGAGCTCGCCATAAACGGCGCCCGCGTCGATCTCCTCCCAGCCCGACACTTGCGTGTGGATGTCGACACCGACGACTTGCCCCGAAACCGGGATGCTCAGGATCCCGGGACAGGGGGTCGTGTCCGGCCCGGTGAACACGGTCTCCTGCGTGCCGTCGGGCCGCAGCACGTTCACCTGGGTCACGAAGCCACCGATGTTGGTCTCGTAGATGTCCACTCGCGTGGCTTGGATCGGCGCGTAGGACAACGTGATCGACTCGGGACCGGTCCCGCTCGAGGCCGGCGCCCACGCCGTCGCAATGTCCCCGCAGCTCGGGTACGTGTCGGGCGGACCGGTCGCCTGCGAGGCTGTCCAGCCGCCGACAATGGTGGCGTGGGAAACGTCAGAGCCACCGGCACCGTTGACGCCAACGCCCGGCCGACAGACCCTCGGCAGGGTAGGGTCGACGAAATCGGTGCAGACCGTCCCCGCGTTACCGTACTCGCTGCTTGCCACCGCGCCTCTGGCCCAAAATGCCGTCTGGGCACTTGCCGACGCGGCGAACGCGGCGCCGACGATGGTCGCCAACGCGGCGATTGCCGCGACGCGGCGCCTGATCGGCTTTCCCCGAATGCGACTACTCATGCTGCGCCTCCTCTTCCGCCCGGGGCCGTGGCGGTTTCTCCTTTCCCGTTTGGGCTCCTCGCCGGCCCCCGCCCCCTTCTCGCCGGACGGCCCCGCTGGTCGAGGCCAGCACCGGCTATGAACATGGGCGTACGCGGAGCGTGCGGGATTATACACATCCGTACGCAAACCGTGGGCTGGCTGGCCAGCCATGCGCCTGACCCCCCCGCTACTCGCTAGAGCAGCCTCATGGACCGGTACTGTCGCGTACATGGATAACCAGGAGCCCGCTGATCCCGCGCTGAAGGCCGCCGCGCGGCAAGGGCGCGAGGCGACTAGCGCCCTCGAGGGCCCCTCGGGCGACGGCCGTCCCGCGCCTCTCCCGGTCGGGCGCCACGGACTGTCCAGGGAGACCGTCGAGCGCTCCCAGCGCGAGCGGATTTTGGAAGCGATGATCGGCGCCGTGGCCGAGCGGGGCTATCTGGAGACGACTGTGGCCGACGTGATCGGGCCCGCGGGGGTCTCGCGCGCCACCTTCTACGCGATGTTCTCCAACAAGGAGGACTGCTACCTCGCGACCCTGGACTGGCTGATGGCGCGCCTGACCAGCTTCGTGGGCGCCGCCTGGCAGCGCCACGGAGACTGGCGCCATCAGGTGCGGGCCGGACTCGGTGCCTTCCTCGCCGCCTTGGCCGCCCGACCGGAGGCGGCCCGTGTGGCGTTCGTCGAGTCGGCCGCAGCCGGGCCGAGCGCGCGAGAGCGAATCCGCGCCGCGACCGGATCGTTCATCCCCTACCTGGACGAGGGCCGCCGCCTCAGCGAGCGTGGCGACGAGCTCCCCGACCAGGTATCGCGCGTGGTCGTCGGGGGCGTGGCGGGAATCGTCTTCGAGGAGGTCCTGGAGGGTCACGCGCAGAAGCTGCTGCGCCTTCTCCCGGAGCTCCTCTACACGGTCATCGTCCCGTATCTTGGCCACGCGGCGGCGCTCGAGGACATGCGCGGCGCGGCGCGGCGGCTCGAGGAGATCGCCAGGGTCGGAGGGGCTGGGTAGCGGTGGCCGGCGCGAACCAGGGGGATGCGGGGCCCGAGCGACTCCCGCCCGGACGCCACAAGCTTTCCCGCGAGTTCGTGGTCCGCTCGCAGCGCGATCGGATGCTCGACGCGATGGCAAACGAGTGCGCCGAGAAGGGCTTCGGCTCGGTCACGATCGCCGACGTCGTCGGCCGGGCGCGGGTCTCGCGAGAGGCGTTTTACGAGCAGTTCCGCGACAAGGAGGACTGCTTTTTGGCCGCCTACGACGCGATCCTCGGACAGTTTCTCGGCGCGGTGATCGCGGCATACGAGCAGCGGGAGCTGGCCTGGCCCGAGCGGGTGCGGGCCGCGATCCAGGCGATCCTCTCCTTCCTCGCCGCGGAGCCCTCCTTCACGCGGATGACCATGGTCGAGGTGCTCGCGGCGGGGCCGCAGGCGCACGAGCGCTACATCTCGGCGGTCCGCCTGATTGCAGCTCTGCTCGACGAAGGGCGCGCGCAGACGCCGAACGGCGCTGAGTTGCCACCCAGGCTCGCCACCACGCTGATCGGCGGCGCGGCGCTGGCGATTCGCGAGCAGGTCTGGGCGGGGCGCACCGAGGAGCTCGAGCGCCTGGAGCCCGACCTCCTCTACACGACCCTGGGGCCGTTCATCGGCCAGGCCGAGGCCCTGCGAATCGCGCGGTCGGCGGTCGGGCGCCAACCCTGACCAGCGATCTCGTGCCGGGCGACGCCGTAGGCCTGCGAGTCTTCCGCGAGCATGTCGTCGGTCGTCGCGATCGCGCTGCTCGTCGCCGGGATCGGTCTCGTCGTCGGTGGCGCGGAGCTCTTCTTCGAAGGCCTCCTCTCGGCGGCGGCGCGGCTTCGCGTCCCGGCGTTCGCGCTGACCGCTGTCGTCTCGGGCTTCGAGCTCGAGAACCTCGCCGCCGGGATCGCCGCCAATGCGAAGGGCCTGCCGGGTGCCGCGGCCGGGACGTTTCTCGGCGGCACTACATTCCTCGCGCTTGGCGTCGCCGGGATCGGCGCGCTCCTGGCGCCGATTCGCGCCGACCTGCCGCGCGCGACGATCCTCTGGCTGCTCGTGTCGCCGTGGCCACTTCTGGTGGTCTCGGTCGACGGCGAGCTATCGCGGGTGGAAGGCGCGATCCTCATAGCTTGGTTCGGCGTCGCGCTGTTCGGCATGGTTCGCGCCGGTCGCTCGATGGTCGTTGAGACCGGTCCGCCGGAACCGAAGCGCCGCCCCCTTTTCCGCGTCATCGCCGGGCTCGCCGTGCTGACCGGCGGCGGCGTCGTGCTGGGCGACGGCCTGCGGCGCGTTGTCGGCGATCTCGGCGTCTCGCAGACGCTGCTCGGCAACACGGCGATCGCAGCGAGCGTCGAGGCTGAGGAGATCGGCCGGGTGGCGGTCCCCGCCAGGCGGGGTCGCGGCGATGTCGCGCTCGCGAACATCGGCGGCACGATCGTCCACTTCGTGGCCTTCAACGCCGGAGTGATCGCACTGGTGCGGCCCCTGCATCTGGACTCGGACTCGCTCCACCTCCACCTGCCAATGAGCGTCGCCGCCACCGCGGTGCTCTGCGCCGCGCTCTGGCTGGGCCGGGGGCTCGGGCGGGCGACCGGAGGCGTATTCGTCGCGCTCTATGTGGCCTACGTGGCGGCCGCCATCGCGATCGCCTAGGGCCGCAGAGATCTGAACGATTTGCATGCCCTGGCGGGCTAAAGCTTCAAAAGCTGCTCGTCACCGCGCAGTGGTCGCCGCGGCGTCGCGCCCTCTACTGGGCGCCGCCCGCGGCGGGTGGGGCGGTGGGGTCCGGCTCCTCGCCGGGCCGCTCGCGGGCGATGTAGTCCTCGACCAGGAGCAGGTTGTCCCGGGAGCGCTCGACGACGTTGAGGAGGTCCTGCATCAACGCGACCTCCTCAACCTGCTCCTTGACGAACCACTGCATGAACTGCTCCGCCCGGAAGTCGTCCGCATCCCGCGCGAGCTTGAAGAGCGCGTTGATCTCCTCGCCGACGCGCTGCTCCTGCTCCAAGGACATCTTCACCGGCGCCACCGCATCGTCGTAGCGGGTCTGCTTGGACTCGATGTCCGGGATCCGGACCTCCTCGTCGACGTCGAGCAGGTACTGGATCATCATCATCGCGTGGGTTCGCTCCTCGCTCGCCTGGCGGTAGAAGAAGGCGGCCAGGCGGGGAAGCGTCTCCGAGTCGTAGTAGACGGCGGCGCCTATGTACTGCTGCTGGGCGCCGAACTCGTTCGCGATCTGCTCGTTCAGGGCTGCGGCGAATGACTGCTCTGCCATGCGTTCTCCTCGTCGTCGATGACGTCGGCGCCGACGCTACCGGTTCTACTCGCTCCAGCGAAAGCCGGTGTCCGACGGCGCGGGGTCCAGCGGGCTCGTGGCGAGCCCGTCCGGGATGTCCGGGTCGTTGTAGCCGGAGGGGGCGATGTCGTTGGGCGTGTCCGGGTGGAAGAGGGACGCCAGGTACTGGATCTGCTCGCGCCCGATCCCCAGCTCCCCCTGGCCGCCGCCGTAGACGGCGATCCCGCGCTCGGTGCAGTGCTCGTAGATCGCCAGCAGCTCCTGTAGCGAGCCGAATCGCGATGGCTTCGAGTTGATCGCCCGCGGCTCGTAATCCAGTGCCTGGATGTCGGCGAGCGAGTGAAGCGGCGCGTCCCACGTGACGCGGTCCATGTGCGGCTCGAGGACCGGACGCGTCTCGTCGTTTATGTCGGGATCCTCGAGATAGGCGTTGGGAAACGCC
>WNGA01003020.1_pt1 | contig 25436 bp, 17 predicted proteins | sample 5400061 | NCBI WGS metagenome assembly WNGA01 (sample SAMN13153366, study PRJNA577476) | soil metagenome | isolation source: 100 cm soil or saprolite under grassland replicate 2 | place: USA:California | collected 2016-06-15 | reverse complement strand
GAGGTCTGCCTTCTTTAGACCCCTTCTTCTTTGCCTCCGCATACGGCGCGGATTCAATCGATGATTCATCTTCAAAGACCTATCGTTCTCTCTCAAATGGCTTCTATCAGAGGCTATCTCTCCTTAGCCGAGAGGCTTCCCCAAGTATAGCTCATTTATCGATTCGGAAGCGAAGCACCCATTGTTGTTTTTCCTGATCCCAGGACATCGCTTTGTATGCATCTCTTTTGTTCCCCGGCGTGACCATATTGCGCTCGAGGAAATACTTCTCCAATATCTGATCTCGATGCTGAGAGAACTTGAGATAGCAAGCAATCTTAGTCTTTCCACTTACCGTTCCCGATATACCGCTCATAAATTCTTCCTCTGCGACAGCCGTACAGTCATTGGCGCTTTGCTCAACCGCATGAAATCCTCGTTTCTGGATGTTGCCCGAGGCCTCGCCGATCGAGAATACGCAATATCGGGCAAGCGTGAAGGCCGATTGTATGAAATGAAGAGCGGAGTGGCCAAGAAAACATGTGATGTGAACCACTCGTCACACCTAAAGCGCTGGCTGACCTCGACGATCTGCGCGATCAGAATCGAAGTTTCACAGACATCGCCGCTTATTTGCGGATCGTAGCCTCTTCATCTGCCCCTCGTTCCAATACGCGCCCGCCCCCGCGACATCCAAACGCAGGTTACCCGGCCGATGACGCCTTCGACGCGAAGGAGCGCGAAAGAGCCGAGGTCGTCATGCCCGCCGAGCCCGAAAATTTGATTTTGTGAGATGACAGTTCGTGGCAGGTTTACGTATTCCGGCAGCGGAGTCGTTGATTCCGGCAGCGACTTTTCATCAAACAGCTCGTCGTTGAGATAAATCCTCCCTTCTTCGATCCGCACTGATTCGCCGACGACGACCACGACGCGATGAAACGAGACTCGATCATCAATCGGCCTGCATGATGCAATCACATCGCCTTTTTGCGGCGCGGCGCGGCGATAGCGCCAGATATCAATCAAAATCTGATCGCCCAGTTCCAGCGTCGGAGACATCGCGCCGGCCGTGACCGGCTGGCCTTCAAAACCGAGCAGATTTTCCCTGGCGCCGAAGATCAGGTTCGTATCTCCCCAACCACTCATTCGTCAATTAAAACCACTCATTAAATTTACATCGCGGCGCTCTACCCACTGTGAAACTATTCCACATCAGGGATCCCACAAAGTCGATTATCCGTTCAACCAGACTTTCGAGAAGGAGACTTTTACATGAGGTTCTACGCCGTGACTGCAGTCATTTTGTCTTTAGCCGCCTTTGCGCCCGCCGCTTATGCTCAGGTCAGCATCAACGGCAGCTTGCGCGGACACATCAGCGATCCCGGCGCAGCCTCGGTCGCGGGCGCTTCGGTCAAATTGACCAACGTGGCGACGACGACCACACAAACCATGGTGAGCGACGGCGACGGCGATTATCACTTCGCACATATCGCGCCCGGCGTTTACAGCCTGACGGTTGAAAAAGAAGGCTTCAAACGCGCGCAGCGCGACAACATCGTCATCGCGGTCAATGAGAACGCAGTTGCAGACGTCACGTTGGCCGTCGGCGCGATGAACGAAACCGTCACCGTCGAGTCGGGCGCCGCCCTCATGCAATCGCAGAGCGTCGAGCTTTCCGGCCTCGTCAGTGAGCGGCGCGTCAAAGAGCTGCCGCTCAACGGGCGCAATTTCATCAAGCTCGTGCAGCTCGCGCCGGGCGTCGGCAATCCTGGCGCGAACAATAATCCGGCGATCAGTGGGGCGCGCAGCGTGACCAACAGCTACGTGGTGGACGGCGTCGGGTCGAATGACGAGCGTTTGAACACCGGATTCGTCGGCGTTAACGGCTCGAATACGGACCTCGGCTCGAACATTCCGAATCTGATTTCGACCGAGGCCGTGCAGGAATATCGCGTCATCACTTCCAACGCCGACGCCACGTTCGGGCGCGGCAGCGGCGGCCACATCAACATCGTCACGAAATCCGGCGGCAATGAATGGCATGGCTCGGCGTACGAATACCTGCGCAACGACGCGCTCGATGCGGCGGATTACTTTTACAAGGCCAACCCCAGCCCACAGTTCCGCACGGCGGACGGCAGGGCGAAAACGCCACCCTTCAAACAGAACCTCTTCGGCGGTACCTTCGGCGGAAGGCTCGTCCGGGATCGGCATTTCTTCTTCGGCAATTACGAAGGCCTGATACAAAGACGCCTTAATCAGACCGCGTCGAATCTGACTGTGCCGAATGCAGACTTATTACGTTTTGTGCTGGGCGATCTTGGGCGCTTTTTCAAAACCTATTTCATTGATCGCGGCGTCATTCCGGCCAGCGGCAATCCCGCCGGAAGATTCACGCCACTTCCGCAGAATGAACGCGAGACCATCATCAAGGCAGGATTTCCGGTCGCTTTCTTTGACGGCAATCCTGCGAACGGCGAAGCCGGGACAGTTCAAATCAGCGCCGCGCCGCCGATCGACATCGACCAGAACGCTTTTCTGATTCGCACCGATCACAAGCTTTCGGAAAAACTGTCGGCGAATGTGAGGTACAGCCTCGCGCGCTCGTTTGTGACCGCCGGTTCGGCCGCGCCCGTAGACGCGCAGGTTGCGCCGCGCCAGTATCAATCGGCGGCGATTCAATTCAACTACGCCGTAACGCCAGCGCAGGCTCTCGAAATACGCGGCGGTTTGCTGCGAAATCGCTTCCGCCACTTCACGCAGGGCGGCATTGACGAACGCGTCGCGGCGCTCGGCGTATCGGACGAGTATGGCATTCTTGTGAGCGCGGGCCCGGCCTCCGCGCCCTTCTTCCGGGCGGCGATCAACGGCGCATTCATTGACAACCAAACCACGCCGCAGCTTTCAGTTCTGCACACGTGGCAGCGTGGCAATATGACGTGGCGCAGCGGCGTGGACTTGCGATCGCTCCATAACAACGTCGCGAACATCAGCTCGGGTCAGCCCGTTTTCGAGTTCACCAACTCGCTGGTCGGGGCGAACGGCGTCTACGGCCCGAATCCGCAGGCGGCGGAGGCCGTCACCGTCTCCACGCGGCTGACTTCATACGGTAATAATGGCAGCGGGCCGACCACGCCGATGCGCGGCTATCGTTCGCGGCAGCAGGAATACTTCGCGCAGAACGACTGGCGCTTGCGCCGCAATCTGACGCTCAATCTCGGCGTGCGCTACAGTTTCTTCGGCGTGTGGCGCGAAGTGAACAACGCGCTGTCGAACCTGTTCGCCGTGGACGGATCAGGCGCCATTGTCCCCGAGGTGAATCCGTTCAATTTCGGCCGGGCGCAGAACCGCGTCGTGCGATTGAACGACGACCTGCGCTATTACAATCCCGATTACAACAACTTTCAGCCACGCCTCGGCGTCGCTTATGACCTGCTCGGCAAAGGCCACACGGTTCTGCGAGCCGGCTACGGCGTCTATTACGACCGCATCATCCAGATTCAATTCACGGGCGCGGTCGGCAACGTGCCTTACGCGATTTCGAGCGCGACCGCCAACGTCCCGTTCCGCCTCGGGCAGGTCTTGCCGATCACCGCCGCGCCCAATCCGGCGATCACCGTTGTCGACCCCGAAATCGAAAACCCGCGCACACAGCGATGGAACGTCACGGTCGAGCGTCAATTCGGCAGGGACACCAGCGTGTCGGCGGCCTATGTCGGGATGCGCGCCGACGGGCTCTTCTCACAGGCGCAGCCCAACGGCTTCGGCGGTTTCCCGACCGCCGCGCGCCCCGACCCGCGCTTCACGACGCAGCAACTGATCGCCAATCTCAATGAATCGCGTTACCGCGCCCTGCAACTGATCGCCAAACGCCGCTTCGCGCGAGGGGTCGATTTCACTGTCGCGTACACTTTCGGCGAATCGAAAGACGACAGCTCGCGCGATTCGTTCACGAGCTTCCCGACCTTTTTGAACGCCGGCGCGAACCCGGCGCAGTCAGGCGTACAAGGCTCCGGCGCCGATTTCGCCCCGCGCGACCCGCGCGCCGATTGGGGGCTGTCGGAATTCGACGTGCGCCACAACCTGACATTCACGCACGTATGGGAATTGCCCGTGGGACGCGGGCGCGCGTTGCTCGGCGCCGCCGACGGCGTCGTGAATGCGCTGCTGGGGGGTTGGTCGTTGAACGGATTGGCCGTCCTGCGTTCGGGCGAACCCGTCAACATTTTGCGCGGCGTTGACTTCAACGACGACGGCGACGCCACGGCGGATCGCCCCGCCTTGATCGGCGGAGGCTTGAACGATCTGTACCGTCGCGGCGCGGGCGAACGCACGCAATATCTGATCATACAGGAGGAGGCGCTGACGCGACTGGCGACACCAGCAACGATAGATCCGAATGCGATGATCCCGCGCAATGCGCTCCGCGCTCCGCGCGTCATGTTTTACGACCTCTCACTCCTCAAACGCTTCGTCGTGAAAGAACGCCACTACGTCGCCTTCGAGGCGAACTTTTTTAACATTTTCAATCGCGCGAACTTCGGCGCGCCGATCAACAACCTGACCAGCAGGCAGTTCGGTCAGATCACCGCCAATCTTACTGGAACCAATCCGCGTCAGATTCAGTTCGGATTGAAGCTTTCGTTTTGATCAAACAGTCATCGGATACGCGGGCTTGCGGAGTTATCGACGCTCCCCTGTCACCGGCTGAACATCCAACGCCGCAGTTTGGAGAATTTACGGCGGAATTCTCATCGCATTACCGCATAGGAAATCCGTGGAAAACAATTCGAGGAGTTCATGGAAACACTCTGGCAAGACCTGCGCTACGGCGCGCGGGCACTCATAAAGAAGCCCGGTTTCACTTTCGTCGTCGCGCTGACACTCGCCCTGGGCATCGGCGCAAACGCCGCCATCTTCAGCTTTGTCAACGCTCTGCTGCTGCGCCCGCTTCCTTACCGTGACGCCGACCGCCTGGTTCGCATCGCGTCACTTCGCGACAAGAAAGAGGGCAGGCTCTCGATGCTCGAGCTGAAAGATTTGCGCGAGCAGACACCGATCTTCGAGAGCGTCGCGCCTTATATTCCGGGCGCGCAGTACAACTATAGCGGCGACGGCCCGCCCGAAGAGATGGCTTCCGTGCTGGTTTCGCGTGATCTGTTCAACACGCTGGGCGTCCAGCTACTGCACGGCGGGCTGTGGCCTGAGAGCTACGACCTCGAACGCAACTTCGGAGTCATCCTCACTTACGATTTGTGGAAGCGGCGCTTCGGCGGCGATCCGAACGTGTTGGGCCGCAAGATCACACTCGACGCGGCGCCGTTCTATGTCATTCACGGCGTCACGCCGCAGGGCTTCAACTTTCCCGGCAATGTTCAGTTCTTCCGCTCGATCGCCATCAACGACCGGACGCCGAACTACAAGGACCGCGACGCGCGCAATGTTTACGCGGTCGCGCGCCTCAAACCCGGCGTGAGCTACGAACAGGCGCGGGCGGAATTGAATGCTTTCGGCCGGCGGATGGCGGAAACCTATCCGAACATCAACGCGGGATTGAGCTTCACGCTCAAGCCGCTACGCGATTTTTACGTCGGCGACGTCAGGCCGTATCTGTGGTTATTGCTGGCCGCGGTCGGGTTCGTTCTGCTGATCGCCTGCGCAAACGTGATTAACTTGCTATTGGCGCGTTCGCTGGCGCGAGAACGGGAGATCGCGATTCGCATGGCGCTGGGCGCGGGACGATCGAGACTCATGCGGCAATTACTGACCGAGAGTCTCCTGCTCGCCGCCGGCGGCGGCTTGATCGGACTGGCCACAGGCTGGGGCTGGGTCAGGCTGCTGCGCTCGCTCGTTCGCGCGGAGATGCCGACATGGATTGTGATCAACATTGATTGGCGCGTGCTCGCCTTCACACTGGCCGTTTCGATCCTGACCGGGCTGATCGCCGGGCTGGCTCCCGCGCTCCAGGCGTCGAAGCCCGACCTGAACGAGCTGCTCAAGGAAGGCGCGAAGGGATCGCAAGGCGCCGCTCGCCACGAATTACGAAAAGCTCTAATCGTGGCTGAAATCGCGCTCGCGCTCATACTGCTGGTCGGCGCGGGGTTAATGGTCAAAAGCTTTCTCCGCTTGCGGCAGACCGAACTCGGCTTCAAACCCGACAACCTGCTCACCCTGCGAGTCGCGCTGCCGTGGCGCAAGTATAACGATACGCAAGGGCCGGAACGCCAGAGGCAATTCTTTCAACAACTGCTCGACCGGCTCGCCGCGCTGCCCGGCGTCGAATCCTCGGCGATCACCAGCAACCTGCCGCTGTCGAGCGAGCGGCAGGAGGGCAAGCTCACATTCACTGTCGAAGGCCAGTCGGCGGAGGAACAGCAGCGTAACCCCTACCTCAACGACCTGCGCGTCAGCCCGAACTACTTTCAGACGATCGGAGTCCGATTGCTCAAAGGGCGGTTGCTGAATGAGTTCGACATGGCGGACACCGAACGCGCCGGCGTGATCAGCCGACGGTTGGCCGACCGCGCGTGGCCGGGTCAAGACCCGATAGGCAAGCGGTTGAAGGTCGGTGGCGTCAATTCGCAATCGAAGTGGACGACGATCGTCGGCGTCGTCGGCGACGTCAAACACGAAGAGATCGCGGGCGAAGGCGGGCTTGATTTGTACGTCTCTTACCGGCAGGTGGGAGACAGCAACATGTACATGCTGCTGCGCACGAAGGTCGCTCCGATGGCGTTGGCGGAGGCGGCGACGCGAGCCGTGTGGGTGGGCGATCCGGAACAATCCACCTTCGACATCGTGACGATGGAAGAGCGCGTCACCGATACGGTCTGGCAGCGACGATTGTCGGGCGCGCTGTTCATCGTCTTCGCGGCGCTGGCGCTGGCGCTGGCGAGCGTAGGCGTCTATGGCGTGATGTCATATGTGGTGAGCCAGCGCACGCGAGAGATCGGCGTCCGAATGGCGATGGGCGCGCGTCCGCGCGACGTGTTGAAGCTTGTGATCGGGCAGGGCGCGAAGCTGATCGCGGCCGGTTTGGGCGCAGGGTTGGCCGTAGCCTTCATCGCGTCACGAATCATCAGCAGCCTGCTTTATCAGGTCAGCGCGACCGACCCGTTGATATACCTGGTCGTGCCGTTGCTGCTCGCGGCCGTGGCGCTCGTGGCCTGCTACATTCCGGCGCGGCGGGCGATGAAGGTAGATCCGATGACGGCGTTGCGCGCTGAATGACACTACTCCCTGTCTGTAGGCGCTAACTCTCAACAGTCATGAAATCGCGCGCGATTCGTAAAAACGCGCGCGATTTTTATTCAATTACCCGTAGATCCGGGCTGAAGTTTGTGGAAGGTTCGGCGCCGCAGTCTCATTGACTGAAGTGTTCACTCCCCCGACCGGCAGGCTCAATTCCACAGTCGTGCCGACGCCCGACGCGCTGCGAATGTCGAATGTGGCCGCGTCGCTGTAGTGACGTTTGATCCGCTGCTCGACGTTCCGAAGCCCGATGCCGCGCGCGCGCCCGCGCGCCAACTCCCGCTCGCTCGCGCCGACGCTCGTGTCTCGCACCCAGATTCGAAGCGTTTGCTCGGCGGCGGCCTCGGCGAACGTCTGATCGCCAGCCCCGCGCGCCAGTCGCGCCAAGATCACGACCTCGCCTCCCGCGCGGCAGGGCGCCACGCCGTGTTTGATGGCGTTTTCGACCAGGGGCTGGATTAACAAAGTCGGAACGCGAATTTGTCGCAAGGCGGGAGGCACGTCGATCATCACGCGCAGACGGTCTTCAAACCGCGCACGTTCGATATCAAGGTAGGACTCAATCAGCTCAATCTCTTGGCCGAGCGTGGCGAACTCGCCTTCGCTGCGGCGGAGTACGCCGCGCAGGAGTTGAGTCAACCGCATCAGCGTTTCGAGCGCGCGGTCGGGAGCCGTCTGAATCAGGTAGCCGATGGTCGTCAGCGCGTTGAAGAGGAAGTGGGGATTGATCTGCGCGCGCAAGGCCCGCAACTCCGCTTCGGTCGCCAGTTTGCGCATCTCCTGTTCGTGCAGGTCACGCAGGCAGCGTTCGTGAACCACCCGAACCGCGTCAATCCGCCGCGCGACCATCAGCGCGACCGATTCTAGAAAGTCCAGGTCGTCCGAAAGCAGGCGGCGTCCGCCCGACAGCTCGCCGATCTGCAGGCGATATCGAGGCGGTTCGGCCGTCGGCGCCGAGACGGTCACCGCCCGGGGTTCGGGTTCTTTCAGCCGCCGCGACGCTTTGGACTTATTGATGAACGGGATGAGCGATCCGGCCGGGGTTTTGTTATTTTCGCCGGCGTTGTCATCGCCATCGACGGTCCATTTCACGTCGCGCGCCGTCAACGAAACTCTGAGCCGCTCGCAGACTTCGTCCAGCATCGGCTCCGCCACCTCGTGATCGGCGATGCGCCGGGCGATCTCGACGCGCATCGCTTCGTAATCAACGCGGCGCAGCAGCCAGGCGTCCACAAACCGGACGATAGATCGCCTGAGCGACGGATAGACGAGCGCCGTCGCGACCCAGAGCCCGATCAGCAACCCGACCGGAAGCGGATCGGCGCCGCCGCTCCTCCCGCGACGTTCGAGCAACGGCGCGACCACATTCAGATACAGCCCGGACGCTAACGCGACCAGCAGCACCAGCGCGAGCGCGCGCTTCAGGAAGATGTCGGCCAGCGCGAACCGATAGTCCTCATAGAGAATGGCCACGGCCAGCGGCAGCGACGCGTGATGCCCGATGACCTCGACCCACCAGGAGTAATCGCTCCCTTCGTGATGGCTCAGGTGCGACGCAGACACGGCGAATAGAGCCAGAGCTGACACCCACACGGCCCGCCTCCATCCGCTCTGACGCCTGACGATAAGGAGTAGCGCGACGGTCAATGCGGCGAACCCGATGGTCAGAACGCGCAACGCCCACTGCGACGGCGCAGCCCCACTGACAATCGCCTGCTGAAAATGTAGCGCCCCTGCCGTGGCGCTCAACCCGTACGCCACGACCGTCATCGCCAGCGCCGCCGGGCGACGCCGCCACCCGGCGCCAGTGCGCAGCAGCGAATGCACGACGACCGCAGGCAGAAACCCCAATGCGGTGAACGCCGCTGCCATCAGCGACGGAAACGGGCGGACATTAGCGAAGCTCCGCATCACGTGCGCCGCGATCGCGCCCAGATTCCAGGCCAGGCCGAGCAACGCGGTCAGCAGCGGCAGCCGGTCAGTCTTCTCCGAACCGGCGCCGACCATGCCGCCCAAACCTATGGACGAAACCACGCTTTGACGCCCGAGCGTCATCACCAACAACATCGCGTACAACACCGAGCCGGTGATGTATCCCAGCAGGTTGATCAAAGCGGCGGCGGCAGGAGCGGTCATGACTTCACCTCGAGTTCTTCGCGGACGATCTTCGCGGCTAATCAAAGGGTGAATCTATCCATATATGGGAAATTACAAAATCGATACTCAATGATCAGTCATCATCAGCAGGTGAACGGCAGGATCACGCAGGTAAGCGGGGGCAGCGACTGGTTGCGTGGGCAGGAAAGTTCGGCGCCATGCCGACCTGATCGCCAGTCAACCACTCCCGTTCTCCACTAGCCTCGAATTTTTATCAGTTCATTGAAAATGCTTGGCGGCAGTATTTGGGCTTTAATTACGATGGCCTTTGCCATCATGTTCGCGAAGAGGCTGGCTCGCCATCCTACGGACGTTGGCCCTGCTTGCGGCCTCGATCTTTTCGGCCTGTTCCATGGCTTCGAGCAATACGCTTGCCGTCGAGAACGCCCACGATGAAAGGCTGAGCAAAACAGTCTTTACCGAAAAGCTTGGCGCGTATCTGGTCTACTCCCCGCTCAAAGTTGTTGTGCTGTGAATTGATAGAAGGAGGAGTAAGAGGAGGGCACATATGCCATATGCCACATTCGGCTGACCTGCTTTGCCAGGAGAGAAACTAGTCCTTGCATTTCCTACCATCTTTTAGAGATCAAAACCCGAAACTGCAGCTATTGAATCGATCGGCGCAATATTGATAAAATTTCGTAGCATCGCGCTACCATAGATGTTGGTAGTCTTGTTTGAAAATTGACGAGAAGAACACGATGCTCTTCCAATCCCAATGTGGCCGCAAATGTGACCGCAAAAGCAAAATGAGCATCTCGCGATGCCCGTAAATGATTGATTCTGAAAGTCGGGGCGATAGGATTTGAACCTACGACCTCTCGGTCCCGAACCGAGCGCTCTACCAGGCTGAGCCACGCCCCGTTAATCGCCTTTGGCGCTCATAAATCATCTCCGCCAAAGACGAAAACGCATATTACTGGTCGCCCTTTTGCTTGTCAATCGCCGCGTCAATGACCCTCAATTGGCAATTTTCGCGGCCATTCCACTTGTTGATCTCCAGGCGGCACATCAGGCTGATCTCGCTCGCGCCGGCGAATTCCGGCTGATACTCGGCGGCGTTCCACCAGAGGGCTTCTATTTCAGCCTTCTCCCTTCCGATCAGAAACTTCAGGTGCTTCTCTTTTAGCTTCCGGATGGAGCGCAGCGGCGCGCGCCGTATCAGGAAGAGCGGATAGGGGTTGCCGACGCCGTGCGGTTCGAGCCGGGCGAGCGCCCTGGCGCATTCAATCGTCGCGTCTTCAAGCGTAATCTCGGCGTCGGCGCTCAGGCGGCGCCCGAGGTCGTCATCGCTGAGGATTTCCGCCGCGTGGCGGTTGAGGCGGTAGCGCATTTCTTCGATTTTGGAGGCCGCGACGGTGAATCCCGCTGCCATCGGGTGGCCGCCGTATTTGACCAGCGCGTCAGAAATCGTGTCGAGGGCCTCGACCAGATGAAAGCCGTTGATCGAACGCGCGCTGCCGTGCGCGACCCCCTCTTCGTCTATCGAGCAGATGAAGGTCGGACGCCCCGTCATCTCGACTATCTTTGAACAGACGATGCCGATCACGCCGCGGTGAAACCCTTCGATCTCGGCGCCCGCGAAGACCAGCACGCGGTCGAATTCCGACTCGGGGTCTGGCCGGCTGCCTTCGATCGAAGCTTTCAGTTTGTCGAGCAGGACGCTCTGGACGTGCTGGCGCTGGGCGTTCATGGCGTCGAGCTTGAAGGCGATTTTCATCGCCTCGTCGTCGGTCTTCGCGTCGAACAGCGCCAGGACCGAATCGGCGTGAGCGATGCGCCCGGCGGCGTTGATGCGCGGCCCGATCCTGAACCCCACGTCGAAGGCCGTGACGGGAGAGTTGACCTGGGAGAGTTTGAGCAGCGCGCGGAGTCCCGGATTGTTGCTGCGTTGATTCAGAGACCGCAGCCCGTGGGACACGATGGCGCGGTTTTCGCTCGCCGACAGGTCGACCATGTCGGCGATGGTTCCGATGGCGGTCAGTTTGGCCAGGGAGGACAGAATCGCGTCGCGATTCTCGCGACCCGTGAGCAGCGCGTCGGCCAGCTTCAGCGACACCCCGCAGGCGGCCAGGCTCTTGTTCGGGTAATCGACGCCCGACGAGCCTTTCGGGCAGAGCACGGCGAAGGCTTCGGCGGGAACGTCCTCGCCGTCCGGCAAATGATGGTCGCAGATGATCAGGTCTACGCCCAGCGCGCGCGCCATCCTGGCTTCGGCGTGCGACTTGATCCCGATGTCGGCGGTGACGATGATCCGAAAACCCTCGGCGGCGGCGCGGTCGACGATCTCGCGCGAAAGTCCGTAACCTTCGGTGAAGCGGTCGGGGATGTAACACGAGATCAGATCGCCCGCCCCTAAAAGCCTCAGCGTGTGCGACAGGATCACGCTCGAAGTCGTGCCGTCCACGTCGAAATCGGTGACGATCATTATCCGCTCGCGGTCGCGGATGGCGTGTCGCAATCTCTCGGCTGCCCGCTCCATGTCACGCAGCAGAAAAGGCGAATGTAAATTATCGATGAATTCCGGCGCCAGGAACTTTCGGATCTCTTCCGCGCCCGTAAGTCCGCGATTGAGCAAACAGCGGAGCAATATCCGGTTCTCCCCGGTCTCCGATTGCAGGCGGTCCAATTGCGCCGTGGCGCCTGATGCCCGCGCGACTGGATCGTAATCGATCACATGCCAGCGCGCGCCGGTAAGCCCACGCGTGATTTTGGTCAGAGATGGGGTCATGCGTCTTTCAGGGGCTTTGCATTCGAGTCAGTACCGAGAGCGGTAGAGTGGGACAGACTTTAGTCTGTCCCACTCTACCGCTCTCGGTACTGAAAAGGCGGGCGCAAGTATGTGCGACCCAGCGGCTAAATGACAAGTATCGCTGACGTTTGCATTCGAGTCAGTACCGAGGGCGGTAGAGTGGGACAGACTTTAGTCTGTCCGTCCTCGATCCAAGCCACGGACAGACTAAAGTCTGTCCCACTCTACCGCTCTCGGCGCTGAAAATTTCTGGAACCGTGTTTTCCGACAGGCGTTAAAAGGGCGTGTGTGTAGTTTGTGTGAGGTGATCAGCCCCGCTAGAGCGGGAGGGTCACCTCGATTTTTTTGTTCGCGTAAGCGCTGACCGCTTATTCCGCGGCTCCGGTCCGGCTCTCACAACAACACCACCAAACGCCGTTTTGCCTGTCCACCCTTTGGTGCTATAGTCTGGCTTCGCTCGTCGCGCTACCCCTCAGTTCCATTGCGAACTATCAAGAAGGCATGGGCAAAAGCCAAGCATGAAAGCGCTATTATGAGACCTCTTGTTAATTTATCGAATCAACCATTTCGCAACCGCCGGTTGTTCTGGCTGGCGGTCCTGCTGCTCTTCGTCATCCCGGCCTATTTCGGCCTCGGCGCTATTGGAGACTTGGCCCGGCGCCAGTCGGAGATTGACGCGCTCGACGCCGAGATTCAAAGGCTGGAAGGCGGGGTAAAAGCAGGCGATAAACCGACGTCCGCTAACGTCACGATCTCGGCAGATCGGAATCTTCAGCTCGTAGCGGCAAGCGGATTGATCGCGCGCCGCGCCTTCTCCTGGTCGCAACTCCTGGACGACATCGAACGCAATCTGCCGGGGGGCGTCCGGGTGCTGCGCGTCGCGGTGGCCCAGATTCAGCCGAACGAACGTGACGCCGCCGGGGGCGAAATTGAAAGCGCCGCGACTCTGAACATGACCGTCATCGGCAAGAGCGGCTCCGACGTGACCACGATGATCAACAAATTCCACGAATCGCGCCGGTTCAGAGTCTCCCCCGTGTCGGCGAAGCCCGTTGAAGGAACCGAGGAGACGGAATTCGATCTGAAAGTCGAATATCTGGCGCGGACGGCCGCCCCGCGCGCCGGCTTGAGCAATCAGGTCGCGGAGAAGAATCAATGAATTTAAAGACCTACTTTTCCGAGGCTTTTAGCCGTGTGCGCGCCGCCATCGGCCGCGCGCGATTGGGCATCGCTGAAATCGCGTTCCTGGGGGCCGCAATCCTCTTCGCTACAGCCGTCGCGCTCTTCTACTCCTACAAAGTCCTGCCGCTCGGCTACATGGTGGCGTCCCGCAATCGACAGATACAAACCCTGAAGGAGCGGATCAAGGATCTGGATGATAAAGAGAAGAAGCGCCTGACGCAGGCTTCCAACGCCGAAAGGATTCTAGAAAGCCTGAGCGGCTTCGAGAGCCACCTGACTCCCGACGAACGCGGAATGACGCAGATCATCAATGAAATTGACGCCCTCGGCGCCACGCACAAGATAAACGTCGGCGACTCCAACTTCCGCTTGGAAAAGGCCGACGAACCGCAGTTCGACGAGAAGGGCAATCCAAAGCCGCGACCGAACAGGGACAAGAAGCCTAAAATCTATCCGAATCTCGGCGTCGAGACGACGGTCATCGGCGATTACTCGAATCTGCGCCGCTTCCTTTCGGACCTCGAGCGCAGCAAACAGTTTCTGATCGTCAATGCGCTGACGTTCCAGGGCGGCGATGAGCGGATCGCCCGCCAGTTAGCGAAGGGCGGGAAGCAACCTATATTGAACAGTCCGGAAGCTGTCCCCGTCTCGCTCAAAATCGAACTCGACACTTATTTCAAGCCTCCCGCAGCTGGCGCCGTGACCGCGCTATCTGCGCCGGCTGCGCCAAAGAACGCGCGATGACGAATACAAGGTAGGGGCAGGCCTGCGTGTGGCGCCCCTACTAACGGAACGGGGCGCCACACGCAGGCCTGCCCCTACCATACAGGCATTAGACATGAGTCAGGAAAATCCTACACCGGAAGAGAGACAACAGAAGAACAAAGAGACCAGGAACAGGATGATGCTCGGCGCATTGCTCCTCCTGCTGCTGGTCGTGGTCTACTTCCAATTCTTCTCGGGCGGCGACGCGCCGAAACCATCGCCGGCGGCGCCTTCGGCCAACTCCAAAGCGACTCCCAGCCCGACGCCGCAGCGCCAGACTAGCGGAACGCCAGCGCCGATTATTTCAGAACCGCTCGACCTGGCTTCGATACAGGGAGGAAGTCATTCGAGCGGCGGCACCGGACGCAACATCTTCATCTATCCGACGCCGACTCCCCCGCCTCCGCCCACGCGGGCGCCGCCCATTCCCACGCCGACGCCGTGGCCAGTCCCGGTGTCTTCACTCAATCCGGGCGGCGTGATTGCGCGGACGGCCGGTTTCACTCTGACGGTCTTCGGCCAAAAGATTCCGCAGGACGCGCAGGGCTTTGTTAACGGGAGCGCCTACCCGACAACCTTTGTCAGCGACACACAGGTCAGGATCAATGTCCCGGCCGAGGCGATCAGAATGCCCGGCAGTCTCATCGTTACGGTCCGCAGTAAAAGCGACCCAAAGCTCGAATCCAACCCGATCCCGCTCAACGTCGCCGCGCCTCCCGAACCGCCGTACAAATACATCGGTCTGATCACCCTCAAGAACGTCCCGAAGGCGGTGCTCGTATCACAGGGCAACGACGATGATGTCTACAACGTGAAAAAGGGCGATGTGGTCGGCGGCAAGTGGAAAATAGTCAACATCACTACACAAAAGGTGGAGATCGAAGACACCAGCATCAAGGTTTCGCACGTCATCAATTACACCGTCGATACCAAGTGATCGAGAGAGGGACAGACTTTCGTGAGGTCGTCATATGAACGAGGTGAAAAAAAACCGGCGGAATACGAATCAGGAACAGAGTGGAGAGAGAGGCTACGCCTTGGTCGGGCTGATGGCCGTGATGATGTTCGCGTTGATCCTGACGACGGCCGCCGCGCCCACGCTCCAGCGGGACATGCAACGCGAAAAAGAGGAAGAGATGCTTTGGCGCGGCCAGCAGGTCGTCGTGGCGCTAAGTCGTTACCGCGCGTTTCGGGCCGGGGTGTTCCCGACCGACCTCAAAGAACTGGTTAAAGGCATTGATATAAACGGGAAGAGAGTGCATCTGCTGCGGCCTTCGGCCATATGCGACCCGATGACCCCATGTGAGGAGGGCGAAACCAACTGGAAGACGATCAATCCCGGCGACCCGCTTACCAGAGAGTTGCTGGAGGCCATCATCATCTCTCAGGAGAAGAGCAAGATTCCCGTCAACCCCCAGGGCATCCAGGAGCTTGCGAGATTCGCTCAGATTGGAACGGTAACGCTACCCGGGCAGCCCGCCGATACCCAACTCGACGGCGTCATCGGCCAGGGCGTAAATCAGCAGGGCGGCTCCTCATCCGGCGACAACGCGCAAGGGGGGCCGATCATCGGCGTGGTCAGCAAGAAGAGTGGCAAGATGTTCCGGACTTATTACGGAATTGAGGAATACGATCATGCGCTCTTCTTCCCGAACATCCCAGTCCTGGCCGGCGGTTTCATCAGTCCGTTCGTCCTCGGCAACGTGATTCCCGGCGGGGTTCCTGGCGGGGTTCCTGGCGGGGTTCCTGGCGGGGTTCCTGGAGGCGCGTCAGCCGTCAAGGATCCTCGGTGTCCCGCCGGCGGCGTATTCGTCAACGGCAGGTGCATGGGCGCGCCGAGTCAGGACAATTAGCGATTCATGAAGGTTCTGGTCACCGGCGGGGCCGGTTACATCGGCAGCGTGGTCGTCGAACAGTTGATCAAACACGGTCACGAAGTCGTTGTATACGACAATCTCAGCAAAGGCCACGCGGCTGCCATTGCGCCCGAAGCCACACTCGTCAAAGCTGATTTATCGGATCGCGACACGCTCGTCCGCGCGTTGGACCGAAACAGGATCGAGGCCGTAATCCATATGGCCGCGTCGAGCCTGGTCGACGAATCGGTCGAAAACCCACATCTCTACTTTACCAACAACATCAGCGCCGGCGTATCGTTGCTCGACGCTATGCTGACCGCGGGCGTGAAGAAACTTGTCTTCTCTTCGAGCGCGGCCGTTTACGGCGCGCCCGAAACGGCGCCAATCACCGAAGAGGCGTCGCCGAATCCGATCAATCCTTTCGGAGAATCGAAGCTCGCGTTTGAAAGAATGCTGCGCTGGTACGACGAGGCTTACCGGTTGCGTTACGTCAGCCTGCGATGCTTCAATGCCGCCGGCGCGAGCGAGCGCTTCGGCGAAGCCCACGCCCCCGAAACACACCTGATCCCGAACGCGCTGCGCGTCGCGGCCTCCCGATCGGGCCACGTCGACGTCTTCGGCGAAGATTACAACACTCCCGACGGCACATGTGTGCGCGACTACGTTCACGTCATCGACCTGGCTGACGCGCACGCGTTGGCCTTGAACGCGATGGAAAAAAGCAGCGAGATATACAACCTCGGCTACGGCAGCGGCTATTCGGTGGCCGAGGTGGTAGAGATGGCGCGCCAGGTAACCAAACAATGGATTTCGACCGAAGCCGCGACGCGACGCGCCGGCGACCCGCACGTCCTGATCGCAAGCCCCGACAAGGTCATGCGCGACCTGGGCTGGAACCCGCGCCACAGCGAACTCGACAACATCATCGAATCCGCCTGGCGCTGGCGCCTGGCGCATCCGAATGGATACGAAGAATAGTGGGCAGTGGGCAGAATTCCGATTTACTACCCACTACCCACTACCCACTGCCCACTATACGTCGCTCATGCGAGTCATCGCCGGAATCTACAAAGGTCGCCGCTTGAAAACGCTCGAAGGGTTGAGCGTGCGCCCGACCTCTGACCGGTTGCGTGAGACGCTTTTCAACATCCTGGCGCCTCGGATCGAAGAGGCGCGCTTCGCCGACGTCTGCGCCGGGTCGGGCGCAATCGGCATCGAAGCGCTGTCGCGCGGGGCACGACACGTCACATTCATCGAATCGTCGCTCAAAGCCGCTCGAATCATCAGCGACAACCTGCGCAATTGCGGGATAAGGGAGGGTTACAGCGTGATCAATCGCGACGCGCTTCGGGCGTTGAAGAACCTCGCGTCTGAACAGGCTCAATTCGACATCATCTATTTCGACCCGCCTTACGATTCCGAAATCTACACGCCCGTCATGTGGCTGATTGCAAAAAATGACCTGCTCGCCGAAGACGGCGTCGTAATCGTCGAACATCGCCGCCAGACGCCGCTGCTGCCGAATTACGACCGACTGCGCCCCTACCGCCAGGTCGCGCAGGGCGACTCTCTTCTGACCTTTTTCGGAGTCGAAGCCGTGGGAGGATCGAGGATTGAGGATTGAGGATATGGAGCTAGAGGACAGAACGGATGACGCGACCTTCAATCCTCGATCCTCGACCTTCTCTCATTGTCCGGCGTCGTGCTACCATCCGCATTCTTCATAGGGCCTTGAAAAGTTGCGACGCCTTGAAAGAATGAATATCGTGGCGCAAGGGTAGGGCAAACTTCCTGGGAGCGCAGGCATCCTTGCCTGCTTACTCTGGTCAGCCGGTCATTGCCGGAACCCCGCAGGCAAGGATGCCTGCGCTCCCAGGAAGTTTGCCTTGACTCCCTCGACGCGGTCTTTCGGGAACACCAGGCAAACTGCCAGTTTGCCCTACAATTTTATGAGGAGAATTCTATGGCTCGTCGCGCGATCTATCCCGGATCATTCGATCCGTTGACCAACGGACACGTAGACATCATCGAACGCGCCTGTCACATCTTCGACGAGGTCATCGTGGCGATTCTAATCAACCCCGACAAACATCCAATGTTCACGGTCGCCGAGCGCATAGAGATGTTGACCGAAGTGACCGCGCCATACTCTTCGCAAGTTAAGATAGAGATTTTCGAAGGCCTGCTGGTCGAGTACGCGCGCCGCCGCCAGGCGCACGCCATCATTCGCGGCGTCCGTTCGATCAAAGATTACGAGTACGAATTGCCGATGGTATTGATGAACCGCCGTCTCAACCCGCAGGTCGAGACCGTTCTCCTGATCGCCTCCGAAGAGAATTCATACATCAGTTCGAGCCTGATCAAAGAGGTCTTCCTGCTCGGCGGCTCGATCGAAGGTCTGGTTCCCCATTCCGTCATCGAACGTATGAAAGAAAGGTTGATATAAGGGGCCATATTTCATATGGCATATGCCATATGAAATATGAAATATGGCCTCCTCAATCAACGCTCTCATCCGCTTCCAAAAATCGCCACTTCCCCTCAGGCAAATCACCCAGCTTGATTTTGCCTATTCTCACCCGCTTCAACCCGACGACCTTCAATCCCACCAGGTCGCACATCCGGCGAATCTGCCGCTTGCGCCCTTCTCTCAACACAAACCGCAATTGATCGCGGTTGATCCATTCGACATGCGCCGGTTTGAGCGCCCTGCTGTCGAGCGACAGCCCGTCCCGCAGCAATCGCAGTCCGTCATCGGACAACGAGCCGCGAACGCGCACGATGTATTCTTTTTCGACGCGGCTCTCTTCCCCGATGATCTTTTTCGCCAGGCGGCCGTCCTGCGTGAAAAGCAGCAACCCCTGCGAATCGATATCAAGCCGCCCGGCGACGGCCAGGCCTTTCAGGTGTTCGGGCATCAAACGGTTATTCCCCTTGCCGAATTGATTCGCTACGGTGAGGAGTTTGATCGCGGGAGCATAACCGGGCTCGGGTTGAGCGGAGACGTACCCGACCGGCTTGTTCAGCAGTATCGTAATAAATTCCTTCTGTTTTTTAACGGCTCGGGGAGCGAGCGTGATTTCTGCGTCTGGCGCGACCTTGGCCCCGAGTCGATCGACTATAACGCCGTTAACCGAAACCAGGCCTTGCTCGATGAAGGCGTCCGCTTCGCGGCGCGAACAGACGCCGCGCTGGGCCATTAGCTTCGATAAACGCACCATCTCATCTGTCATAAAACGCCCTACTGTAAAGCAGGTTTAATAGCCACGATTGAAATAAATGGGCAACTGCGTAACGCGCCTTATTATCTAAGGGACACGGGTGAACCTCCTGTTGAGCGTAACCCTGGGGGGGTAAAATCTCCACAGGGTTACGCTCTTTTTTTCTTAAACGGTCATCCTCAAGCCCATTGGACGTTTTTTCGATTATTTCGTTCATATACTTCCTCGCATACACGCCTGTTGCACGGCATGTGCGTAATTCACCCTCCGCGTCTACAAATAATCTTTGGTTTCGAATCGCGCATGAATGATTCGAATGTGAGTAGAAGGTATTAACGATGAATTGCGCAAAAAGCCTGAAATTACTAAGCGAATATCACGACGGGTCGTTGAACGTCATAGAAGCCGTGCGGGTACGGATGCATTTGATGATATGCCCCTCATGCCGCGGGATTTTTCATGACCTGGAGCTGATCGTCTCCACAGCCGCAGAGCTGCGGGACAAAAGTTCTGTAGGCTGCCCCGACGACAAGGCAGGTTGGCGGCGGTTTGAATCAGCCGCGCTGAACTCCGCTGACCTTGCGGGGAATGGGCGCTGGCTGCGGCGCTGACCGGAAGCTACGCCACAGAGACACAGAGAGACAGAGCAGAGAGAAAAAGAGTCGCATCTGCTGTGCGCCGCAGGCATCCTTCTCCCTCTGTGTCTGCGGTGGCTGCGGTGGCGAATCAGGTCAGCAGTTTCTCGATCACGCTTCCGTGAACGTCCGTCAACCTGAAATCTCTTCCCTGAAACCGGTAGGTCAGTTTTGTGTGATCGAATCCGAGCAGATGCAGGATGGTCGCGTGCAGGTCGTGGACATGCGCCGGGTCGTTGGCCACGTTGAAACCGAATTCGTCGGTCTCGCCATACGTGACGCCCGGTTTGACGCCGCCGCCCGCGAGCCACATCGAGAAAGCCTTGTTGTGATGATCTCGGCCCAGGCTTCGGCCCGCGTCCGCGTTGCTTTCGACCATCGGCGTGCGCCCGAATTCCCCGCCCCACACGACGATCGTATCTTCGAGCAATCCGCGCTGTTTCAAATCCTTTATCAAAGCCGCCGCCGCCTGATCGGTCTGCCGGCATTGGCCGCGAACGCCTTTCGCCACCTCGCTGTGGTGGTCCCAGGCTTCATGGAAGAGCTGCACGAAGCGCACGCCGCGCTCGACGAGTCGCCGCGCCAGTAGACAGTTCATCGCGAACGAAGCGCGCCCAGGAGCCACGCCGTACATCTCCAGCGTCTCTTTTGACTCTTTAGAGATGTCCGTCAGTTCGGGCGCCGAGGTCTGCATTCGATAGGCCATCTCGAACGAATTGATGCGAGTGACGATCTCCGGGTCGCCTGTAGCTTCCAGATGATGCTCGTTCAGAGCCTTCAACGCATCCAGCGATTTGCGCTGCATTTCCGGCGTCACGCCGCGCGGGTTCGAAAGCGAGAGGATCGGGTCGCCGCTCTTGCGAAAGGCCACGCCCTGATAGATCGTGGGCAGAAAGCCGCAGCCGAAATTCGAACTGCCCCCGCTCAGACCTCCCGCCGACGACATGACGACGAACGCCGGCAATTCCTGCGACTCGCTTCCAAGCCCGTAAGTTATCCACGCGCCGATGCTCGGACGCCCGTATTGCGTCGAACCGGTGTTCATGAAAATCTGCGCGGGCGCATGATTAATCGCGTCGGTCTGCGCCGACCTGACGACGGCTATCTCATCGACGACCTGCGCCGTGTAAGGCAGCGCCTCGGACACCCACGTCCCCGATTGCCCATGCTGCGCGAATTTCAGCTCCGAAGCGTACAAGCCTGCGTCCGGCCTGATGAACGCGTAATTGAGGTCTTTGACGAACTCCTGCGGCACGGGCTTGCCGTTGTATTTGGCGAGCGACGGCTTGTAATCGAAGGTCTCGAACTGCGAAGGCCCGCCGGCCATAAACAGATAGATCACGCGCTTGGCTTTCGGTTTGAAATGCGGCTGCTTGGGCGCAAGAGGATTTGTGATTGCGGATTGCGGATTGCGGATTGCGGATTGGCTCTGCGCGAAAAGGCTTTCTTCCATCAATGAAGCCAGCGCGAGAGACCCAAGACCTATTCCGCATTCTTTGAAGAACCAGCGGCGGGTTAAAAGCTTATTTGTTTCGATTTTGATCTCTTCGTTGTACTTCATAATCCACCTCAAAACAGTGATTAGCGGTAACCTGGGTACGCATCGCTTCCAGCGTGCAGTCCCGGCAGGAGGCGCATTGGGAAACAGTGGGCCGTCCAACCGAGACTGCACGCTGGAAGCGATGCGTACCCAGGGCTCGCCTCCCAATTTATGTATAGGCTCCACTCATTTGCTGCGACATTGGCCCGGAGCAGAATCCCAGGAAACGTCAACAGCGGCGATTCCTAGCGCCGCGATCGACTTTCCATCAACCTCAACCGGCTTGAAAGTCCACTTCTTTAACGCGTCCAGCGCATATTGCTCTACATCCGGATGGCGAAGGGCAAGAACCTCCGCGCATTCGATCTTGCCTTCGGCGTTTATCACTACCTGAAATACTATTACGCCTTTACCACACCACAGCCCCGGCAGTTTTGGCGCTTCGCAATATATCCGCCGTTCCTCCAATTCCTTCCCCTTCAGTCTATAAGGCTTTCCTTGCGCATCGCGCCAGAGCGATTGTTGATCGATGCAGCGGCTCTTCTTTTCCTGTCCTAAAACGATTGAACAAATCAGACAGATCACAATCGCTGGCAAAAGGAGGAGAGTTTTTTTTCAGAACATTTGTCATATGCTTTCACTCTTTGGTAATCGTCTCGTCCATGTTCAACAGCACGCGCGCGACCATCGTCCACGGCGCGACTTTGTGCAGGTCGACGTCTTCGGGCATCCTGTTCGGGTCCGTCGCCGTCACGTAGACGGCGGCGGATGTGCGCCCGTCAAAATACTTCTTCTGATCTTCGAGCAATTCCATCAGCTTTTGCATCTCGAACTGATCAGGCTCACGGCTCGCACAGAGTCTGAACGCGTAGATCATTTTCGAACGGTCATCAGAGCCGCCATTTTTCCAGACCCGCAGACCTAGCGCCTGAGCCGCTTCCATAAAGACCGTGTCGTTCAAAGTCGTCAGCGCCTGCAGCGGAGTGTTCGACCTGACTCTGCGCGCGCAGGAGAAATCGCCGCTCGGCGAATCGAAGGCGAGCATCGAAGGATAAGGCACGGTGCGCTTCCAGAACGTATACATTCCGCGGCGGTAGCGATCCTCGCCCGTCGCGTTCTCCCACTTGAACCCGCCGTAAGCCAGGTCCATCACGCCTGCGGGGAGCGGCGGAAAGACGCTCGGGCCCCCGATCTTTTTGTTCAACAATCCGCTCGCGGCCAACGCCACGTCGCGCACGATCTCAGACTCGACGCGGATTCGCGGCGCCCGCGCCAGCCAGCGGTTGTACGGGTCCACCTCCAACAGCTTCGGAGTGACTTTTGATGATTGCCTGTAGACGGCGGAATTCAAAATCAACCGGTGAATGTGTTTTATGCTCCAGCCGCTTTCGATGAACTCGACCGCCAGCCAGTCGAGCAATTCGGGATGGGACGGGCGCTCGCATCGCGAGCCGAGATCCTCGGGCGTCGTTACCAATCCCTGTCCGAAATACTGTTGCCAGATGCGATTGACAATGACGCGCGCGGTCAACGGATTGTTCCTGTCAACGATCCATTTCGCCAGGCCGAGCCGGTTCGGCGGCGCGTCTTTCGGGAAAGGGTGCAGCGCTGCGGGAACGCCCGGGCTGACGGCGTCGCTGGGACGCTTCCAGTCGCCGCGTTTGAAGACGCGCGTCTCGCGCGGAATCTCGCGGGCGCTGAGAGCCAAGGTTGTCGGACCGTATGGCCACTCTTTCATTAGTTCATCGATCTTTTTGTTGGCCTCGACGAAGGCCGGGTCAATCGTGCGGTAGAAGCTGAAGACCTCGCGCCGCTGTTCCTTCGAGCGCCGGTCGGCGGGAGTGGAAAGAATCGCGCGCAAGGAAGCGGGCAGCGGGTCGGCCTTCGGGTTCGGCGCGTCAGTGACCGAAATTCTGAAACGCCCGATGTTCGCCTGTCGCTGTTCGGTGTCAATCGTGTCGTCTCTCTTCTGCGCAAGCTGGAAAGTCAGCGCGACGCCGTTGTCGTAGCCGACGCTCTTTTGTGTTTCGAACACGAATTGGCGGCTCTGATTACGCCTGACCGGCCCCGCGTCGCTCGACCAATGCGTCTTGAGGGCGCCGTCAATCACGTTTTTCGCGGGCGAATCGGGCAATTCAAAATCGGCGGTCACGTTGGCGAGCGGGACTTTCTCCATAATGTTTGGCGCGTCCGGCTTATCCGGCGGAGCCGCTTCGACGGAAAATTCGCTGAAGTAAAAACTGCCGTCTGGAGCGCGCCCGGGGCCGCCGCGCGGCAGATTCGGATCGGTCAGAAACTCGACCCGGACGCCGGTGATCTTTCTCAGGTTCGTCTTCGCTTTAACGATGTAGTTGTTGGTCGTCGCGTTGTCGCCTTTGGCGATGAACGAGCCGTCTTCGAGCCTGTCGAACTTCACGCCGAAGGCGGCGAAGATTTCGCCGTCCTTGATCGGCGTCCAGGCTGTGCTGTAGGGGCCGACGCCGGCCTCCCAACCCGCCATACGCCTCGTCAGGTCGGCGTCTCCCTCCATCAGGTCGTCTTCGATCTTCGCGATCTTTGACAGAATCTCTTTGCGCTTCTCCGTGATTTTCTCATCGGGGACTTCAATCGCCGGCTCGTCGTCGTTATTCAGAAACGCGTAGAAGCGGTAATACTCCGTTTGCGAGATCGGATCGAATTTGTGGTTATGGCATTGGGCGCAACTGACCGTCAGCCCCAGAAAGGCCTTGCCGACGGCGTCGACGCGATCAATTATGCCCTCGACGCGGAACTGTTCGGGATCGACGCCGCCCTCCTGATTGAGCATCGAGTTGCGCAAAAAACCCGTGGCCACGCGGGTCTCCAGCGTCGGCTGCGGCAGCAAATCGCCCGCCAATTGTTCGACCGTGAATTGATCGAACGGCATGTCTTTGTTGAACGCGTCGATTACCCAGTCGCGATATGGCCAGATCGAGCGCGCGCGGTCTTTTTCGAACCCGTTGGTGTCGGCGTATCGCGCGGCGTCGAGCCACCATCGCCCCCACCGCTCGCCGTAATGCTGGCTGTCGAGCAAGCGATCGACCAATTTGCCGTAAGCGGCCGGGCTGCCGTCGCCCGTGAATTGATCGACCTCTTCGATCGCCGGCGGCAGTCCGGTCAGATCGAGACTCAGACGGCGAATCAGCGAGACCTTCTCCGCCTCGGGCGACGGCGCGAGTCCCTGTTTTTCAAGCCGGGCGAGAATGAAGTTGTCAATCGGCGTGCGAACCCAGGAGCTGTTTTTGACCTGCGGCGGCGCGGGGCGAACCGGCTTAACAAAAGCCCAGCGCTGTTGGATTGCGGACTGCGGATTGCGGATTGCGGATTTGGAGTCGGGCCATTCGGCTCCTTCGTCAATCCATTTGCGAATCAGCTCGATCTGATTGGCCTTGAGCGGGGCGCCGCCGAGAGGCATTCGCGCCTCGTCGCCTTCGCCCAGAACGCGTTTCATCAGTCGCGAATCCTTGCTGTTTCCGGGAATGATGACTGCGCCTGAAATGCCCCCTTTCATCGCCAGTTCTTTACCGTCCAGACGCAATTGCGCCGAGGCCTTCTTCGCGCCGTGGCACTGATAACAATTCGCGCGCAAGATCGGTTCGACGTCGCGCGGGAAGTCAATGCGCCTGCCCTGCGCGGATGCGAGATGAACGACGGCCCCGTCAAATAGCGCGGCGGATAAACCTAAAGATGCGGCAAGACAAATCGTGAGTTTGATCTTCCTGGTCATAGCGAACGTCCTGGTTGGAGCTTGCGGGATTGAACGACGCAGCGTCACTGAAAACGCTTTTAATACTCGACTTTGTCCATTTGCCCATCTCTCCCCGCCGCATCGCGGCGCCTTGAATTTAGCCGTGGGTTTCAACCCACGGTGGGCGTGAAATGTTTTTACCGTCGCGTCAGCGACGAGTGAACCTCGCACAGGCGTCAGATCGCGCGGAAGTTATAGGGGTAGGAAGAGCCGATTGGTTTCGGCTCCCCCTCCCTCCGAACCGGACGGGCGGTTCTCCCGCATCCGGCTCTCCAGTCGGTGGTCTTACCTTCGAGAGGATTGACATGCTCGCGCCTGGGCAGATGCTA
>WNGA01004399.1_pt1 | contig 25441 bp, 15 predicted proteins | sample 5400061 | NCBI WGS metagenome assembly WNGA01 (sample SAMN13153366, study PRJNA577476) | soil metagenome | isolation source: 100 cm soil or saprolite under grassland replicate 2 | place: USA:California | collected 2016-06-15 | reverse complement strand
CGACCAGGCAGAGCTTGGCGTGAATCTTGTAGCCGACCAGCCCGTACACCACGTTTACGCCCGCCTCTTCGAGCTTGCGCGCCCATTGGATGTTGTTCGCTTCGTCAAAGCGCGCCCGCAACTCGACCACGGCCGTGACCTGCTTGCCGTTGCGGGCGGCGTTGATGAGCGCCTCGACGATGCGGCGATCCCCGCCCGTGCGGTACAAAGTAATTTTGATGGCCAGCACCCGCGGGTCGTCGGCCGATTTTTCGATGAATTCGACGACGCTCTCGAAGCTGTCATAGGGATGGTGCAGGAGGACGTCGCGCTGGCGAATGACTTCGAAGATATCCGGCTGGCCCCGGAACGGCGGCGCGATGGGCGCGATAAACGGCGGATCGCGCAATTCGGGCGAATGGTCGCCTTCGTAAATGGCCATGAGGCGCGTCGGATTGATGGGCCCGTCAATCACGTACAAATCCTCGTCGCCCAGCCGGAAGGTTTTGAGCAACGCCTCCCGGACGCTGGACGGGCAGTCCCGCTCGATCTCCAGCCGCACCGCGTCGCCCTTGCGGCGGTTGTGCAATTCGGTTTCCACGGCTTTGAGCAGGTTGCCCATCTCCTCCTCCTCGATGTACAGCTCGCTGTTGCGCGTGATGCGAAACTGCCAGTAGCCCACGATGTGGGTGCCGGGAAAAAGGTCGCCCAGAAAATGGCCGATGAAATGGGCCAGGAAGACGTAGTCCTGCGGGCCGTCGCCGCGCGGCAGTTTGACCAGCCGGGGCAGGACTCGAGGCACCTGAACGACCGCCAGATGCTTGAGCGTCTGGCCGGCGGTCTTCATCTCCAGGCGCACAATCATGTTGAGCGATTTGTTCAGAAGCTGCGGGAAGGCATGCGTCGGATCGATGGCCAGCGGCGTGAGCACCGGCCGCACCTCGGTGCGGTAGAACGACTCCAGCCACGCGAGGTTGGACTTGCCCAGGTCGCTCAGCGCGAGGAACCGGATGCGGTGCCGGGCCAGCGCGGGGCGCAGTTGCTCGCGCCAGCATTGGTACTGGTCGTCCACCATCCGGCGAACCCGCTTGTGGATGGCCCGAAAGGTTTCGCTGGCGGTCAGCCCATCGGCGCTGCGCTCGACCACGCCGCTCTCGATCCGTTGCTTGATGCCGGCGACGCGCACCTCAAAGAACTCGTCCAGGTTCGAGCTGGTGATGCAAAAGAACTTCACCCGTTCGAGCAGGGGATTCCCGGCGTCGAGCGCCTCGTCCAGCACGCGCTGATTGAACTCCAGCCAGCTCAACTCGCGATTGAGGAGATAGTCGGGCCGAAGCGCGGATTCGTTTGCGGGGGCGTGTTGCAACCGGACGAGCCTAGCGCGGGAGCAGGGTCAAATCAAAGTTACAAAATGGTGAATGGGGTTGCCCGGGCGGGTTTCACCAAGCGAGTGTCAGCAGGGAGACGGCCTGGCGCGGCAGCTTGAAGCGAACCACGGAGGCGCCCCCTTTGACGCGCAGAGCTTCTGGCTCGGCCAGCGCTGCGAGTCTTCCGGCTTGTTCCAGTTGGTTGTACTGCTCCGGCGTCGGTTGTTGTGGCGAACCGAGGCGTTTCCAGGCGGCGAAAGCGTTGCTGTGACCTTCGTCGATGCGGAAGTGCTGGAGCGTCACTTCGCCGCTGGCGAGCGGCAGGGCGTTCAGCGCCAGTTCAACTTCCGCTTCCGGTCCCGGCACGTCGTCGTCGTGATAGTGCCAGAGGAGGACGCAGAGCTTGTTCTTGTCGAGGCTGGCGAGGGCGGACACATCCGGCTTGGCGCGCACGCCGCGGCGGAGGATTTCATCCAGTGGCACGGCGGCGTCGCTGTCCACCACGAGACGCTGGCCGCTCATTCTGGCGAACATGCGGAAGACATTGAACACCGGCTTGTCGATGCCGTTGCTGGCCAGTGAACGAAAACCGGCGAAGTAGGGCTGGTCTTCAAACTCGAAGGCCCACGTCAGCGCGCCCTCGAGATTCACCCCGTGCCGCCCGGCCAGCTCGTGCTTGCGCGCGAAGCTGGCGGCGGTGTAGCTCGAATACATCGTGCCGTTGCGATAAGCCAGTGCCGGCCCCTGGCAGGCCGCGCAGCCTTCGGGGTCCGATTCGCCGATGACGATGGGCTTGTTCTTCAATTCGGGATAAGAGGCGACGATGCGGAACCCGTCGTCGATGGTGCGGAGTTGATTGGCGATGCCCATGCGCACGTGGCCGTTGGTCGTGACCGGCGCGCCTTTGGCGTGGAACGAGACAAAGTCCAGGGGCGTGCCGACCTTGCCGGTGGCGTAGTTGGTGCCGCGCAGGCAGTGTTCGAGAAAACCGCGGGTGAACCGGCCACCGCTGCCGGCGGTGTCCGCGCCGCCCACCCGGGCCGTCGGCAAGGCGCGGCGCACGGCGTCGATGGCGTAGTCGTGCAGCTTGAGGAACTCCTCGGGCGTGCCGCGCCAGTAGCCGATGTTCGGCTCGTTCCAGACCTCCCAATACCACGACTCGACTTCGGCGCGGCCATATTTTTCGACGCAATGCCGGGTCCATTGGAACACCAGCTCGGCCCACTTCGCGTAGTCTTTAGGCGGATGAGCCCAGCCCGTGTAAATCTCCTCGTAACGCGCGCGCGGCGTCCATTTGTGCTGATACGGCTCGGGCTTCACGGAGAGATCCCTGGGCATGAAACCGATTTGCGCGTAAGGCCGGACCCCGCGCTCCAGGTAAGCATCGAAGATGCGATCGAGAATCGTCCAGTCGTAAACGGGGCTGCCCGCGGCGTCCTCGCTGTAAACGCCCGTGGAGCCCCACTTGAGCGCGGGCGTACCGTCGCCGGAAGTCAGCAGGTTGTGCGCGCGGAAGTAAACCTGTTTGGGGCGCAATTCGCCGAGCTCGGCGAGCAGCTTCCGGCCATGCTTCATGTAGGCATAGTTCGGCTCGTCCGCGCCGAAGAGCCGCCAGATGGGCTTCAACTCGCCGTTGGTCTTCGCGGCGTTAACGCGGATGGTCACGGGAAAGAGTTCGGCAGCCGGGACCGTTGTGACAATGAGCACGCTCACGATCGCGAACAAAGTGAGTGCGGATTGGCGTTTCATGAACGGACTGATGTAACACTCCGTTTTGGCATGCCGCAACCATTCCTAATGCGCGACCCCTTTAAGGCAACTGCATCGTGACCTCCGCGACCTGATTCGGCAGCACCGTCGCAACGGCCTGCCTTGGATGGAGTAATCGGTAATCAGTAATCAGTAATCAGTAATCAGTAATCAGTATTCAGTATTCAGTCACGAATCGCTGAGCACCTCAGGAGACTGTCAGGAGACTGAATACTGAATACTGATTACTCCAACACCCCACTCCGCCCCCCCTCAGCCCATCAACTCGCGCAACTGCCGCAGCAAGGGCGGCACGGCCTGCCATGGGTCTTCGGCCGCCTCGTATTCGAGGGCGACGAAGCCCTGGTAATTGGCGTCGCGGAGAATCTTTACGAGCCGGGCAAGGTCGGCGAGTTCCTTCTTCTGGCCGCGCTTTTGGATCTCGGACTTCACCTGCACGTTGACCGCGTAGGGCGCGCAACTCGCCAGGTCGGCGTATGGGTCGTCCGTGTGGAAATTCCCCGTGTCGAGATTGATCCCGACCCACGGGCTTTTCACGGCTTTAACGATTTCCAGCAGGTCCTTCGGGTCGGCGACGATGCCCCCGTGGTTCTCGAGACCGAGGAAGACGCCCTTCCGGCCCGCATAATCCCCGCACTCCTCCAACGCCGAGATTGCAAGCGCTTTGGCTTCCGCGGCGGTGGATCCTTTCTGGAGGTTGCCCGCGAACACGCGGATGTGCGGCGCGCCCAGCACCGCTGCGCGGTCGACCCATTTCCTGACGTTCGCCAGCTCGGCGTCGCGCTTGTCCGCCTCGGCTAGGGTAAAGGTGTTTCCAACCGCCGTGCCGCTGACCGCAACGCCGCGCAGGAACGCGTGCCGCCGCAGGCGAATCAGGTAGGCTTCGTCGAAGTCTTTCGGAAAATAGTAGCTTGTCAACTCCGTGCCGGCGCACCCGTGGTCGGCGCAATAGTCGATGAACTGGAACAAGTCGATGCGCTTTTCCGCGGCAGGCTCGGGCGCGTTGGCCTTCGAGGCATCCTTGAAAAACTGCCGGAACGAGTAGGCCGCCAGGCTGAGTTGGAGGCGGGGAGTGCCAGGGCGCTTGAACGGCTCGATGGCAGCGACGGGCGTCCCTGCAAGTCCCAGCGCGGCCATGGAAACAGTCGCACCCTTGAGAAAATCACGGCGAGGCATCATGGGGTTCATGGCTCCAGCAAACCACGCCCTTTGGCCCGAGGAAACGAAAATTTCCTGCGGACGCGGCCGGTCCGCGGGTCAGTTCTTCCGATGGACTGTTGGCGGCCACCACTCGCGGGGATGCCCGGATAACGGATAGCCGCCGTAGCCGCCGACGTGAGGAGGCGGATGGACCGCGCGGAGGGCATGAATCCGCCTCCTCACGTCGGCGGCTACGCGCCGTGCTCCTTTCATGAGCGGCGAGGAATTTCCGCGCTGGCACCGATCCAGCTTTAAGGGAGGTGTTCTTGTGGTTGCGAACGGGAACATCGGAAACCGACGCGACCCGGATAACGAAAATGAGTTTCGTGGTCCGAGCGAAAGGACATCGTGAACGAACGAAACCTGACAGCTTTTGAGGGCAAGCGGGGATGCCCGGGAACGCGTCCTCCTCCGCGTGCCTCCCGGGCGTCCGCGGCCAACCCCTTCGATTTTGCTTTTCGGCCGTCCCCGAGCCGCGCGCCTGCGCGGCCTGGCGGACGGCTGGCTCTTTGAAACGCATCGCAGCCGTCGACCCTGGCGGACGGCTTGCGGACTTTCACCGGGTTCGGCTGCGGCCGTGACAGACGATTTATGGGCTGCCCGCAGAGGATGCGGGACGCGCAGAATACTTGACTGGGTTGGCACCTGCGCCCTCCTGCGGAATCTGCGGGCACGTCTGGGCGGGTGCGACCGGTTTTGGTTCAAGGGAGGTCGGTGTGGGTTTTGGAATGAGAGCGTCTGAAATCCAAACCGCCATTGAAGGCTGGGCGGGAGTACTCGTGGTCACCTCTCCGTAGTGGTACCGACGCAGCGTAACGCCCCGCCCGGCAAGCCCCTCTCTCCCGTTCGCGGGGGGGAGGGGACTTTATTTTAAGGGGGGAAGCGTGGTGCGTGGAGCGTGAAGCGTAAAACGTGAAACGTGAAACGTGAAACGTGAAACGTGAAACGTGAAACGTGATGCGTGAGCCGCGAGCTTTGAACTTTGAACGTTCAACTTTGAACTTTTAACGTCCTCAAACCCTCTGGCTCACCGCTTCCACGCACCGCCCGCAGATCGTCGGGTGCTCGGCGACCCGGCCCACGTCTTCCTCCCAATGCCAGCATCGCTCGCACTTCTGGCCGGCGGCTTTGGCGACGGTGACGTTGAGGGTCGGTTCGCCATTGGCCGGGGCAAAATGAACTTCGAGTTGTGAGACGTTCAGCAGCTCGCGCAACGCTTCGCCGTGCGCCTGGCCGTCGATCAGCATCGGGTCTGAGCCGGTGAGAGTGACTTTGGCGTCGAGCGACTTGCCGATGGTCTTGGCCTGGCGCTCCTTTTCGAGGTGGGGCAGCACACGCTCCCGAATCTCGAACAGCCGCCGCCAGGCGGTTTGCTCGGCTTCCGAACGGGTGAGCGGGGACAGCGTCCACGTCGCCAGATGGACGTGCGGCGCGTTTGCGGGGCGGCCGGGGACAAATTCCCACGCTTCGTCGGTCGTGAAGACGAGGATCGGCGAAAGCATCTGGCAAAGCTGAGTCACCATCCGGTGCAGCGCGGTTTGCGTGGAACGGCGACGAGGCGAGTTGGCCGGGTCGGTGTAAAGCCGGTCCTTCACCGCGTCGTGGTAGATGGCCGACAGTTCGACGGCGGCGAACTGGCTGAGCTTTTGATAGACGGCGTGGAACTCGTACGCCTCGTAAGCCGACAACACGGCGGCTTCCAGCCGGGAGAATTCGCCGAGGATCCAGCGGTCCAGCCCGGTCAACGCCGCGTCGGGCACGGTGTGTTTCGCGGGGTCGAAGTCGTACAGGTTCGAGAGTTGGTAGCGCAGAGCGTTGCGAAGGATGCGATAGGTCTCGCCGACTTTCTCGATGCGCTTCTCCGAAACAATGATGTCGTTGCGGTAATCCTGCGACGCAACCCAGAGCCGCACCACGTCCGCGCCCCACTTCTTCACGTAGGCATCGGCGGTCTGCGGCTTGTCGTAGGCGGCCTGGCTTTGCTTGCTCTTCGAGATTTTCTCGCGGTCTTCATCCACCATGAAGCCGTGGGTGAGCACGGACTTGTAGGGCGGCGCGCCGTTGCCGGCCAGCGAGAGCAGGAGCGAACTCTGGAACCATCCGCGATGCTGGTCGGAGCCTTCCAGATACATGTCAGCCTGGAACGGCGGGAGCGCCGAGCTCCCGCTCGGCTCGTTTCCCGTCGATCCAGTCGAGCCGGCCGGCCGGTCAGCGCTCCGACTACGGGCCAACTCCGGGCGGCGGCTGATCACCGCGCGCGAGGAGGAGCCGCTGTCAATCCACACGTCGAGCGTATCCGTGGATTTAGCCGCCGCTTCGGGGCCATTCCAGTCCTTCGGCCGGAGCAGCGACCAAAGTTCGACGGCGGACTTTTCGAACCAAACGTTCGAGCCGTGGTGCTGCACCAGGTCCGCCGCGGCGCGGACGATGCTTGGGTCGAGGATCGGACCGCCCTGAGCGTCGTAGAACGCGGGGATCGGCACACCCCAAGCCCGCTGCCGGCTGATGCACCAATCGGGGCGCGATTTCACGGCGGACTCGATGCGGGTCTTGCCCCAGTCGGGGATCCAGTTCACGGAGTGGATGGCGTCGAGGGCCTGTGCGCGAAAGGAAAGTAGGGCAGGCGTCCCGCCTGCCCCCGTCGGCGAAGCCGACGCAGAAAGGGTGCTTCTACCGCTCGCGCTGGCGCGCTCGCCGGGCAGGCGGGACGCCTGCCCTACGTTGTGATCTATCCGGATGAACCATTGATCCATCGCGCGGAAGATCACCGGCGTCTTGCTCCGCCAGCAGTGCGGGTAACTGTGGTGATAGTTCTCCTGCTTGAGCAGCGCCTTGCGGATGCGCAGCTCGTGCAGCACTGCCTCGTTTGCATCACTCTTGCCGTGCTTTTCGAGTATGGCCTTGCCGACCATCTCGCCCGGCATCTGCTGCGCGGCCGGCAAATCGTTCGTGTGCGTGAAGCACCCGTTATCATCCACAGGCGAATAGATGGGCAGTCCGACACGCAGGCCCAGATTGTAGTCATCCAGACCGTGTCCGGGGGCGATGTGAACGAACCCCGTGCCTGTGTCGCTCGTGACAAACTCCGCCGCGTGCAGCTTGCCCGTGCGATTGCAGAACGGGTGCTGATACTCGAGCCGCGCAAGCTCCTCGACCGGGAAGGGTTTTTCCTCGTAGTCGATCCACCCGCACTTTTCGGCGACGGCCTGGAGGAGCCCGCGAAACACAATGAAGCGATCCTCTCCAACGCGCGCCGTGACGTATTGGAAATCCTTGTTGAACGCCACCGCCAAATTGGCCGGCAGCGTCCACGGCGTCGTGGTCCAGATGACGAGGCTCAACCCCGGCTGGCCAACGACAGGGAACTTCACATAGATACTCTGGCTGACGTGATCGGCGTATTCGACCTCCGCCTCGGCCAGCGCGGTGCGGGCCGGGATGCTCCAATAGACCGGCTTTTTGCCGCGATAGACGAAGCCCTTCTCCACGATGTCGGCAAACAGGCGCAACTCATCCGTCTCGTATTCTTTGTTCAGCGTGAGATACGGATGCTCCCAATCGCCGAGCACACCGAGGCGCTTGAACTGGGCGCGCTGGATGTCGATGAACTTGCGCGCGTAAATCTCACACGCCAGGCGGATTTTCGCCGCGTCGGCGCCTGTCTCGCCGGCCTTGCGCATTTCCTGGCTCACCTTGAACTCGATCGGCAGGCCATGGCAGTCCCAGCCCGGCACGTAGGGCGCGTGCCGGCCGCGGAGCGTGTGGAATTTGATAATGATGTCCTTGAGAATCTTGTTCAGCGCGTTGCCGATGTGAACGTCGCCATTGGCAAAGGGCGGTCCGTCGTGCAGGACGAATTTCTCCGCGCCGGCGCGCGCGGCCTGGATTTGTTCGTAAAGCCGGGCGGCGGCCCATTTCTCCAGCCGTTGCGGCTCGCGGGCCACGAGGTCGGCTTTCATCGCGAAGTCGGTGCGCGGCAAATTGAGCGTGTTTTTGTAGTCCATGATCAAAAGTTCAAGGAGCGTGGATGCTACGGGCAGCGCAAGGGGCGAATCAAGCGGTCTGTGGGCCAAGCGCGGAGCGCAGACCGAGCCATTCCGACGCGCTGGAGTACGACGATGGCGAAGAATGAAACCGCTCGCACCGCGCCGGAGCCGCCACGCTTGGCTTGATTTGAAATGCCGAATCTGAGATTTGAAATCCAAGGGCCCGGCGCTTGTGCCTCGGCCCGGGTTCCGTGAATGGCATCGAACAACGCCGCGCGCTGCGCCGGATTCGCTGGCTGGTGGGGCTGTTTATCGCCGGTCTGGTCCTCAGCGGCGCCACGGCGATTCCGTTGGAAAGCGAAGTGACGTGGCTGGCGAAAGTCACAGGCGCCCACGAACTGCTCGACCAATCTTCGCCCCCCGCCTGGGCCTTGTGGCTCTGCCGCGTCGAAGCCGCCTTGCATGAGATCAACCTCAAGCACCCATTCATCAGCTACGGCGGCGACTGGCTCGCATTCGGGCATTTCGCGATCGCAATCGCTTTCATCGGCGCGTGGCGCGATCCGGTGCGGAACCGGTGGCTGTTCGACTTCGGCCTGACCGCCTGCGCGCTCGTAATTCCGTACGCGCTGACGTTCGGCGCGCTGCGCGGCATTCCGTTCTGGTGGCGGCTGATCGATTGTTCGTTCGGCCTCCTCGGCGCCGCGCCGCTCTGGCTGGCACGGCGGTGGGTGAACAAATTGAGAAGCCAGGAGTGATGAGTGCGGGGAATGCCCCGCTTCCCCCGTTTCACATCCAAAGCCCCGGCGTGGACACGAACGACATCGACTCCGGCACCATCACCTACACAGTGCCAACGAACGCCGCCAACTATTACTACAACTGCACTGTCCACGGGGATTCCATGCGCGGCGAAATCGTCACCACCGCGCCGCCGACCTTCAGAATCCTGAGCCTTGCCGTCAGCAGCAACATCGTCCTGACCGCGACCGGAACGAACACCTGGACGGTGAATCCCGAGGTCAACACCAACCTGCTGACCTCGAGTTGGTTCGCCTTGACGGTCCAGACCAACCGATTCCTGAACGGCACCAACGAAGTCATTTGCGGCCGGCCGCCGGGGAGCAATGTGTTCATTCGCCTGCGGGCGCAGCCTAAATTGTAGCACGTCTGCCGACGAAACCGCTGCGAGAGCATCGCGGGGCGAGGCCGTTCGCACGCGGGGTCGTAGGAGCGCATCTTGGAAGTACGTTCGAGGTCGCGCCTCGAAAGTAGGGCAGGCGTCTCGCCTGCCCAGCCGCGCCGAAAGGCGCGGGTCGCGCACCAGCAAGGCCTCGCTTCGCTCGGCCGGGCAGGCGAGACGCCTGCCCTACCTTGGTGTTACTCGCAAGCTGCGCCCCAACCGTGGGCGCGCCGACTTTTGCGGCTCGACAGAGTTGGGGTCGCGGAGTAAGCAGGGCTTCATTGTGTCTGCCTTCCATTCCTTGGTGATTTGGGGCGCGAGTCCCAAGAGTCGTGACTTCGCATCGCGTCGCCTGGGACGCAACCCACACTTCCTCCGGAGAGCAAAAGCCGCTTCTCGATTCAGGGCGAGCCATAGTGTCCAGGCCATATGAAGACAAGGCGAGCTCGCGCGATCTGGTTTGCGCTTTTCGGCGCAGTCACCTTGCTGGGCTTGTATGTGCTCGCGCTCTGGTGCCCCACGGGCATCAAACGTCATCGGCGATTCGTCGAGGATTCGCGAATCACGTATGCCAAGCCTACAAATTTGAGGGAGATTTTCTCTGGCGAGGCACTTGGCTGGCTACGCCAACAAGGGACGACGGCCAGTCAGCGGGCTGCGGCAGGTAAAGAGCACGAAGAGGCATTGCTTCAGTTGGGCTACTTTGAGCGACGATATTACCGCTATACCAACGTTGATATGACGGCCTTCATGCAAGCTGTCTTCTCCGGGCCGCTGCGCGACCGGTTATGCTACTTTCGATTCGACAGCGGCGTGGTTGAGGTTACTGCCCAGAAAAGCGACTTCGTCCGAATTGCACAGCTTCTGCGAGAGCATGAACAAGCGAATTAAACAGGAGTTCAATGCTGCGCCCGAGCTGCCCGCTGATCTGAACGCCCGCTGACCCGCCACCCATGTCATCAAACCATGAAAACATGCCCCTTTCGCCCCACGCTCCTTCCGCTGGCCACTGCGGCGCTGGTCGCCTTCAGCGGCTGTTACAACCTTGATTCCACCTCAAGCAAACAACCCATGATCCAAGTCGATACTTTCGGCCAGATGCCCGACGGCACGCCGGTCAAAATCTACACGCTCGTCAACCGCCACGGCATGAAGGTCAAGATCACCGAGTACGGCGCCATCATCACGGAGCTGTGGGTGCCGGACCGCGCCGGCAAACTCGGCAACATCGTGCTCGGCTTCGACAGGCTCGACGAATACACGAAGGGCCATCCGTTCTTTGGCGCCATCGCCGGGCGCGTGGCCAACCGCATTGCCAAAGGCAAGTTCACCCTAGATGGCAAGGAATACACGCTCGCGGTGAACAACGGGCCGAACCATCTGCACGGCGGCAAGCTCGGTTTCGACAAGAAGGTCTGGAAATCGCGCCAACTCCCGCCCGGGCCGGGCACGCTCGCCGTCGAATTCACTTACACCAGCCCGGACGGCGAGGAAAGCTATCCAGGCACGCTCGCCGTCAAGGTGATCTACACGCTCACCGACGACAACGAACTGCGCATCGACTACGAGGCTACGACGGACAAGGCAACGCCGATCAATCTGACAAACCACTCCTACTTCAACCTCGCGGGCGGCGGCACGGTGCTTGATCACGTGTTGAAGCTGAATGCGGATCGCTACACGCCCGCGGACGCCGGCCTGATCCCGACCGGCGAACTCGCGACGGTCAAGGGCACCGGGCTGGACTTCACCGCGCCGCGGCGCATCGGCGAGCGCATCGCCGACTTCGAGAGCTTCGCGAAGGGTTACGACCACAATTTCGTCATCAACGGCGGCGGATCGAAACTGACACCGTGCGCGCGGGTCGAAGAACCCAAGTCGGGACGCGTCCTGGAAATCTCGACGACCGAACCGGGCGTGCAACTCTACACGGCCAACCATCTCGACGGCAAACGGACAGGCGTCGGCGGCATTGTTTGCGGTCGGCACGCCGGCTTCTGCCTGGAGACCCAGCATTACCCCGATTCGATCAACAAGCCGGGCTTCCCGTCCGTCGTGTTGCGCCCCGGCCAAAGATTTGCGAGTGCGACGGTGTGGAAGTTCTCGGTGAACTGACTCATTGACAGTTGTCGGCCCGGCCCCTGACCATGAGGTCCATGAAAGCCCATTCCCTCACCCGTCGCGAGTTGTTGCGCGGCAGCGTGGCCCTTGCCGCACTGGCTCTGGCCCGGCATCCGCTCTCCGCCTTCGGGTTTCCCGATCCCGAGGAGGGCGGGACGGTGCTGCCGTTCCTCGACAAGCAATCAGGCAAGAACGGAATCGAATGGGAGAAGTTGTCGAACTGGATCACACCCAACCCCGAGGTCTACGTCGTCAAACACTACAACCAGCCCGCCATCGATCCCGCCACCTGGCAGCTTGAATTGGGTGGTCTCGTGAAGAAGCCCGCGAAATTTTCCCTGGCTGATCTGAAGTCCCGCCGCCGCAAAACCGTGACGGCCACGCTGGAATGTTCCGGCAACAACGCCTCGGCCGGGTTCATGGGCGCCGTCGCCAACGCCCGATGGACCGGCACGCCGCTGGCGCCGCTGCTGCGCGAGGCCGAGCCGTTCAAACGCGGCATCGAGATCGGCTTTTTCGGGACCGACGGCGGCAAGGAGGAGGACCGCAACAAGAAGGAATACGCCGCCAACTTTTCCCGCGGCCTGCACGTGGTCGACGCGATGCGCGAGGATATCCTGCTCTGTTACGAACTGAACGGCGAGCCGCTCGCCCCCGCGCACGGCGCGCCGGTGCGGTTGGTGGTGCCGGGCTGGTTCGGCATAGCGTGGGTGAAGTGGCTTCAGCGCGTGGAAGTGCTCGATCGCCGGGTGATGAGCAAATACATGGCGCGTGAATACGTCACCGTCCGCGGCGAGGAACGCGGCGAGAAGACGGCCTGGCGCGAAACCAGCATCGGGCCGATGCTCGTCAAATCGATGATTGCCCGCGCCGAGAGGCTCCGCGACGGATCGGTCCGCCTGCGCGGCGCGGCGTGGAGCGACGGCACGCCGCTGGCGAAGGTCGAACTCAAGGTCGACGACGGCGCTTGGCAGCCGGTCACGCTCGACAAGTCGCCACGCTCCAAATTCAGTTGGACGTTCTGGAGCTTTGACTGGCAAAAGCCGGCGCCGGGCGAGCACAGCCTCGTCTCCCGGGCCACGGACGCCGAGGGGCGCGCGCAGCCTTCCGCCGAGGACGCCGTCATCAAGCTCAAGCGGACCTACTGGGAGGCCAACCAGCAGTGGACCCGGCGCATTCAGATCGAGTCCTAAGGGCGCACAACCGAAACCAGCATGCCTGGCGGTACCGCCAACGTAGGGCGGGCGTCTCGCCTGCCCGGCGCCGAGCGTAGCGAGGCGGATATGGCGTTTGCGGCATAGCTCGCGCTGACGCGCTCGCCGGGCAGGCGAGACGCGTGCCCTACGTTGGAATCTGAGACGCGCAGTAGGGCGTCCCTGCCGGGTTCATGGCCCCGATGCGCGTCCACAGTTGGAGGTCGAAGCGACCCATGAACCGCGGCCAGAGGCAAAAAGATGAGGGCAGAAAAATCCGTTCATTTTTCTGCCCCCATCTTTCTGCCTGTCCATGAGCCTGAATGAAGGCGGGGCGCGCCGCTCCGCGCGCGCCGCACTCGACACGGCAGACCGGCGCGCGCGGAGCGACGCGCCCTACCATTTATGAGATGGCTTCCAGGCTGGAGCACCGAACGCCGATGGCAATCCCCGGAAATCCTTGATGAACCCCTCTTTGATTCCGATTCGCGTTTCTCTGCCGCAACCTCTGCCCCGCCCGGTTGTTCCAATCCGTGGGCATGAGAATTGCGTTATTGAAGGTTGCGCGGTCCTGAGAACGGGCGCGACAACCGGCACTTAAGATCTTGAGTACGATTGCCGATGGCTGAAGTGGACAGAGGTGGGTCGCTGGTCCACATTTGGGATGTAGTGGACCGGGCCCCTGGCAAACCAGGCATCGACTATGAACAACACGGTTTTTGTAAGGCCTAATTTAAAGGTGTTCCTGCTGGGGGCTGTCCTCCTGCTAGTGGTGCAGCACCTGATCTCCAGTGGCCACTCGCAAGGGTCGGGCCCCTCGCGCCCCCTTCCGGCGAATGCCCGCGAGCTGTCCGATGCCGACTTGCAGGGGCTCATCCGCGAGGCGGCCGTGAGCCCGACTTCGGCTGCCTACCTGCGAATCAGCCGCCTGTATGAGCAGCGAGGCGAGCAGAAGAAAGCGCTCCTGTATTTGCGCCGGGCCGAGAAGCTCAGCCAGATGGAAGAGGCCTCCGAGTAGGCCAGCCGGTTTTGCATCCCTCCCGCGAGGATTCCGCTCCGGCCACGCGTTTCATTTCTTCTGGTTTTCCTTTTCCTCCGCCGCCCGGATGTCCTCTTGGGTGGCGGGCATCGGCCACACCCAATCCCGGCCGAAGAGGAAATAGAAATTCCGCGATCCCTTGTTCGGTGGGACGGGATCTCCGCCGTCATCGCGTTCGTCTTTTCCAATCGAGTAAAGAAGGTAACTGCCGCCTTCGCCCGGTCGGTAGCGCAAGGGCTGTCCGTCGAAGATGTCCCGGGGGATCTCCCGGAGGAATTCCGGAACCAGCGCCGCGAGCGTGGCGGCCGCGGAGCCATGCCGCAGCTCGTGTCGCTTGAGCGCAATTGCGGTGATCGTCAACGTACGCTGGGCCTCGAACGAGATCGCCCGTTCGAGAGACCTGGCTTTAGAGGCTGCCAATTGTTCGGATAGGTGGCGGCTTATCCGGCTGTATGAGCTTTGATTTTCCCAACGATTTTCAAGCAGTTTTGAGACTCTCGAGACCGGCGCAACGGAATACCGCCGCACAGCCTCCCGGCCGCCCTCGAGCACATCCTGCATCGCTTCCAGGTAGAACTTTTCGTCCTGGTGAGACCAGGCGAACTGCCAAACTGGCAAGTAGAGGCCTCTCATGAGGACGCGGCCGCCACCTGCGCCAATCTGCTCGACCCATTCGTCGAACGACTGAACAGGGCCGATGCCGCCAGTGGTCCCGAACGAACTCCAACTTGTCATTGCGTCCATCATCTTCGCCGCGTCGTCCACCGAGCCGCGCATCCGGGCAAACATCGCCACTGCCATCGCTCGCTCCATCTCCAGGGATTGATTCATGCCCACGACAAACTCGTTCGTTTCCCACGCTCGCTGTAGCCGCGCCAACTGCGCATCGGTCAAGCCCGGCGTCTGCAGGGCCTGCCAGGTTGGCCCAATCGCATTGGCCGCAATGGCGATTCGGACCAGTTGCGAGATCAAGAGCCGCTCATTCCGCATCTGATGGCTGAGAAACAGCTGCGCCTCAATGTCATCAACGGCCTCGTCGAGCCGGCCATTGTGAAGCTGAATCAGTGCATCGATGCCCAAGTGCTGGGCGGCCGACCGAAGGCGGGTGAGATGAGGCACCGGGGCTTCGAATCCGCGCGCGTAATCGACTTTGGCGTCAAACGCCGGCCTCCGAATGGCGACTTTCACATCGGCGAGCGGGTCGCGCCACGCGGCGAACGATTCCTCCAGCGCCCGCCAATTGTTGTTCGTGGCGTTCCTGCGGTTTGCGTTGCTCACCTTCCACTCCGTCAGGCCGTGAATGACCTCGACCCTTCCGGGCGCGACCGCGCGAAGCGAGCGCGGCGCCAAATAGGCGAGCGACCCTCCGCCCAGCATTGCAGCGGCGCGCACAAGTTCAGCGCAGCCGTTCTCCGCCACAGTCTCTGGCGCAGCCGGCCGGCACTCATTGACGGCCAGCTTCTCGCCCTTGGCGACAAGCTGCCGCTTCAACTTGCCGAGCGCCCACTTGCCGCGGAAGTGTTCCTCGACGAGGAACAACACCGGCAGTGCCATCACAATGCCGGTGATGATGAGGCTTTTCTTTTGCGAGCGGGTCATTGAGAAGTCGGCTCGTCGTTGGACAGTTCGCGAAGCCGTCCCTCACGGACGAAGTCGTTTCATTCCCCGCGCGGCAGGAAGAAACCGCGCTGTTGGAGCGCGGCGTTTACGCCGCTTCAACATAGTCTGTACAGAATGGCTTGAGGTATTTCGCACCTGTCCCGGTGGCGACGCTGAAGCGGCGTAAACGCCGCGCTCCGGAGAGGAATGCACGTTCATCCTCCGCGAGGTAGAAAAAAGCCTCGCTGTTTCTCGCTGATGGGCATGGCCAGCCGTTCCATCACCTGGAGCATGTCTTCCCAAACGAGCCGCTTGTCGCGCGATGACATCGTGCGGAGCAGGTAGGAGGGATGAAACGTCGGCATGAGAGGGATGCCCCGGTAGGTTTGCCACTGGCCCCGCAAGCGGGTGATGCCGGACTTGCCGAGCAGCCCCTCGATGGCCACCCCTCCCAACGCCACGAGCACCCGCGGCTGAATGAGATCGATTTGAGAGTGCAGATAGGGGATGCACGTCTTCATCTCGTCGGCGGTGGGCTTGCGGTTGCCGGAGGACTGGCCGGGGGTGTCAGGACGGCACTTGAGAATGTTGGCGATGTACACGCGCTCGCGCGAAAGTCCTATCGTCTGGATGATTTTGGTGAGAAGCTGCCCGGCCGCGCCGACGAACGGCTCGCCTTGGGCGTCCTCCTCGGCCCCCGGCGCCTCGCCCACAAACATGAGCTGCGCGTGGATGTCACCGACGCCAAACACCACGTTCTTGCGCGCGCTGGCCAGGCTGGGGCACTTGACGCAAACGAGCGCGCGTTCGCGAAGTTCCCTCATCGCCTCGGCTTTGGCGGCGGGATCCAGGCTCGGGCGAACGGGCGCCACCTCGGCGCTGCCCGGCGAGGACAGCAGTTCGGCGGTCGCCGGCACCGGGACCGATTCTCGCGCCGGCGGAGCGGGGCGGGCCGCGGGAATGACGGGCGCCGTCGGTGTAGCGGGAGCCGGGGGCGCCTGTGCCAGTCTGGCAAGCTTGTCGAGAGTATCGGTTGAGACGGCAGCGAACCGGACGCCGCGGCTCTTGAGATCCTCAAGATGCCGCAGGGCCGCGTCGAGCAACTGTTGGTAGGCTGTGGACACAGCCCGATGCTAGAAGGCCGACGCTTCGACGCACGAAAAATCTTCCTCCTATGGAATGCGCCGGCCGAGCGCAGCGACGACGGCGCTTTGGCTGAACGCTGGGCGGCCCGGGCGCGTACAACGCTTCACAAAGGCCAGCCAAAGCGGAGTCGCGCTGCGCTTGCCTCCGCAGTCCAAATGCTGCCCTTCCTCGCCCGGCGACTTAGTCACTGGCCCTGAGTTGCGCGGCTGCCTCAAAAACCGACGAACCAGCGCAAGACCCTGATAGAGCCAAACGTCAGGTTGCCCAAACCGTCTTGGACTCCGGGAATCTGCATCAATACGATCACGATGTACATCCCGAAGCGGCTGATCGCCAGAAATGTTTCATCCGGCATCTGGACAACATGCTTCATGACGTGCGAGCCATCCAGGGGCGGCACGGGGATGAGGTTGAAGAAGAACAGGAACATGCTCACCCAAATCAGCATCAACGCTGAGGAAGCGATGGGCTCGGAGCCGGCCATCGCGCCGATGCGCCAGATGACCACGGCCAACACCGAAAGCGCCACGTTCATGGCCGGACCGGCCATTGAGACGAGGATGTCGTCGCGCACGCGATGGCGCAGGTTGAAAGGGTTCACCGGCACTGGCCGGCCCCAGCCGATAATCAAGCTGGCCCACTTGCCCTGTCCGCCCAACGTCAACCACAACGCCAGCAACGGCAGCAGGACCGTGCCGATGGGATCGATGTGGGCGAGGGGATTGAGCGTGACGCGGCCTTCGTGGCGCGCCGTGTCGTCGCCGCACCGGGAGGCCATCCAGGCATGGCCAAACTCGTGGAAGGTGATGATTATTACCACGCACAAGTACTGCGCCAGCCCGACACTGAGCATGCTCGTGTCCATCGCGCCATTCAGGACACCACCCAATCCAGAATGGCCTTCTGCACGTGCAAGCGGTTCTCGGCCTGATCGAAGATCGTCTGCGCGTGGTCCTCGAAAGTCCGTTCGTCGATTTCCTTGCCGCGATGAGCGGGCAGGCAATGCATGACCAGCGCATCGGGCTTGGCCAGCTTCAGCAACGCGGCGTTGATCTGATAGCCGGTCAGTTCCCTGATGCGCCGGGCGCTTTCCGTCTCCTTGCCCATCGATACCCACACGTCAGTGTAGAGCAGGTCGGCGCCGGACGCCGCGGCCTCCAGGTCGTCGGTCACGAGCACGTTGGCGTCGGCCCGCGCGAGGATGTCGGGCGAGGGCTGGTAATTCCTCGGAGCGGCGATGCGGAGTTCGAAGCCCAGTTTGGCCGCGGCAAAAATCCAGGAAACCGGCATGTTGCACGCGCCGTCGCCGATGAAGGTGACGACTTTGCCGGCAATGCGGCCGCGTTTCTCCTCGAAGGTGAAGAGGTCGGTGAGCACCTGGCACGGATGTTCGTCGTCGGTGAGCGCATTGATGGTCGGGATGCCGGAGAAGCGGGCGAACTCCTCGACGTCGCACTGGTCGAAAGTGCGGATGACCGCGCCGTGAATCATCCGGCCCAGCACGCGGGCGGTGTCCTTGATGGGTTCGCCGCGGCCCAATTGGATGTCGGCGGCGCTCAGGAACATCACCTGGCCGCCCAGCTCGCGAATGCCGACCTCGAAGCTGACGCGGGTGCGCGTGCTCGATTTGGTGAAGAGCAGCGCCCACGTCCGCCCGGCCAGCGGACGGGGGGCGTCCCCCTTGCGCTGCTGTTTGAAGAGGGCGGCGCCGCGCAGGATGCGCTCGATTTCGGCGCGCGGGAGCTTTTCGAGACTCAAGAGGTGTTTCATCGGTCAATCCACTTCGGGCGGTTCCCCGAAAGGCAGGGTATTAGCGAAAGGAAGGCGGTACGTCACTCGTTTTGTTTTGCCCCGGATTCGGAGCGTACGCATCCGGACACTGCTATGACTGGTAGGGCCATCGCGCTGCGATGGCCCCGCCCGCGCAGAGCGGGCGGAACGGACACCGTTCGCCTCCCCGTTGCGCCGCTCAACGCGGCGCGGACGGCGCAGCGCGCCGTCCCTACCGCTCGATCGACGCGGAGGACCATCATTCCAACTGCACCACCCGGTAGAATCGCTGCGGCTGCATGCCAATGGCATCGTTAATCGTAAGGCTGGTGCCGCCGGCCGGATGGTCGGGCGGTAGTTGCGTCCACATCTCGTCGGTCAATGCGTTCTTGTACTCGACGCGGTAGGTCTTGCCGGGCGTCGTGAGGACATTGAAGGATATCATGCCCCCCGGCCCCGCTGTAATGCCGCCGAGCAGGACTGCGGCGCGCACGGTGACGGTGAAAGTCCGTTCGGCGCTCAGAACCGGCGTCCCATTGTCGGTCACTCGCAGCGTGATGACGTTCGTGGTGTCGGCCTGCGCCGGGGTCGGCGTCCACGAGAAGCCGCCTGTCGAGGGGTTGAGCGTGGAGTTCGTCGGTGCACCGGCTCCGAGCGTGAAGAAGAGTGTCTGCGGGGGCGAGTCGGGGTCGGTCGCGGCGGCGGTGAATTGGAACGGCAGGTTGACGTAGGCGGTGGTGTTTGGAATGGCGGCGAGCACCGGGTAACGGTTCGCGTAGGGCGCGTTGGGCGCGCGCGGCGTCGGGACGGTAAGCGGGGCGATCCATTGGGCGGCGGAGCCGTCCGGGTAGCGGCCTTCGCTGATATCGCTGTATTGCGGGCCGAAGGTCACGGCGTCGATGAGCGCGCCGTCGCTGCCGAACAGGCCGATGGATTCGCCGTTTTGTTCGAGCTTGAAGGAGACGTGGAGCGCGGGGTCGGTGTTGGTATTGAGGCTCGGTTTGCCGTCGGCCCAGACCAGGAGGAATCCGTGCGGCGGGAGGATCGTTCCAGGCGGCACCTGGAACTGATCCGGGTTGGTGAGATCGTCCGTGAGGAAGAAACCGGAGAGATCGGCCGGCGCGTTGTTCGGGTTATGGATCTCGAACCAATCGTCGGATTGGTTGTTGTTATTCGTATTGAGCAGGCTGCCCGAATTCTGGGCCATCCATTCGTTGATGAAGACAGACAGCGGCGCGGCGGTGTGGTCGTTCGTCGTGCCGGGCGTGGACCGGTAGAATTCCTCGCGGAAGAATGGCTGGCCGTCGGGGAAATCGCCATAAGCGCGGCCGGCCCGGATGTCGGCGTAATTGAGGTAATCGAGAATCTGCACGCCGGCGGGAGACCAGGAGAGCGCGACGGAGCCATTGGTCGGGCTGAGGCGGAAGTTGGTGTGCCACTCGTCCATCGTCGTCTCCGTGGGCTCTGCGTCGCAGATAACGACCTTGAACTGGCCGGGCAGCAGCATCGCGGTGGCGGGGAAGGCCCACTGGTTGAGCGATTCGTAGCTCGTGGAGAGATACCAGCCGTCGAGCGAAATCGGATCAGTTCCGGAGTTGTAAATCTCGACCCACGGCTCGTGTTCGCCATGGTTGTCAACCAGGCCGGCGAGGTTTTCGGGTTGGGCTTCGTTCAGCCACACGGGCGGGAAGGCGGCCAGCGGGGCGGCGACGCTGTTGTTCGTTCCAGGCGTGGGCTGGCCGGGGCGGTAGTCGATGGGCGTGAGGCTTCGGAAGGAGGAGGTGACGCGGAAGTTCAGCCCGCTGCCGTTGGTGCTCGGGAGGAACCAGAAGCTGATGGTGGCGATGTTCGTCGAGAACAGGTTGCTGATCACGTTTTGCACCGCGCCAAGCGCACCCCCCTGGCCCGTGGCGACGATGTGAAGGCTGTTGCTGCCGTCGTGGGCGATGCCGGTGACGACCACTGAATTCGAGTGGTTGCCGTTCGTCGCGCGCCAGGGCGCAAAGCCCATCTCGAAATTCCCGTTGGTCAGCAAATTGGGTCCGGCCCCCGGCACGCTGCCGAGGACGATTGAAACATCGTCCACGTAGAGGTCGCCGGCCGCCTGGAGGTAGAACTGGAGGTTCGTCGGCGTAAGGCCGGGACCGGTCATCGGGCTGGTGGCGCTGACAAAGCGCCAGCCGGTGCCATCGCTCCAGTTGGCAACGCGCGCGTTGTCTTTTGTGGCGTCGATGAGTTGGAGGGACGCGCCGAGGCCACTGGCGGCGCCGGGCCAAGGCGGGCCGCTCTCGTAGCGGACACGGTCCACGAGAATCTCCTCGCCGGGATAGGCGCCCGGTCGGAGGAGCGAGAGGGTCTCGCCGTTGTCCTGCAGGTTGCCGCTGAAGCGGTCGAAGGCGGGCGGCGCACTCGTATACGTGGTGGAGTAGGCCAGCGGATTGTTGGCGATGGTGAGGAAACCGCGATTGGTCAACACCGCGCCGGACGGGAAAGTGTAATCGAGTCCGTTAATTCGCCAGCCGGAGAGATCGAAACTGGTAGTCGCGGAGTTGTTGTAGAGTTCGACGAAGGCGGCGTCCGGCACCGAGGAGTTGTACATGATCTCGTTGATCACGACCGCGCCCTGCGGCTCGGGCGTTGGGCCGGTGTAGTTGATTGTGAGGGTTCGGCTGAAATTCGTGAGCGCCCTGCCATGCACGTCGTACCCCGTGACGTTGAGGGTGTTCACGCCGTTGGTCATGATCGGGATGCGCAGGGTCCACGCGGAAATGCTGGTCCAGGTCACTTCGTATTCCACGCCGTTGACGCAAATCGTCTTCACCTGCACGGGCGCGGTGCCGGAAAGGGTGACCAGATTGCTCGCCGTGGTAATGAAGTTCGGGCCGGAGACGGCGAAGGGCGCATTGCCACCGGCGTTGTTGATGGTGCTGATGACAAAGGGCACACGCGCCCCAAGAATCCCGAGGCTGTTTCCTGCTCCCGTATAATTCTGGCCCGGCGCGAAGTTGTCGTAGTGATCCGCCCAATAGGTCATATAGCTCGTGTTAAAGCTGATCGCGATGATGTCGAGCATGTGCGCGTACATGCAGCGCAGGTTGCCGGGGAGGTTCACCACCTTGGCCAGGTTCTGGTCGCCCACCAGCGCGCCGCTGGCGCCGCGCGTGAAGGCAAAGTCCATGTCCCACGGGAAATAGACGAACTTTCCGTCGGAGGGCCGCTGGTAGATGAAGAAGTTGTGATTGAGGCCGAAACCATACATGTCTCCCACGCTGCACAGCGAGATGAGGGCGTAGGCGCGCATCCATTGGTCGATATCCATGACCTGCCGGCTTTGCGCGTCGAGCGCGGCGCCGCTCAAGGCGAGGGCCTTGCAGAGCCTTATGAACTGGCTGTAATCGTCCGTGTCGCGGTGGTTTTTGATCAAGAAGTCGTAGCGGTACGGCTCCTTGTCGTCGCCCAGGTTCGTCAGGTCCAGTCCTGTCACATCGTCAGGCTGGGGATTCTTGTAACCGGCGGCGTTGGCGCTCAATGGCCAGTAAATCAGTTCCATTTCGAACAGTGTGCCATCGCCGCCGTTCTCGAAGGCCGTTTCGATAAAGTTGTCTTCGTGGCGCGGAAAGAATTGGCAGGGCCCGGTGTGCGCTGCTCGCGGAGCAATGACGCGGGCGATTTCCCCGTAGGTGCCCGGGATGCCGCCGGCGCGGTTCAGGATGTGCTTGAGTACGATTTCCTCCTGGCGATTGCCGGTCGCGTCGCCGGCGCCGGAACGATCGATGAGCATCACGGGGTGCACGCCGCGGAACAGGTCGTCCGGCGGGAACTCGATGTGGAAGCCGGTGCGGACGTCGCTGTAGCGGCCGCGCTGGCTTCCGCGCAGATGGACGCCGCAATCGTAGTAGGCGCGGGCTTCGTCATAGATGACAGTGCAAGGCAACAGATCGTTGCTCATCACGTTGGTCTGGTTGACACCCTGGGCCGTGCCGTGCATGAAGTCCGTGTTGGCGGGCGTCATGACGATGCGCACGTTATGGGACAACGGGAGATTGGCCTGGCCGTCGGCCACAGCGTAGAGCGCGCCGGAGTTTGTCCCGAGCGCCGGGAAGGTGGAGGCCGCGCCCAATCCGTCCACGGCGCGAACATAGAATTGCACGATGGCCCCCGCACTGGCGCCTGGAATGGTCCCTAGATAATTGCCGCCGCCCTGGGGTGTCATTGGGGCGCTGTTCCAGGCGCCGCCACTGACTGACCACCAGACCTCGGCGGACGCGACGCCCTGCGAATCCTGAGCGGCGACAGACACGGTCACCGGCGAGCCGGGCTGCGGCACGACCGGTTGGTGTCCAAAGCTGCTGAAGGTCGGTCCAATGTTTGACACGAGTCGCGAGTTCGGCGCGCCCGGGGTGCCGTTGAGGGTCGGATAAGGAAGCGCCGTCGTGCGCGAAGAGCGATTGAAGTAGAGGCGCGTGTTCAGCAAATTGTTCCCGGCCAGCCATCGCGCGCGGAACGAAATCTGGTACTCGCGCCCCAGTGTAATTGTGCGGTTGTTGATGATGGTGGTCTCAATGTGATTGTGCATGTGCTCCTGATAACCGGTGGCGATCAGGTGCAGGACATGGTTGGACGGATTGCCGGGTTCCTCAATGACTCGGCTCCGGTTGTGGGTGCCGAGAATACGCCAGCCCGTCAGCCCATTTTCAAAGTCGCCGTTGCCGACGAAGGGGACAGGATTGTTCGTGGGCGATTCGACCACCGATATGTCGTCGATCAGGCATTCACCAAGGCTCTGGAGTCCGAGGACAAAATCGCGCCATTGATTGTCCAGAACCGTTGCTTGCCGATTGTAGGGGATCTGCTGAGCGATCGCGCGGTAAGTGAACGTCTGCCACGAGGCCTTGCCGGACTCATCGCTGGCGGCCCAGGCTTCGGCTTTGGAATTGTCGGCGTTGGGATCGCGCAATTCCAGGCTCGAGCCGCCGCCGTTGGCGTATTCAGGCCAGCGACCGCCGTCGAAGTAGCGGACTTCATCGGCGGGATTGCCGGTGGGATCGCGGAGAACCAGCCGGTCGCTGTTGCCCGAAAGCCGGCCGCTGAAATCCCCGACAATCGGGACGCCGGGGTAGCGGGCGCGCAGCGCCGCCGCATCATCCGTAATGACCAGGTAGCCCCCCGCCGCAATCATCTGGCCGGGGCTGAAATGGTAGCCAATACCGCCGTCAAGTTCCCAGCCGGTGAGGTCGACGGCGCCCGCGCTCTTGTTGTGAAGCTCGATCCATTTTTCGTGCGACGGCTGGGGCGGAAGATTGTTCGTCGCGGGGAGCAGCTTGTGATCGTACATAATCTCGTTGATCACGATCTCGTTGTGGAAGACGAAGCTGTTCGCGCCGCCAGGCGAAGCGGTGGTCGGGCGCAGGAAGACGCCGGTCCCGTCCGGGGAACGGGCACGCGCGCCGTTTTTCACCACCACCGAGTCGAGCACCTTGTCCCGCGCCGGCGGCAGCAGGTAAAGGCGGTCGCCGCTGACGGGATGGAAGCCCAGCGTTGTGTTCGTGACCGCCCGGTAGCCGCCGGCGTTGATGGGCGGACCCGCCGCGAAAACATAGGTGGCGTCGTAGAGACTCTCCGGCCCGTCGCGGACGATGGCGAAGCCCTCCAACTGAATGTTGTTCGTGCCGTAGTTGACCAGTTCCAGCCAGAACTCGGCGTTGGTGGAGGCGGAGAATTCATTGAACGCCAGTCGCGTCGCGGGCGCGGGCAATGGAGTGGAAACCAAATCGACGCCCAGCAGCGGGCCGTCGGCACTACCCACGGCCTGATGCACTTCGACAGCGAGCACGTTCGTGCCCGAGACCAGGCTGGCCGCGGAGATCGGGATTTGTCCCAGATAGCCGGGCGAGGTCACGTCCGACTGCGCCGGCGTCGAAGCGCTGATGCCGCCGCCCGGTAGATTGTGGCGACGCACCTCAAAGCCGTTCAGGTAAAACACCGCGCCGTCCGCCACGATGGCGTTGAGCTTGAGCGCCGTGTAGGCGGGGTCGCCGACGAAGTTGAAGCTGCGGCGGAAGTAGTAGGTCACTGGACCGAGCGGCGGCGGCGAGTTGGTGTTCAGGCCCAGGCCTGAGCCGCTCACGATCGCTCGGAACCCGCCCGGCCCGGCGCCTTGGTTCTCCGTGCCGAACTCGAGCGTGTTCGTGCCGGCGACAAACCCGCTGCTCAAAGTGAACGGGTCGCTGAAGCCCGCAAAGCCGGTGAAGGACTGCCCCGTCGCCGCGCCGTTGAGGAAGACATTCGTCATCGCGTTGTCGATCGCAACGCTGAAGGTGATCTGCACGGTGTTCAGGATGAAGCCATTGAGGGAAAACGCCGTCCGGTAACCGTAGCCGCCGCCATTGATGGTTGTGGTGCCGGGATTCACCACGCTAATCCACTTCGACGCGTTGTCGTTGGCCACCCACGCCGAGTGGTTCAGCGTCACGATGGCGTTCATGCCCGGCGTGCCCTGCGCCGTGTAGGAGAGCACGTAATGCGGGTCCGACGCGCCGTCGGCTGCGGGCATCCCATTGGCCGCCAGGCCGGTGTTGAACAGATCAGGAATGGTCTGGTTGGTCAGAAAATGCCGTGACACCCACATGCCGTCGTTGTAGCCCACGTTCCGCCAGGCCGTGCCGAGGTCCGCGCCTGAGGCGTCGTAGCGCCAGGCCGCGTCAACGGCGACATGGCGCGTCTCTGGCGGAGGCCCGCTCGCCAGCAGGAAGTTCCGCGCTCCCGGCGTGCCGCCCATCTGCTCGCTGCTCGTCCAATTCGCGGCGGAAGCACTGGCGCTGTCGGGGTCGCGTTTGGCGAGCGACACGCCCGAGCCGTCCGGCGCCACGGGCCAGTCGCCTTCCGTGTCGTAATGTACTTCGTCCATGACGCGGCCGCTGTTGTTGCGGAGCCTTAATTCGCCGCCGCGGTTCTCGAGCCGGTTGAGAAACGGGCCGTACACGTTTGTCGAGCCCATGATGCCCATCATCGCGGACGGCGAACGGGCCACGACCAAGTGGCCGCCGCCCTTGATGATGGAGTTCGAGGGGAAGGTGAAATCGATCACT
>WNGA01003016.1_pt1 | contig 25446 bp, 17 predicted proteins | sample 5400061 | NCBI WGS metagenome assembly WNGA01 (sample SAMN13153366, study PRJNA577476) | soil metagenome | isolation source: 100 cm soil or saprolite under grassland replicate 2 | place: USA:California | collected 2016-06-15 | reverse complement strand
CCCATCGCGAAGTAGATGACCACGGGCGCGCCAACGCCGATCGTCGCGATGACAGCGAAGACGGCGTAGGCGATGGCCTGCTGGCCACCCGCGATCCCGGTCTGGGCGATGGCGGCGGCCCCACCGACCGCGAGAAGGAGGCTTCTGGGCCTCACGCCACCCAGCACCACGCCTCCTCCCAGCGCCGCCGCGGGCTTGAGCCGGTCAATCGCCCCCATCCACGCCGGCAGGGGGACCTCCTCCCCTCCGCCGGTACGACCACGCAAGCGGCGCACGGCGTCCACCAGCAGCAGCACCCCAAGGACGATCATCACCCAGCTGACCCACGTCGTTCGCTGACCGGAGCTGCCGGGACCGCTCGGTCCGACGACGGCAAGCACGATGGCGCCGACCACAACCAGGCCAAGCAACCAGCCGAGGACGAAAACGGGACCGAGGGAACGCGCTCTGGAAGATGTGAGTAGTAACACGACCGCGATGATGGAAACGGGGCTCAACGCCACACCGATCGCCAGAGGTAGGGATTGCCCGATTGCCTCAGCCATGCGTCCCCCCTCCAACCGCCTGCAGCACTCCGCCGTCACTACCTCGACGTCGCGATCGTCGCCCGCGTAGTGCTTGGTGACGACGTCGCCGAGCCCGGGATAGTCCTTCCAGGACTGGCGGCCCGTTGACACGTCGGATGCGCGTGCCAACGCCCATTCTCTGCCTCACCGGTCGCGGCTATGCGCCTCCGGGAACGCCTCGGCCACGCGGGCCTGGAAACAGGCCCAGTTGGCGCCCCAACCCCAGGTCGTCGCGGACCGCCCAGTGCTCGACGACCTTGCCGTCCTGGAAGCGGACGATGTGGACCTGGCGGAAGGCGACCGGCTGGTTGGTGGGGGCCAGCCCCATGAACTGCCCGGTGTGGCGTCCGTGGAAGGTGCAGTGGACGACGACGGTGTCGCCTTCGGTGATGACCTGGTGGATCTCAAAGCGCCGCTCGGAGAACCCCTGCTTGACCCACACCATGGCCTGGATCATGCCGTCCAGCCCCGGCGGCGCGCCGGCCGGAGGCTCATGGTTGACGACCTCGGGATGCATCACCGCCCGCAAGCCGGCGACGTCGCCGTTGGGAAGGATCTCTTCCAGGGTCCGCCGTGCGACGGCCTTAGGGTCCTCGGCCATGACCGGCTCCTTCCTCGCCGTGTCCAGGTCACGGCGGCTCCGGCGCTGCAGCAACCGCTAGCGCGAGCCTGGTTTGCGGTCATGGGGATGTCAAGCCTCACCGCCGCGCCGACTCCCGCCGCCGCCAGGCACAGGCGGCCAAGCCGCGGCGGGACATCTTGGCGCCGCCCACATTCTCACCCACGTGAGCCGGGTGCTGACCAAGCTGGGCGCCCGCGACCGGGCGCAGCTGGTGATGCTCGCCTACGAGACCGGCCTGGTCACCCCGCGCTCGCCGTCCTGAGCCCCGCGTCGTGGCGTAGGCCGCCCAGCCGTGGGTCACGTCGAACGGCCGGCAGGTCACCGTGCGGCTCCCCGCGGCCTCCAAGAAACCCGTCCTCGCCCCCGAGACCGTCATTCCCAGGGTGACGGTCGTGGGACGCATACGCCCGGGGGACGACGCGGAACTGTGGCCCGCTGGCCGACGACGCGACCGGCCCCGGTGCCTATCGTCGAGGCCACGAGCCCTGTCGCGGCCACCGACGCCATCGACGAGAGGCCACGGCAAAGGAGCCACCATGAACACCAGCATCTCCAGAAGCAGCATCTGGATCCGGTCGTTGCGGGCCGGCGTGGTGCGACGGGCCGCCATCACGGTGCTGGCCGCCCTGCTCGCGCTGCTCACGCTCGGCGGGACGCGCCCACCGGCGGCAGCCGCGGCCAGCGCACGAGGCGCCAGCACGCCGGATCTTGCCGCCATCGACCGGTACGTCGAGGCACAGCGACGCGCGACGCACCTGCCGGGCCTGGCGCTCGGCATCGTGCACGGCGACCGGGTCGTGCACCTGCGCGGCTTCGGCCACGCCGACCCGTCTGGCCAGCCGGTTACCCCGCAAACCCCCTTCATCCTCGCCTCGACGACCAAGTCGTTCACCGCCCTGGCGATCATGCAGCTGGTCGAGGCGGGCAAGGTCGACCTGGACGCCCCCGTGCAGCGCTACCTGCCCTGGTTCCGCCTGGCCGACCCCGCCGCCTCCGCGCGCATCACGGTCCGGCACCTGCTGAACCAGACCAGCGGGCTGGCAGACCCAGCGGCCTCCCTCACCAAGGGCGACGGCGGCGACGCCGCGCTGGAGCACGCCGTGCGCGCGCTCGGCACGGTGCAGCTCATCCACCCGGCCGGCCAGGCCTTCAGGTACAGCAACATGAACTACGTCACCCTGGGGCTGATCGTCCAGACCGTCGCCGGCCAGTCCTACGAGGACTACATGCGCCAGCACGTGCTGGTGCCGCTGGGCATGACCAACTCCTACACCTCGCCGATGGAGGCGCGCCGGCACGGCCTGGCCACCGGGTACCGCTACTGGTTCGGCCGGCCGGTTGCCTTCCAGGACCCCTACAACCGCGCCGCCGTGCCAGCCGGCTACCTTAGCGCCAGCGCCGAGGCGATGAGCCACTACCTGATCGCCCACCTCAACGCGGGCCGCTCAGGGACCGCACGGGTGCTGTCACCGGCCCGGATCGCAGAACTGCATCGGCCCGCCATCAAGCTCCCCGCCGCCGACCGCGACATCGCCTACGCCATGGGCTGGTACGTCGAACGCTCCAACGGCGTGTCGATGCTGTGGCATCCGGGCAACGCCCCCAACTTCCACGCCGACATCATGCTCGCCCCACAGGACCGCTGGGGCGTGGTGGTGCTGGCCAACGGCCATAACTCACTGTCGCCCGACCACGAGAGCACGATCGCCCGCGGGGTGCTGGGCCTGCTGGTCGGCCGCCAGCTCACCACCCCACCCGTCACCAACGCCAACCAGGTCTTCTTCTTCGTCCTGCTGGGGGTGGGGGTGCTGCAGGTGCTCGGCATCGCCCGCTCGATCGTGCTGCTGCGGCGCTGGCGCGCCCAGCCGGCGCGCCGTCCCCGCGGCGTGATCCGGGTGGTGGGACGGATCGTCGTGCCGCTGCTGGCGAGCCTTGCCTGGGCACTGGTGTGCCTGGTCGGCCTGCCCTTGTTCCTCGGAGGGTCGCTGTCGGCCCTGCTGCTGACGATCCCGGACTTCGCCGTGGTGCTGGTGGGAAGCGGGGTCGTCGCAGCGGCCTGGGGTGTCTGCAGAGCCATCCTGGCCATCCGCACGCTCCGCCGACACCGCGCCGGACCCGCCGTCCCAGCCCAGCTCGAGACCGTCAGCGCGTAACCCACACGCATCCAACACCCGAACCAGAATGCCCGGGCGGTCGGCCCGACCGCCCGGACCGAGCAGAACGGAGCACCACCATGACCACCTACACCGACGCCACCACCCAGGCCCGTAGCCATTCGGGCGTGGCCGCCTCGGCCGTCGACGCCACCAAGGTCTACGGCAAGGGCGCCACCGAGGTGCGTGCCCTCGACGGCGTGACGCTGGACTTCGCCGCCGGCCAGTTCAGCGCCATCATGGGCCCATCCGGCTCCGGCAAGTCGACGCTCGTGCACTGCGTCGCCGGACTCGACACCCTCACCTCCGGCGAGGTCCGCGTCGGCGGGATCGACCTCACCCGCCTGGACGACAAACGCCTCACGCTGCTGCGACGCGACCGGATCGGCTTCGTCTTCCAGGCCTTCAACCTGGTCCCGACCCTCAGCGCGCTGGAGAACATCACCCTGCCCGCCATGCTGGCGGGCACCGTTGCATCTGGGCGAGCCGCGTGGCTGACGAGTCCTCGAGTGGAGCCTCCTCCCATGTGGAGCCCGTGAGAACTTGTCAAAGCGGTCGATTGTGATGGGCATTCGTGGCGTTCTGTGATCACAGTGGAGGAGGTCGGGACAGCCGATCGCCAGATGCAACAGGCCGACGGACGTGCCTATCGGGGCCAGCAGGTCCTGGCAGCGGGCAAACGACGCCTGGCTTGCGCCGACGAAGATCTGCAGGGTGCCGTCGGTGGCGTTGGCCACGCCGCCAAGCACCGGCGCGTCGACGAACTCCGCCCCCGCGGGGAGGCGCGCGGCGATCTCGAGCGCATGGTCGGGGCTGATCGTCGACATGTCGATCAATGTGGTCCCCGGCTCGATCCCCGCGGTGAGATCCTGGTCGCCAAACAGCACCTCGGACAGCGCATCGGGGGTGGCGAGCATCGTGATCACCGCCTCGACGCCGCGCGCCGTCTCGGCCGGCGAGTCCGCGATCTGGGCTCTGCCCTGGACCGCCTCGGCCTTGGACCGCGTCCGGTTCCACACCGCCACCTGATGGCCGGCCCGGATGAGGCGGGCGGCCATCGGCGCGCCCATCGCGCCCAATCCCAGAAAGCCAAGCGTTGCCATGGGCAGCTCCTTGAGCAAAGACCCCGGTGTCACCGGTGCATTCTCGCGGTTCTGCGCTCGCCCTGAACCGGTCCATCAAACCGCCCGACCACCACCTGGCCGGCGGGAACGCCCAGGGAGCGCGGCGAGTCGGGGCCCCCGACGGCGCCGGCGTAGAGGCTGCGCCCCCTGATCTTGGTGCTGTCGCCCAGGCGCCCAAGGACGAACAGCCCCGTCCAGCAGGAAGCCGTGTCAGAGCCGGACCTGCACGAACCTGGGCTCATCACTCAGCGCAGCCGGTGTGCGTCGATTCGGAACAGACCGCTCCGCGCGGCAATCCAGAGCGCGTCACGGCCGGCCGCCAGGTCGGAGACCGCGCTGGGGACCAACCCGTCAACGAGGATCCGGTGACCAGCGTCACGGCCCAGCGCGACTAGTCCACCCGACGTCATCGCCCAGGTGTCGGGGCCGACGACCGCGACGCCCAGGGCGTACACGCCCGCAGCGCGCGCGACCACCCGGCCGCGCCTCGGGTCGATCTGCAGTACCTGCTGACCGGCCCAGTCGCCGATCCACACGGCATCGCGACCCACCACCACCCGTCCCCCGGCCGCAAGGCCATCCGGTACGGCGATCGTGGCCGCCACCCGGCCGGTCCGCGGGTCGATGCGCCACACGCGGCCGTGGCCCGCCACCCAGATGCCGCTGGGACCCGCGGCGACCCCGGTGGGACGGCCGCCCAGCCGGATCCGGGCCGCCACCCGGTTGGCCGCCGGGTCGACGCGGACCAGCATCCCGTCCGCCCAGCCCCGCTCGCCACCGCAGCAGACCACCCACACTCCCGTGTCGGTGGCCGCGACCGGCGCCCACATCGGACCGACCGGCACCCGGGCGACCACCCGGCTCGTGGCCGGGTCGACACGCACCAGGCCGACCCCGGGGACCGCCCCCCACACAGCCCCCGCGCCGACGGCCACGTCCACCACGCAGTCGGCACGCGACCGCCCCGTGCCAGCCACGTGGGCGACGACCCGGGCGGTGTCCGGGTCCACTCGCGAGAGCGAACAGTGCGCCGCCCACACCGCGTCCGCTCCAACAGCCACCCCGACGACCCCTTCGGGCAACGCGACCCGGGCCGCCACCGGCAACTGGGCGACCAAGCGGCTGCTGGGCGGCGAGGTCGCCGGCGGCCCGGTGGGGTGCAGGCTCCCGGTGGACAGGCGCCCGGCAACCACCAGGACGGCCACGCCCGCCGCGATCCACAGCGGGCCAGTGAGGCCACGCGACCGTCTCGTCATGCTCCGTCCCAGCGACATTCTGGCAGCCTCTCCGGCCCGAAGCAGCAGGAGGAGCGCCCTCCCCGTGGACCGACATCCCGACGCGGTGGAGAGCGACCTCAACGTGCGCACGATGATGCGTTCTCGTTGCAGGTCACAACGGTGCTGGCGGTTGAGGTCTGGACGGCCAGCATCGTGGCGAATGCGGTCATTGCGCTCGTCCGTCAACGGCCATGACGTCATTCGGTTCTCGTTGACCTTCCAGGTGAAGAGCGCGAACAGGTGCCGGATGGCGTGCTGGACCCCGGCGTCTGGTCCAGTGCCACCCGGCCGTCGGGGGTCGTGACCAGCCCGACCGGCGGCACGGTGCAGCTGCTGTTACCGCGGCCGAACGGGAGGACTGCCGGCATGAGAATCCGCTTGCAGGCGCCACCGTTGCCAGGTGCAGCTGCTGCCGACCCCGGAGGTCATCCCGGTCTGGAGCCAGCCCGAGGGCGCCGTGATCGGCCTGCTCCACGTGACCTGCTGAGGCGGTCGCCGCCCGCGTGGGGGTCCCCAAGCGAGTTCTGTTGCAACTGCGACCGCCGGAATCCGCCGGCTTGGCGTTAGGATCGCATCCCGGGCCAGCGGGGCCAGTATCCGAGGAGGAGGAGGCGACCGCATGCGACGTGCCTGGATTCGTCCACTATTGGCGCTGATCGCGGTGGCAGCGCTACTGGCAGTCCCGGCCGCCGGCACCGCGCAACCCGCACAAGCCGAGAGGCAGTCGACCGCGACGGGCCGTGGAGGCGCCGCGGCAACCGTCGATGTGCTCGCAACCAGGGCCGCGGTGGAGGCGCTCCGCGGCGGCGCCAACGCTATCGACGCCGCGGTGGTGGCCGCGGCCGTGCTCGGGGTCACTGAGCCGTTCTCCTGCGGCATCGGCGGCGGCGGCTTCATGGTCATCCGGACCCGCGACGGCAAGGTGACCACGATCGACCACCGCGAGCGGGCGCCGGCCGCGATGCGACCCGACTCCTTCTTCGAGGCCGGGCAGCCGCTGCCGTTCAACGACGCGCGCTACAGCGGGCTGTCGGTCGGCGTGCCGGGGACGGTGCGCGGCTGGGAGGATGCGCTGCGCCGCTACGGGACGATGTCGCTGGCGGCGGCGCTCCGGCCGGCGATCCAGGTGGCGCGCGACGGGTTCGTCGTCGACCAGACCTTCTTCGACCAGACGCAGCAGAACCTCGACTACTTCGACGACGTCCCCTCGACCCAGGCGCTATACCTGGACCCGGACGGCACGCCGCGCGACGTGGGGACCGAGGTGCGCAATCCCGACCTGGCACGCACGTACGAGCGGATCGCCCACCTCGGCGCCAAGGGCTTCTACAGCGGCGCCGTCGCCGACGCCATGGTCGAGGCCGTGCAGCACCCGCCGACGGCCGCCGACGCCAACCACACCTGGCGCCCTGGCCTGCTGGCGATGCGCGACGTCAAGGCCTACATGGCGCCCGAGCGGCAGCCGACCAGGGTCGGCTACCGCGGCCTTGACATCTACAGCATGGGACCGCCGTCCAGCGGCGGCTCGACTGTCGGCGAGGCGCTGAACATCCTGGAGGGCTTCGACCTGGACCCGGCCGACCGGACGCAGGCGCTGCACGACTACCTCGAGGCGTCGCGCTTCTCGTTTGCCGACCGCAACGCCTACCTGGCCGACGCCGACTTCTTCGACGTGCCGCTCACCGGGCTGCTCTCCGACGGGTTCGCCGCCGAGCGCCGCTCGCTGATCGACCCGCAGCAGGCGGCCACGAGTCCGGTTCCGCCCGGCGACCCTTTCCCGTACAACGCAGCCGGCGCCGGCACGGCGCGGGCCGCGGCGGCCGCGACGCAGGCCCAGACGACCACGCACCTGACGGTCTCCGACCGCGCGGGCAACGTCGTCGCCTACACGTTCACGATCGAGTCGACCGGCGGCAACGGCGTGGTCGTGCCAGGGTGGGGGTTCCTGCTCAACAACGAGCTGACCGACTTCAACTTCGACTCGCTGACCCATCCCAACCGGGTCGAGGGCGGCAAGCGGCCCCGCAGCTCGATGAGCCCCACGATCGTGCTCAAGGACGGCGAGCCGCTCCTGGCGCTTGGCTCGCCGGGCGGTTCGACCATCATCACCGTCGTGCTGCAGCTCCTGCTGGACCGGCTCGACCTGGGAGCCACGCTGCCGCAGGCCATCGCGGCGCCGCGCGCCAGCCAGCGCAACACGACGACCACCCTGGCCGAGCCCGCGTTCGTCGGCTCACCAGAAGGGCAGGCGCTCGCGGCGCAGTACGGTCACCGGTTCTCCACGACCAGTGAGATCGGCGCCGCCACCGGCATCGAGCTGCTCGCCGACGGCCGGGTGCTCGCCGCCGCGGAGCCGGTGCGCCGCGGCGGCGGCAGCGCGATGGTGGAGGTGCCCGAGTAGGACGCCGCGCACCGCGACCCCTGCCCGCGCAGTGTGGTGCGGATCGCGATCGGTACCACACCCGACTGCGTCTACCAGCAGGCGCCGCCCAGTGGCAGGAGCGCGAGCCAGCCAACGTTGCCGACGGTAAGAATGGCGATGACCGTCGCCATCCTGGGCGGCCAAGGCCGGTTGCGTCGCCAGACCACAATTGGGAGCACAGCCGCGACCACGGCGACTACCGAGCCGGCCAGCGCCAACCACGGGTGGGCAAACAGCGCTTCACCGGCACCGATACACCCGTCGTTATCGGTATCAGTATCCCCGTCTATCGCCCACAGGTAGAGGAATAGTCCAAGAACGCCGAGGGCGAGTGCTCCCCACAGTGCCCGCTTGTGGCCGCGGCTGGCCTTTGGCCTAGGCGGAACTGGCATATAGCCGGGCTCGCCTGGTGCAGGCGGCCGGTAGCCAGGCTCGCCCCACTTGGGCTCGCTCATGCCGCACCTAGTGGTCGCCGTTCCATGGCCCGTAATTACCCATAAGGCTATCTCGAATGCCACAGACCTCCAAGACCCCGTAGGGTGCAGAAACGCCGACCTGACTGGCTGCCTGCGGTTTCGTTCGATGCGGGGGCCGGTACTGTGGCACGTCCCTGACCCCATCGCGGAGGCTGCTCGTACGTGTTGCCAAGACTCGCCTACCTCACGCTGTGCCGCTCCATCCAGTTACTTGCCCTGCTCGCTCGTGCCGACGCCGCCAAGGATCTGGAGATCCTGGTCCTGCGCCACCAACTCGTTGTGCTGCGTCGCCAGACGCCGCGGCCCAAGCTGGAGCCCGCTGACCGAGCTCTGCTGGCCGCCATCAGCCGCGCCTTGCCCAGATCTCGCTGGTCCTGCTTCTTCGTCAAGCCCGAGACGCTGCTGCGCTGGCACCGACGCCTGGTGGCTGGTGCATGGACCCACCCGCACCGCCAGACCGGTCGGCCTCCGCTGGACGAGGAGGTGAAGCAACTGATCATCCGACTGGCCAAGGAGAATCCTCGCTGGGGCCACCAGCGGATCAAAGGCGAACTCCAGCACCTCGGCATCCAGGTCTCGGCTACCTCGATCCGGACGATGCTGCGTCGGCATGGGCTGGATCCCGCGCCACGCCGAGTGGCTACGACCTGGCGGGCGTTCCTGCGCCAGCAGGCCGCCGGGATCATGGCCTGCGACTTCTTCACCGTCGACACGGTGTGGCTGCGGCGGTTCTATGTGCTGTTCTTCATCGAACTGGGGACCCGGCGGGTTCATTTGGCCGGCGTGACCGCCAACCCGAACGGCACCTGGGTCGCTCAGCAGGCCCGCAACCTGCTGCTGCCGGCGGAGGGACGGCGGCAGCTGCGGTTCTTGCTCCACGACCGAGATGCGAAGTTCACACGTGTGTTCGACGACGTCTTTCGTTCGGAGGGCGCTGACGTGCTGCTGACACCGGTGCAGGCACCTAACGCGAACGCCCACGCCGAGCGCTGGATCCGTACGGTGCGGGCCGAATGCCTGGACTGGCTGCTGATCGTCGGGCGCGGGCACTTGGAGCGGGTGCTTGGGGTCTACGTTGAGCATTACAACGTTCACCGTCCACACCGGGCGCTCAAGCTGGAACCGCCGGTTTCACCGGACGGTCCAACCGTCATCAGCAAGAATCGGCGCCGTGTGCACCGCCGCAACCGGCTTGGCGGCCTGCTGCACGAATACCACCGACAAGCTGCATGAACAGGATTTATGCACCCTACGGGCCACGAGGAAGGCGAGCGCGTACCCGACCGCGATCACGCCGTTCAGCATGAACAGCCGCATGAGTGTCATGCGCTCATCGCCTGCACAGGTCCGATGGCCGCAGCGGTCAGGCGGCGGCCGCTGCCGTGGCGTGGTCGCTGCTGTGCAGGGCACCCAGCAGCATCGGCAGTGAGCGGTGCAGCTCCCGCTCCCAATACGGCCAGCTGTGGGTCCCCGGCCCGTAGAAGTCGGTCTGCAGCTCGGCCCCGACCTGCTCGAGGCGGCCGGCCAGTGCCTGGTTCTGCTGGCTGAGCGCCGCCTCCAGCTCGTCGAACGTGCCCGCAGGGTCGAAGGGGCCGGCGGAGCCGTCCCCGACCGACAGGAACAGCGGCGCCTGCCGCAGCCGCTCGGCGAGGTGGTAGGGGTCGTGCGCCTCCCAGATGTCCCGCTGCGCCACCGGGTCGCCCCACAGCGCCAGCGGGTCGGCGCCGAAACTCTGCAGCAGTCCGAGGAACCCTTGCGGCCAGCCCGGTTGGAGCGGGTGCACGACGCCGCTGTAGCTCGCCGCCGCGCGGAACATGCCCGGGTGCCGCGCGGTGTAGGTGAGCGCGCCGGCGCCGCCCATCGACAGCCCCGCGACCACCCGGTGCTGCCCGGCGCCGAAGCCTCGTTCCAGCAGCCGACGCAGCTCGACCAGGTGGAAGGTCTCCCACGCCGGCGGCCCGCCGGCGCCGTAGTTCCACCAGTCGCTGTACCAGCCCACCAGGCCCGCCTCGGGCATCACCACCAGCACGCCGCGGAGCCCGCGCAACTCCTCAACGTCGGTCTCACGGGTCCAGCTGTCGTAGCTGTCGCAGCAGCCGTGCAACAGGTACAGCACCGGCCAGTGGTCGCCCGGCCGCCGCTGCTGCCAGCCGTCGGGGGTCAGCAGCCGCACCTTGGCGGTCCGCCCCAGCGCGGGCGACTGCACGGTCAGGTCCACCAGCCGCGGGCCGACCCGCTGCTGCGCTACCACCCGCGCGCCATCGCCGGCACCTGCCAGCCGTGCAGGGCCCCGACCGGCGGCCAGCCCAGGAGCCGCCACCACCGCGGTCACCAGGACGATCGAGCACACCACCAACAGCAACGCTGGATGTCCACGGTAGCGGCGACCGCTTGCCATAACGCCACGCTCCCCTGCTCGAAACGGCTGCTCGAAACGGCGCTCCGTGCGCTCGGGCATGCGGTGGCGGACGCCGCTCCTGCTCCGACCGCGACCCCGCCGGCGGTTCCCCCATCGACGCTACCGCCAAAGGCAGGGACCTTCCCCGGCAGTTCCCCGGCAGGTCCCCGGCAGCTCGACCCCAACCGTGCCGCTGCGTTGGTGGGGCGCTGTTGCAAGGCGAGGCTTTGGTGGTGGCGATGGCCTCTTCGAAGAACCGGCGGGCGGCCTTGGCGTCCCGCCCGAAGCGACGAGCACGGCGGGACGGTCACGGCGTGTCGGTGACCTCGAGCGGGGTCACCGCGACGCCGTCGCTCCAGCGGCCCATGAAGCGCTGCTGGGCGGTCCCGCCGAGCGCGACGCGGCAATCCTGCCTCCGGTCGGCGCAGTCCTGCAGCGCGTCGAGGAGCTTCCAGGGGCCGTAGAAGTCGAGCGCGTCCGGCGGGTTGTCGCGGCTGCTGAGCGAGAGGAAGTGGTCGGCGACCAGCGCCGGCGTGCCGTGGTCGTCGCTGCGGACCAGCACGTAGTCCTTGTTGCCCGCGGGGATCTGGCCGAGGGCGGCCCACAGCGCCTTGGGGCCCTGCTGGCCGACCCGGTCGTCACGGTCGGAGGCCAGCACCAGCAGCAGCGTGGAGGGGCCGATGCCGCCGGCGACCCGCTCGCTCGCGCTGTCCTCCAGCCGCGGCTGCAGCGCGAACAACGCCTTGGGGCGCGGCAGGTGCGCCGCGCCGCTGTCGGCGGCGAGCTGGGCCGCCATGTTCCCCCCGACCGAGTGGCCCACCAGCACCAGGTGGTCCCATTCGGGCCTGACGTGCCCCGGCCGCGCCAGCGCCCGCACCGCCGCGCGCAGCCCGGCCACCGGCCCCTTGCGCCGCTCGTCGAGGCCCACCGTGTCGAACGGCTGCTCCTGGAAGACCACGATGCTGCCGCGCCCGACCAGGTGGTCGATCCAGCCCTGGTACTCGTCGGGACCGACGCCCTGGGTGAAGACCACCACCGGCGCGTGGCGCGGTGCCGGCTGCTCCGGCTCGAAGACGGTCACGCTGCCCGGAGAGCCCCCGACCCGGGTGGTGCGCACCTTGGCGTGGTGCCGCCCGCCACCGCCCAGGCCCTGCGCCGGCGCCGCCGGCGGCGCGACCGTCGTGGTCGCGGCCGGGCCGGCCCGGTCCCGTGCCGAGCCGCCGGCCGAGCAGCCGGCCACCCCGACCACCAAGCCGGCGAGAAGGGCCCATGCAACGAAGGGCCCACGGAGGTGCCTCCCGACGTCCGGGCTGCACGCCAACGCGACCCGCACCCGCGTCGAAGGTGCGGGTGCCGGCGTAGCTCTGCTGGCCACTGGGACTCGCCTGGTCAAGATCTCCATAGGCGGGGAAGACTAGCGCAGCAAACCACCCAGGCCCGTCATGCGCCAGGCAGAACACCGGCAGAACACCGGCAGATCGGTGGGATGCGTGGGTGCAGACCGTCTCCGAGCGCAGGGACGACAGGGTAACCGGATACCGGTCACTGCTCCCTTGACGCGACGATCACGCGGTCGATCTTGGGGTCGCGACGCGCAACGAGTAATGGCATCCTGCCCGCCGGCTGCGCGCCCATTGTGGCCGGGACGGGAAACTGGGAAGGATCTCGCGGAAGCGGCCGGGTGTGGAGGGCGGGCATGGCCGAGGGCCCGGGTGACGCAGCCCTGGCCGCAACAGGCTTCGGTGGGCTGCTGCGCGCTTGTCGGGAGCGCGGGCTGCTGTCGCAGGAGCGGCTGGCCCAGCGGTCGGGGCTGAGCGCCCGCAGCACGATCCGGGACCTCGAGGCGGGGCGGGTCCGGCGCCCGCGGGGGGCGTCGGTGCGGCTGCTGGTCGATGCGCTGCGCCTGGAGGGTACCCTGCGCGCGGCGTTTGAGGCCGCCGCTCGGGACGGCAACCTGGCCGTGTGGGCCGGGCTGCCGCCGGGCGCTGCGCCGTGCCAGCTGCCGCCTGATCTGGTCGACTTCACCGGCCGCACCGAGCTGGTGTGCTGGCTCCGGCAGCTGCTCGCGCGACCGCCCGACGCCACGGCTGGGGGGTCCGACGTGGGCGCGGTGGTGGTCTCCGCGGTCGCCGGCAAGGCGGGCGTCGGCAAGAGCGCCCTCGCCGTCCACGTTGCGCACCAGCTGGCAGTCGAGTTCCCCGACGGGCAGCTGTACGCCAACCTGCGCGGCGCCCGCCGGCAGCCGCTCCACCCGGGTGGGATGCTGGGGTGGTTCCTGCGCGCGCTGGGGGTCGACGGCGCCGCGATCCCTGCTGGGATGGAGGAACGCGCCGCGCTGTACCGCAGCAGCCTGGCCGGCCGGCGGGTGTTGGTGGTGCTCGACGACGCCGGCAGCGAGGCGCAGGTCCGCCCGCTGCTGCCGGGCAGCCCGACCTGCGCGGTGCTGGTGACCAGCCGGGCCTGCCTGGCCGGGCTGGAAGGCGCCCGGCTGCTCGACCTCGACGTGCTCGACCCGGCTCAAGCGGTGACGCTGCTGGGGCGGATGGTGGGGCAGGGACGGGTGGATGCGGAACCAGAGGCGGCCGCACAGCTGGCACGGCGCTGCGGCTACCTGCCGCTGGCGTTGCGGGTGGCGGGGGCCAGGCTGGCGGCACGGCCGCACGGGCGCCTGGCCGAGCTGGTCGAGCGGCTGGCCGACGAGCGGCAGCGGCTGGACGAGCTGGCCTACGGACAGGTGGCGGTGCGGGCCAGCCTGTCCCTGAGCTACCGGGCGCTGGAGCCTGCCGCCCAGCGGTTGTTCGGCCGCTTGGGATTGCTGCACGCCGACGACGTGGCCGGGTGGGTCGCTGCCGCCGTACTCGACAGCCCCGTGGAGCGGGCGACCGAGCTGGCCGACCGGCTCGTGGACGCGCGGCTGCTGGAGGTGGCCGGGCGGGACGCCACCGGGCAGGTCCGCTACCGCTTCCACGATCTGGTCCGGGTCTACGCCCGGCTCGGCAGCCCGCTCCTCGAACCCATCTACGGCTCGGCGGCCCGCTGGCCGGTCGACCAGGCGGTCACCGAGGCGCTGCTGGCCGACCCGCTTGCCTTCCTGGAGGCCGAACGTGCCGGGCTGGTCGCCGCCGTCACCCAGGCCGCCTCGCTCGGGATGGCTGGCCAGGCCTGGGAACTGACCAGCGCGTGCACCCAGTTCCTGGCGGCCCGTCTGCATCTGGAGGAGTGGCGCCGCTGCACCGGGCAGACCCTCGCCGCCGCCCGGCGCGCGCAGGACGCCCGCGGGGAGGCGGCGGTGCTGCTGTCGCTGGGCTACCTGCACGCCATCTCCAACCGTATCGGTGAGGCGCTCGGCTGCTGGCAGGCCGCGCTGGCGATCCTGGAGCGGCTGGGAGAGGACACCGGTCGGGCGATGTGCCTGGCCGCGCTGGCGCTGCACCGAAGCGACCGTGGGGCCTTTGAGCAGCGCCGCCGGCAGGCCGAGGACGCCCTTGCCATCCTCGCCCAGAGCGGGGACGGCAGTCTGCGGGCCCGCGTCTGCGTGCTGCACTGCCTGGGACTGCTCTACCACAACCACGGCAGGGTCGGACCGGCCCGGCGCTGCTTCGAGGAGGCCCTGCGACTGCAGCGCGGCCTCGGCAGCTCCCTCGGCGAGGCGAGGCTGCTTGGCCGGCTCGGCGCCGTACTCGTCAAGCAGGGCCGCGACCACGACGCGGTCAGCGTGCTCGAGCAGGCCCTGGCGGTGTTGCGGCCGGCGGGTGACCGCCTCGTCGGCACGCCCGCCAAGGTCTGCCTCGGCACCGCACTGGTGCACCTCGGCCACCACGCGGAGGCGCGCCCGCTGCTGGAACCTTGGATGGACAGCGGCTTTCCCTACGTCCGGGCCTGGGCGCTGCGCGGCCTGGGCGAGTTGGACGGTGCCCGGGGACGCCACACTCGCGCGCGGGCGAGGCTCCGTGAGTCGCTGCGCCTGTTCTGCCAGCTGGACATCCCTGCCGAGGAAACCGTCACTCGGCGAGCGCTGGCCGCACTCGGCGAGCGCCACCACGCGCATGGCCGTGCCCACTCCAAGGCGCACGCATCACTCCCACCGATGGCATGACGGTGACGCTTCCCGGCCCTTGTTCGCACCCGCCGGCAACGCCCACCTTCATCAGCGATCTGCTGCGGGCTGGCGGCGGTCGGGCGGTCACGACCCGTACGAGCTGGCGTCGGGTCGACCGGCTGGGTGGGCCTCACCGTGTTCGGTCGGCAAGCTCGGCCGTCAGCCTGGTTGCCACCGCCGAGACCCACGCCCAGCCGAGCAGCACCGCGATCCCGAAGCCCACGTTGACCACCTGGTTGCCTGACCCGCTGGCGATCCCGACGAAGGCGGCGAAGAATGCCACCCCGGTCGCCACGCTGTAGGCTGCCCACCCCAGCTGCCGGCGGGCGGCGAACCAGCCGGCTACCACCAGGCAGGCCGCGATCAGCGACACGAACCCCAGCCCAGCGGTGACGAAGTGCAGCACGCCGTGCCAGCTGGCCCGCTCGGGCAGGCCCGGCGGTGCCCCAGGCGGGAAGCCGTAGGCGGGGTCGGCCACAAAGACCCCAGCGGCGATCAGGCCCACGCCGTAGCCCCCCACCAGCCGCGGTCCCCAGGTCCCGCCGCGGCCCGGCCGCAGCACCCGCCGCATCCCGACCGCGGCCACGACCACCAGCAGGCCGCTGACCACCAGGTTGGCGATCTGGATCCAGCCCAGCTCGCCGTTGGCCAGCAGGCTAAGCTCATGGCGACGCAGGTCGAACCCCTCGCGGGTGAGCGCCTGAACCAAGCCCAGCAGGACGTAGAGGGGGCCGGCGGCCACCCCGCAGGCCAGCAGAATCCTGGTCACTCTGGTGGACGGCTCAGTGGCGGCGCCAGTTGCTCCGACCCCCGCTGGCGTGTCCCGTTGCGTCATCGCTTCGCCTCCATGATCGTGCCACCGTCGAGCAGGTCACAGCTGCGCTTCCCGTACGACGCCACAGCCGCACCGGGTACGGTCGAGCTGGTACCTGAAGGCGCGGTAACGAACATCGCCTGGTAGGTCAGCAACGAGGGCTTCGCTGTTGGGGTTCTCCCGACCATGCAGGCTGGCGCGGTCGAGCGCGGCCGTCGAGGCAGAACACCGGCAACATCCCGGCAGCTTCCCAATGCCTCACCGGGCGAGCGCTGTTTGAGACGGGCAAGCACCTAACGGCGCGCAGGTCGCATGTCCACGACCTGCTCCCTCCTTGCAGCGTCGGTAGCCTCGGTCCCTGCACCGGGGCTGGCCCCTGGGCGTCCAGGGTCGCGCCCGTGGAAGCCCCTGGCCGGCACCCTAGTCCAGGGTTGGAACCACCCCCGGTGCCGCGTGCCTGGCGAGCCGGCACACCCACACTGCCTTGGCAGAAGGCGGCCGGGTTCCCTCCACCTTCCCTCCGCCCAACGGCGGGCCGCGCGGGACAGGGCGGAACGGGCGGGGACGCCCAGTGACGGCGGAAGCTAATGGTGTGCCGTTTATGCACGTCACAGCCGATGAGCGGTGCTGGGCGGGGATGGGACGGTACAAGCGGGGAGTCGCCGGTGCGACCTGTAAAACCGCCGGCTTCGCCTACACAGGTTCGAATCCTGTCCCTGCCACACCACCGTTGAGCTGCGGAAACAGGCACTGTGTGCACCGGCCACGCCTCCCGGCAGGGCACGGCCTCCCTCTACTTTCCTCCGCCCAACGCGCAGCCGACCGCGCCCACGTGTCCTTGGCGGTGGTGTTGCGTTGGCCGTCCCATGGACGCCGGAGTCTGACTCCGTAACCCGCCCTACAGCGCGAACGCCAACTCCGCGAACGCGACCGTCAGCCGACGGCCCACCGGCTCCTCGACCGCCAGCTCGTAGTGCCCTCGGCGGACGTTCTGGATGAGGCATGCCCGGCGGTTACGACCCTGGCGCTGCGATCCTGCTTGAGTCCAAGCCTCGCCTTGAGCCGGCCATGGTCCGCTTCTATCCGGTTGTTGGCATCCCTGTCGGCGCGACGCCAGGCCGCTGGCAGGAGATCATCAATGGCCAGCGGGTAGGTCGGCGCTCGGTCGGTCACCACCTCGAGGGCATCACCTTGATGGTGCCGATGGCCCGCTCGACGAACCGGCGTGCCGGCAGGGCCGGGCCGCCTCAGCCACCAGTGGGTGAACCGCAGCACCCACCGCTAGACGCTGACGTGGTCGACCTCAACGCCGCGCTCGGCGAGCATCTCCTCGACATCGCGGTAGGAGAGCCCGCAGCGCAGATACCAGCGGACCGTGAGTGCAATGACGTCAGGCGGGAAGCGGAAGCCGGCGAACACGGATCGAGGCGGGATCGCCGGACGGGAGTGGGTAGGTGGTCTTCCTGGCGGGAGTCTCGCCGCTCCGCCGCCCTCAGCGCGAACACAACAACCCCGGTTCAGCGAACGTGACCACCAACCGGCGGTTCACCGGCGCGTCGGGTTCGCGATTTACGGGATCGGCGCGGGTGTGGATACTCCTCGCGGAGCCATCGTTCGGGCGTCGGCGACGGGCTACTACGGTGGGGGGAGGCTGCAATGGTGGTCGGATCAGTGCGTCGCCGTCTCGGGCACGCGGTCATTGTCTGCACGGTCCTCGTGCTCGCCCTCGCGGGGCTGCCGGGGCCGGCAAGGGCCGCATCGGCCACCGTCGTCATCAGCCAGGTCTACGGCGGCGGGGGGAACACCGGGGCGCCCTTCACCAACGACTACATCGAGCTGTTCAACCGGGGCACCACCACGGCCTCGGTGGGCGGCTGGACCCTCCAGTACACCAGCGCGACCGGGACCGGGAACCTGGGAGCCAATTCGGCGCAGCTCACCGAGCTGCCGAGCGTCTCACTGGCACCCGGGCAGTACCTGCTCGTCCAGGAGGCATCCGCCGGCGCGTCCGGCTCGCCGCTGCCCGCTCCCGACGTCACCGACCCGACTCCGGTCAACATGAGCGCGACCGGTGGCAAGGTCGCCCTGGTCAACACCACCACCCCGCTGGGGTGCAACGGCAGCTCGACCCCGTGCCCGCCCTCGGCGCTGGCGCAGATCGTCGATCTGGTCGGCTACGACGGCGCGAACTTCTTTGAAGGGTCCGGCCCGGCTCCGGCCGGCAGCAACACCACCGCCGTGCTGCGCACCGGTGGGGGGTGCACGGACACCGACGACAACGCGGCCGACTTCGCCGCCGGCGCCCCCGACCCGCGCAACACCGCCTCGCCCGCCAACCCGTGCCCGACCAACCAGCCTGTCGTCGCCACCTGCGGCGGGCCGCTCTCCACTACCCAGGGCACGGCCGCGACCGCGCCAGTCAGCGCATCGGACGCGGACGGCAGGGTGGTCAGCATCGTGGTCGCCGGCGTGACGCCCTCGCCTGCGCCAGGCACCGTCTCGCTGAGCGGCTTGGTCCCGGCCGGGGAGACCGGCGGGACCGCGACCGCGAACGTGACCGTGGACGCCAGTACGCCCACGGGCACCTACGCGGTGGCGGTCACCGCCTCCAACGACGACCCCGTACCGCAGTCGGGAACCTGCACGCTCACGGTCAATGTGGTCGTCCCTACGCCGATCCACGACGTCCAGGGGGCTGGCCACATCTCGCCAAGGGACGGCCAGGCCGTCTCCGGGGTCACGGGCATCGTCACCGCGCGCGCCTCGAACGGCTTCTGGTTCCAGGACCCCAACCCCGACTCGAGCGACGCGACCTCGGAGGGGCTGTTCGCGTTCACCTCGTCGACTCCCAGGGTGTCGGTGGGCGACGCCGTGGTGGTGGGCGGCCGCGTCTCGGAGTTCCGGCCTGGCGGCACCGGTAGCACCAACCTCACCACCACCGAGATCACTGGGCCGTCGGTCTCCGTGCTCTCGTCGGGCAACCCCCTGCCCCCGCCGACCGTGGTCGGGACCGGCGGGCGCGTACCGCCCACCGAGGTCATCGAGGACGACGCCACCGGGGACGTGGAGAGCAGCGGCGTGTTCGACCCCGCGTCGGACGGCATCGACTTCTACGAGAGCCTTGAGGGCATGCGGGTCCAGCTCAACGACGCGGTCGCCGTCGGGCCCAGCAACGCCTTCGGGGAGATCCCGGTGGTCGCCGACGACGGCGCGAACGCCAGCGTGCGCACGGCCAGAGGAGGCGTGGTGGTGCGGCCGGGCGACTTCAACCCCGAGCGGGTCTTCTTCGACGACCAGCTCGCCCCGACGCCGCGGGTGAACGTGGGCGACCACTTCCCCGGCGCGGTCGTGGGGGTGATGGACTACTCCTTCGGCAACTACAAGCTCCAGGTGACCTCCACCCCGAGCACCGAGTCCGGAGGGCTGGACCGGGAGGTCGCCGCCCCCGCCGGCGCCGACCAGCTCGCCGTCGCCACCTTCAACGTCGAGAACCTGGACCCGACCGACCCGCAGTCGAAGTTCGACGAGCTCGCCGGCCTGATCGTGAGCAACCTCAGGGCGCCGGACATCGTGGCGGTCGAGGAGATCCAGGACAACAGCGGCCCCGCCGACGACGGGGTCGTGGACGCGGACGTGACCTTCGCCAAGCTGATCGGCGCTATCCAGGCGGCCGGCGGGCCGACCTACGATTTCCGCCAGATCAGCCCGGTGAACGACCAGGACGGCGGCGAGCCGGGCGGCAACATCCGTGTCGGCTTCCTGTTCCGGACCGACCGCGGCCTGGCCTTTATCGACCGGCCCGGCGGCACCGCCACCGCCGCGACCGCGGTGGTGGGCTCGGGCGCGGCCACCCAACTCTCCTTCAGCCCCGGCCGCATCGACCCGGCCAACAGCGCGTTCACCACCAGCCGCAAGCCCCTGGCCGCGGAGTTCTCGTTCAACGGCCATCACCTGTTCGTGGTCGCCAACCACTTCAACTCCAAGGGCGGGGACCAGCCACTGTACGGGCACTTCCAGCCGCCCGCCCGCGCCAGCGAGACGCAGCGCAACCAGCAGGCCCAGGTGGTCCACGACTTCGTGGCGAGCCTGGAGGCCGCCGACCCCAACGCCAACGCCATCGTTCTCGGCGACCTCAACGACTTCGAGTACTCCACCGCCCTGGCGACCCTGAAGTCGGGCCTGCTGCACGACCTGATCGAGACGCTGCCGCAGAGCGAGCGTTACACCTACGACTTCGAGGGCAACTCCCAGACGCTGGACCACATCCTGCTGAGCGACGCCCTCTTCGGGCTGCCGTTCTCCTACGACGCCGTGCACGTCAACTCGGAGTTCGCCGCCCAGGCGAGCGACCACGACCCACAAGTCGTGCGTGCCACCCTGAAGCCGCCCTACGCCTTCTCAGGGTTCTTCCAGCCGGTGGACAACCACCCGGTGGTCAACTCTGTCACCGCCGGGCGCGCCGTCCCCGTGAAGTTCAGCCTGAGCGGGGACAAGGGCCTCGGGATCTTCGCGCCCGGCTATCCCAAGTCCGAGCAGATCGCCTGCGACCCGTCCGAGCCGGTGGACGGCATCGAAACGACCGTCAGCGCGGGCAGCAGCGCCCTCCAGTACGACCCGGCCACCGACACGTACACCTACGTCTGGAAGACCGACAAGAGCTGGGCGAAGTCCTGCCGGCAACTGGTGCTGCGGCTCGACGACGGCACCTTCCACCGCGCCAACTTCCAGTTCACGAAATAAGGCGCTACAGGAGCTACGGGAACCTGGCGGAGTCGAGCCCTGTGCATGTCACCAGGCGGGCCGGCCTCGGCATGGCCGAAACCAGTCTGGCCGCCGAGGTCGAACGCCATCGCGGCCGCGCCGTTCTCGCCACCAAGGCGTGCGACCAGGACGTGGAAGGCGGCGTGATCGGCCCCACTGAGCAGGCCCGGCGGCGCCCCGAGGATGCGCAGGTACTCGAACCAGTCCGGTGGCCCGAGCTCGATCTCCGGCCTGGGCAGGCGGACGTCGTCGAGCGCCATGCCCATCGCCCGGCGTCGACTCCTCCAGCGCGTAGCCGCGCCGTTCGAGGTCGCGGCGCATCGCCTCGTCGCGCTCGTGCATCCAGGCGGCAAAGCGCGTGACCCCGGCCGCCGCGTAGGCAGCCTCCATCGCGTCAAGGGCATCGGTGCGCTGGGCGGCGGCGAGGTCACGCTGGGGGAGCGCGTTGTTCGCGTTGTTGTAGACGGCGCGCTCGGGCTCGTTGGGGAAGACGGCGGCGGCGACGCCCCCGGGAGCACTGCACCGCCGCACCGGTCGCCCGGCAGGCGTACTGCTCCCAGGAGGCGAGCAGCGTCTCGGCCCCACGAAGATACAGGTCGGCGTCGGTCAGCACGGTCATCGGCGACCTCCTCAAGGGTTCGACTGGAGCACGAGCGTCAAACAGGATCGCGGCCGGGAAGCGGTGGCGTTCGACGTGGCAACCTGGCCTGAAACGGCCCGCGCTGGGCGGGCTACGTGGCAGGCCCCACCCCGCCCAGCTCGCGACGCATGAACACCCGGAACTCGGCACGCAGGCCGTGCTGCGCCCGGGGCGATGGCGTTACGCCCGGGGTGCTCCCGGACAAGCGCGAGCAGGGCGGCGTGGTCCTCGGCGCAGGGGGCGCAGTTTCGCAGGTGCTCGGCGACGGCCGGCAGGAGCGCCTCGGCATCCCGCCCCTGGAGCTCGGCCTCGACGTACTGGTCGAGGAGCGCGAACGCCCGTAGGGTTCGGAAAACTGGAAGGATCTCGTGGGAGCGGCCGGATGTGGAGGGCGAGATTGGCCGAGCGGTCAGGGAGCGCGGTGTCGGCTTCTGGTGACGGGGGCTTTGGTGGGCTGCTGCGTGCGCACAGAGAGCGTGGGTTGCTGTCGCAGGAGGTGCTGGCCCAGCGGTCGGGGCTGAGCGCCCGCACCATCCGGGACCTGGAGTCGGGACGGGCGCGGCGGCCGCGTGGCGTGTCGGTGCGGCTGCTGGCCGATGCGCTTGGGCTGGCCGGGTGGGCGCGCGAGCGGTTCGAGGAGACCGCACGCCCGCTGCTCCTGCCCGGGCCGCCCCGATCCGAGCCGCTGGCCTCCGCGTGCGGGGGTGTCGCGCCGTGCCAGCTGCCGCCGGACGTGGCCGACTTCGTCGGCCGTACCGAGCTGGCAGGCCGGCTCAGGCAGCTGCTAGCGCGGCCGCTCGACGACCAGGCCGGCGAGACCAACGCGGGCGCGGTGATGGTCGCCGCGGTCGCTGGCACTGCCGGGGTCGGCAAGAGCGCGCTCGCCGTCCATGTCGCCCATCAGGTGGCAGCCGACTTCCCCGACGGACAGCTGTACGCGAGCCTGCGCGGCGCCCAGCCGCAACCACGCGACCCCAGTGAGGTGCTGGCGTGGTTCCTGCGTGCGCTGGGCGTGGACGGCGCCGCGACCCCCTCTGGGGTGGAGGAGCGCGCCGCGCTGTACCGCAGCCTCCTGGTTGGCCGGCGCGTCCTCGTGGTGCTCGACGACGCCGCCGGCGAGGCGCATGTCCACCCGTTGCTGCCAGGCAGCCCGACCTGCGCGGTGCTGGTGACCAGCCGGGCTCGCCTGGCCGGCTTGGAAGGCGCCCGGCTGATCGACCTCGACGTGCTCGATCCGGAGCAGACGGTGGCGCTGCTCGGACGGATCGTGGGGCCAGGGCGGGTGGCGGCTGAGCCGGCAGCAGCCGCGGCGTTGGCATGGTTGTGCGGGTACCTGCCGTTGGCGGTGCGGATCGCCGGGTCGCGGCTTGCGGCGCGGCCGCACTGGCGGCTCGCCGAGCTGGTGGAACGGCTGGCCGACCAGCGGCAGCGGCTGGATGAGTTGGCCTACGGGAATCTTGCGGTCCGTGCCAGCCTGATGTTCAGCTACCGGGCGCTGGAGCCCGCCGCCAGGCTGCTGTTCGGCCGCCTGGGGGTGCTGGAGGCCCCCGACGTGGCCGCGTGGGTCGCCGCCGCCCTCCTGGACTGCCCCATCGAGCAGGCGACCGAGCTGGCCGAACGGCTGGTGGACGCGCGGCTGCTGGAGGTGGCTGGGCGCGACGCCACTGGGCAGGTCCGCTACCGCTTCCACGACCTCGTCCGCGTGTACGCCCGCGAGCGTGCCGACGCCGAGGACCCGCCCGCCGAGCTGAGCGCCGCGCTGGCGCGTGCGTTCGGCGCCTGGTTGCACCTGGCCGAGCGCGCCGACGCCCGGCTGGGTAACCCGCTTCTCGAGCCTGTGTACGGCGCGGCGTCGCGCTGGGCGGTCGACCAGCAGACCACCAGCCGCCTGCTGGCCGACCCGCTGGCCTTTCTGGAGGCCGAACGTCCAGGGCTGGTTGCCGCGGTCACCCAAACGGCCTCCCTTGGCATGGCCGGGCTGTCGTGGGAGCTGACCAGCGCCCTCACCCAGTTCCTAGGGGCCGGCATGTACCTGGACGACTGGCATAGCTGCACCGGGCAGGCCCTGGCCGCGACCCGCCGTGACCAGGACGCCCGGGGCGAGGCTGCCGTCCTGCTGTCGCTGGGCAGCCTGGAGACCATCCGCCCGGACGGCAGCCGCCACAAGGAGGCGCTGGACTGCTGGCAGGCCGCCCTGGGCATCTTCGAGCAGCTGGGCGAGGGCACCGGTCGGGCGATGTGCCTGGCCGCCCTGGCGGTGTACCGCAGCGACCGGGCGGCGTTCCGGCAGCGCCGCGGGCAGGTCCAGGACGCCCTCGCCAGCCTCGACCAGGACGGCAGCTCGTACGCCCGCGCCTGCGTGCTGCAGTGCCTTGGCGACCTCTACCACAACCACGGCCGGTTCGAGCTCGCCCGGCGCTGCTTCCAGCAGGCCCTGGGGTTGCACCGTGGGCTCGGCAGCCGCCGTGGTGAGGCGAGGCTGCTGTACCAGCTCGGGGCCGTGCGCATCAAGCAGGGCCGCGACCAACAGGCCGTCGGCCTGCTCCAGCAGGCCCTGGCGGTCCTGCGGCCGGCCGGTGACCACCTGAGCGGCACTCCCGCCGAGGTCTGCCTCGGTACCGCGCTGGTGCATCTCGGCCGGCACGCGCAGGCCCGCCCGCTGCTGGAACCGTGGGCGGACAGTGGCTTTCCGTTCGTCCGGGGCTGGGCGCTGCGCGCCCTTGGTGAGCTGGACCACGCCCAGGGACGCCACGACCAGGCGCGCGCCGCGATCCGCGAGGCGCTGCGCCTGTTCTGCGAGCTGGACATGCCCGCCGAGGAAGCCGCGACCCTTCGCGTGCTCGCTGCACTCGGCGACGACAGCTTCCACACGTCGCCGTGGCCTTGACGCCTGGACGCGAAACTGCCGGGAAGCTGCCGGTGAACGGCTCTGCCTCCCGCGGTAGCGTCGAGCGGACCAGTCGGCATCGGAGGACGAGGACGTAGACATGGTCAGCGGCCGACGCAGTCCAGGTCCGGCGTCCCTGCTCGTGGTGGCACTGGGCGTGCTGGTGGCCGCGGCGTGCGGCGGCAAGGGGCCGGCCAGCCGGACGGCGACGACCCCGGTGCCGACCGTCGGCGTCATCAAGACCTGCCTGCACGGCGCTGGGTCGCCGGCGCCGTTTCGCTTCACCACCAGCGACGGCGCCAGCCTGGTCGGCGTCGTGCTGGGCGATGGGCGGGCCGGCCTGGTGCTCGGCCACCAGGCCGGCAGCGACCTGTGCGAGTGGCTGCCGCACGCGCGGTCGTTCGCCAAGCAAGGCTACCGGGTGCTCGTCTTCGACTTCGAGGGCTCTGGCGACTCCCAGCCGGGGCCGGGGGCGGACGGGCGGCTCGACACCGACGTGGCCGCGGCCGCCGAGCAGCTGCGCCGCCGCCGCGCCGACGCGGTCGTGCTGGTCGGCTCGTCGATGGGCGGCACGGCGGTCCTGGCGGCGGCCGCCGAGATCCGCCCACCGGTCGCCGGGGTGGTGAGCCTGTCGGGGCCGGCGAGGTTCCAGGGCGTGGACGCGGCGGCGGCGGTGGCGCGGCTGCGGGTCCCGGTGCTGTTCGTCGCCAGCAGCGACGACTCCCCGTTCGTCGACGACGCCAGGGCGATGTACCGCGCCGCCCGGGTGCGCGACAAGCGCCTGCTGGTCATCGCCGGCGTCAACCACGGCACCAGCATGCTGGACGTCGGCGACGATGCGCCCAAGGTGCTGGCGGCCGTGCGGGAGTTCATCGCGCGCCATGCCCGCGCCTGAGGGGAGGTCACCCGTGCTCGCCCGCGCGCCGGTGCGACCGGTCGGCGCCGGCCTGGCGGGTGGCGATAGGTTCGGCGGGAGGTGGCGATGACGGCGGCCAGGAGGGGCCTCGGGCGCGTCGGCGCGGGGCTGCTGGCGCTGGTCGCCGCCTGCTCGGCGGGGCGGCGGGGGGAGCCGCGCAGGTCGGCGCGGAGCTCATCGCAGGCGCCGACGATCAGCGCCTCGGGGCTGGTTGATCGCCACAACCGTGCGGTGACAGCGTTGCGGCGCCAGCCCAGCAGGACCGCAGCGCCTCCCGGTCACCGCGGCAGC
>WNGA01013621.1_pt1 | contig 25454 bp, 22 predicted proteins | sample 5400061 | NCBI WGS metagenome assembly WNGA01 (sample SAMN13153366, study PRJNA577476) | soil metagenome | isolation source: 100 cm soil or saprolite under grassland replicate 2 | place: USA:California | collected 2016-06-15 | reverse complement strand
GAGGCCGTCCCGGTCTGCTTGCTTCTGCGCTAGGCTCTGGAGCAGGTGAACAAAGTGGGAGGCATGCCCCATCGCCCGCTCGTGCGCGATCGGCGGCTCGTAGGGGCGTTTCCCGCCCAGGTCCACGTTCGCGCCGCTGACGCGCCAGAGCTTGAGGCCGCCCGGCCAGCGGATCTTGTGGAACTCGAGGTACCATTCGTCGCCGGGGTAGCCCTGGTGCCGGCTCCAGATCTGCATCGAGGAGCGGGGGTCGCGCACCAGCGCCGCGACGGGCGGGCGCACGCCGCGACCGGAGACCCGGTACGCCCGGTATGGCGAGCGCGCGGCCCGCGCCCGACCTCCCGCCGGGGAGGAGGACCCGGGGTCGTGCCGCTCGGCGTCGAACCGCTCCGCGCCCAGCGGGATCTCGCCGTAGGCGCCGAGCGGGCTGCCCGCGTGCGCGAGATGAGAGTCGGTGAAGAAGTAGCGAAACCCGGCGGCCGCCAGGTGCTGCTCGATGCCGCGGCGAACCTTCGTCCCCCGCCACTTGCCGCGCGGGCGATAGGCGCACTCCGGCAGCCAGCAGCCCACCGGCGCGACGCCGAACAGGCGCCGGTGCTCGTGCTGGCCCACGGCGAGCTGTAGCCGGATGCTTTCGTCCCGGCCGAGCAGCGGCAGGTAGCCGTGCGTCGCCGCGGACCCGATGATCTCGAGACGACCCTGCTCCTGGAGCCGGCGAAAGGCGGAGACGAGATTTGCGTCGATGCGCCGGAACAGCGCCCGCAGCCGGGTGAGCCGCGACCGCCAGTAGTCCACGAGCGGCACGAGCGCCCCATCGCCGGACGCCGTGAGTGCCGCCGGGGCCTCGTCACAGGCGGCCAGGCGCTGGGTGAAGAACGACTCCATTTCGCGGGCGAAGACGGGGCTCGCGAGCTGGTTCGCCAGCACCGGCGTGAATCCGATCGTCACGGGGGTCGGGGTCCCCTCGGCGGCCAGCTCCTCGAGCCGTTCCAGGAGCGGGAGATACGTGTCCAACGCCGCCTCGCACAGCCAGTCGCTGCCGTGGGGCCAGCGGCCGTGATTGAGGACGAACGGTAGGTGACTGTGGAGCGCGAGGACGAACTCCACCGCGTTCCCGGTCAAGTGGAGGCCGACCGCACAGCGAGCGCCCGTTGATACAGGGCGAAATACTGCTCCCCCGAGCGGTGCCAGCCGAACTGCTGGGCCATCGCCCCTCGCACGAGCTTCCGCCACGCGGTCCGGTCGGCATAGCAGTCCACCGCCCGGCGTACCGCCTGGGCGAGCGCCGCCGGCGAGTATTCATCGAACAGGAACCCGCTCACGCCGTCGATGATGCTGTCCTTGAGGCCGCCCACCCGGCGGGCGACGGGGACCGCGCCGTAGTGCTGCGCGCGCATCTGCGTGAGGCCGCACGGCTCGTACAGCGATGGCATGAGCAGCGCGTCGGCGCCGGCCAGCAAGCGGTGCTCGAGGCGATCGGTGAACATGAACTCGACCGCGACGCGATCGGGCGCCGCGGCGGCGATGTTCCCCAGCGCCTCGTGGTAGCGGTGCTCCCCGGCACCCAGGAAGATGAACTGCGCGTCCGTCGTCCCGAGGAGATCGGCGCCGAGCACCAGATCCAGGCCCTTCTGGGCCACCATGCGCGCGCTCATCACGAAGAGCGGCGTGTGTCCCCGCTGGGACAGGCCGTACGCCCGCTGCAGCGCCGCCTTGCAGCGCCGCTTCCCGGCGAGATCGTCGCTCGAATAATTGCCGGTGAGCTCGGGGTCGGTCTCGGGGTTCCAGAGATCCGGATCGATCCCGTTCAGGATCCCCACAAGGCGGTCGCCGAGCCCGGTGAACCGGTCGTGCAGCCCGAACCCGCCTTCCGCGGTGCGCAGCTCCTCTGCATGGGAGGGGCTGACGGTCACGACGACGTCGGAGTGAGCCATCCCGCCTTTGAGGGCATTCATCCGGCCGTACCACTCGAACACGTCGGTGTTGTACAGCTCAGCGGGAAGACCCAACGCCGCCAGCGTCTCCGGCGGGAAATGCCCCTGGAACCCGGCGTTGTGCACCGACATGACGACCGCGAGCCGCCTGTGGAACGGCTCGCCGGCGAACGCGGTGCGCAGGTACACCGGCGCCAACGCGGTATGCCAGTCGTGCGCGTGCAGCACCTGCGTCTCCGGCGCGATCTCTGGAAGGGCCGTGAGCGCGGCCAGACAGAAGAACGCGAATCGTTGGGCGTTGTCCGGATAGTCCCCGCCGTTGTCGCCATAGATGCCCGCTCGGTCGAAGAAGTCGGGATGCTCGATGAAGAAGACCTGCGGACCCCCCCCCGGCCCCGGCGGCGTGCGGTACAGCCACGCTCGCTCCGTGTGCCCGCCGAGCGTGACCGTGAGCGGGTGCCCGGTCCGCTCCAGCGACGGCGTGGTCTCGTGCACGATCTGGTACAGCGGCATGACCACCGTCGTCGGCAAGCCAGCGGCCGCCTGACAGGTCGCCAGACCGCTCACCGCCTCGCCCAGCCCACCGGTGCGGGCGAACGGCCAGTACTCAGCGGTCAGGTGGGCGACACCGATCCGCTCGGCTGGAGCGATCTGGGGCCGCGGCGCCGTGGAAGCCGCCGCGCGGAGCGGCGGGGCGGGGCTCCGCCGCCGAGACTTCGGGGCTGATGGTGTCGCGCCCATGTTCGTCTCCAGTGGCTCTCTCGCTCAGGCCGTCGGTGGATCGTCCGGGGGCGACTCGCCCCGCATCGCCGGCACGTAGTACTCGGTGACGTATTCCCGCACCATACGCTGGGCGGTGAACCGCGCGCCAGCGGTGCGCAGCGCGTGCTTCATTTTCTCCACCCAGCCGCGCGGGACGCCCTGGGCATCGCGGTCGTGGAACAGCGGCACCACCTCGGTTTCGAGCAGGCGATACAGCTGCTCGGCATCGGCCGCATCGGCGTCCTGCCCGGCGGGCGGCGCGGGAATGGCCCAGCCGTTCGGCCCATCGTAACCCTCGGCCCACCACCCGTCCAGCGTGCTCAGTTGCGGTACGCCGTTCAGGGCCGCCTTCATGCCGCTCGTGCCGCACGCTTCGAGCGGTGGGCGCGGCACGTTGAGCCAGAGGTCCACCCCCTGCACCAGGCTGTGGGCCAGATGCATGTCGTAGTCTTCGATAAACGCGATCCGGCCCTCGAACCGGGCCTCGCGGGTGTGGGCGTACACGCGCTGGAGGACCTGCTTACCCGGCTCGTCGCCCGGATGCGCCTTGCCGGAGAACACGATCTGCACCGGGCGCCAGGGGTTCACCAGGAGCCGCTGCAGCCGGTCGGGATCGCGGAAAATCAGGTCGGCCCGCTTGTACGTCGCAAACCGGCGACCGAAGCCGATCGTGAGGGCGTCCGGATCGAGCAGGGTCCCCGCGCCCACGAGGTGCAGCGCTTCCTTCCACTGGTCCGCCCAGCGCCGCCGCGCCTGCTCCCGGATGCTCCGCATCAGATGGGACTTGAGCTGGTTGTGCACCACCCACAGGGCGGCGCCGTCCAAGTCGAGGACCTTGTCCCAGAACCGGGGGTCGTCCACCCGCCCGAGCCAATCCGGCCCGAAATGCGAGTCGAAGAGGGTCAGAACCCGGTTCGCCATCCAGGTGGCGACGTGGACGCCGTTGGTCACGTGGCCGATCGGCACGCGCGCGACGTCGCGGTCGGGCCAGAGCGGGGCCCAGATGCGGCGCGATTCTTCCGCATGGCGGCGCGACACCGCGTTGACGCGCGCCGACAGTCGGATGGCCGCGACGGGCATATGAAAGCGATCGTGATCGGCCACCGGATGACGGCCGAGGCGGATGAAGGCGTCGCGGTCGACTCCCATCTCCTTCCATACCGGACCGACGCACTGCTCCACCTGCTCGATCGAGAAGGTGTCATGCCCGGCGGGTACAGGCGTGTGGGTCGTGAAAGCGCTCGTCGCGCGCACCGCGCGGACGGCCTCCGCGAACGGGGTGCCGCGCGTCACAAGCTCACGCACCCGCTCCACCAGCATAAACGCGGCGTGTCCTTCGTTCGCGTGCCAGACCGCCGGGTCGTAACCCAGGGTCCGCAGCACTCGCACGCCCCCGACGCCGAGGATCCATTCCTGACGCAGCCGCAGATCAGGCCCGCCGGCGTAGAGCCGATGGGACAGCCCGCGGTCCGCCGGGTCGTTCTGTGCGAGGTCCGTGTCCAGAAGAAGGATCGGCACACGGCCCACCATGATGCGCCAGGCGCCCACGCTCACGTGGCGCCCGGAGAGCCGCACGGTGGCGAGGCAGGGATCGCCCTTCGGCCCCCGCACCGGCTCGAGCGGCGTCGCGGCCACCTCGAATCGCTCTTCGGCATCCTCCTGCCATCCGTCGAGCCGCAGTCGCTGGTCGGAGTAGCCCTTGGTGTAGAACAGGCCGACGCCGACGAGCGGGACGCCCAGGTCCGACGCCGCCTTACACTGGTCACCCGCGAGGACTCCGAGGCCCCCCGAATAAATGGGAACCGAGGCATGCAGCCCGAACTCGGCGCAGAAGTACGCGATCGTTCGATTGACGGACTCGGGATACGCGGTGGCGAACCAGGTGCCGGCGGACGTCGCGTCCTGCGCGGCGGCGGCGGCGACGGCGTCGTACAGGCGCAGGAACGCGGGGTCCTCCGCGCAGGCGGCGAGCCGGGCGGGATCGACGCGTCGCAGCAGCTCGATGGGATTGTGCTGGGTGCGGCGCCACAGCGCCGGGTCGAGGAGGCGGAACAGCGCCCGCGCGTTGCGGTTCCAGCTCCACGCCAGGTTGGCGGCAACGGCCGCGAGCCCTGCGATCCGTTCAGGGAGGGCGGGACCGCTGGGTTGTGGTTGAATCATCCGGCCTGCAAGCTAAGGCCGGTCGGGGCGGCCTGGGAAGCGCACCGACGAGTGCGCATCGCATCCCGCCGAGGGTGGCGGGGACCGGGCCTGAGCCCCAGGTTTCCTTTGACGTCATGACCGCGACACCTGCGCCAGCCGTGCGCCGCCACCACTGGATCGTCCGGCTCACCCATTGGGCGACCGTGATCGTGCTCGCTGGCCTGATCGCGAGCGGTCTCCAGATCTACGAGGCCTACGCCCGGTTCGGAAACCGCGGCGGGCCGTACTTCGTGAGCCCCTTCGACGGCGCGCAGTTCCCGCACTGGAGCCGGCTGGGCGGCTGGCTCGCGGGCGCGCTCAACTGGCACTTCGCGCTGGCGTGGCCGCTCGTCGCCTTCGGCCTCCTCTATCTTGGATATTTGGTGCGGAGCGGCGAGTGGCGCGCCCTCGTTTTCCAGCCGCGGGACGTTCGGGGCGCGCTCGAGATGGGGAAGTACTACCTCCATCTCCGCCGGGAGCACCCGCCGCAGGGCAAGCACAACCCGCTCCAGAAACTCGCGTACACCGGCGTGATTGGGTTGGGCGCGCTCGCGGTGCTCACCGGCTTCGCGATCTACAAGCCGACCCAGCTCGCCTGGCTGACGGCCTTGTTCGGCGGATTTCAGGCGGCGCGGTATTGGCACTTCTGGATCGTGTGGATCTTCGTCGGGTTCACGATCATGCACGTCATCCTCGTGTTCGCCGTGGATCCCGCCTCGCTGCGCGCCATGCTCACCGGCTGGTACCGGGGCCGCTTTCCTAGCCATGACTGACTCTCAGACACCCAGACGCCGAGGCGCCCAGACGCCCAGTGTCGACCGGCGGGCGTTCCTGAAGCTTGGCGTCGCAGCCGGCGCCGGGACTCTCGCCGCGGCGTGCGGCTGGGACGGCGGACGCCTGCTGCGGCCCGGGCTGCTCGACATCAGTCGCGTGAACGACTGGGTTGGCGAGAAAATCCTGTTCTCGCCCACGCGCCTCGCTCGGACGTACAGCGCGGCTGAGCGCAGCGCGATGCTGCCGAGCTACTTCATCTCCAGCATGACGCCGATGCTCGAAGACCCGGCGGCCTGGCGGATGCGGGTGGACGGATTGGTGGCGCAACCGCTCGAGCTGTCGCTGGACGACCTGATGCGGCTGCCGCGCGTGTCGTACACGGTGAAGCACCACTGCGTGGAGGGGTGGTCGGCGATCGCGAGCTGGCACGGCGTCCCGGTGTCGGCCATCGTGGAGCGCTGCCGCCCACTCAAGGCGGCGCGCTACATCAGTTTCGCGTCGTTCGACGCCAATTACTCGAACGGCTGGGACATGGCGAGCGCCATGCATCCCCAGACGATCCTCGCGTACGGCATGAACGACAACCCGCTACCGGCGGCGCACGGCGCACCGCTGCGGCTGTACTCGCCGACGAAGCTGGGATACAAGTTGACCAAGTATTTGGTCTCGATGACGTTCACGGATCAGAGACCGGGGGGATACTGGGAAGACCAAGGCTACCCTTGGTTCGGCGGGATCTAGGAGAGACACTGCTAGACGCACGTCCCCGCAGTTAGCCAATGGCGGCTAGCGCATCATGCATCTGCACCGCGGTCTGGTATCGGTCTGCCGGCTCCTTCGCCATCGCCTTGAGAATCACCTCGGCGAGCGGTTCGGGCACGTCCGGATTGAGGGCCCGCGGATCGGGCGGCGCCTCCTCGAGCTGTTTCGCGATCAGCGCGTATGTCGTGCCCGCCTCGAACGGCAAGCGGCGGGTGAGACACTCGAACAGCACCACGCCCGCCGAGTAGAGGTCGCTCCGCGCGTCCAGCTCCATCCCCGAGAGCTGCTCCGGGGACATGTATTCCGGCGTGCCGATCGACATCCCCTCCTTGGTCAACCCCTCATCCTTTGACTGGTTCGCGAGCCGCGCGATGCCGAAGTCCATCACCTTGAGCACGCCGCTCGGCTCGACCACGATGTTCTGGGGCTTGATGTCGCGGTGGATCACCCCCTGCTCGTGCGCCACTTCGAGCGCGCGGCACAGCTGTTTGCCGATCGTGAGGGTGACGGGCACCGGGAGCGGGCCGCGCGTGCCGATGAGCTGCTTCAGCGACGTTCCCTCGACGTATTCCATAGTGAGGTAGTACATCCCGTTCACCTCACCCAGGTCGTACGTCCGCACCACGTTGCGGTGGGCGATCTTGCGCGCGAGGCGGATCTCCTGCTTGAAGCGCTCGAGGGCGACGCCGCCCCCGGCGAGCGTCTCCGGACGGAGCGCCTTGATCGCCACCACCTCCTGCAGCTCACGGTCGAACGCGCGGTACACCACCCCCATCCCACCTGTCCCGAGGACTTCCTTCACCTCGTAGCGGTTGGCGAACAGCGTTCCGGGTCGCAGCACGTCGCGCGAGGGTGGGAGCGATAGTCGGGCGGCCGGCAGCGACTTCGTGGGCGCGGCTCCCGACGTGGCCATCATGTACTCGACCAGCTTCGCCTGCTCCTTCAGGTCCGCGACCAGGCTCTGGAACGCCTGCGCCAGCATGCCGATCTCGTCGCCCGTCCGGACGTCGATCTCCACGCTGTAGTCCCCGTCCTGCACGCGCCGCGTGGCCAGCGCGAGCCGGCGGATCGGGCCCGCGATCTGACGCGCCAGCACGTAGGCCGAGGCGAGCGCGAGCAGCAAACCCAGCACGACGGCGAACCCAATCGTGTGCTGCAGCGCCCGGAACGCGCCGAGCTCGCGATCGTGCGAGCGGAAGGCCACGAACCCGCCGAATGCGTCGCCCCCGGCGGAGCGGATTGGACTCGCGAGCCCGATCAGATGCTCCCCGTCCACGTCCGCCGCCAGCTCCGTTCCCGCGGAGTCGCGCGCCAGGGCGGCTAGCGCCTGCGTGTCCGCGACGAGCGCGGGCTCGATCGCTTCGCGCGGCAACGTGGAGCCGACGAGGTAGGGCCGGTTGAGCGTGTCGAGCGCGAAGAACACCACGTCGGTAGTGGTCGCCTGCTTGATCTGATGCGCGAGAGTATCGTCGATCGAGTAGGCGGCGACCAGGGACCCCTGAGGCGCCGCTTGCGGTGACGCCCGCAGCGGCACGGCCACCGCCATGAACAGCTTGCGCCGGCGCTCATCCAGCCACGCGCCGCTCGTCTCGTCGCCCGAGAGGGCGTTGGCGATCAGGGCGCCGCGCGACAGGTCGATGTCGGACTCGGTGGGGTAGTCCGTCCGGGCGACCAGGACGCCGTGCTCGTTGGTGATCAGCACCCACGCCGCGCCCAGCAGCCGGCGGTGCTCCTCGGCCTGATCGAGCACGTTGCTCCGCTCGGAAGCCTTGAGCAGACGCTCCCGGAACTGCGGCACCTCGGCGCTCACGGCGCTCATCCCGGCGAACGTCGCGGTCCGCCCGGCGAGGAAGGCCTGCACTCCCCGCCGCACGCCCGCGAGGGCCCGCCGGATCGCCTCGTCGGCCGTGCGGTTCGCCTGCAGCGACGTGAGCCCGAGGGTCACGCCCAGCACGCCCGCGACCGACAGCGTGGCGGCGATGAAGATCTTGGCCCCGAGGCCGAGCCGCGCGGGCCTAGTAGCGCTCGCGTCCGGCATTCGTCGGGTAGTCTTTGCCGTACTTGTTCTTGTGGGGCATCCAGCGGAACCCGCGCGCGTCGAGCTGCAGCTCGATCCCCGAGGCCCCGGCTGTCGTGACGCTCACCGTCCGCTCGACCTGTGGGCTCCGTTCGTGCCAGGCGTGCAGCAGCCACGTGCCCGGGGGCACGGGGGCGATTTCGAAGCTGCCGTCCGCAGCGGCTTGCGTGAAATGGCGGCCCGCCATCACCTCCACGAACGCCACCATTCGGGGGTGGACGTTGCAGAAGATGCGCACCAGGCCGGGACTCGTGAACGTCCAGGTCTTGGCCTCGCCGCGGCCGTACTGTCCGAGGTCGAACGGATTGGGCCCCGAAGCCGAGAACACGTTGTGGTCGAAGGGGTCGTGATTCGGGAAGCGGACCGTCGAGCCGACAGGAACGACCACGACGCGGGGCACGAACTCCTTATCGTTGATCGCGATATCGACGGTGACCGGGGGTGCCGCGCCGTCAACGGCCTCGCCCTCGAGGTACACCACCGCGGCCGCCAGGTCGGGAGACGATTTCCCGCCCCTTTCGAGCAGCGTCACCCGGCCGGCGACCCGCCCTTGGGCGATCCCGAGCCGCACCGCCGTGATACAACCCACGCCCACTAGCAGCGGGATCCATCGCATTGCGTGTTCCCGGTTGCGCTCGAGGCGTTGCAGCTTACTGTAGTCGTACCGAAACCGCCAGGAGCCGGAGATGCGGGCCACGTTGCTCGTCTCGCTCGCCGCCGTCGCCCTTCCGCTCGCGGCGCAGACGCCGCCCTCCCCACCCACGCCCACGCCCACGCCCGCGCCGGCCGCGAAGCGCACCGTCGAGCTCACGGGCCTCGTGCTGGTGACAGCTTCTCGGGCGAGGTGGACCTCGACTTCTTCGGCGGCCAGCAGCCGTCCACGGGCGGCCGCACCTTCCCGCTCCTCCGTTTGCGGCGAGCCGTCGGCATCGTCTCCTGGCCACACGCCCAGCTCCTGTTCGGCCAGGAGTCGCCGCTCGTCGCGGAGCGGAGCCCGCGCTCGCTCGCCTCCGTCGGCTTCCCCGATTTCGCCGCCGCGGGCAATCTGTGGCTGTGGCTGCCGCAGTTCCGCGCCACTCTGGAGCAAGGATACACCCTGCGCCTCGCCGAGCAGGTGGCCGTGCTGGCGCCGACGTCCGGTGCGGCGCAGGGGCTCTTCACCACCCAGCCCGACTCGGCCGAGCGGAGCCGTCGCCCTTACCTGCAGGCGAGGGTACGGCTCGCGTGGGGCCCGACCGACGATCCGAGCGAGATCGCCGTCGGCGGCCACCTGGGCTGGCTCGCTTCAGCCGACACGCTGTTCCAGTCGCGCGCGGTCACGGCGGACGCGCGCGTCAAGGTCGGCTCGGTCGAGCTCCTGGCGGAGGCCTTCAGCGGGAAGGCGCTGGCGGGATTGGGCGGCGGCGGGATCGGGCAGAGCCGCGGGCCGACCGGCGAGGAGGTCCGCACCAAGGGCGGCTGGGGTCAGCTCAACGTCCGGCCCAAAACGGAGCTGATCGTCGGCGGTGGCTGCGGCGTCGACGATCCCGACGATGACGACTTGTCGGACGCGCTCGGTAACCCGCGGGGCCGGCTCAAGAACGTCGTGTGCGAGGGGCACGTGGACTTGCGCCCCGGCGGGCCCCTGGTGTTCGGAGTTGAGTTCCGGCGGCTCGAGACCACGTACCCGAGCGGGAAATTCACGGCCAATCATCTCAATCTGGCCGCGGGTTTCCGCTTCTAGGCGGGCAGCCGGCCTTTCAGATCCTGCGGCTTGAACGGGCCGGGCTCGGCGATCAGCGCGCGCGCGTGGTCCACCTGGCCCCACGTGTTCCAGAGGAGCACGCCGCGCACCCGTCCTTCCTTCAAGTAGTAAACCACTCCCTCGCGGAACCGCTCCTTCCAGTCGGCGACGGTCTCAAGACGGGCGTCGACGTCACCCACCGCTTCGTAGCCCAGCTCGAACAGATCGGAGTAGAAAAACGGCAGGTGGTGATAGGGAGTCGCTCGGCCGGCCATGTTGAGGCCGGCGGTGCGCCCCATCGTGTTGGCGTTGTCTTCGTGCTCGACGCGCAGCCGCGCGCGCAACGCCGGATTCTCGAAGTTCGCGACGTCGCCGGCGGCGTAGATGTCAGGCTGGCTGGTGCGGCAGGCCTCGTCCACGACGATCCCGTTGTCCACGCGCAAGCCGGCCTGCTCCGCGAGCTCCACTCCCGGTACGATGCCCAGCCCGGCGACCAGCACCTCGGCCACGAGCTCGCCGCCCACGGTGGTGCGCACGACGCATGAGCCTGCACGCCGGTCGAGCCCCGCCATTCCCTCCCCCATCCGCATCGTGACGCCCTTCTCGCGGTAATAGTCCACCAGGAACGCCGCCAAATCCGCGGGGAACACGCGCGCGCCGACCCCCGCCTCCGGGACGAGCATCGTGACGTCGCGCTGCTGCATCCGCAGCGCGGCGGCGACCTCGCTGCCGATGAATCCCCCGCCGATCACCGCGAAGCGGACGCTCTGGCTCGCGAGCGCGCGCAGGCGGCGGTAATCGTCGAGGGTGCGGAAATAGATGATCTGGTCGGTCTCGAGCGGCAGGCGCCGCGGGGCGCCGCCGGTGGCGAGGAGCAGCTTCTTGAAGCGATACACCGTGCCCCGGTCATCCGTCGCGCTGCGCCCCCGCGGATCGAGCGCCGTGATCCGCCGCCGGAGGTGCAGCGTGGCGCCGGTCGCCGCCGTCTTGCGCCAGATTTTTTCTTCGGGCTCGCCCTTCCACAGGGCTTTCGAGAGCGGCGGGCGATCGTAGGGAGGGTGCGGCTCGGCGCCGATCAGCCCGATCGAGCCGGCGGGGTCCGCCTCGTGGAGGGCCTGGACCGCGGCGTCGGCGGTCATGCCGCCGCCGACAATCAGATAGGTGTACTCGGGCATCGGGCCTGCCTCGTCCTCTATGCGCAATATACGCTGCCGTTAGAGCGGTTGGATCGAGAGCCCCGCGTGGTGTAAATTTTCGGCGTGCCCGACACCGCTCTCGAGCGCCAGATCGCCGCCATCGCGTTGCTCGACGAACCGATCAGGAGGGGTCTTTATCTCTACGTCGCCGAGCGGCGATGCGAGGTGGGGCGTGACGAGGCGGCCCGCGCGCTCCGCATCTCGCGGGCGCTCGCCGCGTTCCACCTCGATAAGCTCGTCCAGCAGGGGTTGCTCGACGCGAGCTATCGCCGGTTGACGGCCCGCCGGGGGCCGGGCGCGGGGCGGCCGGCCAAGCTGTACCACCGCTCCTCCCGCCAGCTCGATGTCACCCTCCCCGAGCGCCGGTACGAGCTCGCCGGCCGCGTCTTCGCTCGCGCGTTGACGGCCGCCGCGCCCGCCGCCCGCGGCGCGCTCGAGCGGGCAGCCCGCGCCGAAGGCCGGACGCTCGGCGCCGTTGCTCGCGGCCGCACCGGCGCGAATGGAGGGGCGGATCGCCTGCTCGCCAACACGCTCGCCGTGCTCGATGAGTGCGGGTACGATCCCGCACGCGTCAACGGCGAGGTACGGCTCCGGAATTGCCCGTTCGACGCCCTCGCCAACGAGTGCCGGCCGCTGGTCTGCGGGATGAACCTCGCCTTGATGCGCGGCGTGCTCGCGGCTGCCGGGACGCGCGGCACCCGGGCCGAGCTGCGGCCCCCGGAGGCCGGGGCATGTTGCGTCGTCCTGAAGACCCCGGCTCACACCACGCGCTGATCCCCGTCCCAGAATTTCAGTCGTCATCCGCCGGCCGACCCGGATGCTTCTCCCGTCGGCGATAGTGTTTCACGGACTTGTGCACCTTGTGTGGTGGAGTCTTGAGCCGCCCCTTCACCGGCGCCTTCGGATTGGGGACGCGAACGGTGAGCTTCCGCTTGTCCTTGTCGCTCACGACGCGAGGAGCGCGCGGATCTGCTTCGCGTGATGCGCGCAGTGGCGGACGTGGAACCGGAGCCACTCGGGCAGCGTGAGATCGCCGAAGGCGGGATGCTTCACGAATAAATCGTCCTGACGAGCCGGCAGGAGCTCGTGCGCCAGTGCGAGGAAGCGCGCTACGCCATCTCGCAGCTGCCGTTCCACCGCGCCCGCATCCGGCCGCTCGGCGGGTTCCGTTGCAGCCGGGGCGGGACGGCCCGAGGGAATCCACCCGACATCGAGGTACACAAATTGGCCGAGCCGTTGTCGCACGGGCCTCGGCCGGCGCCGCATCGGCGGCTTGGCGCGCCGCTCCTCGAACACGCGACCGCTCCCGTCGATGGAGATGGCGAGGTGGTGGACGATCTGGGCCGGCGTCCACTTGCCCGGCGGGGCGCGATGCCAGTCCGCCTCGGGCCGGCCCGCCAGGGGCCCGAGCACCACGTCGGGAATCGCGGCGAATCCCTCGGACCTCATGGCCGCACCGCGTCCGCCATCTGTCTGGCCTGCGCGGCCGCGGGCGACCCTGCCCGCACGTGGCTCACCAGCGTCCCCGCGCTGTCCACGATCGCGAGGTCGGCGTCGGCCAGGGCCGCGCTGTCCGTGCGGATCGAGAGGGCCCATTGGGCGCCTGCGAGGCTGCACACGAGCAGACGCGCGACTGTAGCGTCCGACACTCTCATACCCAAGATTGTACGAGTGAATCTGCTGCGTCGCCACCCGATCGCGCTCGCGCTCATCGCGCTCCTCCTCGTTTCCGCGCTCAGACCGTTACCGCCTCTGGTAGATGCCGTGACCGGCGCGCCCCCGGCCGACGTGGATCTCGTCCGTCCTACGCTCTATACCCTGCTTGCGCCCGTCTCGAACGTACTCGACGCGCTCACGTTCTTGAGCCTCGACCGGGTGAAGGCGTTCCTGATCACGTGGGTCGCGGCGCTCGCGCTGTGGGGGTTACTCCGGCGCGGCTCGCTGCGGCGGCGGCTCGTGGTGGCGGTGCTGGCCCCGCTCGCTGTGATCCTGCTCGGCGTTGCGGCAGTCCTGCTGCCGCGCCCCGTCCCCCGGCTCGTGGCGGCCGACTCCACGCTCACCGTCATCGACTACCACGCGCATACCGCCCTCTCGCACGACGGCCGCCGCGGCTGGACCACGGCGGATCTCGCCGAGTGGCATGCGGCCCAGGGATTCGGGGCCTCGTACATCACCGATCACAACGTGGTGTTCAGCGGCGGGGTCGACACCCTCATCAGCCTGCTGCCCGGGGTCGAGTGGAGCGTGTACGACCAGCACGTCGTCGCCCTTGGCAATGTGGCGCCGGTCGAGCGCGGCGTCTACGGGCGCGACACCCGCGCCATGCTCGGCCTGTTCGGCGCCCTGCACCGCCAGGGCGCGATCGGCATCGCGTCGTTGCCCGAGTACTGGCGGAACCACTGGGGCGAGCTCGACGATGTCGTGGCGGCCGGAGCCGACGGCTTCGAGATCGTGAACTGCGCGCCCAAGGCGCTCGCCTTTCCGGCGGCGGCCCGCTCTCAAGTCCTTCAGATCGCCGAGTCGCGCGACCTGCTGGTCGTGGGCGCGAGCGACAATCACGGGTGGGGCAAGGTGACGTGCGTGTGGAACCTCTTGAGCCCGAGCGCGCACGGGTACCGGTCGAATCGCGTGATCGCCCGCCCGATCGCGCTCGCCCAGGGCGAGTGGCAGGTCTGGACCGCCGCCTACACGCAGCCGTGGCTGATGCTCGCGGGGCTCTCCTGGAGCGAGCGGTCCAGCTGGCTCACGTGGATCCTCGTGATCCTGATCTACCGCGCCGTGCCCCGGCGATCGGGAGACCCGCGTGGGATCGGGATCCTGGCGCGCAGCCTGTCGCTCAAGATCCTCCGGCTACGGCGCCCCCCTCCCCCACCCTCGACCGACTGAGCGGTGCCCGAGCTTCGTCTGCTCCGCCCCGGCGACGAGGCCGCCTTGGACACGTTCCTCGCGCGCCACGCCGACACGTCCATGTTTCTCCGGTCCAACGCGCGCTCGGCGGGGCTCACCGACCGGGGCCAGCCGATGCAGGCCACGTACGTCGCCGCACTCGACGGCGAGCGGATCGCGGGCGTCGCGGCGCACTGCTGGAACGGCATGGTGCTGGTGCAGGCACCGGAGGGGGCCCACGCCAAAGCCGTGGCGCGCGAGGCAGTGCGGCGCTCGGGCAGGACGGTGACCGGCTTCTCGGGACCGTGGGATCAGGTTGTCGCCGCGCGCGAGGCGCTCGGGCTCGGCGCAGCGCCGACCGCCAAGGACAGCCGCGACGAGCTGTACGTGCTCGATCTCGCTCGTCTCGTCGTCCCACCGGCGCTGGCGTCGGGCGAGCTCCGCTGCCGTCATCCCACTGAGACCGAGCTCGAGCGGCTGGTGGACTGGCGCGTGCGGTTCGCCGTCGAGGCGCTCGGTGCGACCGAGGGCCCGGACCTCCATCAGGCGAGCACGGACGACGTGCGGCTGCAGCACGAGCGCGGAACGGACTGGCTGCTCCTCGCCGGCGCTGCCCCGGTCTCCTACGCGGTGTTCAACGCCATGCTCCCGGACATCGTGCAGATCGGCGGCGTGTGGACGCCACCCGAGCTTCGGGGCCGCAGCTACGCCCGCTCGGTGGTCGCCGGCTCGCTCCTCGCGGCGCGCAAGCAGGGGGTCGCGCGCGCGGTGCTGTTCGCCGATCCGGCGAACGAGGCCGCCCGGCGCGCCTACGTGTTCCTCGGGTTCCGGATCGTGGGTGACTACGGTTTGGTGCTGTTGGCGCCGTAGCCCGCCGTTTCGGGGAACCCGATGCGCCGATAGACGCGCTCCATCCGCGGATCGTTCTGGAGCAGGCTGAAAAAGGGATACCGCTTCGAGTAGACGAGGATGCCGTCGTGCTCGTCGCACGCCCGGTCCAGAAACTCGAATGCGACATCCATGCGCCCGAGGCTCGCCGCGACGATCGCGAGTGTGGACGACTGGACGTACTCCCGCCGCGCCCGCGCGAGGAGCTCGTCGCTAATTGCGTCCACCTCGGGCAGCTTCCCGAGCGAGCTGTAGCACACGGCGAGCGCCGAGAGAGTCCAGGGGTGGCGTCCCGACGCGGTAACCGCCACTTCCAACGGCGCGATGGCCTCTTCACTCCTGCCCAGATGGTTGTACAAGAGCCCCAGGTGGATGGTGGGGAGGAACATCGTGGGCGCGAGGTCCGCTGCCCGCTTCAGCGGCGCGACGGCCTCCTCATAGCGTCCCGCCCCCATCAGCGTCATGCCGAGCTGCATGACGAGCAACGGCGCCAGCGGGTCGAGCTCCACGGCACGCTGAGCGTGCGCGACTCCCTCCTCCAACCGGCCCTCGATGAACACCAGATAGTAGGACAGCCATTGCCGCGCGGCGACGTAGCGCGGATTCAGCTCGACGGCACGCCGCAAGTCTCGCGCGGCCCGAGGCCAGTCCCAGTCGCAGATGAAGCCCAGCGCTCCCGAGGCGCAGTAGACCTCCGCGAGGTCGGGCGCCAAATCGAGGGCCTTCTGAACGGCCGCGCGGGCTCTGGGCCGGAGCACGTTGGGCGGTGCGAGCCCGTACTGCGCGAGCACCGTGCAGGCATCGGCGAGGCCCGCGTAGGCCAGCGCGTAGTGCGGATCGAGCGCCAGCGCCTGATCGAAGCACTCGAGCGCCTTCTTGAGCCCGAGGCCCCGCTGCGCCAGGTAATACCGCCCCTTCAAATAGAGATGATAGGCGTCGAGATTCACGGTGGGCGGCATGACCAGCGGCATCCCCTCACCGTCGAGGGTGACCTGGAGCCGGCTGGCGATCGCCTTGGCGATCTCGTCCTGGATCGCGAAGACGTCCGTCATCTCGCGGTCGTAGCGCTCCGACCAGAGATGGTAGCCGTCGCCGACCTTCACGAGCTGGGCACCGATCCGCAGCCGGTTCCCCGCCTTGCGCACGCTCCCCTCCAGCACCGTTGCCACCTTGAGTTTCGAACCGACCTCCGCGAGGTCGATCGCCGGGCCGCGGAACGCGAACGACGAGGTACGCGCGGCCACGCGCAGGCCGGGCAGCTGGGTGAGGGCGTTGATGATCTCTTCGGCGATGCCCTCACTGAAATACTCGAATTCGGGATCGCCGCTCAGGTTCGCGAACGGCAAGACCGCGATCGACTCGCCTTCCATCCCCTCGGCTGCCGGGTCCGCGCGCGCCGCCAGGGCGCCGGCGAACTGGGCGGCCGTCGCGAACCGATCCGCCGGCACCTTGGCGAGCGCGGTCAACACGGCGCGCTCCAGCGCGTCCGTCACGATCGGCCGGACGCTGCGGATCGGGGGAGCGATGTCGATCGAGTGGCGCGCCATCACAGCCTGCGCCGTCGGGCCCGTGAACGGCACCGACCCGGTGAGCATTTCGTACACCACGCATCCGAGGCTGTAGATGTCGGACCGGCCGTCGAGCTGCCCGCTGCCCGTCGCCTGCTCCGGGCTCATATAGGCGGGCGTGCCGACGATGGCGCCGGACGCCGTGAGGGGCTCGAGCGTCGCGGCCGTCAGGGCGCGAGCGATCCCGAAGTCGGCCACGACCGCGCTGCCCGCCGAGAACATGATGTTTTCCGGCTTGATGTCGCGGTGCACGACGCCGCGGCTGTGGGCGTACCCGAGGGCGTCGGCGATCTCGCTCGCGATGCGGACGGCGTCCGCGACGGACAGTTGCCGCTCGCGCTGCAGACGGCCACGCAGCGTCTCGCCTTCGATGTACGGCATCACGTAGTAGAGCAGGTCGGCGGCCTGGCCTGAATCGTACAGCGCGAGGATGTGCGGGTGGGTCAGCCCGGCCGCGATGCCGATCTCACGCAGGAAGCGCTCGACGCCGAGGCTCGTGGCGAGCTCGGGATGGAGCACCTTGATGGCAACCGATCGGTGGTGTTTCAGGTCGACCGCCAGGAACACCGTCGCCATCCCGCCGCGGCCGACCGCGCAATCGATCGCGTAGCGGTCCTTGAGGCTGGCTTGCAGACGAGCGAGGAGGGCGGTCAGGCGGCGCTCCTTAGACCACGGCCGAAAGATTCAGCAGCGTTCGCCACGCCCGGAACACTTCCCCGTAGTCTTGATGCGTAACCGCCACCGTGCGACCGGCGGTGCGCGTAGCCCCCGGGCAGAGCTCCGCCATGTCCGCGTGGATCGTCATCGCGAAGTCCACCTCGAGCGTCACCGGCGCCCGGAGGGTGAACGGCGCATGCTTGCGCTCGAGCGCCCGGGGAACTTCCTCGCGGATCATGCGACACGCGACGACGGGTGCGACGCTCTTCGCCGCGTGGCGACTTACCGCCTCTTTCACGATCACCGTCCCCACGCCGTCCCCCAGCAGGTCCTTCGCCTCGGCCGCGAGGGCGGAGTCCCCGCTCACGAGGGCCACGGGCACGCCGTGCACGCCCGCCAGCCCCGCGTTGAGGCCCAGCTCGCCCACGGGCTTCCCGTTCAGCCGCACTTCGTGAATGCGGTCGGCATAGGTGTGGTCGAGAATCGCATTGCGGGTGCCGGCACGGGCATGGTAGCCGATGAACAGCGCTGCGTCGAAGCCGCCGTCGATGTTCTGAACCATGGAGCGGGGTTTGGGGTCTCCCGACACCAGCTCGGCCGCCTGGTGCAGCTCCTCCGCGAGCAGATTGCGCATGAACCAGTGGCTGTCGTTCACGAGCACCCTGGTGGCGCCCGCGGCGAGCGCGCCTTCGACCGCGGCGTTTGCCTCCGCGGTCATGAGGCGGCGAAACCGGCCGTACTCGGCGGCGAATGCGGGGGTGGTGGGGTCGGTCTGTGACTCGTGGACGACCCCGGCGATTCCTTCCATGTCGACGGAGATGTAGACGCGCATCGGGTCAAACCTATCTCTCGCCATTACTTTGTATTGCAAAGTACTTGACAACGGAACGGCGACGTGGCATCGTGTGTGTCATGGTCGCTCCTCGGCCGCTGCACGACCGCGCGCTCGACAACCTCCGCTTCATCCGGCAGACGATGGAGCGCGCCGGCTCGTTCACCGCGGTGCCGGGTTGGGGCCAAGTGGCGGTCGGGGCCACCGCGCTCGCCGCGGCGTTCCTCGCGGCGCGTCAGCCCACGCCCGAGCTGTGGCTCGCCACCTGGCTGGGCGAAGCGATCGTGGCACTCGCGATCGGTGGGTCGGCGATGGTCCGGAAAGCGTACGCTGTGAACGATCCCATCCTGTCGGGGCCGGGGCGACGGTTCGGCCTGAGCTTCCTCCCGCCGATGGTCGTGGGCGGCCTGCTCACCGTCGTGCTGTACCGCGCCGGCCTGTGGCACGCGTTGCCCGGCACCTGGCTGCTCTTGTACGGCACAGGGTTCGTGACGGGTGGCGCGTTCTCGGTCCGGATCGTCCCCGTAATGGGGATCTGCTTCATGCTCGTAGGCGCCGCGGCGTTGTTCGGGCCGGCGGCGTGGGGGCACTGGCTCATGGCCGCGGGGTTCGGCGGCCTGCACATCGGGTTCGGCGTGATCATTGCTCGGAGGTACGGTGGCTAAGCAGGGAGCGGCGAGAAAAACCGAAGCGATCGAGCACGGGCTGAAGAGCGAGCGCGGTGGATCACGTGCCGCCGAGCTCGATCGCCTGATCCACGAGCGGGTACGCCTCGGCATCGTGAGCGCGCTCGCCGTGAACGATTCGCTGAGTTTCAACCAGCTCAAGGCGCTGCTCAAAACCACAGACGGCAACTTGAGCGTGCACGCGCGCCGCCTCGAGGAGGCGCAGTACGTCACGTGCGCCAAGTCATTCGAGGGGCGGATTCCCAAGACCGAGTATCGGCTCACCGCTGCCGGGCGGCGCGCGCTGGAGCGCTACCTGGACCACATGGAAGCGTTGATTCACGCCACCCGTCAGGGGTGAGGCATTTTTTTTTGAGGACATACTTTATGTCGCAAAGCTCTTCTCTCCACGTCGCGATCGTGATGGACGGCAATGGCCGAAACGCCGCGCCTCGTGAAGAACGACGTACGGCTCGAGCTGATCGGGCGGCGCGACCGGCTGCCAGTCCCGCTGGTCGCCGCGATCGAAGCCGCCGAGCGCGCCACAGCCCGCAGCGCGGGGCTCCATCTGCGACTCGCAGTCGACTACTCCTCGCGCTGGGCGATCGACGCCGGGGTCATCCTGCCGGACGTGGATCTCCTGATCCGCACCGGTGGCGAGCAGCGGCTGTCGGACTTCCTGCTGTGGGAGTGCGCCTATGCGGAGCTGTACTTCACCGAGACGATGTGGCCCGACTTCGGCGCGGCGCACCTCGCCGCAGCGGTCGCCGAGTTTCACGCGCGGGAGCGCCGCTTCGGCGGGCTGCCGGAAGTGGCGGCGGGATGAGCGCCGTGAGCGGCAAGACGCGGCTCGGCCTCGAGATCCTCGCCGCGGGCGCGGGCTTGGGGGTCGCGAGCGACGCGCTGTTACGCGCCGTGCCCTGGGGGCTCAATGCCCTCCTGTGCACGACCGGGCTCGTCGCGGCCGCGGTGTGGCTGGCGCGTCGCCACCGCGTGGCGGTCAGCTCCGACGCCCCATGGCTCGCGGCGGCGGCGCTCCTCATCGCCTCGAACTTCGTCGCCCGCGACTCACGGACGCTCCACACATTCGACACGATCGGCCTGGTGATCGTCCTCGCGGTCGCCTTCCCGAGCATCCAGGGGGTGGCCCTGCGCGGTCGGCAGGTGTGGCATTACCTGCGGGCCGGCTTCGAGGCGGCGGTGAGCGCGTGGATCGGCGTGTTCCCGCTGGTCAGCCGCGACGTGACCTGGAGCGAGTTGCCCGGGGGACGGCTGCGGCAGGTACGCGCTGTCGCGCTCGGCGCCACACTGGCGTTCCCGTTGCTCGTCGTCTTCGGTGGCTTGTTCAGCTCGGCGGACGCCGTGTTTCATGACGTCGTCGCCGACGTGTTCGCGATCGACTTCGGCGCCGTGCTGGGGCACATCGCGCTGTTCGGGATCTTCGCGGCCCTCACCGCGGGGTATCTGCGGGGCGCGCTGCTCCGTGCGGCTCCATCACACCCGCTGACGGAGGGCGACTCGAAGCTGTCGCTCGGCATCATTCCGGTCGGGACGGCGCTCGGTCTCGTCAATCTGCTGTTCCTCATCTTCGTCGTCATCCAGCTGCGCTACTTGTTCGGAGGTGTGGACCTTATCGCCGCCGCGACGGGGCTCACGTACGCGGAGTACGCGCGGCGGGGCTTCTTCGAGCTCGTGACCGCCAGCGGGCTGGTACTCCCGCTGCTCGCCGGCGCGGATTGGGTCGTGCGGAACGAGTCGCGCGAGCACCAGCGGACGTTCCGGCAACTCGCGATCGTGCTGCTCTTGTTGCTCGCGGTGGTGATGGCGTCCGCGCTTGCGCGCATGCGCCTCTACGTCGGCGCGTACGGACTGTCGGAGATCCGGGTCTACTCGACGGCCTTCATGCTCTATCTCGCGGGCGTCTTCGCCTGGTTCGGGTGGACGACCCTGCGCGGGCAGCGGCGGCGCTTCGCCTTCGGGGCCCTGGTCCAGGGGTTTGCGGTCCTCGGTGGCCTGCACCTGGTCAATCCCGACGCCTTCATCGTGCGTACCAACCTCGCGCGCCCTCCCGCCGAACGGCCGTTCGACGGCTGGTACGCGGCCTCGCTCAGCGCCGATGCCGTGCCGCTGTTGCTGGAAGCGCTCCCCCGTCTCGACGGACGCCAGCAGTGCACCGTCGCGGCGGGACTCCGCGAGCAGCTCGGGAGGCTCGAGCGCGATGACTGGCGCAACTGGAACTTCGCGCGCAGCCGCGCGCGCCGCTTGCTGCGCGGCCAGTGGACCCGTCTGCCGGCGGACGTCTGTCCGAAGGCCAAGTCTGACCACCGAGTCCGCGGCTGAAGCCGCGACTCGGCAGTTGTCGCTGAAGCGACTCACGCCCGTTTACGGGCAAGTGCCGAGCCGCGGGTTTACCCGCGGACCACTCCGGCACTATCCATCGTGAACTAGCCTGGCTCGCCACCCGCGCCGGAAGCACGCTAGCTTACTTGGCATGGGCCTGAAGATTGTGCAGGTGGACGCGTTCGCGAGCCGGCCGTTCAGCGGCAATCCCGCGGCCGTGTGCGTCCTCTCCGCTCCACGGGACGCGCGCTGGATGCAGGACGTGGCGCGCGAGATGAACCTGGCCGAGACGGCGTTCCTCCATCCCGAAAACGAGGGCTACCGGCTCCGCTGGTTCACCCCAGCCGTCGAGGTCGCGCTGTGCGGTCACGCAACCCTCGCGAGCGCGCACGTGCTGTGGGAAGACGGTCGCCTCCCCGCGGGCCAACAGGCGCGGTTCCACACCCAGAGCGGCCTGCTCACGGCGGACCGCCGCGGCGACTGGATCGAGCTCGACTTCCCCGCCACTCCGCCGGCGCCCGCACCCGAGCCCCCGGGCCTGGCCGCCGCCCTCGGCGTCACGCCCCGCTGGGTGGGGCGCAGCAGGTTCGACTATCTCGTCGAGGTGGACTCCGAGCCCACGGTGCGCGCCCTCACGCCCGACATCCAGGCGCTCGCAAAGGTGGAGGCGCGCGGGATCATCGTCACCAGTCGCGCCACGACTTCGGGTTACGACTTCGTGTCGCGCTTCTTCGCGCCGCGCGCCGGCGTGCCGGAGGACCCCGTCACGGGCTCCGCCCACTGCGCGCTGACGCCGTTCTGGAGCGAGCGCCTCGACCGCCCGGAGATGACGGCGTACCAGGCCTCGCCCCGCGGCGGCGTGATCCGCGTGCGGCTCGCGGGCGACCGCGTCATACTCGCGGGCCAGGCGGTGACCGTGCTGCGGGGAGAGCTCCTGTCATGAAGCCGGTGACCTTCCCTTGCACCGGCTCGGCCGCCGAGGCCCGGGCGCGGCTCGAGGCGGCGATCGACGGCCGGCCGTGGAACGCGGCCGGCCTGGACGGCTGGATCCGCGGCGACGGCGTCGTCCTGTACTATCGCGACGCAGCCAAGTACCGGGCGATCTTCCGGCCAACGTTCATCGGGCGATTCCGCGAGCGCGACGGCAAGACGGTGCTGGACGGCCGCTTCCGGATGACGTTGTTCGCCCGCGCACTGCTGCCGATCTGGCTCGCGCCAGCGATCGTCTGTCTTGTGGTCGCGCTCGTCCCCACCCAGCTCCAGCCGCAGTCCCCGGCCTTCCGGATCGCCCTCGCCCTCCTGGGCGGCCTGCTCGCGCTGCTGGCGTTCGGCCGCTTCGCGCTCGAGTGGTGGGGTCGGCCGGGAGACGTGAACGCCGTGACGCAGGCGATCCGCGTGGCCGTGCAGCCGCACTAGCCAGATCCGGCCGAAGGCTTCTATCCTTCGGCCCATGACCGCCACCACTCCGCAGACCACACCGCGGGCGAGCCGGCTTGCAGGCTACCTGTTCGCCCTCGCGGCGGGCGCCATCTGGGGCACCACCGGCCCGCTGTCGACGGCGCTGTACCGCGCGGGCGAAGCCATCACGGGGATCGGCTTCTGGCGCCTGGTGATCGGCCTCCTCGGATTCCTCGTGTACGGACTGTTCCGGCCGCAATTATTCCGGATCGACCGGAAGGCCTGGGTCCTCGTGGGGCTCGGCGGCGGCGCGCTGGTGGCGCTGTTCGAGGTGGCCTACCAGTTCGGCATCGCCGGCGCCGGCGTCGCGGGTGCGGCGGCGCTGCTCTACATCGCGCCGGTGCTCGTCGCCATTCTTGCGAAACCGCTCCTGGGGGAGAAGCTCACCGCCCTGCGGATCGCCCTCGCGCTCGTCGTGATGGCCGGAGCCGCGCTCACCGTCCAGGGTGGCAGCCACGGCGCGGGAGGGGGGGCGGCGGCAATCCCGTTGCCGAGCCTGATCCAGGGCGTCGCGGGCGGGCTGCTCGCCATGCTCTCCTTCGCCGGCACGACGCTGCTCGCCCGCTACGCCGTGCCACGCTACGGCGCGATGCAGGTGCTCTTCCTCGAGATTCTCGGCGGGATCGTGGTGCTCGGGATCGTGCTGCCGCTGGCAGGACACACGCCGCTCCCGCCCCACACGGGGGGAGCGTGGGTTTACGTTCTCTTGCTCTCTCTCGGCTCAGTCCTCGCGGCCAACTTCCTCTTCTTCGCCGCGGTGCGGCGGATCGACGCAGCGCTCACCTCGGTGGCCGCGACCATCGAGCCGGTCGTGGGCGCGTTGCTCGCCCTGCTCCTCTTCAAGCAACAACTCTCGCTCCTCGGCTGGCTCGGGCTGACGATGGTGGTCGGCGGCGTGGCCACGAGCTACCTCTCAGAAGCGAAGACGGAGGAATAAATGCTGGCCTTGGCACTCGTGCTCGCCGCGCTGCAGCAGCCCGCCGCCTCCCCGCTCGCGCCGCTGCCCCCTCAAGTGGGCGACACGTCGCCGTTCCGACGGCTCACCCTCCCGACGCCCAACGAGATGCGCGAGGGCTCGGGCACTCCGGGACCGCGTTATTGGCAGCAGCGCGCCGACTACACGATCCGAGCGTCGCTCGACACCGCGACTCACACCATCGCCGGCTCGGAGACGATTCGCTACGCGAACAACTCCCCCGACACGCTCCGCTACGTGTGGCTGCAGCTCGAGCAGAACATCTACAAAGCCAACAGCCGGGCGGCGGCGCTCAACCCCGCCGACGCGCGGTTCGCGGGCCGCGGATTCGAGGGGGGCTATGCGATTGAATACGTGCGCGCGGTCCGGCGCGTGGGGCAGGCAGCCGGTCGGATCCCCGTGGCGACCAAGGCCAATGGCACGATGCTGCGCGTCGACCTGGACCGGCCCCTCCCGCCCGGCGGGCGGACCGAGCTCGAGCTGGCGTACCGCTTCGAAGTGCCGGAGCACGGGTCCGACCGCATGGGGCGCGAGCAGTTCCCCGGCGGCTGGCTGTATGAGGTCGCGCAGTGGTACCCGCGGGTCGCGGTGTACGACGACGTGCGCGGCTGGAACACCGAGCAGTACCTGGGCCAGGGCGAGTTCTACCTCGAGTACGGCGATTTCGACGTGTCGATCACCGTGCCGCGGAGCTTCGTGGTGACGGCGACGGGGACGCTCACCAACGCCGTCGAGGTGCTCACGGCCAACCAGCGCGCGCGGCTCACCCGGGCGGCCCGGTCGGACACCACCGTCGCCATCATCCCGAAGACGGAGGTCGGGCAGCCGTTCAGCCGGCCCGCGGGCCCGCGGCCCACGCTCACCTGGCAGTTCACGGCCAGGAACGTGCGCGACGTGGCCTGGGCGGCCGCGGCCAATTTCATCTGGGACGCGAGCGGCTACGACGGCATCCTGATCCAGTCGTTCTATCCGCCGGAGGCGAACGCCGACTGGGCGCGCTCCACGGCGTACGCCCGTCACTCGATCAAGCACTACTCCGAGAAATGGTTCCGCTACCCCTACCCCACCGCGATCAACGTCGCCGGTCCGGTGGGCGGGATGGAATACCCGATGATCGTGTTCTGCGGGCACCGCGCCGGGGACCGCGCCTTGTTCGGCGTGACCACGCACGAGCTGGGCCATGAGTGGTTCCCCATGATCGTGGGGTCGAACGAGCGGCTGTACGCCTGGATGGACGAGGGCTTCAACACGTTTATCAATATCTACTCGACACTCGCGTTTTACTCGGACACCGCCCCGCGAGACCGCGGCGGCGCGACCCAGTGGGCGCGCTTCATTGCGACGGGCCTCGATGTTCCGTCGATGCTCCCGCCCGATCGCGTGCCCCCGCCCCTTCTGGGCCAGGCCGAATACAACAAGCCTGCGACGGGCCTCTATCTGCTGCGCGAGCACGTCCTCGCCGACACGGCGCGATTCGACGCGGCGTTGCGCGAATACATCCGGCGCTGGGCGTACAAGCATCCCACGCCGGCGGACTTCTTCCGCTCCATGGAGGACGCGCTCGGGGAAGAGCTCTCCTGGTTCTGGCGCGGCTGGTTCTACCGGACTGACGTCGTGGATCTGGCGGTGGACTCGGTGCGCGCCCGGACGGACTCGGGAGGGACCAGCGCGCTCCTCTATCTCTCGAGCCTCGGTGCGCTGCCGATGCCCGTCGACCTGCGGCTCATCTACGCCAACGGCGCCACCGAGAACGTGCGCCTCCCGGTCGACGTCTG
>WNGA01003014.1_pt1 | contig 25456 bp, 18 predicted proteins | sample 5400061 | NCBI WGS metagenome assembly WNGA01 (sample SAMN13153366, study PRJNA577476) | soil metagenome | isolation source: 100 cm soil or saprolite under grassland replicate 2 | place: USA:California | collected 2016-06-15 | reverse complement strand
CCTCCAGGTTGATGCTGCTCTCCGCGATGATGTCCGGCAGGGTCGCGAGCCCTGTCTGGCAGATGTGCAGGAAGGGAATGACCTCGGTGTGGCAGCGGGGGATGATGTGCCGGGGGAAACCCCCGAACGTGGCCGCCCCCGCGCTGCCGGCATCGACGATGGTGGTGACGCCGGCGTGCACTCCGCCGAGATCGGGGTGCACGCCGCTGCGGTTGAAGCCCTCGAGGACGTGGGCATGGTCCTCCCGCGCGCGCGTCGCGGGCTGGGCGACCCGTGGCGTCCCGTGAATATGCGGCTTAGAAGTCCCCGCCGTGCGGCATGGAGGGGGCCGCCGTCTTCTCCGGGATATCGGTGATGAGCGCCTCGGTCGTCAGGAGCAAGGACGCGATGGACGCGGCATTCTGCAGGGCGATCCGCTCGACCTTCGTCGGGTCGATGATCCCCGCGTGCATCATGTCCACGTACTCGTTGGCCTCGGCATCGAAGCCCTCCGCCAACCCCTGGGCGGCCTTCACCTTCTCGACCACCACGGCGCCCTCGAGCCCCGCGTTCGCCACGATCTGCCGGATCGGCTCCTCGAGCGCCCGCCGGACAATGTTGGCGCCGGTCGCCTCGTCCCCCGAGCGCGTGCTGTTGTCGAGCGCCGTGGCGGCACGCAGCAGCGCCACGCCGCCGCCCGGCACGATCCCCTCCTCCACCGCCGCCCGCGTCGCGTTCAGCGCGTCCTCGACCCGCGCCTTCTTCTCCTTCATCTCGGTCTCGGTCGCCGCCCCCACCTTGATGACGGCGACGCCGCCGGCCACCTTGGCCAGCCGCTCCTGCAGCTTCTCGCGGTCGTAGTCCGAGGTCGTCTCCTCGATCTGAGCCCGGATCTGCTTGACGCGGCCCTCGATGTCCTTCGGGTTGCCCGCGCCCTCGACGATCGTGGTGTTGTCCTTGTTCACGACCACCTTCTTGGCCCGACCCAGGTCCTCGAGCTTGACGTTCTCAAGCTTGATGCCGAGATCCTCGGTGATCGCCTTCCCACCCGTCAGCGCGGCGATGTCCTCGAGCATGGCCTTCCGCCGGTCGCCGAAGCCCGGCGCTTTGACCGCGCAGCAGGCGAGCGTGCCACGGAGCTTGTTCACCACCAGAGTGGCCAGGGCCTCGCCCTCCACGTCCTCGGCGATGATCAGACACGGCTGCCCGGCGCGCGCCACTTGCTCGAGCAGCGGCAGCATGTCCTTCATCACGCTGAGCTTCTTCTCGTGGATCAAGATGAGGGCGTCCTCGAGGACCGCCTCCATGCGCTCCGGATCGGTCACCATGTACGGCGAGAGGTAACCGCGGTCGAACTGCATGCCCTCGACCACCTCGAGGGTGGTCTCCATGGCCTTGGCCTCTTCGACCGTGATGACGCCGTCCTTGCCCACCTTCTGCATCGCCTCCGCGATCAGTTCGCCGACGGCCCGATCGTTGTTGGCGGCGATCGTCGCCACCTGGGCGATCTCCTTCCGGTCCTTGGTCGCCTTGGACATCTTCTTCAGCTCGGCGACCACCTGCTCGACCGCCCCTTCGATGCCGCGCTTGAGGGCCATCGGGTTGGCCCCGGCGGTGACGTTCTTGAGCCCCTCGCGGACGATCGCCTGGGCGAGGACGGTCGCCGTCGTGGTCCCGTCCCCCGCGATGTCCGAGGTCTTGGCGGCCACCTCCTTGATCATCTGGGCCCCCATGTTCTCGAACGGATCCTTCAGGTCGAGCTCTTTGGCCACGGTCACGCCGTCCTTGGTGATCGTGGGGCTGCCGAAGGTCTTGTCGATGACGACGTTCCGGCCCTTGGGGCCCAGCGTCGCCTTGACGGCGTGCGACATGATGTTGACCCCGCGCAAGAGTGCCGCGCGGGCTTCCTCGTTGAACATGAGCTGCTTGGACATGGCTACGTTCCTCCTGAGTGGGCACCACTGGTTACCAGCGGCTCAGCCGCGAGTTTCACGAACCGAGAATGCCGAGCACGTCCTCCTCCTTCATGATGAGATACTCCTCGTCGTCCAGCGTGACCTCGCTGCCGGAGTACTTGCCGAACAGGATCCGATCGCCTGCCTTCACCGCGAGGGGGATCGTCTTCCCGTCGTCGGTTACCTTGCCGGTCCCCACCGCGACCACCTTGCCCTCCTGGGGCTTCTCCTTGGCGGTGTCGGGGATGACGATGCTGCCGTGCGTGACCTCCTCCTCAAGCCGCTTGACCAGGATCCGGTCGTGGAGCGGACGAAGCTTCGTCTTCGTTGCCTGAGCCATTGTGCGAGTGCCTCCTCTTCCAGCTGTGTCTGAGCGTGATCACCCAATCCCGGGCACCATCGAGGTCCGAGGCGATGCTCCTACCCATACTCATTCCGGGAGCTCCGCGCGGCCTCTCTGGCCTTGATCTCTTCCGCGAACAGACCAACTTGCAGCGGGCAGGGCGGTTGGTTCGCGTCAACGTACTGACACTCCATCTGGTCACACTGAACGAAATATCCTCGATGGGGCTCGAAGCCGTCCGCTCGACGGAGGCGGATCAGCACCATTTCGGATACGCCCGTGCACCAGAACTCCCGCGTGCCCCGTCGGCTCACCGTGATCTCCGATGGAGCGGTTTGGCATCGAGCGTCGCTCTGACCCCATTCATCTGTCGCATACTCCCTCCCCGGTCCCAATGAACGGACGTGTTCCCAGTTGCAGCTTACTGGCCACCGATCGCCACAGTGAACTTGACCGTCTCCTCCTTGTACGGCGACGGGATATACGCGATCTCGAGGCGGATCTCGCTCAGCTTCTTCGCCTTCAGGGCCTCCGCGGGGAAGTCCACGTCCACGGACTGGGTCGCATCCTGCCCGGGATCGAGCCGGTCGGCGCCGTACGTGGCAAACTTGATCGATGAATCCGTCCGTGCCTCCTCGAGCTTGATCAGTTGCCCCTGCGCGTCGATATAGTGGATCTTTCCCCCAACCAGGCGGACCGCCTGATCCTTGGAATTGTTCTTCAGCTTGAGTGTCCCGGTGAGCTTCGCCGGAGAGACGACGCGGTCGGAGCCCTTCTCGATCCGCTCCGTGACCTTCATCTCCGTGACCTCGCCCGCGATGATTCCGGCTCTCACCGTCACCGACGCGGGTGTCACCGTATAGGTCTTCTCCTCGATCGCTGCCGCCGTCCCTGACGGCTGCGCGGCGCAACCGAGAGCCCCCACAGCCACCGCCGCCACCAAGACCGTCACCCCTACCCATTTGAGCATCGTCGTCTCCTTGCAAAGAATTCCGCCACTCGGCATTCGTTGTCGCACATCCGCTCGGACTCGTCTCGCCGCTGGATCGCTCCCTCGATCCTCATGTCCCGCGTCTCTGCCGCTCACTCGCGTTCAACCTCGCAGGACTCTCGACCCGAGATTCCTGCGTTCCACCTCGGCTCTCCCTCCTCGACCCGCCAGGCTCCGGATGCGGCGGACCGCCCGGGCTTGGCCCTCGACGTTGGCGAGGAGGTTCCGGTCGCCATCCCGCTTCAGCCCCTCCTCGATGAGGGCCCGGAGGACGATCTGGAGGCTCACCGGGAGCTTGAGCATGGTCGTCGCCCTCCCGGCCAAGACCCGCGCCCCGTCGAGGAGGTGTTGGGGGAGAATGAGAAGGACTTTGGTCCTATTCTCGAGCATCACGACGCCTCCATTTCCTAGCGGCCGGGCCTCCTCGCCCGATGCGCGGCCTCGGTCACCAGCACATAACTTCTACTTGACCTATAACTTATATAATGATATAGATGTCAAGTCAAGCGAAACATGTGGCTGTACGGTCACACGAGGCGGGAGGCCAGGGAAGGGGACGACCCTTCGAGGGCTTACCGACGAGAGGAACCTTTCACCATGCCCCAGGTCTACATCTGCAATCGATGCGCCGAGAAGATCGACACGGACAAGCAGGATTGGGTCATCCTTTCGATGGACACCGCGGGCACCTTGGGGCTCGAAACCCGTGCCCATGCTGACTGCGAAGTGAAACGACTGAAGGACATTCAGCTGAAGGGCATCCAGGGGCCCCACTCGATGAGCCGCGGAATCCGCGCTTAGGTACCCGCCCCTTCAGGCCCACCCACCAGCCCGAATCCGTACACGGAGCGACGGCCATGAGCGCGGACCCACGGGCGGGGAAGCCCGCCGACCCGTCGATGCTGGCGAACATCCCGCGGCTGATGACGGCGTACTACGCTCGGCGGCCGGATCCGTCGGTGCGGGAGCAGCGGGTGGCGTTCGGCACGTCGGGCCATCGCGGTTCCGCCTTCGACAGCGCCTTCAACGAGGCCCATATCCTCGCGATGACCCAGGCCATTTGCATGTACCGACGGCAGCAGAGGATCGACGGGCCTCTCTTCCTCGGGATCGACACCCACGCCCTCTCGGAGTCGGCCTTTGCGAGTGCCCTCGAGGTGCTGGCCGCCAACGGGGTCGATGTGATGATCGACGACCGCGACGGGTACACGCCCACGCCGGTCATCTCCCACGCGATCCTCACGTATAACCGCGGCCGGGCCGGCGGCCTCGCGGACGGGATCGTCGTCACGCCATCGCATAACCCGCCCGAGGACGGCGGCTTCAAGTACAACCCGTCGAACGGCGGTCCCGCCGATACCCACGTCACCGGGTGGATCCAGGATCAGGCGAACGCGCTGCTCGCCGGCGATCTCACAGCGGTGAAGCGGATCCCGTTCGAGCGGGCCCGCCGCGCTCCCACCACGCACCGCCACGATTACATGGGCGCCTACATCGGTGACCTCTCGAGCGTCGTGGACCTGGACGTCGTCCGTGGCGCGACGGTCAAGCTCGGAGTCGACCCGCTGGGAGGCGCCGGGGTGCACTACTGGGACATGATCGCCGAGCGCTACAAGCTGCCGCTCACGGTGGTGAGCGAGGCGGTGGATCCGACCTTCCGCTTCATGACGGTCGACTGGGACGGGAAGATCCGCATGGACTGCTCGTCGCCCTATGCGATGCAGCGGCTGATCTCGCTCAAGGAGCGCTTCGACGTCGCCTGGGCGTGCGACACCGACCACGACCGGCACGGCATCGTGGCCAGGAGCGTCGGCCTCCTGAACCCAAACGACTATCTCGCCGTCGCCATCTCCTACCTCTTCACCCACCGGCCGGAGTGGCCGAAGGACGCCGGGATCGGCAAGACGGTGGTGAGCAGCAGCATGATCGACCGCGTGGTCGCCCGGCTCGGGCGCCCGCTCGTGGAGATGCCCGTCGGGTTCAAGTGGTTCGTCGACGGGCTCCTCGGCGGTTCCCTCGGCTTCGGTGGCGAGGAGAGCGCGGGGGCTTCGTTCCTCCGCCGCACCGGCACGGTCTGGACCACCGATAAGGACGGGATCATCCTCGGTCTCCTCGCCGGGGAGATGACGGCGGTCATGGGGTGCGACCCGGGGGAGCTCTACCGGGGACTCACCCGCGAGCTCGGCGAACCCGCCTACCAGCGCATCGACGCGCCGGCCACACGGGAGCAGAAAGCGATCTTGGCGCAGCTCTCGCCGCGGCAGGTCACGGCCTCCGAGCTCGCGGGTGACAAGATCACGGGCCTGCTGACCACGGCGCCGGGCAATGACGCTCCCCTCGGAGGGCTGAAGGTGGTCACCCGGAGCGGCTGGTTCGCCGCCCGCCCGTCTGGAACCGAGGACGTCTACAAGCTCTACGCGGAGAGCTTCAAGGGCAGAGACCACCTGGGCCGAATCCAGGAGGAGGCGCGCACGATGATCCAGAAGGCCTTCCGAGCGGGCGCGGCAGGCTGAACGCTACAAGCGTCCGGTGATTGCCGGCAGCGATCAGCAGCACCTGGCCGCGGTGACGACGTCCCGGCGCCACCGGCCGGCGGCGGACGCGAACCCGACCGGCCACCGCCTGGCGATCCTCTCCGTCACCGCCCTCGGCATCGTCTACGGCGACATCGGGACGAGCCCGCTCTCTGGCACCGAGCCGGCGTTACGGCTCTCGAAGTCCCTGCGAATTCTCAGCCGCCTATTCCTCTGGGTCTTGGTCGCTCAGCTCTGCTCTGCGGCTCACGCGCCCGGCGCCGAAGGCCAGGACCGGAAGGTGGTCCTGCCGCTGCACACGGTCGAAGGGCTGCAACCAGTACCGATTGCTGCTGTGGATGAGGGAATTCGCACCACGCTTCAGGCCAATGCTGGACGTCCGATAGAGTTCTACACCGCATTCCTCGATCGCTCCTGGTTCTCAGGCGAGGTGTACGAACAGCGCCTGGCGAGCTTTCTGCGCCAGAAGTATGCGGGCCTGATGCGGCTACCGCCGGGCAGCATCGTGCGATACCAGGAGATACCGCTCCGGGGGAGCTACCGATGGTACGTCATCGTGGGGGTGGGCCTGATCCTCCTCGAGGCAATGCTCATCGCGGGTCTCGTGCTCCAGCGAGCGGGCCAGAGGCGCGCGGAGCAGTTGCTCTCCGAGCGACTGCGCTTCGAGAGCCTGCTGTCCGAGCTCTCCGCGCGCTTGATTCCCGCCGCGGTGAGCGAAGTGGCTGCCGAGATCGAGCGGGGCCTTCAGCGGGTCGTGGAGTTCCTGCGTATGGATCGAGCCAGCCTTCACGAGTACGTTGCAGGCGGGGCGGTCATTCGCCTCTCCCGGGTGGTGGAGGGGGCCGAGAGGCTGTCACGGATCACGGAGACCGATCAGTTCCCGTGGACGACCGGGCAGCTCCAGCGGGGACACGTCGTCCGATTCTCCCGGATCGACGAGCTCCCCGAGGAGGCGGCGATCGATCGGCAGGGCTATCTGAGCGTGGGCACGCGGTCATGCCTGTCCTTCCCGCTGAGCGCCGGTGGATCGCTGCTGGGCGTGCTGTCCTTCGACTCCATCCATCGCGAACGAACCTGGCCGGACGAGTTGGTGCAGCGGCTCCGGCTTCTCGGCGAGGTCTTCGTCGGCGCGCTCGAGCGCAGGCGCCTGGAGCTGTCGCTCGCCGAGCGCCTGCGCTTCGAGACACTCCTGTCGGAGCAGACGGCCACGTTCAGCAGCCTGTCGGCGACCGACGTCGATCGCGAGATCGAGCGGGCGCTTGGCCGGATCGTCGACTTCTTCGAGGCTGATTGGGGCCGTCTGGCCGAGTTCTCCCACGACAGCCGGATGGCCCGCATCACGCACTCATGGGTGGCCGAGGGGGCGGTGCCGGGGCCGTCAACGGTCCCGCTCGCGGAGATCCCCTGGGTCGTGGCCCGGCTGCAGGGTGGCGAGGTCGTCCGCTTCTCGCGGATCGAGGAGCTCCCGGAGGAGGCGGCGCTAGTGGACCGGCGGACGTATCTCAGACTGGGCATCAAGTCGCAGATCGAAATCCCGCTGAAGATCGGGGGGGTGCTCGTAGGAGCACTCGCGTTCAGCACGCTGGGGGCCGAGCGCGCTTGGCCGGACGAGTTAGTGCAGCGGCTCCAGCTCCTCGGGGAGGTTTTCGCGAATATCTTGTCGCGCAGGTGGTCGGAGATGGAGGCGCAACAGCTCCGAGAGGATCTCACCCACGTGGGTCGGGTCTCGACGATCGGGGAGCTCACCGCCTCGCTGGCTCATGAGCTGAACCAGCCTTTGACCGCGATCCTCAGCAATGCCCAGGCGGCCCAGCGTCTTCTCGAGTCGAACGCCGTGAACCTCGATGAGGTGCGCGAGATCTTCGCGGACATCGTCGAGGACGACAAGCGAGCCGGCGCGGTGATCCAGCGGCTGCATGGTCTCCTCAAAAAGGGCAGCCTCGAGTTCACGGAGCTCGATGTCAACGAGATGGTGGGCGAGGTGGCGCGCCTCGTGAGCGGCGATGCCGGCCTTCGCAACGTGTCGCTCCGCCTCGAGCTCACCCCGCGGCTCCCTCGAGTGCGGGGTGACCGGGTGCAGCTGCAGCAGGTGGTCCTGAACTTGGTCCTCAACGGCTTGGAGGCCATGCGGGAGTCGGCCACTGGCGATCGGACACTCGTGCTCCTGACGGCCGAGGAGAACTCGGCCGCCGTCCGGGTCGCGGTGCGGGACTCGGGGGCCGGGATCGAGGAGGCCGATTTGGAGCACATCTTCCAGGCCTTTTACACGACCAAGGGCGCCGGGCTGGGGATGGGGTTGGCGATCGCGCGCACTATTGTTGAAGCGCACGGCGGGCGGCTGGAGGCCGAGAACAACCGGGAAGGCGGGGCGACGTTCTCCTTCACGTTGCCCGTCAGCGAGCAAGGGCCTTGACAGCGCCAACGGCGCCGCTCGTGTTCATCGTGGACGATGACCCGTCCGTGCGGAAGAGTCTGGCGCGGCTGGTCAGGGCCGCCGGGTATGAAGTTGAGACTCTCGTCTCAGCCCGCGAGTTCCTGGCTCGCCCCTCCTACGACGGTCCCTCTTGCCTGGTCCTCGACCTGCGGATGCCCGGCCCGACCGGGCTGGAGCTCCAGGAGACACTCGCAACCGCGGGGCAACGGTTGTCCATCGTCTTCATCACCGGCTACCGCGACGTGCGGGCGAGCGTCAAGGCCATGAAGGGCGGCGCGATCGATTTTCTCACCAAGCCCGTGAATGACCGGGACCTCCTGGATGCCATTGAGCGGGCGGTGACCAAGAGCCGCCGGGCGCAGCATGACCAGACCAGAATCACGGAGATCCAGAATCGCATCAAGACCTTGACCCCGAGGGAGGCTGAAGTCTTCGCGCTGGTCGTGACCGGGAAGCTCAACAAGCAGATCGCGTCGGAGCTCGGCGTGAGTGAGAAGATGGTCAAGGTGCATCGGGGCCGGGTCATGGAGAAAATGCGGGCTGGTTCACTGGCCGAGCTGGTCCGGCTGGCTGACGAGGGGGGAGTGACCTCGCCGCACTCCTGATCCGCCCACCGCGGCATCGGCTCCCCTCGCCGATGGGAGGGACTAAGGTCCACTACCCCGCGCAGCGCCGTCCCGCTAGAGTTCTTCTTGAGCCCTAGTCCATGCCTCGCACCATGCCGCTGATTTCCATCGTTGACGACGATCTCTCGGTCTGCCGGGCGCTGCGCCGATTGGTCCAGTCAGCGGGCTACACGGTCGAGACCTTCGCGTCGGCCCGCGAGTTTCTCGACTCGTCTCCATCGGGCCGAACCGCTTGCCTGGTGCTGGACGTTCACCTGGGCGGAATGAGTGGCTTCGAGCTCTCGGACCGGTTAGCGGTGGACCGGGCCGCGATCCCGATTGTCTTCATCACGGCCCATGACGACGCCCTGACGCGCGAGCGCGCCAGACGAGCCAGCGTCGCCGCGTACCTGCCCAAGCCGTTCGACGAGCAAGCCCTGCTCGATGCGATCCGGAGCGCCGTCGAACGTCGGTAGCGGTGCCGTGATCACGGGCGGGTATGCACAACAGGAAGGACTCCGAGCCACGGGTCGGGTGAATCTTTTTCGATGGACGGCGACCCACTCCCGGCGGCTCTGTCCCGTCGTGAGTCAGCGCCACGCCGCGATGCTGTGCCATCGCAAGTGGACGGAGGGCTACGGTAGTGCTACTTAGCGGCGGCGGTCTTGACGAGCTGCGACGCGCAAGCCTCTGCGACGTCGCGATTGGGGTCCTCTTTTCCCGGGAACGTCGCCCAGCCGGCCTTCATAACGAAGTCTGTCTGTTCGTACGACGATGTGATGGCCTTGAGCTCGCCGAGCTTCTTGGCGCGGGCGACATCGGACTTCTCCCCGGCGAGACAGATCGGCACCAGTGCCGCAGTGACCGCGGCGTCAGCTTGCTTCATCGCTAGCTGATTCGCAGTGGTACTCGTCGTCCAGCCGCCCCAGTTGAACCCGACAATCATGGTGAGAATGCTACCGATCACGACCCCCCAGACTCCTGGTTTCAGCCACGCTCGTTGCCCTTGCATAAGGCACCTCCTGCGACTTCGGACATTGTGTGAGTAAGAGCGAGTGTAGCGGGCGCTCTCCGACCTGGATAGTGGACCTTGGTCTATCATGCCGAAATGCCGAAGCGCCTCTTCGATCGCCTCACGCTTTTCGGGCGGGCACGGCTCGATGTCACGATCCCGACGGGCCCGGTTCGCCCCGCGCAGCGTCGGTATGCCGTGAACCTCCTTGACATGAGCGATCCATCCCATTTTCGGGATGAAGCCGTGGTGATGCTGCACGAACTCCTGAATCTCGGCGTCCGTGGCCATTTCATGCCCTCCACGATCGGACCTGCATGAGGGGGACCTATGATGCTCGCGTGACTGATTCGTCGCAGGTGTTGCGGGACTCATGCCGAGCAGTTTGCGCATCAGTCGGCGTTTGACCACCTCGACGAGGACGAGATAGGTCATGGTGGCGGGGTAGTCAAGGTGGACCAAGGTCCACTAGGACGGCCGCATGGCGTCGACTAGGATCAAGTGAGGCCGCCGCCCAGTCCAGTCGTTCCAGAGATCCCAACCCGTGCGCGACGGAGTGGAGACCAGCACCTTCAGAACTCGACCCCGGTCATGAGGCACGCCATCCGGACGGAACAAGGAGAAATCGGTCACGTCGAAGATGGCCTGGTGGCGCACGCGATGATCCAGAAGGCCCTCCAGGCGGGTGCGGCAGGCTGAGCGATGCCGAGCGGCTACCCTTCCCTGAAGGTTGCCCCACCCCCCCTGGAAGAGCCGATCCGGGCGGAACTCTTCGGCATCGAGCGCCTCGAACAGCATGCCGAGAGCCTGGCGGTCGCCCAGCGTGTCATGGGCGAGTCGGGCAAGGCGCGCCCATTGTTACCGCGCGTCCAGGACAACGGACGCGTCCTGCGCGAGGCGTATCGGCTGATCGCCACGGCCATCCGAGAGGAACGCGCGATCGTTCCGGCGGCGGAATGGTTGGCCGATAACTTCTACATCGTGGACGAACAGCTGCGCGAGATCCGCGACGACCTGCCGGCCGGCTTCTATCGCGAGCTGCCCAAGCTGGCCGAGGGGCCCCTCGCCGGCTATCCCCGCGTCTACGGAATCGCCTGGGCGTTCGTCGCACACACGGATAGCCGCTTCGATCCCGAAACACTCCGTCGGTTCGTGCGCGCCTACCAGCGCGTACAGCCCCTGACCATCGGTGAGCTCTGGGCGGTGGCGATCACCCTTCGGGTCGTGCTCGTCGAGAATCTTCGCCGCCTGGCGGAGAGCATCGTCCGGGGGCGGGCGGCGCGGCAGGAAGCCGACGCGCTGGCGGACGACCTCCTCGGACTCAGCAGCCGACCTGGGGAGCCAGCGGGGACCACCCTCCGACGTCTCGAGGATGCCCCGCTGGTGACCGCCTTCGCGGTGCAGCTCGTCCAGCGGCTGCGCGATCAGGATCCAGCCGTCACCCCGGCGCTTCTGTGGCTTGACCAACGCCTGGCGGCCCAGGGGACGACACCCGATGACATCGTCCGGGTCGAGCATCAGCGCCAGGCCGCGATGAACGTGACCGTCCGGAACGTGATCATGAGCATGAGGCTGATCTCCGCGCTCGACTGGGCCGAGCTCTTCGAGAGTGTCAGCCTGGTCGACCAGGCGCTTCAAGCGGGCCCGCACTATGCCGCGATGGACTTCGCCACCCGCGACGGTTACCGGCACGCGATCGAAGAGCTCGCACGAGGCTCCGGCCGCTCCGAGCTCGAAGTCGCCCAGGAGGCGCTACTCCACGCGAAGCGCAGCGGGGTCACGACGCCGGGAGCCGGGGACCTGCCCGACGACCGGCGGGAGGATCCCGGCTTCTATCTCATCGGGCACGGGCGGCTGGCCTTCGAGCAGGCGCTTGGCTTCCGAGCGCCGGCAGCGCGCCGCCTCCTTCGCGCCTATATCGCGGCGCCGACGTCCGCGTACCTCGGAACGATCGCCGTCCTCGCTGGCCTCATCCTCGGGCTGCCCCTCCTCGCCGCCGGTGTATCGGGCGCGGGAACGGTGGGCCTGCTCGTGCTCGGGCTTCTGGCAGTCATCCCAGCCTCGGACCTGGCGATCGCCCTTCTGAATCGCGGAGTCACGGCGCTGCTCGCACCGAGCGTGCTGCCTCGGCTCGAGCTCCGCGACGGCGTGCCGCCGCATCTGCGGACCATGATCGTCGTGCCGACTCTGTTGACTGACCGCATCGAGGTCGAAGAGCAGCTCGAGCGGCTGGAAGTGCACTACCTGGCGAATCCGGACGGCGATGTTTGCTTTGCCCTCCTCTCCGACTGGACCGATGCGCCCACCGAAACCGCGCCGGGTGACGAGGAGACTCTGGCGGCGGCGCGCGAGGGGATCGGGCGTCTCAACTCGCGGCACGGCCCCGCTCCAGGCGGCGGCGAGCGATTCCTCCTCTTCCACCGCCGACGGCTCTGGAATGAGGGCGAGCACACGTGGATGGCGTGGGAACGCAAGCGCGGGAAGCTCCACGAACTGAATCGCCTGCTTCGAGGGGCGCAGGACACCACCTTTCTGACGACGGCAGGCACAGCGCCTGTCGTGCCGCCCGGCGTCCGCTATGTGATCACGCTCGACGCCGACACACGGCTGCCGAGAGGAGCCGTCAATCGGCTGGTGGGCACGATGGCGCATCCCCAGAATCGGCCGCGGTTCGACCCCAGCACGCGACGCGTCGTCGAAGGGTACGCGGTGCTGCAACCGCGAGTCACCCCGCCCCTGCCCGGCCGCGAGGGTTCTTTCTTCCAGCGCCTTTCGTCGGGTCCGTCCGGCATCGACCCGTATGCCGCCGCCGTGTCCGACGTCTACCAGGACCTCTTCGGGGAGGGCTCATACACCGGCAAGGGCATCTACGACGTGGACGCATTCGAGGCGGCCCTGGCGGGACGGGTTCCGGAGCAAGCGCTGTTGAGCCACGATCTCTTCGAGGGCGTCTTCGCGCGTGCCGGCCTGGTCACCGACGTCGAACTGTTCGAGAGCGCCCCGTCCCATTACGGGGTCGCCGCCGCCCGCCAGCACCGATGGGCGCGCGGCGACTGGCAACTGCTTCCGTGGATTCTCGGGTCCGGATCCCACGCCCCGATCCCGTTGATCGGGCGCTGGAAGATGCTGGACAACCTGCGGCGCACGTTGTCGGCGCCGGGAGCCATCCTGGCGCTGGTTGTCGGATGGGCGTTGCCAGGCCCGTCGCCCGTTGTATGGAGCGTGTTCGTCGTCGCGACGATCGTTCTGCCCGCGCTCCTGCCGGTTCTCACTGGGTTGATCCCACGGGGCCGCGGCATTTCGAAGCGCAGCCACGCCCGTGCGGTCGGCAGAGACCTCGGTTTGGCTGCGTCGCAGACGGCGCTCACGATCACGATGCTGGCGGACCAGGCCTGGCTGATGACCGACGCGATCGTGCGGACACTCGTTCGCGTGTACGTGACGCACCGCAACCTGCTGGAGTGGGTGACCGCCGCCCAGGCGAAGGCTGGTCTCCGCCTGGATCTCCGTGGCTTCTACCGACGAATGGGCGGGGGCGTCGCGCTCGCCGCTGTCGCGGCGGCCGTCGTCGCGTGGGGGCGACCGGAGGCCCGGTTGGTGGCGCTGCCCTTTCTGTTGCTGTGGGCGGGGTCGCCCGTGGTGGCTCGGTGGATCAGCCTCCCGAGGCTCGACGCGAGGGTGAAGCCGCTGTCGTCCGGGGATGCGCGAGCCCTCCGGTTGATCGCCCGTCGGACCTGGCGGTTCTTCGAGACGTTTGTCGGCCTGGAAGACCACGCCCTGCCTCCTGACAATTTCCAGGAAGACCCGAACCCGGTCGTGGCGCATCGCACGTCGCCCACGAACCTGGGACTGTATCTGCTGTCCACCGTGGCCGCTCACGATTTCGGCTGGCTCGCGACGCTCGACGCCGTCGCGCGAGTCGAGGCCACGATCGAGACGATGAGCAGCCTCGAGCGCTTCCGCGGCCACTTCTACAACTGGTACGACACGAAAGACTGCCGTCCCCTCGATCCCAGATACGTGTCGTCGGTGGACAGCGGAAACCTCGCCGGCCATCTCATCGCGCTCGGGCACGCCTGTCGGGAGATGATCGACCGCCCGTTGCTTGGCCGGGCGGCGCTCACCGGGATCGAAGACGCCGCGCTGCTCGTCCAGGAATCGGCACGCGGGCTGGACGAGCACCGGCGCACGCGCACGGACACCCGCCAGCGCCTGGCCGAGGCACTCGACGGCGTCACGGCGGCGGTCAAAGAGACTCCCCACACTCCGGGGGAGTGGGCCCGGCGGCTCGCCGAGATCGAGGCACTTGCCCTCACGGTGACGGCCACCACGCGAGCCCTGGTCGAGGAAGATCGTGAGAGCCCGCAGACCGACGCTCTCGTCTGGGCGGAGGCGATCCGCGCGTCGGTCGAGAGCCACGCGCGCGATCTCGACACGATCATGCCCTGGGCGCGGCTGCTCGCCGGGAACGCCATGGCGAGCCTCACGTCGGGGTTGGCGGCCATGGAATCCCTCGCCGTTGGCTTCCCGCCCCTGGCCGACACGCCGGACCGTTGTGAGACCGCGATACGCGAGCTGGTGACCCTCCGCGCGCGCCTGGTGAGCGCGGGCGGCGTACGGCACGACGCCGTCCATGGAATCGATGCGCTGATCGGGGCCGTGGAGCGTTCCGCGGCCGCCTCCAAGGCACTGATCCGTCGCCTCACGATCCTCGCCCGGAGTGCGGAAACATTGGTCTCCGCCATGGAGTTCGGCTTCCTGTTCGACCCGATGCGGAAGCTGTTCGCGATCGGGTACCGTGTCACGGATGGCAGTCTCGACGCCGGTCGGTACGACCTCCTCGCCTCAGAGGCCCGTCTCACGAGCTTTGTCGCGATCGCGAAGGGGGATGTCCCCGTCTCGCACTGGTTCCGGCTGGGCCGTGCACTGACGCCTGTGGAACAGGATTCGGTCCTCGTGTCCTGGTCGGGTTCGATGTTCGAGTATCTGATGCCGGCGCTCGTGATGCGGGCGCCGGCGGGGAGCCTGTTGGACCAGACATGCCGGCTCGTCGTCCGCCGCCAGATCACGTACGGCGCCGAACGCGGCGTGCCCTGGGGGGTGTCGGAGTCGGGCTACAATACGCGCGACTTCGAGATGACCTACCAGTACTCGAACTTCGGTGTGCCGGGCCTTGGGCTCCGACGGGGGCTCAGCGAGGATGTCGTCATCGCCCCCTATGCGACGGCGTTGGCCGCCATGATCGATCCGGCGGCCGCGGTCCGAAACTTCCGGCGCCTCGCGGCCGGTGGTGCCAGGGGTGGGTACGGCTTCTACGAGGCCCTGGACTACACCGGCCCCAGGCTCCCGGAGGGCGCTCAGGTCGCGGTGGTCCGTGCCTACATGACGCACCATCAGGGAATGCTGCTCGTCGCGATCGCGAATGCCCTCGACGAAGGGGCGATGCGCGCGCGATTTCACGCCGATCCGATTGTCCGGGCAACCGAGCTGCTGCTCCAGGAACGGACGCCCCGGGATGTCGCGGTCGCTCGGCCGCGTGCGGAAGAGGTGGCCGCCGTCGGTGACGTCCGCGAGTTCGTGGCTCCGGTCGTGCGGCGGTTCACCTCGGCCCACGGGCCGACGCCACGTACCCATCTCCTGTCCAACGGGCGATACGCGGTGATGGTCACGACGGCAGGCTCGGGATACAGCCGCTGGCGTGACCTGGCGATCACCCGCTGGCGCGAGGACGTCACACGCGACGTGGGAGGCACGTACGTATTCCTTCGCGACGCAGCCAGTGGTGAGAGCTGGTCGGCCGGCTACCAGCCGCGTGGAGGTGAGCCGGACAGTTACGAGGTGACGTTCTCCGAGGATCGGGCGGAGATCGTCCGCCGGGATCGGTCGATCGCGGCCACCCTGGAGGTGATCGTCACGCCGGAGGACGATGCCGAGGTTCGCCGCGTCTCGCTCACCAACCTCGGGGTGAGAACCCGAGAGATCGAGCTGACGTCGTACGCCGAGGTCGTGCTGGCGCCGCCGTCCGCCGATGCGGCCCACCCCGCGTTTTCCAGCCTGTTCGTTCAGACGGAATGTGCGCCCGAGCTGGACGCTCTGCTGGCAACACGCCGGCCGCGCTCACGCGGCGAGCGGCCGATCTGGCTGGCCCACGTGGTGGTGGTCGACGGCGAGACGGTTGGCGGCCTGCAATGGGAGACCGACCGCGCCCTGTTCCTCGGCCGCGGCCGCGGGATCCGGACACCGCTCTCGGTGATCGACGGCCGGGCGCTCTCCAACACCGCCGGCCCGGTGCTCGATCCGATCGTCAGCCTCCGGCGCCGGGTGCGGCTCCGGCCGGGCACCACCGCCCGCGTCACGTTCTCGACCCTGGTCGCGCCGTCGCGCGAGGAAGCCCTGGCGCTGGCTGACAAGTACCACGATGTCACGACGTTCGAGCGCGCCGCCACGCTGGCGTGGACCCAGGCCCAGGTGCAGCTGCACCATCTCGGCATTGCGCCCGATGAGGCCCACCTCTTCCAGAGCCTCGCCGGCTCCATCCTCTACTCGGATCGGACGCTGCGGCCTTCCACGGACGTGCTCACGCGTCACACGGGCGGCCCCGCGGTCTTGTGGCCTCACGGAATTTCAGGGGACCTCCCGATCGTCCTGGTCCAGATCGACGACCCCGAGGATGTGGGGATCGTGCGGCAGTTGCTCCGCGCGCACGAGTACTGGCGGATGAAGCAGCTGGCGGTCGATCTGGTGATCCTGAACGAGCGGGCGCCATCGTATGTTCAGGAGCTGCAGGCATTGCTGCAGACGCTGGTTCGAACGAGCCAGTCGGCGGGCCCCAGCGGAGGCCACGAGCGGCGCGGCAGCGTGTTCATCCTCCGGGCGGACCGCGTGACGGCGCCGCAACGCGATGTGCTGCAGGCCGTGGCGCGCGCAGTGCTCTCGAGCCGACGCGGGACTCTGGCCGAACAGGTTGTCCGCCCGCAGCGATCCGAGGCCGCTGCGGTGTCCCTACCAAAGCGACAGCCCGCGACGCAGCCGCCGCCGGACGTCCCGCTCCCGCGGCTGGAGCTCGAGTTCTTCAACGGCATCGGCGGCTTTGCGGCGGACGGACGGGAATACATGACGATCCTCGGCGAGGGAGAGTGGACGCCGGCCCCGTGGATCAACGTGATCGCGAATCCGGCATTCGGCTTCCAGGTCTCCGAGTCGGGTTCGGGGTATACATGGTCGGTCAACAGTCAAGGAAACCAGCTGACCTCGTGGTCGAACGATCCCGTGAGTGATCCGCCGGGTGAGGCGATCTATGTCCGAGATGAAGAGAGCGGCGAGCTGTGGGGCCCGACCGCGCTCCCGATTCGGGAGGAGAGCCAACCCTACGTGGCCCGGCACGGGCAGGGCTACAGTCGGTTCGACCATGTCTCCCACGGCGTCTCGCTCGCCCTTCTGCAGTTCGTGGCGCTCGAGGACTCGATCAAGGTGTCCCGTCTCACGCTCAAGAATGAGTCGGGGCGGTCGCGGCGGCTCTCTGTCACCGCATATGTCGAGTGGGTCCTCGGCCCGTCACGAAGCGCCGGTGCGCCGTTCGTCGTGACCGAGATTGACCCGACCACGGGGGCGATGTTCGCGCGCAACGCCTGGAACAGCGACTTCGGCGCGCGCGTGGCGTTTGCCGACCTCGGCGGGGCACAGGCAGCGTGGACGGGTGATCGGTCGGAGTTCCTCGGGCGGAACGGCACCCTCGATCATCCGGCGGCGCTCGAGCGACGAGAGCGACTCTCAGGACGGGTCGGCGCCGGCCTTGACCCATGCGGCGCCCTTCAGGCGACGGTCGAACTGCGACGTGGCGAGCGTGCCGAGGTCGTGTTTCTCCTCGGCGAGGCGGCGACCCGGGAGGACGCCAGGGAGTTGATCCTCCGCTACCGAAGGGGTGACCTTGATGGAGCCTTGCGTGCCGTCGTGGCGCGCTGGGACGACGTCCTTGGCACGGTCCAGGTGACGACCCCGGACCGGTCCATGGACATGCTGCTCAACCGCTGGCTGCTCTACCAGACGCTGGCCTGTCGCGTCTGGGCGCGATCGGCGTTCTACCAGGCCAGTGGCGCATACGGCTTTCGCGATCAGCTCCAAGACGTGATGGCGCTCACGGTGCCCAGGCGAAACCTCGCGCGCCAGCATCTGCTCCGGGCCGCCGGGCGGCAGTTTGTCGAGGGCGACGTCCAGCACTGGTGGCACCCACCGGCTGGTCGGGGCGTTCGGACGCGCTTCTCCGACGATCTGCTCTGGCTTCCGTACGTGGTCAGCCGGTATCTCGAGGTCACCGGCGATGGAGGCCTCCTTGACGAGATCATTCCCTTCCTCGAGGGGCCGCTCCTCGCGACCGACCAGTCCGAGTCGTATTTCGAGCCTCACGCGTCCGAACAGCAGGGCACTCTGTTCGAACACTGCGCCCGAGCGCTCGACCGCAGCCTGTCGGTCGGGAGCCACGGTCTCCCGCTGATGGGCACGGGGGACTGGAACGACGGGATGAACCAGGTGGGTTCGGAAGGGAAGGGCGAGAGTGTCTGGCTCGGCTGGTTTCTTCACACGGTTCTCTCCGAGTGGGCGAGGCTGGCCGACGAGCGCGGGGAGGCCCAGCGCGCCGAGACATGGCGCCGCCACGTTCGCGGGCTGGGAGAATCGCTCGAAGAAGAGGCCTGGGATGGCGACTGGTATCGACGCGCGTACTTCGACGATGGGACGCCGCTCGGTTCCGCTGTCAACGACGCATGCCGTATCGACTCGATCGCGCAGTCATGGGGAGTGATCTCGGGAGCCGCCGACGCAGCTCGTGCGCGGCGCGCCATGGCGGCGGTGGAGGAGCAGCTCGTGCGTCGAGCGGATGGCCTCGTGTTGCTCCTCACGCCACCGTTCGACCGCACGCTCCTGGACCCCGGCTACATCAAAGGGTACCTGCCAGGCGTGCGGGAGAATGGCGGCCAGTACACGCATGCGGCGATCTGGTCGGTCATCGCCTGGGCATCGCTCGGCGACGGAGACAAGGCCGGCGAGCTCTTCGCGATGTTGAACCCGATCAATCACGGCAGCACGTGGACCGGGATTCACCGCTACAAGGTCGAGCCCTACGTCGTCGCCGGGGACGTCTATGCCGAACCTCCCCACGTCGGCCGCGGGGGTTGGACCTGGTACACGGGGTCAGCGGGGTGGATGTATCGGGCCGGGCTCGAGTGGATTCTCGGGTTCCGCCTGCGAGGCACACGACTCGTGGTCGACCCCTGTATCCCGCGCGCGTGGCAGGGCTTCACGATCGCGTTCCGCTATCACTCCGCGCGCTATGACATCGCCGTCGAGAATCCGCGGGGTGTGACCCGGGGGGTGTCGTCCGTGGAGGTCGATGGCGTGCCCCTCGACGGCCAGGCGGGCATCCCGCTCGCCGACGACCAAAAGACACATCGGGTCCGAATCGTTCTCGGCTGAACAGCTTCAGCAGGGCGATGGTGTTTCGGCACCAGGAGGAGAGCAGCGGTAACCCATGCTCCCAGGCGTAGGCGAACGATGTTGCGATGACACACCAGCAGGAGCCCACGCGAGCCCTGCGGGCCAGCCTATTCGAGCCGCGGAACCGGGAGGACGCCTCAAGTTCGGCAACGACAATGTCTTCCAGCTCGAGCTCCGGCGGCGGGTCGAGGAGTACTTTCGAACCACCGGCCGGCGGCAACGCGACTGTTGGCAGATGTACTTGAAGACGGCGATCCTCGTGGCCGGCTTCGCGGGCTCGTATGTACTGCTGGTGTTCGTGGCCCAGACCTGGTGGCAGGGCCTGCCGCTGGCCATGCTGCTCGGGTTGTCCGCGGCCGGGATCGGGTTCAACATTCAGCACGACGGCGGCCATCAGGCCTATTCGAACTACCCCTGGGTCAACAAGCTCATGGCCATGACGCTGGAGTTGATCGGGGGAAGTTCCTACCTCTGGCGCTGGAAGCACGCCGTCTTCCATCACACGTACGTCAATATCACCGGCCATGACACCGACATCGACCTCGGCATCCTCGCCCGGCTGACGCCGCATCAGAAGCGGCTCGCGTTTCACCGGTGGCAACACCTGTACCTCTGGCCGCTCTACGGCTTCCTGGCCATCAAGTGGCAACTTGTTGATGATTTCCGAAAGCTCATCTGCGGCCGGATCAGCAACCAGCCGTTCCCTCGCCCGAAGGGTTGGGATCTGGTGGTCCTCGTTGCCGGCAAGGCGATCTTTTTCGCGCTGGCATTCGGGATTCCACTGCTCCTCCACCCCGCCCGTGTCGTCGTATTCTATTACGGCGTGGCCGGGCTCGTGACGGGTATCGTGCTCAGTGTGGTGTTCCAGGTGGCCCACTGCGTGGAAGAGGCGGAGTTTCCGCTGCCCCGAGCGCGCACCGGGCGTATCGACAACGCTTGGGCAATCCATCAGGCGGAGACGACCGTGGACTTCGCCCGGCGCAGTCGAGTGGTCGCGTGCCTCGTCGGCGGCTTGAACTTTCAAATCGAACATCACCTGTTCCCCCGGATCAGCCACGTCAATTACCCGGTGATCTCGAAGCTGGTGGAAGAGACATGCCGAGAGTTTGGGATCAGATACACGGAGTACAAGTCATTCCGGGCAGGGATGGCGTCGCATTTCCGGTGGTTACGACGGATGGGGACGCCGGACACGACCAGATGACGTCGAAGACACACAAGGTTGAAGGCACACAAGGGCCGGGTCGAGGCCGCCGACGTCAAGCGCATCGCCGAGGAGCTTCTCGGCGCTCGCACCCCAGGCTGACCACCATCCACGCAGACGCCCGGATACTCGAGGATGGCGTGACGGGGGCCGAGGCGGAATCGAGAAAGGTCGGCGGACCATGACGAGAGACATCGGCTTCATCGGCCTGGGCAGGATGGGAGGGGCCATGGCCCGCAATCTGGCCGCGGCCGGCTACTCCGTCCACGCCTTCGACATCGACCCGGCGGCGGCCGCCAGACTCGCCGCCGCCGTGAGCGGCATCACCACCCATGGCTCGCCGCCCGACGTCGCCGCGAAGGCCGCCGTACTCTTCACCGCCCTGCCCGACGATGCGATCGTCAGGAGCACCTACCTCGGCGATCGCGGAATCCTGTCAGGGGGCAAGCCCGGCCTCATCACGTGCGATTGCTCCACCGTGAGTCCCGAGGTATCCCAGGACATCCAGGCAGCGGCCAAGGCCAGAGGCGTCGCGCACCTGGACACTCCCATGCTGGGCTCCTCGCCCCAGGCCGAGTCCGGCGAGATCTTCTTCATGGTGGGCGGCGATCGGGACAAGCTGGCCACGATCCAGCCCATGCTCGATGTGATGGGCCGGCTCACCATGTACGTCGGCCCCTCGGGCACCGGCAACCGCATCAAGCTCCTCCACAACGCGCTGGGCGCGGTCAACGCCGTGGCGGTCGCGGAGTCCCTCGCCCTCTGCGTAGAGCTCGGCGTGGACCCGAAGACATACTACGAGGTGGTCAGGAACGGCGGCGGCATGGCCTACTCGACATACTTCGACCGCCGCGCTCTCCGCGTGATCGAGGGCAACTTCGACCCCACCTTCACCCTCGAGCTCATGCTCAAGGACGTCACGCTCGCCACGCAGATGGCGGGCGCCCGCCTCCACCACATGTCCGTCCTGCGGGAGACGCTGGCCGCCTTCACCGAGGCCAAGAGTCTGGGCTGGGGCGGCCTAGACTTCTCGGGCGTCACCCACGTCATCGAGAAGCGCTTCGGTCGCAAGATCTCGCAGCCGTAAGCGGACGCGACTCGCCCAGCGTCGGCGGTTCGACGGGGAACCTACTGAACGCTGGATTCGCGTATGATATGCTGGGCGCGTCGGAGTGACCTCCGTTCGAGCGCCGGCTCCGCCGGCGCAACCCTGCTCTTGGGGGAGGCCTCGGAGGGGGCCGCCGAGGCCCCCTCCGATAACTTTACGGCCGCATGCGGTGCACGGACGGCCCCGGCTCGCGCAGCGGCGCCACCAGCTCGGCGAACTGGCAGAGGAGCGGCCGCGTGTCGCGCGGGTCGATGATCTCCTCGATCCAGAAGGTCTCCGCCGACCGGAACGGGGAGCGGAGCTTCTGGAGACGTTGCTCGATCTCGGCGAGCTTGGCCCGCGGATCGGCGGCCGCGTCGAGGTCGGCGCGATAGGCCGCCTCGATGCCCCCCTCGAGCGGGAGCGAGCCCCAGCGGCCCGACGGCCACGCGTAGCGGAAGCCGTAGCGGGCGCCGTTCTTGTGGGCCGCGCCCGCGACCCCGAAGACATTCCGGATGATCACGGAACACCAGGGGACGGTGGTCTGCCAGATCGCCGACATGGCGCGGACGCCCTGCTTGATGGTGCCCGTCTGCTCCGCCTCGAGGCCGATGAGGAAACCGGGGCAGTCCACGAGGTAGACGATGGGCAGGTGGAAGGTCTGAGCCAGGTCGACCCAGCGCTCCACCTTCTGGCACGTGTCCGCGGTCCACGCGCCGCCGTAGTGGAAGGGCTCGCCCGCCATCAGCGCCGCAGGCCAGCCGTCGAGCCGGACGAGCCCGGTGATGACCGAGCGGCCGTAGAGATCGCCGATCTCGAAGAAAGAGCCGCGATCCACGACGGCCTCGATGATCGCACGCATCTTGTAGACCTTGCGGGGATCGCGCGGCACCGCGTCGCCCAGCCACTCCTCGCGGCGCGAGGCATCATCGGTCTGGGGTCCCCGCGGCGGCACGTCATGGATCGACGCCGGCAGATAGGAGAGGAAGCGGCGCGCGCAGGCGAAGGCGTCCTCCTCCGTATCGACGGCGTGGTCCACGGCGCCCGCCCGGAGCTGGATCCGCCAGCCGCCCAGCTCGTTCTTCGTGAGCTTCTGGCCGAGGCGCGCGACGACCGGGGGTCCGGCGACGAAGAGGGCGGACTTGTCCTTGACCATGACCGAGTAGTGGGCGGCCGCCAGGTGCGCGGCGCCGAGCCCGGCCACGGATCCCAGCCCGAGCGCCACGCGCGGGATCGTGCCCATGTTGGCGACGACCCACTCCCAGCCCGACACGCCCGGCACATTGGCGCGGCCCGTGGTCTCGATGGTCTTGACTGAGCCGCCGCCGCCCGAACCCTCCACCAGGCGGATCAGCGGGAGCCGCAGCTCGTTGGCCATCTGCTCGCACTGCAGGTGCTTGCCCTTGATCGTCGCGTCCGCCGAGCCGCCGCGCACCGTGAAGTCGTCGCCGCCGACCACGACATGGCGTCCGTCTACCCGTGCCCGCCCGAAGACGAAGTTGGACGGGACGAGCCTCTCCAGGTCGTTGTTCGCGTCGTAGGTCGCCCGGCCCGCGATCTTGCCGATCTCGTAAAAGCTGCCCGGATCGACCAGCCGCGTGATCCGCTCCCGGATCGTGTACCGCCCGCCCTCGTGCTGCCGCTTCACCCGCTCGGGGCCACCGAGCTCTTCGACGAACGACTCGCGGCGTCTGAGCTCGTCCATCTCCGACTGCCAGTTCATGCGCGATCATCCCCTCTGCCGCCGCCGTGGTGGCGTGCTGCTGTCGGGGGCGGCTGGGCGATGTTAGCTGCCCAGCCGCACGAATAGCAAGCCAGAAGGCTTCGACCTGGCGACTCAGAGCGCGCTCGGGGTCGGTAGTCCCCCGCTGCGCCCACGGATCGCGCGACGGCGCAGCCAGCGGGCCACCCGCCTCGCGGCGGGCGCCACGAGGACGGATAAGGGGCGGCGGCGGTCTGCGCGCAGCGATGACACGAGGGCTTCTCTCGCGCTCGACGCGCGGGCCTCCGCGAGCTTCATCTCGACCTGCCGCTCCAGCACATAGATGTTCAGATCCATGAACGCCTCCGTCAACGAGCGGCCGCGATCACCCGCGCCGCGGACCCGACCGGGCGGTGCCGCGCCAGCCGCGATGCGCCGGCGACCGTCGCCGCTGACGGCGGCGCGGGCGTGAGGACGACTTGGAACATGTCCGAAGCATGGCCTGACGCAAACACCCGATCGGTGATTTGCAAGATTACCCCGACCACCGCCGGGCGATCGAGCGGCACCATCATGTGGACCAGCCAGCCGCCGCCCCAGCGCCGTTGCAGCGTGGGCGCGGCGGCCGCGCCCAGCTCGCGATGGATGGCGTCGGTCAACTCGATCTGCCGAGCGTAACGCGCGTCGCGCCTCCGCTGGAGCCAATCCACCAGCCGGAGCAGCCCGGTAATCGCGAGCAAGGGCGTCGCGGCTACCGCGATCGCCAAAAACGTGGTCATCATGTCGATGTCCTCCCATTCTCCGCGTGTCAGCACAGGAGCCGCCACCGCGCCTCCCGCGCGCCGAGGTGCCCCTCCAGGTCCCGTCGTTCGCGATCAGCGCCTCCGTCGAGCCGCGCCGCGCGGCGCGCGCCCGTCATCTTCCTCCGTTCGAGCCGTCCGGATACCCGGGCGAGCAGCCCGACCGGGAACGTCTGCCGAATCCTTGCCGCGAAGTCCATCGCCATCACCTCCGTTCACGTCCTATGACACCGGCGATGCGACGGCGTGAAAGGGCGGAGGCGGCTCGGCGTCGAGGCGGACGAGAAGAATAATGTGGGCCAGAGCGGGCTAAGCCGAGATCGGATGAAGATCCGGCCGGCAGCTCGTGCAGGGCGCGAGCCCGGCCGCCTCCGCCCGCTCACGCGAGCCGAAGAGCGTCAGCTGCGCCAGCGGCGTCGACCCGAGCGAACCGCAGGTCGGCACGCAGTACTCGGTCTCGGCGAGATAGCGGACGTACATCGCGCGGCGCTCGACGTGGAAGGCGCCGCGGGCAGCGACGGGCACTCCCTCGAGGGCGAGCAGCCGCTGCTTGAGCGTGACCTTGTTACCGGCATAGCCGGTGAGATCGCCCGAGCTGCCGATCACCCGATGGCAGGGGATGGCGATGGGGACGGGATTCCAGCGCAAAGCCTGAGCCACCGCGCGGGTCGCCGTGGGCGCGCCGACCTCGCGGGCGATGTGGCCGTAGGAGGTCACAGCGCCATACGGGAGCCCGGACGTTACCTGGAGCACGCGGCGCTGGAAGTCGCTCGACGCCCAGCGCAGATCGAGCGGCCAGTCGAGCCGGGTCCGCCGCCCGTCGAGGTAGTCGAGGAGATCACGGTAAAATGCTTCGCTCTGGGCCTCGTCCTCGACGGCGTCCATGCCGGCCAGATGGGCCAGGCGGGAGGCCGCGGCGGCCTGCGACTCCAGATACTCCACCATCGACACGCCCTCCGCCGAGCGCGCGATGAGGATCGGCCCGAGGGGGGAGGCGAAGATCCCGAAGGTGACCAGCCGGCGCCTGAGGTCGGCCAGGCGCGACTCGAGCTCGGCCCGCGCGAACCCCGGATCCGCCTCCGGCAAGGGCGTGCGCCTCAGGTCCGCCACGAATCCCTCGATCGCGCGGTACTGCTGGAGTTCGTCGCGGCAGGAAGCGCAGCGGGTGACGTGCTCCTCGACCATCTGCGCCGTCGCCGGCCCAGCCTCGCCCGCGCCGACCGCCACGAGCTCAGCTTCGATATCACGACATATCGGACGTGCGCGACTCATCCCGGTGACTCCCTGGAAACGCTGGCGAGGTCGTCCAGCCCCCGACGAA